>CZCB01006323.1_pt1 | contig 25007 bp, 16 predicted proteins | sample 591991 | NCBI WGS metagenome assembly CZCB01 (sample SAMEA3556809, study PRJEB10932) | anaerobic digester metagenome
GAGCAGCTTGAAAACGCGGCAGATAATAAGGAACTGGCGGAAAGGCTTAAGGATATACTGGAAAAAGCAGCAGAATCCACACCTGATGGAGAGATAAAGGATAAGCTTGCCGCAGCTTCCGGCAGCCTGGGCAATGGCCGGGTGAGTGAAGCCCTTGGTCAGTTGGGCCAAGCAATGAGCCAGGCTGTAAATGCCGGCAGCGCCATGGGAGATGCCAGATATGCCCTGCAGCAGATGCGCAGCGGCATTGCCCAGGCGGCCGGGGAAATACAATATGCACATAACCCAAGCAGCCAGCCTGGCAGCGGTGAAATCCGAGGAAACGGTGAGGGGCAGGGAGCCGGACAGGGACAAGGCCAAGGCAGTGGATCAGGCCAGGGGGCTGCTGCAGGCCGGGGAGACAGCGGACAGGCTGGTTCCGGCGTTGGTTCCGGCACTGCCGGCGAGGGTTCCGGCCAGAGCAGCGCAGGCACCAGCGGCGGCCGGAATGGCAGCAGCCAGATGGGAGATGAGAATGCTGAGACCGTGTATGAACAGATTTATGCACCAGAGCGTTTGGGGGATGGCGGGGAAGCAACTCATGTATCCGGCCGGCCGACCGGAGAAGGCCAGGTAATATCTGAAACCGGCGGAAAAGGCATAGGAGACTTGTCGGGTTATATTCCATACAAGGAAGTTTACCAGGAGTATAGGAATGAAGCCATGAGAAGCATGGACAGAAGAACACTTCCGCCCGCTATTCAGGAAATAGTGCGCAAATATTTCGAAACCTTGGAATAGGCATAATTTAAGCATCCTGCTTGGGTATGCAGAGCTTATGTTTCTTAATTGTTGCAGCATTATTTCAGTAAAATGAGAATGGCAAAGCATAGCTGGATAACATTGAAAAAAGCATATTGGCTTTGGGAGGTAAGCATGGCTATGGACGTAAAAGATTTTTCAAAGACGGTGGCAAGAATTCAGGAGGAAATAGGCAAGGAGATAATAGGGCTCAAGGATATTATTGACCATGTGTTAACGGCCTTGATTGCAGGAGGAAATGTGTTGCTGGAAGGAGTGCCTGGCCTGGGCAAAACAAGGCTGGTTAAAACTCTGGCCAGGGTATTGGACCTGGATTTTAACCGGATACAATTTACGCCGGATTTGATGCCTTCGGATATTATAGGCACTAATATTCTTGTAAAGGATGAAAAAGGCAGCAGCACATTCCGTTTTCAGGCAGGCCCGGTTTTCAGCAATCTGGTACTGGCAGATGAAATAAACCGTGCCACGCCCAAAACCCAAAGCGCATTGCTGGAAGCCATGCAGGAACATACCGTAACTGTTGCCGGGGTTACCAGTAACCTGCCCCAGCCTTACTTTGTGCTGGCTACCCAGAACCCACTGGAACAAGAGGGAACCTATCCCCTTCCTGAGGCACAATTGGACCGGTTTATGTTTAAGTTGCTGCTGAACCTGCCTTCCCTGGAGGAATTGCATCAGATAGTTGATCTGACCACAGGTGGAGAGCAGCAAAGAGCCGAAAAAGCAGCAGACGCATCTGTAATATTGGAGCTTAGGCAAACGGCAATGCAGGTGCCCATTGCAAAGCCGGTGCAGGATTATGCTCTGCGCCTGATTATGAACACCCATCCGCAGCTGGAGAGCAGCCCGGAAGTTACCAAGCGTTTGGTTAGGTATGGCTCCAGCCCAAGAGGGGCTCAGGCGATTATCCAGGCTTCCAGGGTAAGGGCACTGATGGCAGGGCGGTATAATGTTTCCTTTGAGGATATCCGCAATACTGCTTTTCCTGCCCTAAGGCACAGGGTGTTTTTGAATTACCAGGCTCTTTCCGAAGGGAAAAGCCCTGATGATGTAATCAGGGAGATTATTGAGGCTACAGAAGAGTAAGGGATTAACATGAAAACCTTTGATGCTGAATTTCTGCAAAAACTGGAACGGCTGACATTGCCGGGAACTAAATTAATACAGGGCGGAACCGGGGGCAGACGCCGATCCAAAGCCAAGGGAAGCTCCATTGAATTCTCGGATTTTCGGGAATACACCCCGGGGGATGATTACCGCGCCATTGACTGGCATGCCTATGCCCGGTTTGAACGTTTGTTCATAAAACTATTTATGGAAGAGCGGGAAGCCAACATAACCATATTTTTGGACACCAGTGCTTCCATGGATTACGGACAGCCAAGCAAGGGAGTGCTGGCCAAAAAGCTGGCGGCTGTATTTGCATACATTGCGCTGGCCAATTATGACCGGGTAGGAATTGCTGCCCTGAATGATGGGATATCAGACAGATATCCTTATTTTTCCGGCAAACCAGGCTTTTTTAAGGCCTTGGAGTTTATAGACAGGCTGCCCTTCAGCGGCAGGACAAGCCTGAACAAGAGCATTGCCGGTTTTACTCCGCTCAGAGGACGCAAGGGAATCAGCATAATCTTGTCGGATTTTTTTGCAAAAGACGGGTACAAGGAAGCATTCAGGTATTTAATGTACGAACAGCAGGATATAACAGCGGTGCAAATCCTTGCGCCGGAAGAACTGAACCCCCGATTCTCCGGCTCTCTGCGCCTGATAGATAAGGAAACCGGAGATAAGGTGGAAGTGGAGATGAGTCCGCGTACTTTGAATATGTATCAAAAAGCATTGCATTCCTACTTGGAAGAGTTTAAAAGCACCTGCAACCGGCTGGATATTGCATGCATTCAGGTAAGCAGCGCAGTTTCTTTGGAAGAGCTGGTGTTTGAAAAACTGAAGCAGGCAGGTATCATTGGTTAGGGGAGAGGCTGAATTGTCATTTAATAATCCATGGGCATTATTGGCACTTTTGCTCATTATTCCCATTATATTGCTATACCTGTTAAGAAAACAGCATGAAGATTATACAGTTTCCAGCACCATGCTTTGGCAGCGGGTTCTGCAGGATTTGCAGGCAGCCAAACCCTGGCAGCGATTGCGCACCCGGCTGCTTCTGATTCTGCAGGTCCTGGCGGTAATCTTCTTTGCCCTGTCCCTGGCGCGGCCTGTCTGGAGCAGGGGTATGGGCGGCAGTCATTTTATTGCCGTCATTGACACTTCTGCCCGGATGCAGGCCGTGGATGTAAAGCCAAACCGGATGGAAGCTGCGCGCAATGCTCTCATTAAACTGATTGACAGCATGAATCCCGGGGATATCATGTCCATCGTACAAGCCGGGCGGCAGCCGCTGGTTCTGGCAGGGTCTTCGAATGACAAGGCAGCATTGAAACAGGCTGCAGAGGAAATAGAGGCGGGCAATGGCAAAACCGATTTAGGAGCTGCGGTTCAATTGGCCCAGGCCATACTGCAGGAACGAGGTGAAAACAGCGGCCGGATCCATGTATTCAGCGATTTTATCCCTTCCGGCCTGGATGAGGAGAATTTGGTATTCCACCTGGTTTCAGGCAATGGAAAAAATGCCGCCATAACCCATGTGGGTTATGAAAGGGCAGGGGAAAGCATAAGCGTCATATCCCGTGTTGCTAACTTTGGGCCTGAGCGGAATATTACCCTGGAATTGAAGGCAGATGATATGCTGCTTAATGTAAAAGAAGCAAACGTGCCTGAAAATGAAGAAGTTGCAGTATACTGGCCCGATATTCCCGTATCAGTACAGAAGATGGAGGTATCCATATCGGATGAGGATGACTTGATGCTGGATAATTCAGGCCTGGCTCTTGTAAGTGATGGTTATAAGGCAAAGGTCATGCTTGTGACAGAACGCAATGTCTTTTTGGAGCGGGCTGTATCTCTGCGTGAGGATATTGAGCTGTTAAAGGCAGATACATCTGAAATTCCTGACAACACGGATTTTCATTTATATATTTATGACGGCGCTCTTCCGGAGGAGCTGCCTGATACCGGCCATATAATTGCCTTCGCCCCTTCATCCCATGAACATATAGGTTTAGTTGTTGAAGGGGAAATACGGCCTTCCAGGGCTGCTGCCAATGACCTGTCCGTTTACTCCGAACTCCTTCAGTATGTGGAACCGGAAGGATATCAGATAGCCAGGGCCGGAAGAATGAATGTACCGGAAGGGTTTACCGTTCTCCTTTATGATGAGCGGGAAGATCCTCTGCTTATTGCGGGGGAACAGGAGGGCAGGAAAATAGTCTTGTTTGCTTTCTCCCTGCACGAGTCCAACCTGCCTTTGAAGGCGGATTTTCCAATACTGATGCAGAATTTGCTGAACTGGCTGCTTCCACAGGATATATACTTTGCAGGGCAGATTTTTTCCGGCGAATCTCTTCAGATCGAATCCTATCCAGATGCATCCCGCATAACCGTTATATCACCTTCAGGCAGGGAATACGAATTTGACGCTTATCCTCCGCCTGTGTTTTACGACACCCAGGAAGTTGGAATTTATAGAATTACTCATCAGGCAGAAGAGCAGGAATATGAAGGCAGCTTTATTGTATCGGTGCCGACTGATGATATATCCGATCTTAGAACAGCAGGTGAAGTTCCAGAAGGGAGAGGAGAGGCAGCTGAGGCAAAAACATCCCCGTTTGAGAGGAATATCTGGATGGCAGCCGGGTGGATTTTATTACTTCTGCTTTTAACAGAATGGTGGGTGTATCATCATGGCGCTTGAATTAAAAAATCCCTTGGCCTTGCTGGCAATAGTGCCTGCTGTGCTGGTTTCCGTGTACATTTACCGCAAATATGAGGGGAAAAGCCTAAACGGCGGGATTCTTCCTCTGGTGCTCAGATTAGTCATCATTAGTCTGCTGGTATTCGCTCTTATGGAACCTGTCATAAAAATCCCTGTTGATTTTACCGAAATCCTGTTTGTTGCTGATCTTTCCGACAGCACCATCTCAAAACAAGGTGAAATGGAGGATTTTATTTCCCAGTCATTAAAGCTGCTGCCGGAGAACTACAATGGGGGTATAGTTACCTTTGGCGGAAATGCTTTAATCGAACAGTCACTTGGCAGTTCAAAGAGCTTTTACTCTTTTAATTCAAAGCCGGATGCCAATTACAGCAATATTGACCAGGCTTTGCAGAGGGCAGCCGGGCTGTTTTCTCAAGACAGCCGCAAGCGTATAGTCTTGCTTACCGACGGCTTGGAGAATGCGGGAGATGCAGTGCTCAGGGCAGATGCACTGGGCCAGCGGGGAATTACAGTGGATGTTGTGTACATGGAAACTGCACCGGCCAGTGAGGTGCAGCTTTCGGAGCTGACGCTGCCCTCTTCTTTGTACCAGGGAGAAAACTACGATATCCGGGTGGAAATTGACAGTACGGTGGAAACCAGAGGCGTGCTGCGCTTATATGCCAACAGGAAACCGGCAGGAAGCCGCCAGGTGCAAATACAAAAAGGAAAAAATGTTTTTATCTTCAGCGAAACTGCTGATGAAGCAGGCACCATAATTTATGAGGCTGAACTGGATCCATTAACCGGCCATGATACATTCAGGCAGAATAACCGGATAGCATCATATGCGCGTATTGCAGGTCCTCCTGTCATAGCCCTGGTGGAAGGGCAGGACGGAGAAGGCAGGGAGCTGGCAAAGATAATGGAAGCAGGCGGCCTGGGACACAGGGTGTTTACACCTTATACCCTGCCCGATAAATTGGAAGAACTGGTTAAATATGATGCCATAGTACTTGCCAATGTGGAATACGATGCCTTGGGCAGTAGCAAAGCCGACCTTATTGATACTTATGTAAAGTCCATGGGCAGGGGGCTGCTTGTAACCGGGGGCGATAACAGCTATGCCCTTGGAGGATGGCTGGGCACCAAGCTGGAAGAGATACTGCCGGTTGATATGGATATATCCAAGAAGAAAAATATACCTTCCCTGGCCCTGGCAGTGGTAATAGACAAATCCAGCAGCATGTCGGAAACACAACAGGGAGTTAATAAAATGGAACTGGCCAAGGAAGCGGCAATCCGCTCGGCTGAAGCGTTACGGGATGAAGATTATATGGGAGTGGTTGCTTTTGACTCTGCTGCTGCCTGGGTTGCAGAACTGCAGCAGGCAGTAAATAAGGAAGCTGTGCAGGAAGCCATCGCCTCCATCCAGCCCGGAGGCGGGACCAATATGTATCCCGGGCTCAGCATGGCATACCAGGCTTTGCAAAATGCGGATACGGCACTTAAGCATGTAATTGTGTTAACCGACGGGCATACAACAGGCGGCAATTTTGAATCCTTGGTTTCGGAAATGGCGGAGAGCGGAATTACCGTATCTGCCGTTGCAGTAGGGCAGGACGCAGATGAAAGGCTTATGGAACGGATCGCCGAGCTGGGGAAGGGAAGATACTATTTTACCGATGATATCTCCAGCATTCCTAAAATCTTCACCAAGGAAACATACATGGCTGCACGAAGCTATATTAACAACGAAACATTCCATCCCAAGGCCTTGGGAAGTTCGCCCATACTCAGCAGCATTGATTCGCTGCCCTCATTGGACGGATATATAACTACAAGTCTGAAAAGCGGGGCGGTTCCGGTGCTGGTGAGCCATAAGGATGATGATCCTGTGCTGGCTTACTGGGAATATGGCTTGGGCAGGGTTGCCGCATGGACCAGCGATGCAAAAGGAATATGGACAGAAAACTGGCTGAAATGGGATAAGGCCGCTGTGTTCTGGCTGAATACCATCTCATCGGTTCTGCCGGGCAGCAGCAATCAGTATGGAAAGATTGAAACCGGCAGGGAAGGAAATATGGGCAGTATATCCGTATCGCTGGATGAAGCGGATGAAGGTTTTGAAATCCATGCCATAATTGCATCCCCCAACGGTGAGGAAAGCAGGATTAAGCTGCAGCCATCAAAACCAGGCTATTACCAGGGGAATTTTCAACTGAATGAAACAGGGGTTTATTTAATTCGCCTTGAACAGCAGCGCCAAAACGGTTCCAGGTCAGCAATGGAAGCCGGTCTTTCATATCCTTATTCCCCGGAATATGATATCCGCTTTATGCCTTCGCGCAATCTGGCGGAACATATTGCCGGCCGGACCGGGGGAAGGCTGCTGGAAAAACCGGAGGATATTCTGACAGATGAATCCCGGCCGGTCTGGAAACAGCATGAAATTTGGCCTGCACTTCTATTTGCGGCATTAATGCTATTCTTCATCGATGTTGCCCTGCGCAGGCTGGGTTTAAGGTTTATGGCAGATAAAATGCTGATGCCGTCTGTAAGGGCAGTTACAATAGCAGTTGCCCGGTTTAAGAGCTGGTTTTCCGCTTTCAAGCCGGCTGCTTCAGCTGAGGGGCACTCTGAAAAAAGCAGGCTTTCATTAAGGAATAAACCGGAGCCTGAGCAGAAGGCTGATAAACCAGTAACTGAAAAAATGCAGCAAGCAAGTACAGACGGCGGAATAAAGCGCAAGAAACAAGAAAAAAGCCCTCAGGCAAAAGAAACCGAGGACTTTACCAGTGCCTTGCTGGAGGCAAGACGCAGAAGAAGGATCAGAAAATAATTATTTAACAATCTTTCTGCATTCAAGATAATACCTTTTTTCATGGGCTTCGCCCATGGAAAAGGTTTTCCTGGGCAGCACGCCGTCTACAATAACGGTTTTGAATAAATCATTCTTGTCCATAATGGGCAGCAGAAATCCCATATTACCTTCTTTGGTGCCCAGATCTGCCGTGACGTCTTCGCCGTGAATATAATCTATGGATACTTCCTTGTTGTTCTCAAGGTAATAATCCAGGAAAGCCTGCAGTGTCCCGGCTTCCAGGTTGCTCTTAGGATCAGTAATTTTCAAAATTCTCCACGCATCGGGACTCATGCAGGGGATCAGATGAATATTGTTCTGTCCTGATTCTTTCAGGGCTTCATATCTTTCCTTCATTTGTTCTTCAGATGAAAAGGATTCACAATCAAATCCCTGATCTTTTGAAACATAATACTCCTTCATTGCTTTTAATACATGACCGGCATCCACCTGGAAGAGAACCCGGTGAATGGGCTCAAAGATCAGGGAATCATCATGTACATTTACCAGTTCCACCAGGGCAAAACGGGCAGGATGGTTCTTCTTCTCCTCTTCGTTTAAGTAAGCTTTCAAGTTGTCCCAGCATGCCTTTGCGGCAGCGAAGGAATGGTTCCCATCTCCCATGGCAAACAGCATAACCCCTTTATCTTCGCCCACATTATATTTTTCCCTGAAAGCCCGGGGATCAGCCAGCTGTGTGAGAGCATCAACAATTCTGCCGATAGCAGCCTGGCTTCTTACCTGATAGCCGGCAATCCTGCCGCCGTTCATCATCAGCTCAAAATCATATAGTTTATCAGTTTCAGAAACCTCTTTAGAAACAGGTTCAATAACGGTTTTATCAGGGTCGTCTATTAAAACCATTATATGGGGAACTTCCAGTACAGCATTTTTGCGGATTTCAATGCGCGGGGGCAGCCTGTCCAGCACGGTTCCTTCCGTTGCGCGTATAAGTGTCTGAGCACCTTCATGATAATCATATTTTTCCAGGTCCAGTGCCGCCATTAATCCTCTTCGGATTCCGGTACTCAAGGTCCGTTCCACATAGATCATGGATGGAGGCAGTTGAACCAGGATATTCTCATCTATGTATTTACGCATGGCTTTGGAAATGTTTTTGATGCGCCGGCCGCTGTCCTCATCTTCCAGGTATACTTCAGGAAGAATCATATGCAGGGTGGACGGGCTGTCTGAAACATATTCCTCAACTGAACGCCAGTAGGAAGGCTGGGAAGTGTATTGGTCACAGGCTACAACCGCCCATTTCTTAAGGTCAACCTGCTTGTTTGGAAGCATGATCTCAGGAATTTCCACACCTATGGCACGCATTGACTTTATCATATTAGTGTCCAAATTAGTTTTCATCTTGCTTAAAAGCCTCCGAGTCATTGAAATATTCTATGTGTATTAATCAGCATGTTTGGTTTATACCCCTATATTACCATATAATTATATACATCAATTATCCAATGAGAAATAAGATAATGTCAAGATTGTAAGTGAAAAGTTAATCTGTTCTTGCATTGTTAATAATTTCTTGAATCATGCAGGCGGGTTGGTATAATTAAATTAAAAAGCATTATGGAAGTATTCCTGTTGATCTTACACCTGTAGAAAATTTGAAAAAGAGCCGGATTACAGCTTAATTCAGCTTGCTGCATTAGGCAGCATGAGAGAGATTGAAAAAATATCAATGAAAATTCTGGTATAATAAAAAAGCAATCAGCAATAAGAAGGGGAGAAAAATATGCGCGCGGTTGATATTATAACAAAAAAACGGCACGGGGAAGCTTTGACTAAGGAAGAGATAAACTTTTTCATAGAAGGATTTGTAAACGGCAGCATCCCCGATTATCAGGCGTCTGCCCTGCTTATGGCTATATGCTGTAATGGGATGGACAGCTGGGAGATAGTGGATTTAACCCTGGCCATGGCAAACTCAGGCAAAACTGTGGATCTGTCACCAATAAAGGGAGTTAAGGTGGACAAGCACAGCACGGGAGGGGTCGGGGATACCACCACCTTGATTACAGCTCCCCTGGCTGCAGCCTGCGGTGTGCCGGTAGCCAAGATGGCAGGCCGGGGTTTGGGCCACACCGGGGGTACAATTGATAAGCTTGAATCCATTCCGGGTTTTCGGACTGATTTATCCATGGAAGAATTCATACAGTCAGTAGAAACCGTGGGATTGGCTGTAGCCGGCCAGAGCAAGGACCTTGTTCCTGCAGATAAAATGCTGTATGAGCTTCGTGATGTTACGGGCACAGTTGACAGCATTCCCCTGATTGCCAGCAGTATTATGAGCAAGAAGATTGCATCGGGCAGCGATGCTATTGTCCTGGACGTGAAAACAGGCAGCGGCGCCTTTATGCAGTCGGTAAATGACTCCTTCTTATTGGCTGATGCAATGGTGAAGATAGGCGTGCGGGCTGGCAGGAAAGTCATGGCAGTAATCACAGATATGGACCAGCCTTTGGGTACGGCTGTGGGAAACGCCCTGGAAGTAAGGGAAGCGATTGAGGTACTTAAGAATAAGCAGCATGGTCCTCTCAGGGATCTTTCCATTTATCTGGCTGCCCACATGCTGGTGACGGCAGAAGCCTGTGGAAGTTTGGAAGAAGCGCTCAACAAGGTCAAAGATGCTCTGGAGACCGGAGAGGCACTTAAGAAACTGGGAGACATGATAGAGAATCAGGGAGGAGACCGGGCTGTTTTGGATGATTACAGCCTGCTTCCCAGTGCGGAACATATTATTCCTGTAAAGGCTGAAAGAGAAGGCTATATTTCCTCAATAGATACCTATAAGGTTGGATTGAGTTCTCAGCTTATTGGTGCAGGAAGGTCAAAAAAGGAAGATAATATAGACGCGGCAGTTGGCTTAGTAATGTATAAACGCTTGGGCGACCAGGTACAAAAAGGTGATATTCTTGCCGAATTCCATGTAAATGATTTAAATAAGTTTGATGAGGCTTCAAAAATATTTATGGAAGCAATTCAGATCCGCAGTGCCAGATCAAAGCTCAGGCCGCTGGTATTAGGACTGGTTACAAAGCACGGCATTCAAAAATTTGGTGCAGTTTCAGACATGGAGGGTTAGAAATGAAATTAACCATATTGGGAAAATACGGGCCATATCCCGCAGCGGGAGGGGCATGTTCCGGATACCTGATAGAGCAGGGAAGCACCCGCGTGCTGATCGACTGCGGCAACGGCGTCCTGTCCCGTTTGCAGCAGGTTTGCAAAATAAAGGATTTAAGCGCCATTGTATTGTCTCATCTGCACAGCGATCATATGGCAGACATGCTGGTCTTAAGATACGCTTTGGAAATAGGCAGGGTCAGAGGCATTCTGGACATGGATCCCATCCCCCTTTACCTGCCTGAAAGCCCGATTGAAACCTATGAACTTATCGCATCTTCGCCGGCTTTCAGCCCTGAGATAATAAAAGACGGACTTAGAACCGAAATCGGAGGCTTGTCCTTTACCTTTTGCGAGATGACCCATCCGGTTGTAAGTTACGCCATGGCTGTGGAAGATGAAGGCAAGAGATTGGTTTATACCGGGGATACAAATATGAACAATAGAATAGCAGATTTTGCAAAAGATGCCGATTACTTTGTAGCAGATGCAGGATTGCTGGAGAAGGACAAGGCAGACCCGGCGACTCATCTGACAGCAGAAGAAGTGGGGAAAATAGCTGCCCATGCCGGGGTTAAAAATCTCATACTCAGCCATATATGGCCGGAGTATTCAGAGCAGGAGATAATCAATGAAGCCTCCAGGTTCTACAGCAAACCGATTATGGCTGAGGAAATGAAGGTATATGAACTATGATAGATGACATATATGACAAGCTCCACAAGTGGATGTATAAGGCCATGCATTACTACCGTTATGAAGCCACGCCTTATGATCATCTGGATATGTTCTTTGAGGAATACCAGTTCAGCAGCGGTGACAGGCTGGTAGACTTTGGATGCGGCAGAGGCTGGGTGGCCCTTTATATCCATAATCGTTTTCAAATACCGGTAAAAGGCGTGGAAGTGGACAGGGAAACATACGAACAGGCCCTGAAAAACAGGGCCGTGTATTTGGAAAATCATAAGCATATAAGTGCCCCTGTCCATTTTCATTATGGGGCTGCGGAGGATTATAAGGTGGAGCCTGAGGAAAACAGGTTTTACTTTTTCAACCCGTTTTCCGTACATGTTTTTAAGAAGGTGACATCAAATATCCTGGAATCGGTCATGGAACACAGGCGTTCTGTGGATATTATCCTTTATTATCCCACACCGGAATATGAGCGGTTCCTTAAGAACAAGACACCTTTCAGGCTGGTTAAACAGGTAAGTATACCTGAAACCGGTGATGAATACGATAAGTTTCTGGTATATCGGTATTGACAGCTAATCCTCATTTTCTTCCGGATTCGGAAGCGGATCAGGCATTCCCATCTCTTTGGGCCTGACGGTGAGTTTTATTACACTTCCTGAAGCAGTTTTTGTGCCTGCGCACAATGATTGCTCATAAACCCTGCCTTCCTGTCCTTCCTTGTATTCTGTGCCTTCCTCAAAACGGATGTCCAAGGATTTGTGATAATTCTTTGCCCATATTTGTTCTTTGGTCATATTGGTGAAGTCAGGCACGGTTACCTGAACATTTACAGGGTTATATTTAAGCGTAATAGTTGTACCTTCGGATATTTCTTTACCGGCAGCGATGCTTTGAGACCATATTTCACCGGGCAGCCTTCCCGATTTTTTCTCTTCCACGAATATGGGCACTATATTGAGCTCTTCACAAATGGCAATGGCTTTTTCTCTGGTTATGGCGGCGTCATAACCGGAGCCGGCGGGGGCCACAAAATCCGGCACATATACCACCTTGCCGCTGGATACCGTTATATTTATGGTGGTGTTGACGCCTATCAAGGTATTGGCTTTGCTTTGGGACAGAATGGTTCCCGGCGGTGAATTGCTTCTGGTATTGGCTGCCTTGATGGTGATGGAGGCGCCATTTTTGTTGTGTTCCTGGGCCCAGGCTTCGATGGCATCCCTGGTCTGGCCCACAAAAGAGGGCAGGGGGATCCGGTTATCTATGGAATAGTTAAGTTCCAACACTTGGCCCGATTCATATATGCTGCCGGGTTTGATGCTTTGGGAGATAAATGCCCCGGCAGGCTGGTTCGAATATCTTTCATTTATGCTTACCGTGATGCCCAGTTCAGCTGCCAATGAGGCGGCAATTTCCTTATTCATGCCTGAAAAATCAGGCACTATTATTTTTTTTCCCTTGGAAACAATGATTTCAATTTCGCTCCCCTTAGGCACTTCTTCCTCTGCCTTGACGCTTTGAGAAAGTATTGATCCGGCAGGCGCGAAATCGTCATATTCTTCCTTTACATTAAGTACAATGCCGTTTTCATCGGCAAAGACATAGGCTTCCGTAATGGACATGGCTTTAAAATCCGGTATCTGGACAAGGGCTGCCTGGGCATCCTCAGGCCCCTTGGATATTATGATATAAATCGGGCTGTCTCTTCTGACCTCATCTACAACTCTGTCATCGTTGATCTCAAACCTTATGACTCTTCCTGCTTCTACTGTATCGCTGTATTCTGTAGTGACGCGCACCTTGGTCATAAAATTTTCAGCAGCCCAGGCTTCAATTTCCTGCCTGGTCATGGACATAAAATCGGGAATGGGCAGGGTAACGGAAAGGTCATGCCCTGCGGATACTATCAGCTTTACAAATTCATTTTTCTTAACCCGGCTGCCTGGAGGCACGCTTTGGGACATTACCCTGCCTTCTTCATATTCATCATTAAACTCGTGTTCAATCTGAAGCATAATTCCATTGTTTCTTGCCCACAGCTGTGCATCATTTTCTGTCCAGTTGGTAAGATCAATCATTTCTATTCCGCGGTTCAAAAACAGCACCAAGGCAGTTACGGCCAGTGCCAATATTACAGCACCGGCAATAACGGCTGTTAACCTGTTGTTCCTTGCAGGAGTTTTTACCGTAATGGATTCTTTCGGCTGCTTCTTGTCAGCAGCTGGCGGGCTTATATTTTCCGTTTTATTCTTTGTAATCTTACTTTTATACCTGTCTAAAAAAGTATTTTTCTCCTTGTTATCCATTGGTTTTTCTCCTTTTAATTCACAATATCCGCTTTATTGAAAATAATTGATGATACAGCTGCGCACAAAGCTGACAAGGCCAGCAGCAGAATTATGCCATAGGTCAGGTTTATCGGTATGCTGCTGCTGATTCCTGGTGCAGCGGAACTTCCTTGAGTTACATATGCCGATATATGCATGTATGGAAGCGGGGTATATGCCAGCCATTTGTTTGCTGTTCTGTAAGTAAAAGCAAGGGTGCCCATGAGAATTATGCTGGCAATGTTAAGGGCTATAGGTGTTGCAATGGAAACAGCAACATTTTTTATAATTACCGATAACATGAATGCCAAAGCATATCCGAATATGATGGGAACGGCGCATGCCAGCATTTTAGGCAGATAGTATACAATAAATCCAATCTCGCCGGCCAGGGTATAGTTGGGGAATGCATAGTCTGAAAAACCGAAACAAATACCGTTGGCAAGCGCATTCAGCAAGCAGCCTGTTATATATACTGCCAGGCATACAATCAGAGCGGATACAAACTTGGCCGCCAGTATTTTAATGCGGCTTTTCGGCCGTATCAGGAGCAGGCGTATGGTCCCCTGCTGGAATTCGCTGGCCATCAGCCAGCCTCCCAGCAGAACGGCAAACAAGGTGACAAATACAGAATAGTTCAAAAAGCGCGTAGTTCTGTTTCTGGGGCCGCCTGGTACAAACTTCATGTCCGGTTTGTCGGCGTAAATGGATTTTTCAGCAATGATAATGGCATGGTTCATCTCATCGATTTGAGCCTGCATCTCAGCTACATAATTCTGATAGCTTCCGTATTGCTGAACCAGCCACATCTGCTGCCTGAATTCTTCTTCGCTTAAGATTTCAGTATAAGCCAGCTGCTGGCGGTACATTTCTATGTCATTGATGGCCCTGTTCTGCCAGGTATCCTCTCCAGGTATTATATTTTTCTCCCGGCGCAATTCCAAAATAGGTATGGTGTTTTCCTCTATTATAGCAATGTTTCGCTTAAGCTCTTCTATCATTTCATTTATTATATCTTCCTGGGAGGGGTTTTTCACAATTTCCTGCTCCTGAATGGCAATTTGCTCCTGCAGATCTGCAATGGCTTTGTTCTCCTGTTCAATGCGCATTTCGATGTATTTCGAAAAATCATTGCTTTCCACAATACTGTAGAGAATATTGAGTTCCTCGTCCAGTTTTTCCAAGGCGGCAAGCCTGTCTTCGGAGCTGAGTTCAAGATACTTGGAACGGAAAAGCTCCTCATCCATATATTTCTTCTGGCTTACCGCTTCCAGCAATGCTTCTTCAGGAGCATCAATATTTTCAAATATGAATTTATCATACAGGCTGTCCAGGCTTCTTGCAGCCAGGTCTATGCGGTAATCGGTGTATTCTGTAATATATTTTGCGAAATTAAGGTAATACTGAATTTCTGCGTCCATGAGGGAAAGGGCCAGATCCAGAGCTTCCGGATTGGTGAACCGTTCCCTGTCATTTTCCATAATCTCCTTTTCCTGCATGGCATAGGAAATCTGCCAGAAAAACGGGTTGGTAGAGTAGATAGTTATGCCATCTATGGTGATTGATTCCTGATCCGTGCCCGGGTATATGGGTTCGGGCAAAGCTATGGCTCCTCTTGCACCTATATCTATGGGCAGAGGTCTTACAATGCCGTTATCTGAATCAGGGCTTCTTTGATCATTTATAAGATTGATTATCGGAAAGGCTATGGAAGATACTATGAGCAGAATTCCGATAATCAGCATAAATCTGGATTTAATAATATTCCTGATCTCATATTTTATCTGTTTCAAAAAACTCTTCATTATATCTCATCTCCCAACTCTTATTACCTGATCTGTGTCTTGCTGCCGGTGGTAATGGACAGGAAATCCTGCTCCAGGCTTTGATGTTTTTGATTTACAGCATATATGCCAATGCCTTCATGGACAAGTTTTTCTATAATGCCTGGAATATCGCTGCGATTCATTACAGCTTTAATTCCACCGTTTGCTGTTTCGTAGTTTATATTGCGCTTATTAAGTATTTCCATTGTTTTTTCATTGTTGTCGGTGATAAATGTATATTCATACAGAATTTCATCAACGGTTTCCTCTTCCTGATTTATCCGCTTTTCTCCGATGATGACCCCGTTGTCGATGATATAAATGCGGTCGCACATGAGTTCCATTTCCGACAGCAGGTGGCTGGAAATAAACACTCCGACGCCTGCCTCCTTGGAAAGATATTTCAGCATATCTCTTAATTCCTTAATACCCAGAGGATCCAGGCCGTTGGTGGGCTCATCCAGCACCAGAAGCCGCGGATTGTGGAGCAGGGCCTGTGCAATGCCTATACGCTGGCACATACCCAATGAGTAAGTTTTTACCTTGTGGTCGATGCGCTCGGACATTTTGACAAGTTCAACTATATCATCGATGTTTTTCTTGTCTACGCCCTCATGCATGGAAGCAAAGTATTCCAGGTTTTCCCTTCCTGTCATCCGTTTGTAGAGATCCGGGTTTTCCACGATACCGCCTACATACTTCATTGCATTTTCAAAATCGGTTACCACATCGTGGCCGCATATGCTGATACTGCCTTCTGTTATATGGAAAAGGCCCAGTATCAGCTTGATGGTAGTGGTTTTTCCTGCACCATTGGGTCCCAGGAATCCTACAATTTCCCCGGCGTTCACCGACAGGGAAATCTTGTCCAGAATCTTTCTGTTACGAATTATCTTGGTCAGGTTTTCAATACGCAGCAGCTCCATATTACAATTCCTTTCTCTTTAAATTTACCGGATTTAGACAATTGTGAAATGCTGGTTGTAAACTAATCAGAATGTTAAACTATTCAAATTAATAGACGACTAATATATATGAAAGTTTCATCTGCAGGTGAGATATTTTGAAGAAAAAATGGGAGATTTGGGTCAAAAGGCCTGTCCTGTGGTTTCTGTTTGCATACGGAGCAGGCATAGCTTTTTCCATATATCTGCCAATAAAACCTGTATATCTTCTGCTGCCCATGACAGCAATTGCAGCAGCAGGCTTCTTTTTTAGAAAAAAGGCTTTGTTTCCTGCTTTGCTTATTTTTCTTATCTTGTTTGGCATGTTAAGGGGATCCGTATTCCATTATAGGGAAAACCCACTGATCAAGTTTGTTGATAAGGAAATTACTCTTAGGGGAATAGTAAAAGGTGCTCCGCAGGCAGATGAAAACAGAGTATTATATATAGTAGAAACCGTTTTCGTTAAAACCGGTGATCAAATTTATCCAGTTAAAGCAAAGATAAGAGTAAGTGTCTATCCGGACAGTTACGATGAGAAAGCAAAAGTACTGAAGGTATATCAAACCGGAGACCTTGTGGAGGCAACCGGCACTCTAAAGGAGCCCAACGGTCCCAGAAATCCAAAAGGTTTTGATTATAAAACTTATTTAAAACGCAGGGGCATTTATTCCATTATTTCGGTTAAGGAAAAAAATATTGATCTGGTCAGACAAGTAAAAGGCCTTTCCCTGGACAGGCTTCTTGCCTTATTCCGCGATAAAGCATCGAAGGTGCTGGAAAATACCGTCGGCGGGAGGGAAGGCAATTTCCTCAAGGCTGTTCTGCTTGGGCAGCGCTGGCTTATTGAGCCTGAATCGGAGGATGCTTTTACAAAAACAGGCCTGGCGCATATCCTGGCTATTTCAGGGCTGCACATAGGCTTTCTGGTAGTATTGTTAAAATCACTTCAATCTGTTTTAAAGCTTCAGAGAGGCAGAGCCTTTATGCTTCAGAGTATAATTTTAATTCTTTACTGCCTGATGACCGGCGCTTCACCTTCAGTCACCAGGGCTGTCATCATGTCTCTTATCTATCTTGGAGGAAGAGCCTTGGGCAGAAAAAGCGATATAATCAACAGTGCAGGCACGGCTGCTTTCATCATATTGTTAATCCGCCCAATGGATATTCAGGAAATCAGCTTTCAATTGTCCTTTATAAGCGTCTGTTCCATAGCATTGCTCTCAGATCCTATCCAGAAAGCGCTGAAATTCCTGCCAAAACAGGTCTCGGCCCTTATTGCTGCCAGCATGGCCGCCCAGTCAGGCACACTTCCCCTGACCGCCTATTATTTCAATATATTTTCGCCGGTTTCAGTTTTTGCCAACCTGTTGGCAGTGCCTTTACTGGGAATTGTGGGTGCAGGAGGATTTCTGATAGTTTTACTGGGCATGTGTTTTCTTCCTGCAGCCGCTGCATTGGCTGTTCCTATCCGCTTTTTATGCGGATTAATATTCTCAATCACTGATTTTGCAGCCAATCTGCCTTATGCTTATATACGGGTGGTTTCTCCTTCTTTGTTTTCAATAGCCGCAGCCTATATGATTTTATGGATGCTATCCAGGGAGAGGCCTTCCTTTATCCGGAAGCCCGCGCTTGTGAGCATGTGCCTGGCAGCGGTGCTCCTGGCGGGAAATCTGCTGGCAGGATACCTGGAACCAAAAGAACTGGAGATAGTGTTCTTGGACGTAGGCCAGGGTGACTGTGCTTTTATACAGACCCCGGACGGAAAAAATATCTTGATTGACGGCGGAAGCCAGGAAGGGGAGGATATAGGTGAGAAAGTCCTGCTGCCCTTTCTTTTGAAAAACGGCATATCTTCGCTGGACCTGGTGGTCATGTCACATGTGCATGAAGATCATATAAGCGGGCTGCCTAATGTTTTGGATCAGCTCAGGGTAAAAGCATTTATGGAATATCCCCCTACGGAGCTCAATGCTGCCTATCTGGAATTGAAGGATATTATTAAAAAGAAGAACATCAAGGTAATTGCAGCATCAGGAGGAAAATCCTACCGTATTGGAAATGAAACCTGGATACATGTGCTGTATCCGGATGAGGACGCCGCACCGATGCTGTACCAGGGGAATGAAAACAATCTTTCCCTTGTGCTGCTGCTGGAATGCGGAGATGCTTCCGTCCTTTTTACAGGAGATATAGAAAAAGAGGCAGAATACTATCTGGCAGGGAGAATGAAAAAACAGGCATCTGTACTGAAGGTGCCTCATCATGGAAGCAGCACTTCTAGCACAGAGGCCTTTCTGGATGCAGTCTCGCCTGACAGGGCTGTTATTCAGGCAGGCAATAATTTCTTCGGGCATCCTGCACCTCAAACCTTGGAAAGGCTGGAAGCAAGAAATATTTCTATATACAGGAATGATTTACATGGCGCTGTAATAATGAATTATAAAGATGAAGGATGGTCTATACATGTAATGAACAGCAATGATTGAGATTTTTTTAACAACCAAAAAAGTTTATTTTAGTATATTTACATGTATTTACAAAAAATACTTTAGAATTTTGTTATTGACTTTAAAATACTTGTATGTTAACATTCAAGTATCACATGATTTTGGTAATATTGCACTACAGTTCGTAAAATAAATAACATGATATGAAAATTTCTTATTACAGTAAATATGTAATAGATTTTTTTGTGCAATATTATTTTAAAATTTATCAAAAAAAGTTAAACGTTTAACCATATATAATATATCAAAGAGTACATTTAGAATAAAAAGGTACTCAACTGAATAAAACGAGGTGGTTTGATGCCAGAAATATTACTGGAAATGAAAAATATCCAAAAATATTTTGCAGGAGTACACGCACTGGACGATGTATCGATTTCAATAAATGCTGGCGAAGTACATGCATTGGTCGGTGAGAACGGTGCAGGAAAATCCACCCTCATGAAAATACTAAGCGGCATTTACCAAAAAGATGGGGGTTCTATAATTTATAAAGGCCAAGAGGTTGAAATAAGTTCACCGTTGGAAGCTCAAATCATGGGTATTACCATGATCCATCAGGAACTGAACCTCATGCCGCATCTGACTGTAGCAGAAAATATCTTCATCGGCAGGGAACCGACAAGAGGCATCTTTGTTGATGATACAAAATCAAATCAAATGGCCAAAGAGTTGCTGGACTCATTAAATATCGATATCGATCCAACAGTAAGAGTAAATACACTTTCCATCGCCAAGCAGCAGATGGTTGAAATTGCAAAAGCGCTTTCCTTTGAGAACACATCTCTGCTTATAATGGACGAACCTACAGCGGCTCTGACTGAAGGTGAAATCCAGGATCTGTTCAAGATGATCAGGGATTTACGTGCTCAAGGAAAGAGTATTATCTACATTTCCCACCGTCTGGAAGAACTGCCCCAGATTGCAGACAGGGTAACAGTCCTGAGAGACGGACAATATATTGATACCCTAAATATAGAGGATGCAACCAGACAGAAAATCATTTCCATGATGGTTGGGCGAGAAATCTACTACGATCCCAAAGAAAAGAGCAATGTTCCGGAAGACGCGCCGGTTATATTGGAAGTACGGAACCTGGTTGCAAATAATGTTAAAAATGTTTCCTTCAAACTGCGAAAAGGTGAAATCCTTGGCTTTGCCGGCCTGATGGGTGCCGGCCGCACAGAAACCATGCGGGCTATCTTTGGTGCCGATCCTCTGGCAAGCGGTGAGATTTATATGAACGGCGAAAAGGTTGAGATTAAGTCACCTTATGACGCTGTATCTCATGGAATCAGCTATCTCTCCGAAGACCGCAGGGCTTTTGGGCTTGCCATCGGATTATCCGTTAAGGAAAATGCAGTAATGGCAAGCATTGAGGAATTCTCCAGTACACTCTTCATGGATGACAAGAAGATAGCTGATGTTACAAATGAGTATGTTGAAAAGTTGTCTGTAAAGACACCCAGCATAAACCAGCTGGTCAGAAACCTGTCCGGCGGAAATCAGCAGAAACTTGTTGTAGCCAAGTGGCTGATCAAGGACAGTGAAATCTTTATCTTTGATGAACCAACACGCGGCATAGACGTAGGTGCAAAGAGCGAGATCTATGATCTGATGGAGCAGTTGGTAAATGAAGGTAAGTCTATAATAATGATATCTTCTGAAATACCTGAGTTGCTTCGCATGAGTGACAGAATAGTTGTCATGTGTGAGGGCAGGATTACCGGCGAACTTGATATAAGCGAAGCTACACAGGAAAAAATAATGTCCTATGCGACTATGAATATGTGAGGTGTACCATGAAACCAAATAATTTTAGCAAATCAATGGGATTTCAAAAAATTTTAGCTTTAGGTGTATTGGCATTACTTTATATTTTCTTTGCCATATTCGGCAACAATTTCTTCTCATGGACCTATCTGGTTAATATTCTTGATGCATCGTACTTTATCGGATTTATGGCAATTGGTGTAACATTCGTCATAATCACCGGCGGTATCGATCTTTCTTTGGGAACCACCATGATGTGCGGTGCACTCCTTGGAGGAGCAGCCTATAATATTTGGGGTTGGGGCATAGCAGAATCTCTTATACTGGTAGTTGTAGTTGCTACAATAATAGGAATTATTAATGGACTGCTCATAGCATACTTGAAGCTTCCCCCGTTTATTGCAACATTAGGTACTCAAATGGTGGGCATGGGCTTTGGTGCTATTGTTACCAAGGTTATGACAATGAGATATCCTACTGTAGGAACTCCAGACGGTTTCTTTAAGAATATATTTTATAAAACATCGACCGGATTCCCAGTGGGAGCAGTTTGGCTGGCTGTTGCATTTATAATAGCATCCATAGTATTAAATAAAACAAAGTTTGGAAGATATACCTTCGCCATTGGTTCCAACCGTGAAGCAGCAAGGCTTTCCGGTATAAAAGTTCAGCGCTGGCAGGCCCTGGTATATACACTGTGCGGATTCTTTGCCGGTTTGGCCGGTATATTCTACGCTGCAGTATATACATCCATCATTCCCAGCACCGGAAACGGACTGGAAGTTCTTGCTATCGCTGGTGTAGTTATCGGCGGAACATCAATGACAGGCGGTGTTGGAAGCATATCCGGCACAATCATTGGTGTATTCATCATGAGTATACTGAAACAGGGATTAATGTCCATGGGCCTTCAGGCACATTGGCAGACTTTCTTTACAGGAATTGTTGTTATTGGTGCAGTGCTGTTGGATAACTACAGAATAGCCCAGGCACAAAAGGTAAAGATAAAGGCTGATTGACATTATGAATATGATTTCGAGGGGATTTAAATCCCTTGAAATATATAATAATCAGGAGGTTATATTATGAGGAAAAAACTACTGGTACTAGTTGCTTTGTTGCTCATGGCTAGCATGGTATTCACAGCATGCGGCGGCGGAGCTGGTACTACACCTGAAGAGCCTGCAGCAGAAACACCTGCAGCAGAAACACCTGCAGAAGAAACTCCTGCAGAAGAGACTCCTGCAGAAACACCAGCAGATTCCGGTGACAAACCCTATATTGCTATTATCTCCAAGGGTTTCCAGCATCAGTTCTGGCAGACTGTACTTAAAGGCTCAGAAGATGCAGCAAAAGAATTGAATGTAGATATTACATTTGACGGTCCACCGTCTGAATCAGATATTCAGGTACAATTGGATCAGTTGAATGCTGCACTTGGAAAGAATCCCGATGCTGTGTGCTTGGCAGCATTGGACACCGAATCCGTAACAGCACAGCTGTTGGAGGCTAAAGAAAAGGGCATTCCGGTAATCGGTTTTGACTCCGGTGTTCCGAATGCGCCTGAAGGAACTATCGTATCCACAGCTTCCACCGACAACGAAAAAGGCGGTGCTATAGCAGCAGAGGAAATCTTTAAGGTTGAATCAGTTAAGCAAGCTATAGAAAATGCAACACCCGATAATCCTGTTGTGCTCGGCGTAATTTCTCAGGATGCTACCTCTGCATCAGTAGTTGGACGTACAGTTGGCTTCCTGACGAAAGCTAAAGAACTGGCCGAGGCTATTCATCCCGGCGGCGTTGCAATTACAGGCCATGACAAATATAATGAAGACGCTGAAGGTGACATGGTTGTAGAGCTTCATGTTCAGATTCCGCCGACCACTAACATGCAGGACGCTCAGGCTGTAGCACAGGCTATGCTTGAGAAAAAGAACCTGGTAGCAGTGTTCATGTCTAACGAACTGGCAGTAGGCGGCGTACTGGCTGCTACTTCCGACGGTCAGGATCTTGACAGAGAAAACGGTAAGTATAAAGATCTCATTGCAGTTGGCTTTGACGCTGGCGCTAACCAGAAGACTGCTGTAAGAAATCGTTGGTTCTATGGTGCTATAACTCAGGATCCATATCAGATTGGATACAAAGCAGTTGAATTAGCTGTTAAGGCTATCAATGGTGAAGAAGTACCTGAGATTGTGGACACCGGATGCCAGTTCTACAATGCAGACAACATGGATGATCCATCAATTGCACAATTACTGTATGACTAATACTAAGCTTAAAGCAAAGGCGGCTCTCTTAAGAGGGCTGCCTTTTTTATGCCTGTCTTGCTTTTTTCTGATTAACTAAGCTTTAATAGTCTTACAAATATAGAGACGAGGCTTTTTATTAGCATAAGCACCGTTTATGTGGTAAGATAATTATATAATGGTAAATACTATGAAAAGATAGAAATTGAAGGGAGATTCTTCAATGAAACGTTATACTGACAGGCAGTGGATGGAATCTATGAGAATAAGCTTTGATTTTAACAATATGATGGCAGATGTTATAGGGGAAGAAGAGGGTATAAAAAAAGAAGACCTTGATTCTATGGAAGATCAGCTGAAAGCAGCTGCCCAGGCCATGAGCATAAAGCGGAAGGAAGGGAAGATGGATTGGAGAGATCTTCCATATGACCAGGATAATGTGGTAGAGGATATTTTGAAAACCGCATCAGAAATAAAGAAAGAATTTGATGCATTTGTATTGCTTGGCATAGGCGGTTCAGCATTAGGTCCAATTGCAGTGCAGCAGGCTTTGAATCATCTGCATTATAATGAATTGTCCAGGGAGCAGAGGGGCGGCAATCCCCGCTTCTATGTTGTAGACAATATTGATCCTGAACGTATGGAGGCCTTGTTTGAAATCATAGATGTGGAAAAAACCATGTTCAATGTTATTACCAAGTCCGGAAGCACTTCCGAAACCATGGCCCAGTTCTTAATTGTATGGAACATGTTGAAAGATAAACTTGGCCGAAGGTTTAAGGACCATATAATCGCTACCACAGACAAAGAAAAGGGCAATTTGATTAAAATAGCCAGAGAATATGGATTAAAAACCTATTACATTCCTGCCGGCGTGGGAGGGAGATTTTCAGAGTTATCTCCCGTAGGCTTGCTGCCAGCTGCAGTATGCGGAATTGATATTAGGGAGATGCTGGCTGGAGCAGCTTTTATGGATGAGATATGCGAAGCAGAGAATGTGTATGATAATCCCGCCTATATGGCGGCAGCTTTGCAATATTTGGCCATGAGAGCAGGAAAAAACATATCGGTTATGATGCCCTATGCCGATTCTTTGAAATATATGGCCGACTGGTATGCTCAGCTCTGGGCGGAAAGCCTGGGCAAGCGTTACAACCTCAAGGGAGAAGAAATTTTTGCCGGGCAGACACCGGTGAAAGCTTTGGGTGTGACCGATCAGCATTCTCAAATACAATTGTATACAGAAGGTCCTTTTGATAAGGTTATAACCTTTCTGACCGTAGGCAGGTACCGCACAAGCATGGATATCCCTGAAGGATTTGAAGACATACCTGCTGTATCCTTTTTAGGAGGCCATACCTTAAATGAGCTTATAAGCGCCGAACAGGCTGCCACCGAGTACGCACTCTTGAAAGCAAAAAGGTTGAACAGAACAATAAACCTGCCTGAAGTCAATGCCTTTACAGTCGGCCAGCTCCTGTACTTTATGGAAGTGGAAACCGCCTTTGCCGGAGAACTATTAGGTATTAATGCTTTTGACCAGCCCGGTGTTGAGGAAGGCAAAAATGCAACCTATGCCTTGCTGGGCAGACCGGGATATGAAGAGAAAAAGGCTGAACTGGATGCCAGGCCGAAAAAGAAAGATGAATATATTATTTAATACATAAAAATACCGCCAGGGAAACTATAACCCGGCGGTACTATCAGTTTGTTATAGTTTTAACAGACTCCTTGATCAATACCTCTGTCTTAAGCCTGTAGATAGAGTATTCTCCGTTATTCTCACCCTGCAGCCTGGACAGGAGAACTTCAGCTGCCTTTTCTCCAATTTCCTTCATGGGCTGGACTACAATGGACAATGGAGGCTTGACTATTTTCGCCATATTAATATTGTCAAACCCTATTATTGATAATTGATCCGGCACCTTAATATTTCTTTCATTGATGGCCATAATTGCACCCAATGTCATTTCATAATTGGTTACAAAAACTGCAGTGGGAGGATTTTTCATTTCCGCCAAATGAATGAGTAGTTGATAGCCGCTTTCAATATCATAATT
>CZCB01002887.1_pt1 | contig 24879 bp, 23 predicted proteins | sample 591991 | NCBI WGS metagenome assembly CZCB01 (sample SAMEA3556809, study PRJEB10932) | anaerobic digester metagenome
TTCTTGCTCATTCTATGCTCCTATATATCATTGCTTGACTAGTTATTATACTATATTGAAAAATATACGTCCAGATAAGGAATCCGCCAAATATATCCTATATGCGGGCAACACCGCTTTTTCTTGCTGCCTCGGCAACAGCTTCGGCAACAGCCTTCCCCACCCTGTTATCGAAAGCCAGGGGCAGTATGTACTCTGAATTAAGTTCCCTTTCATCTATCAGGCCTGCCAATGCATAGGCTGCTGCAATTTTCATTTCGTCATTAATATCTCTTGCCCGAACGTCAAATGCACCTCTGAAGATTCCGGGGAAAGCCAATACATTGTTGACCTGATTGGGGAAATCCGAGCGGCCGGTGGCTACAATAGCGGCACCGCCCGCTTTGGCATCATCAGGATAAATTTCAGGAACAGGATTGGCGCAGGCAAATACAATAGGATCTTCTGCCATTGTTTTGACCATTTCCGCTGTAAGAACATTGGCAACGCTTACTCCTATAAAAACGTCTGCGCCTTTAATTATGTCCGCAAGGGTGCCTTTTTCCTTGTTCCGATTGGTCAGCATTGCTATCTCATCTTTTGCTGAATTCATATCTTCACTGCGCCCATGGTAAAGTGCCCCCGTTTTGTCGCAAAGTATAATATTTTCTATACCGTCGCTTAATAGGAGTTTTGCTATTGAAATGCCTGCGGCACCTGCGCCATTTATAACCACCCGGATGTCTTCCTTTCTTTTGCCGGTTATTTTCAAAGCATTTATAAGGCCGGCAAGGGTGACTACAGCCGTTCCGTGCTGGTCATCATGAAAGATTGGAATGTCACATTTTTCCTTTAGTTTTTTCTCTATCTCAAAACAGCGGGGAGAGGCAATATCCTCAAGATTCACTCCGCCAAAACTGCCCGATATAAGGTAAATTGTATTTACTATTTCATCAACATCATTGCTTTTTATGCAAATGGGAAAGGCATCCACATCAGCAAATTCCTTAAAAAGAACACATTTTCCTTCCATAACCGGCATGGCAGCTTCAGGCCCTATGTTGCCAAGCCCCAAAACAGCGGAACCGTCTGTCACAACCAGGCAAAGATTCCAGCGTCTGGTAAGGTCAAAGCTCCTGTTAATGTCTTTCTGTATTTCAAGGCATGGTTGGGCAACTCCCGGGGTATAGGCCAGCGACAGGTCCTTTTTGGATTCAACAGGAACAGTGCTTACAACTTCTATTTTTCCTTTCCATTCCTCATGCAGCCTTAAAGATTCCTTGGCATAATCCATTTTATTGCTTATATCCCCTCTTTTGTATGGCATAATGGTTAACCTCCGATTAAATTAATTATTCTTATTATAATTCTTTTCCAGATTAATCTGAATAAAATTTTGGCGAAACTGGGAAAGTCTGCGTGTAAAACACTCCGCCGCTTTCCGGTTCATAATCTTCTGCCAGCACCTCTTTGTATGCATCTAAAGTGTCCCTTGCGGCCTTGTCCCAGGTAAATCGATCCTTAATATATTCTTTTATTTCTTCAAGCTTGCCGCTCGCTGTATTCTGCTTTAAAGCAGCAATTATGCCTGCCCTGATGGAATCCAAACTATCCGGTTCCACATATGCTGCCTTGTCTTTTAAATATTCCCGTGCAGCCCCCCAGGCTGTTATTGCCACCGGCGTCCCCGCTGCAGCAGCCTCCAGGCTTGACAGGCCCGCTGTCTCAAACCAGCTGGGCTGAACGTGAACACCAGCAGCATGATAAGCGGAAGCCAACTCCTTCTGATTCATGGGCGGAATATACTTTACCCGGCCCTGTGCCTCCCTGGCACATTTAACTGCATAGTCCCTGTTATTTACCGGCCCGATAAGCACTATTGGAATCTTAAGATCCCCGGCCGCCCGAATCAGTGAAAGCTGATTCTTTATGGGGGAAAGCCTTCCTGCGCATAGAATAAAACCACTAAGCCCATATTTATTTATAAACCATTTTTCGTCGGCATCAAAGAAAATCGGCTCTACTCCGTGATATATAATTCTTGCCCTTGTATCAACCATGAGGGTATTTCTTATCCACTCCAGCTCCATGTTTGAGTTTGGCAGCAGCATATGACTGCCCTGAAATATTTCTCTTCGCAGCAGGTTCTCCGCCCGCCAGGCAGCCAGCCTGGCGGGTTTGTTTCTATAATAGAAGTGCATGTCTAAAAAAACAGGAGTAACTACAATTCTCTTTTTCTGATAAACAGCATTCCTATAAAACCCATATGCTTCAGAAACCCGAGCGGTGTTAAAAATATGTATTATATCAAAATCTCTCAGATCGAGATTCTGTTTGGAGCTTACTTTAACCTCCACTCCAAGCTTTTCAAGATAGGTTTTGGTCATTTGCATCTGAATGCTGTCGCCGGCCGGGGCATCCCGGCTCCCCGGCCATATTTGAAACAATACCCTCATATGCTTTCCTCCATTTTACCATAAATTACATGCATAAAATTAGTTGACATAATTATTTTCACATGTTACGATTTTATTACAAATTTATTACACCATATTCTATGTCTACTAGAAAGCGAGGATCTTTTATGATTAAAAGACTGAAAACTATTGCTGTAATAGCAGCCGTCATGACATTATTGCTGGTACCTATGCAAAGCGCAATGGCTGCCAATTATGTAAATTACAACGGCGTTAAGGTTTACTATGGCAGCAATGCCGGACAGCAGACCCAAAATCGCGGCATCAACGTCATATATAATTGGATTAATAATTTTGTAACATATTACAGGCAGCCTGCTCAGCCAACACCGGTGCCGACTCCGACCCCAAAGCCTGCCCCGCAGCCAACACCTGCACCAAGTCCTAAACCCGCTCCTGCACCTGCTCCCTCACCTTCAACCGGTACGGGAGGATCTGCCAGCTATCAGCTAAACGCCTCTGAGCAGAAGATGATTGACTTGGTAAACCAGGAGCGTGCCAAAGCAGGCGTTGCCCCTTTGAAGGTAGACCTGGAATTATGCCGTGTTGCACGGATTAAGTCACAGGATATGAAGGACAACAATTACTTTTCCCATACTTCACCCACCTATGGCAGTCCTTTTGAAATGATGAAAAGCTTTGGAATCAGCTACCGCACGGCAGGCGAAAACATAGCCAAGCACAGCAGCGTGGAAAGCGCTCATGCAGGCCTGATGAACTCTGAAGGCCACAGAAAGAATATTCTGAACCCTAGTTTTACCCATATCGGAGTTGGCATCGTAGACAACAGATATTACACCCAGATGTTTGTTGGCAGATAAAAATAGAACCCTGCAAGAGAAAAGCCGGTTTAACCGGCTTTTCTCTTTTGGTTAAAGTATGCAGTCATCCAGCTGCGGCGGGAAAAATTCCGGCAAGGGTTTGGTTTCGAATAGATCACATACATCCTCCGGTGAGAATTCAACGCATTCACGAGGCGGAGGACAATACCCAAAGGATTGAACCAGCAGCTGCACATGTCCGACAACCTTCACAATGATAAACACACCTATGGCAAGAATGACCTGTTCTCCGACCAGCTGTTTACTCAGCGTTTCACTCCGTGTTTCAATTACAATGCGAAAAGAGAATTCTGAAGGCGCCTGCGGCAGATAAACCTCAATATCTTTAGGGAATTCTACATAATCACTTATAGTAACCGGTTCCTTTTTTTCTTTATCATAAGCAGTTACCGTGAAAGGTACTCGGAAGATAAATCGCACTCTTGCAAAGTTTTCCCGTATGGGAGTGATATCTAAAGTACCGTCTACAATAAAACCTGCTCCATAAACCACATTAACATCGCCCAATGTGCTCTTGCAGGGAAGATCCACCACTTTGGAAGGCTCGCATTCTCTTTGGAAACATGCATCAAAAACCTTATCCGTCAATATGCACTCGGGACGAAGCTCATATGGGTCATGTGCGATTTCAAAATCTTCTAACATATCTTTCTCATAATCCATCTGCTTAACCCCCCTTTATTCCAATACTATGGATTGTTTTTTCGGTAATCATTTACAATTCCATAATATGAATTAATCCACAAATGGTGCAGGATTAGTAATATATTGTTTTCCCCATATATATATATTATTTAGAGGCTTGTATAAGGTGGTGAAATATATGGGTGCCAGTAACAAGACCCATCATCTTGTAAGATTCAGCAGCGGTGAAATCTGGTGCTTCAGCTTCGATTATAACCGGGGGATAATAATTAAACGGTTAGGCAGGGACGGTATATGGAAACCGCTGTATGATTTGATTCCTGATGCTCATGAAGATTTCTTTGTAAATATCGACGACAAGGACCGACTGCATTTGATATGCTGTTCCAAAAAAGGAGAACTGTTATATATGCTGTACACGGGCACAGAATGGTCTAAACAAGTCCTTTCCATTTTTGAACCTGCTCTCTATACCATCCGCTATCCCATGGTAATTCCTTCGGGCAGTAAGATTCATATCCTCTTTGCCATCGGTAAGGCATTTAACACAGGTTACTGGTCTTTACAGCATTATTACCGGGAAAAATCGGAATGGCATGCCAGTGAAATAACTAAGATTACTTCAGGGTACCGGCTGAGCCCTTTTTACACAGATTTGTCCGAAAAATACCTGCACTTGACATACCGGAGCCTGGCTGGTGACAAATATCAGATATTTTATTGCAGATATCATATTGAACATAATATATGGAGTTCTCCGGAAAACGTAACCTATGACTCCAATGATTGCAACATGCCGTCAATCTTAATCAGGGACGACATACTGCACCTGGCTTGGACTTCCCTGCACAGAAATGATTTAATTGTTAAATACAAAAACAGGCCGGTCAGAAATGAAGGAAAAACTGGATGGAGCCCGGAAATCCAGTTAAACAGCCAGGGAACCAATGCTGCCCTTCCCAGGCTGATCTGGGCAGGAGGGAAAGTCTGGTGTATCTGGCATCAGAACGATATCCTATATGCCAGCAGTTCAGAAGACCAGGGAAAAAACTGGAGTGCCCCGGCAGAGCTTTCCGATGTCACAGGCATCGGCTTTCAATATATTCATTATTCTTCCAATTATCCCAAAGACAAGGAATGTATTCAGCTGCAATGGACTTATGGGAGCGCAAAAGACGGACTGTTACTGCCTGTTGCGGGGGAAGACATGGATTTGCCCGGGTATAATGCATCCGCGGCCATTCGCGAAATAAAGGATCAGGGTTTTAAGGAAAAAACCCCCTATAGGTCCATCCACTCTGCCTTGGACAGAGAGACTGCGCCCGTTATGGCTGCTCCTCACAGGAAGCTTGAGAATATACTGCTCGATGAATTTGACAGACAGGAGGAGTTATATCATTCCCTTATAAGCAAAATGGATGAAAGCTCCGAACTGGGCAGGAGAATAATCGATGAGAACAAGCAGATTATGGTCTGCATAAGGGAAAACACAGAAATGCTCCAGTCTTTGAAAGAAGACATGGAGCAAATCAAACAATACGCAAAGCAGCTCAAGTCTGAAGGCTTGCTGCGCCGGTTCTTCTACCGCGGCAGTTAAACCGGTATACGGATTATTTCGGAATCGGCACCTGTCCTTACTACATGATAGCATCCGGTAATAGGGCTGTTGACCTGTTTGTATATTCTCAAAACCCTGCTTCTCACATGGGGAGAAAACCTTACAGATAATCCACAGCCCAATGAAATTTCCTTGGGAGTTGACATTATTTGTGAACTAATCCCATGATTCCGCAGAATATGGCTGAAATGAAAAGCATGCTGTCTGGATCTAAAAGCGATAATGTCGAACCTTTCCTGGAAAGGCATCCGCCTCACTCCTTTATTTTCGCAGGTGTAATTTGCCGTATACCTTACTAATATATTTGCGGTAGAAAAATTTTGTTACATTCACACAGGAGGTTACACATGATCTATATGGACAATGCAGCCACCAGCTGGCCCAAGCCCCCTGAGGTAATTCATGCAGTGGTCAGGTGCATGAAGAAATACGGAGCCAATCCAGGCCGGTCAGGCCACAGGATGGCTGTGCAGGCAGGCCAGATCCTTCTCTACGCCCGGGAGATGCTGTGCGAATTATTTAACCTGCGCGACCCGTTTCAGATCATATTTACATATAATTGCACTGATGCATTGAACCTGGCTATAAAGGGCAGCGTATTGCCCGGCGATCATGTGATAACCACATCCATGGAGCACAATGCCGTGGTACGCCCCTTAAAGGAGCTGGAAAAACAAGGATTGGAACTGACTATAGTTCCGGCAAGCCCGGATGGGGTTGTTGACCCGAATGACATCAGAAAAGCCATTAAGCCTAACACCCGTCTGATAGTTACCACCCATGCCTCCAATGTTACCGGTACAATAATGCCTGTTGAGGAAATCGGCAAAATTGCGAGAAGCCATGGCATACCATACCTGGTTGATGCTGCGCAGACTGCCGGGGTGCTGCCCATTGATCTTTCCAAGCTTCCCATAGATATGCTGGCCTTTCCGGGACATAAAGGGCTTCTCGGGCCTCAGGGCACAGGAGGGCTGTATATTTATCCAGGCACCAAACTGCGCCATATCCGGGAAGGAGGAACCGGCAGCCAGTCGGAAAGCCTGTTCCAGCCTGATATACTGCCTGACAAGTATGAGTCCGGCACCATGAACACCCCCGGCATTTCAGGTTTAGGCGCTGCTGTGAAGGAAATATTAAAGCATGGACAGAGAAAGATTTATTTCCATGAAAAAAGACTGGGAAAGTTTTTTTGGGAAGCCCTGTCCCAATTAAAGAAAATTAAGCTTTACGGCCCTGCTGATCCGTTTATGCGAACCGGCATCATTTCCATAAACATCGGCAATAAGGATTCATCCGAAGTGTGCAACCTGCTGGATGAAAGATACAGGATTGCCGTGCGAGGAGGCCTTCATTGCGCGCCTCTTGCCCATAAGACCATTGGTACCTTTTGCCAGGGCACAATTCGTTTCAGTTACGGATTTTTCAACAGCCTGGACGAAATAAAATACTGCATCCGTGCATTAGAGGAGATCAGCCGGGAGTGACCTTTGCTTCTTTTTTGTAAATATATTTAATTACTTCTTTCCATGTTGCTGCATCCGCCGCCATGGTGCCAATCCTTCCTTCAACGGCAGATACGGTCTCATTGGCAGCCATGCATGATACTTCCAAAGACGCGCCCTGGACTGTTGCCATTGCCAATGCGGCCAGAAAAACATCTCCTGCACCTGAGATAAAAGCCGAGCGCTTCTCATTTCGACGGGGATAATGGATCCATTCTTTATCATTCCGAAACAAGACAGCCCCATTGCAGCCCCAAGTTATTATACATGCTTTACAAGCGCTTGCAGAAAAAATCAAGCCTGCGGCCTTCTGCATTTCATCAAAATCACAGATTTCTTTTCCATACAGAATTTCCAGTGAACGAAAATTTGGTACAAGCAAATCTGCTTCCCTGTATTTTCCATATTCGGTTCCGCTGGGATTCACAAAAACAGGTATGTTCCTGGATCTGCATATCTCACTGACAACAGATATAAGCTTCTCTGTAACTACACCTTTATCATAATCGGAAACAGCCACCAGTTTTACATCTTCCAGTAAAAGTGCAACAACTCTTATAATATCATGAAAAATCCCCTGAGAAATCTCCTTAGCTACTTCCCTGTCCACCCTGACTATCAATTGATCCCTGGTTCCAATACGCTTTTTTACAATAGTGGGCCTGCCTGAATCCACCCCCAGTACTGTAGGGATATCCAGGCGGCTGAGAATTTTTCGGAGGAATTCTCCTTCTTCATCTTTTCCGATTACACCGGCCAGAATCACCTGACCTCCCATACCCTTGATATTCGCCGCTACATTAGCTGCTCCTCCGGGAAAATAATAGGTTTCTGCCTCTTCGATGATGGGAACAGGAGCCTCTGAGCACAATCGCTTTGCTCTGCCGATGACATATTCATCCAGCATAATGTCACCAATCACCAGTATTTTATTGGCTGATCCGCCATCATTCCAATATGCCACAAAGCGCCTCCTCCTTACCTGGTGCTACATAATCAATATATTCTGAATACAAGGTTTGGTGAAAGCAAAAGAAAAGCGGGAGCATGACTCCCGAAAATGCTAGTTAAGATTCAGGCATTTCCGAATATCCAGAATCCCGCTTCCTTGAGCATATTTATTAACACCGCTCATTGCGAATGTGCTTTTCATCAGCATTTCCTTTACTTCAGAAGGTGTCATATTTGGATACTTATCCAAAAGCAGGGCTGCTGCACCTGAAACCACCGGTGTAGCAACCGATGTGCCGGACATTTGCGTGTAGGGATCTTTCATATGCTGCGGACGCAGTCCCCCGACATAGCTTTTGTCGGTTTTTGCAGCTGTTATATTGACGCCAGGCGCAACCAAGTCCGGTTTCACCTGTCTTCCATTTACAGGCCCCCGGCTGGAAAAATCCGCTATTACATCATCTTTGTAATCCGGAGTTCTCTTGTCATCCACTGCCCCTACAGTCAGAATCATCGGGCTGATACCAGGGGTAGCAATGGTGTTTTGTTTCGGACCCGAATTCCCTGCTGCTGCAACTACAACTATGCCCTTTTTCCAAACCGCCTCAACCGCCGCCGCAAGAGGATCAAACCGGGAATTGGAAGGCTTTGCTCCTAGTGAAAGGGACATTATTCTGACATTGTATTCCTGCTGATGGTCCACTACCCATTGCATACCTGCTACAATATCGGATGAATTTCCCGAACCATCCTTATCCATAACTTTGACGCCGATAATATTGGCCTCAGGTGCAATTCCTCTATACTTGCCGCCAGATGAATATCCGTTTCCGGCGGCCACGCCTGCCACAAAGGTACCGTGTCCATGATCATCATAAGGACTTTGCCGGTTATTCACAAAGTCGCGAAAAGCCACAATCCGATTCCGCGGTCTTGTAAAATCCTGGTGTGGATAAATTCCGGTATCCAGTATGGCGATTCCTATCCCCCTTCCCAGATAACCGGTATCATTTGCAATGCTTGCCCCAACCTCCTGGGCGGCTACGTTTAAAAGTGCGCTCATTTTTACATCATCGGATATATATTCTACTATATCTGATCTGGCAGTATCTTCCAATTTGCCGCCGTCTATTTTAACGGCATAAGCATTAATCAAAGGTAATTCATACTTTATTTCAATACCCTTGCTTTCTAGAAATTTCCTGCATAATTTTCTTTTTCCTTCCTTCGAAAAAATGATAGCCGGAACTTTGCTTTCTCCAAGGGTTCTGGTTTTTTTCAGCAATCTGCTGTCTATTTTTTCTCTGCCCTTACCGTATGAATGAATCAGAAAGGGCAGCAGTAACATTCCCGATAACAGTTTCAAGGATCTCCCCCCTTCCTATCTCGCCTTGTATATCTTATGTATATACAGGCGAAACTGTTAAAGGGGGCATTGAAATTAATACTGCAGTTCCTCCATAAGCTTTTTGATTTTACGCTTTTGTTCGCTGGTCAGCATGGGCATGATTGCCTGAAACATCTGCATTGCCTTTTGTGGAGTCAGACCGCCTTGTCCGCTGCGAATCATATCTGCCAGTTCGCTGATCACTTTATCTTCCGATTTTCCCTGCATTCTTTGGGCAATCTCAGACATGTTTTTAATATCCTGGGTGCGAAAATCCATTTGTCTTCCTCCTCCCATCCTTCCTCCTTACCATCCTATTCAGCTCCTTTGCAATTGACACAATTCTTCCAGTTTTCATGGCACACAGAAGGCAGCACTGCGTATTATAGATTAGGAGTTTGTGAGGAGGAGTAGCATGATACAGAAAAGCAATCCCCGTTGGGAGCGTAAAGAGCCCTGGAAGTTCGTACCAAGGCGGGATTTATTTCCTGACGCAGAAATGCCTGCAAAATCGGATAAAAACAAACACATAATTAAATCTTCCAAACAAGGCACACAAATTATAAAGAAAGGGTACTTAGCGGAGAAAAGTTCCGTAAAGCCTGTAAAACCATGGCCAAAAAGCCTTGCAGCACAGCCTGAACTGTTACTTCTGCTGTTTGCACTTATTTTCCTTAAGAGCTCCAGCAGGACACAATTAAAAGTTCTGGACCAGCCACAAAGCATTCAAATGCTTAAATCAATAGGACCTTATCTGGATGAAAGGGAACAGAATATTGCATACACCGCAGCCGGTATAATGGAAGCAGCCCAATTAATCAGGGATATAGCCAGCCATACTTACCATCATAAAAACAAAGCAGCTTTACTGCATGTACCTTCCAGTCCTGCCGCCCGGAGGATAGAAGCATTGAAAGCAATCAAGCCTTATATTGCCAAGGAAAACAGGAAACAACTGGACAGGTTTTTGAATTTTTATGAAGGAGTCAGAAAGGTACAAAGCAACCTCTCCCTGTATAAAGACAAGAAAGGGATTTCAGATGAACAAGGGGCCGCACCCCTGAAAAAGGCAGGCGAGTTTCTGGAGCTGATACATCCCGTTCTGCCTGATGAGCAAAGACAAAGAATAGACAGGGTCATGCAAATGATAAAAATGGTGGAAGTGATGGGAAATGCGGAAAAAGCTGCTCATGATAAAAACAAGCGGAATGAGGAAATCAAAAAAGAAGCGGCTAATAATAATGAACAGTCAGAAAAAATAATGGATTCCCTTGCCCCCATGCTGAATGAAGAGCAAAAGGAATCCATGAATATGATTATTAAAATGGCCCAACTATTATCCCAGCCGGATTAAAGATCTTCAATCGCCTTTTTTAATACAGGCAGGATAATAAGGGCAAGAATACCTCCGATGGCTGCAGTAATCAATTGAGGCCAGCTGAACTGGACTGAAAGAACCGTTTTCATCTGTTCAGGTGCATTAGCCGGCAGGAAAAAAGGCACCACAATTTTTACAACGCCAAGATAAAGAGCAAAAAATTTAAGAACAGCCCCGGCAGCAAAGGCCAGCAGATTGCTTCTCTTATGCAGAAGGGCAACAACAATAACCAATACCAGGTTTCCCAAGGCTATCGGAACCACAAGCACAGGCACAGGAGTGAAACCCTGAAGATAAGCAATTACAGGCGCTATGACTGCAACCACAAGCCCGCCCCTGATGCCTGTAATTATGGCTGCCAAAATCAGGCATAAGTTCACCAGCGAACCCACCACAAATTGACTGACATTGGCAGGCATCACGGGGATCAGTACCCTTAATGACTGGAACAATACTGACAGTGCCAATAGAATGGCAGTTCTTGTTATCCATTTTACTGTTGACTTCATATCAATTCATATCCCCTTTATACTATATTGACTTTTTCTATTCTGCTCTCTGATTCCTTCTGGCCTTCATGAACATTCATTACCAATACGGTAACGTCATCGATCATATTTCTGTCACCAAGTATGGTTTCATATAACTCAAACATATAATCAGCTGTATCATAAGCGGTGGTGCTTTTTATGCCGCGAAGATACTCCATCAAGTGTATTTCGGTAAAGTATTCAGGCCGTTTTCTGTCTATTTCAATTAATCCGTCGGTATATAAGAGCAGGCTGTCACCCGCTTCCAGCTGCAGAGTTCGGTTTTCATAAGAAGGATTTACCAGTCCGCCAAGTTTGCAGATCGGCAGCCCTTCAACGGGAATAGCTTTTATTGCCCCGTTTTTCTGCAATACCAGCGGCTGGGTGTTCATCCCCGCAGAGCAATAAGTAAATACACGGTTTTCTACATTATAAATTCCGTAAAGCATAACAGTATAAATTTCTTCTGGGAAGTTCATCCTGTTGTATACATAGAACAAATTGGTCAATACCTGTTTAGGTGTTAAAATGCGTATACGCCCGTCGTCATATTCTCTGCGCACATGAATGTGCTGATTTATAAAGACAGTGATCATTGCCGCAGATACCCCATGGCCAGCAACGTCTCCGATCAAAATTCCGATATTATCCTCATCCAGGCGAAAAATGTTATAAAAATCTCCACCTATTTTTTCGCAGGGAAGATACTTGGCTGCAAAATCAACCTTGCTAAACTGGGGCAACGTATCAGGCAGCAATGCATTCTGAATGTTGCGGGCATAATCTATGTCTTTAATCAGCTTTTCATTGGCTGCCGTAATCTCGGCAGTCCGCTTCATAACCAGCTTCTCCAGGTTGTTTGCATATTCTGCCACCTGCTGTTTAGCTTCATGCAATTCCAGATAAGGTTTTTGTACATTCAGAACAAACTTGGCCTTAAATATCAAATAATAAGTAATTATCTTATAAATATGGCCAAGTAAGTTGTAAGTATCATAGACGCTTGTATATATGGTAAACGACAACTCGCTGAATACACTCAAAAGCATGGCCAGAATAATATACTTATATTCCTCTGCCTCTTCCCCCCTGTTATAAATCAGGAAAAACAGGATAATGCTTACCGGCTTCATGGTTATAATAGCATATTCCAGATTAACTTTTGTCCGGGTAAGACCGACTCCTTCCACATACAAAGTAGGCAGGTATTCATGCCTGCTGATGATTACATAAGAAAGAATGGCTGTATACACCAGGGAAATTATAACAAGAATAAACCTGTGTATCTTTGACGGCCGATTGCGTTGAATTGATCCGGCAGCCACCAAACCAATGGATTCTGTAATTCTGGCTGCAATCCAGAATGAGGTGGATACTGCTACAGATGAAACTCCAAAAATGCCCGGCATACCGTTGTAGGTTAAGGTGTGCAGGGTATCCAGCAGGCCGACAGAAAAAAAGGTGCACATGAATACGATCGTTCTCAGGTTTTTGTCTCTGGCAATGGTATAATAGGATATAAAAAAAATACAGAAGGACATGACTATGCTCATGCCTTCAAAACCTATATGCCAATTCAAAAAGGCACTCCTTTGAAAAACACGATACAGATAGGTTTCGTACCATTGAACTGCACTGAAGACAAAAATCGACAACAGCAGTACGGCAATAAATACTGCCGCATCTTTTTTTAGATTCTTCTTAACCCCCATATATTTTTCCTCCGGTAAGCGATGGGCAACAAAAACCTACATTTATCTTAACATAAATCCATAATATCTTACAAATATCTGCCGTATTGAAACTTGTATTTTTTCTTTAGATAGATTATAAATATACGTTTTTCTTGGTGCTTCCCTCCACCTTCCCGACCCCGTAGCCCAGGGAAAAGCTCTGCATCATGCTGCCGGCAATAATATCAGTCAGCAGCTGCTTTTCTTCAATATTGAGGCCTATATCTCCTCTCAGAATAAAACTGCCTGCTTTTTCTTCTGCTATCAAACGAATTGCTTCCTTGGTACCATTAAACTGATCATCCAATTTTACGTTAGCTTCTACTATGTACTCCCTGATCAGGTCCCCGATTTTCACTCTTTGATACACCTCGCTTGGGAAAGTTTTACACTACTTTAATCCTTTCCCAAGATCGAATCTTTATACCTCCTATATTGTCATGCTTTGCTCCAATAACAAAGTTGACGGGATAATCAGGGTATTAAACAAGGAATGGGCTAAAATGCTGTGTTCCAACCCTTTTTTGCGGTTTATCCATCCGAAAACTACTCCCGCGGGCAAGATCTGCATTATCTTTATCCAATCATCGGTCACAACACCTGCATGAGCTATTGCAAATACCAATGAGCTTACCCATATATTCAGCACCACAGCCGCTTTGCTGCTTCCAAACCATCTGGCAAGAAGCCCCATTACAAAGTGCCGGTACAGTATCTCCTCGGTAACAGGTGCCAGTATTGACGCTGTGAAAAAAGTATAGATATAATTCATAGGGCTGTTCCCTTCGGGAGTGGAAGCAAGTGCCAGATCCGTAGGTTCCGGCGAAGCAATAGCAAACCAGATAAAAGTCCAGGCAATCAGCAGGGGAATGGGCAGCAAAACTGTTTTCCAACTGATGCTTTTTGACACTCTTCCCTGGCTCAGAAGGATGCTGCCCGGCAGACCGCTGGAAAGTGCCAGGCCTTGTCCTGTCCTTAAATATAAATAATATGTAAAAAATGATAACAAGGCAGATGTAAGATTTGTTATGAGATAAAAGTTTGAATTAAGATTGTAACCTCCGACTTCAGGAAACTGCACCACATAACGCATCATCAAGGCATTGAGGATGCCGCCAATACAGATGAGGCCTGAACAAAATAAGCTTGTTTTTTTATTCTCCTGGAAGTGATGTTTTTCTTTTAAGTAATAAATTAGAGCGGAAACAAATAGTGAAACTGAAATTAAGCCGTTGATTATGAGCAGCAGAATAAGAGTAAAATCAAACAAATATGTATACCCCCAGTGGTATGGGATGAAGGGGAAATAGAAAAAATAAAGAAGATCCTGGCTAATCTTCTTCGTAAAAGTTGTTCTCTATTAACTGGGTTATTTTATACATTGCTGCTACTTCGTCAGAACCATCAATGCGTACCTTAACCTTGGTTCCCTTATATACGCCTAGCGCCAAAACAGATAAAAGGCTCTTTGCATTGCCCACCTTATTACCCCGGATAATACTGATGTCAGATGAGAAACTGCTGGCCTCCTTAATCAGCCTTGCAGCCGGCCTGGCATGTAAACCGGACTCATTTTCAATGATAAATTCTTTTTCTATCATTTACTTCCCCTTCTTCATCAGAATTTGTGTTTGTAATAATGATGCATATACGACATTTATTTCTGGATTATTAAATGAAAATGATTAGCTATATTGTACATGATAATAAGAAAAAGGGCAAGTTTTACTTGACAATTCTTAACGAATTAGGTCATAATAATGGGTGATATTGACGGTAATGACAGGGAGGAGTAGTATCCTGCCTCTGCCATCAGCGAGCTGGGGACGGTGGAAGCCTGGCGGTACGCAGATATGAAGGCACCCTGGAACCGATGAATAAAAGAGTGGGTTCCCGTATTGGGAATCAAAAAGGGTGGAACCGCGGAAGATGAGTCTTTCGTCCCTTTGCCGGGATGAAAGACTTTTTGTATTACCGGCAAATATCATCTGCATGAAAGGAGATTAAGGAAGTATGGCTGTTGAAAACAAAATGGAAAAAATAACGGCTCTGTGTAAAGGCAGAGGTTTTATTTTCCCGGGCTCAGAAATATACGGGGGCCTGGCAAACAGCTGGGATTACGGTCCTCTGGGCGTAGAACTCAAAAACAATATTAAAAAGGCCTGGTGGAAAAAATTTATTCAGGAAAGCCCATATAATGTAGGCATGGATTCTGCCATACTTATGAATCCTCAAACCTGGGTGGCATCAGGTCATGTAAGCGGCTTCAATGATCCGCTGATGGACTGCAGGGAGTGTAAATCCAGGTTCAGGGCTGACAAGATAATTGCGGATTACATTGCCGGCCGGAATGAGCAGGACGAAGTGATAGACGGATGGCCGGATGAAAAAATGGAAAACTACATCAAAGAAAACAAAATCCCCTGCCCTGAATGCGGAAAATCCAACTTTACTCCCATCAGAAAGTTCAATCTTATGTTCAAAACTTTCCAGGGAGTAACCGAAGATTCCCAATCTGAATTGTATCTACGTCCGGAAACTGCCCAGGGCATCTTTGTGAACTTCAAAAATGTTCTGCGCACAACCAGAAAGAAACTGCCCTTCGGCATTGGCCAGATAGGAAAATCGTTCCGAAATGAGATAACACCCGGCAACTTCATATTCCGCACCCGCGAATTCGAACAGATGGAACTGGAATTTTTCTGTAAGCCGGGTGAAGATCTGGAATGGTTCGAATACTGGAGAAGTTTCTGCAGAGAATGGCTGATTAATCTGGGTATCAGCGAAGACAACATTAAGATGCGGGATCATGAAAAGGAAGAGCTGTCACATTACAGCAAAGCAACAACCGACATAGAATATCTCTTCCCCTTCGGCTGGGGCGAGTTGTGGGGCATTGCAGACCGGACTGACTTTGATCTTAAACAGCATGCGGAGCATTCCGGTGAAAACTTCAACTACCTTGATCCTGCAACCAATGAGCAGTTCATTCCCTACTGCGTTGAGCCTTCCGTAGGCGTTGACCGGTTAATGCTGGCCTTCCTTTGCGAGGCATATAATGAAGAAACCCTGGATAAGGGAGATACGCGGGTGGTAATGAAGCTCCATCCTGTGCTGGCACCTTTCAAGGCAGCAGTTCTTCCTTTGAGCAAGAAGCTGAGTGAACCTGCACAGGAACTGTACAGAAAGCTGGTTGGCAGATTCAATGTGGATTATGATGAAACAGGAAGCATAGGAAAACGCTATCGCAGGCAGGATGAAATAGGCACTCCCTATTGCATAACCGTGGATTTTGATACCCTGGAAGACCGGTGCGTAACAATAAGAGACAGGGACACCATGGAGCAGATACGCGTGCCGATTGATGAAGTTGTTCCGTATCTGGAAGAAAAAACAGAATACTAAACTAAAAAACTAAAAAAAACCACTGCGTGAAAGCAGTGGTTTTATTATTCTATTTCGGAAATTGCTTCTGTGGGACAACTTTCAATAGCTTCCTTAACCGAATCCTCCAGCTCTTCAGGAACCTCCTCGTCAATGGCCTGGGCTTTGTCATCATCATTCCAGGAGAATACTTCTTCGCAAATACTGATGCACAGCCCGCAGCTTATGCATAAATCCTGATCTACATATGCCTTCACACTCATTCCTCCTTATAAACCTTGCATATATCCCTATATTACCCCGGCTTAGTATTGATTAAACAACCTTTAAATAATTTTTGATTCTGCCCAGCAGTACCTCATCCACTTCAACTTCCATATGGATTCCTTCCGGAACAAATTCCTCCGACAGAATTGTCCCCTCTTCATGCAGCATGGAACGCAGATTGCCCTGTTCATAAGGAAGCAATATAGTTACCCGATGCATTCTCTTTGGTATGTTTTCCTGAATCAATTTAAGCAGCTGTTCCAGACCTTCGCCTGTTTTGGCCGAAATGTAAGCCTGGGGCTTTTGGGCAGGCAGCAGGGTTGCATCCTGGACCAGATCCATTTTATTAAAGACAGTTATAATTTGCTGGTTGGCTCCCAGCATCCTCAATACCCTTTTTACCACCATTATCTGTTCGGCCAGATTTTCCGAGCTGGCATCTACCACATGAAGCAACAGGTCCGCCTCCACAACTTCCTCCAAAGTTGAGTGAAAGGCTTCCACCAGATCATGGGGCAGTTTATCAATAAAACCTACCGTATCCACCAATAATACCTTTTGTCCGTCAGGCAGGACAACGCCCCTGGATACAGGGTCCAGGGTAGCAAAAAGTTTATTTTCCACCAGAACATTGCTGCCTGTTAAGGCATTCAGAAGGGTGCTTTTGCCGGCATTGGTATATCCGGTAAGGGCACATATGGGTATCCTGTTCTTCTTACGCTTGGTCCGCAGGGCATTTCTGTGTTCCTTTACCCTGGACAACTCAGCCTCAATTTCACGAATCCGGCGCCGTATATGTCTGCGGTCGGTTTCCAGCTTTTTTTCACCTGGACCTCTGGTTCCAATGCCGCCTCCCAGCCTGGAAAGGGTTTGACCCAAGCCTGTCAGCCGGGGCAGGCGGTACTTAAGCTGCGCCAGCTCTACCTGAAGCTTTCCTTCCTTGGATATGGCGCGTCTGGAGAATATATCCAGAATCAGGGCAGTACGGTCTATTACCCTGACCCCGAGTATTTGCTCCAGATTTCTTATCTGCACTGCAGATAATTCATCATCGCAAATTACCAGATTGGCATTGGATGATTGGCACAGAAGAGAAAGCTCAGCTGCTTTTCCTCTGCCTATATAGGTAGCCGGTTCAGGCATCTTTTTGTTTTGTATAACCTTATGCAGCACTTTGGCGCCGGCCGTTCTGGCCAATTCTTCAAGCTCATTGACAGAACGGATTCCCTCTCCCCTGTCGTCCAGCCCAACCAGAATTGCCCTTTCTTCTTCATCCTCCTGTGTTTCAACAGTTTCAGGCAAAGCTATCAAAGGGTCCAGCCGAAAAATTTCCTGCTGGAATTCTTCCCCGCAAAGTTCCCCCATGGTTAAAGGACCGTATATAGCAAAGGGTTCGACCTCGCCGGGAGGATTTAAAAATGCAGCATATGCACCTGCAAACTTCCCATCCTGCACGCCTATGGCTGTCATGGCATCAAAACGCAAAGCTTTAAGGGAATTGAGATCCACGCCGGATAACTTTCCGCTGCCGCCGGGGTGGGTATGGAAACAGCGCACACCGCTTAGGCGCACTGAACTCCGCCTCAGATTTACATATGGCAGAGAAACCTGGCCGGCTTCCCCTACCGACACATCTATAACTTCTCCCCTGCGATTCAGGTAAATGGAAATTTCCCGGTTTATCTCACCTGTAAGTTCGCATATAAGAGCCACGATTTCCTCGGAGAGAAACCTTTCCCTCTCCACTGCCATTTCATATATACTTTCAAGCCGAAGCAGGATCTGCTTGGACAAACCCTCTATATTGCCGTTTATCATGAAGGGCAATCACAACCTTTCCGCTAATGGTACTCCAATCATAACACATTTTCTTTTCTTCTCATACTCTATTCAAAAAAGCTGTCATATCCTCTGTGCCAAGGCAGTTCAGTATATCCTCCTTTTCACACCAGCCTTTCCGGGCTATGGCTAAGCCGTATTGCGTATGAGAAATGGTTTCGATGCTGTGAGCATCCGGATTGATCATAAGTTTTACTCCTATTTCCTTGGCCCTCTTGATCCAACGCCAGTCCAGGTCCAGCCGGTGTGGATTGGCATTGATCTCCAGAACTGTTCCTCTCTCCGCTGCTTTTGCCAAAATCTGCTCCATATCCGCTTCATATGGATCCCTGGACAGGAGCAGCCTTCCGCTTGGATGGCCCAGCATGGTTGCGGCAGGATGATCCATGGCTTTCAGTATTCTCCTTGTCATGCTTTCACGGTCCATGCGGAACTGAGAATGTACAGATATAATTACATAATCAAAACCTCTAAGAAATTCATCAGGATAATCCAGGGAACCATCCGGCAATATGTCTGATTCTATTCCTTTGAATATATGAAAATCTTCATATTGCTCATTTAAAGCATCGATTTCCTCATGCTGCCTTATAACATCATCTTCACTCAGGCCCCCGGCATAGTAAGCAGACCGGCTGTGATCCGCAATTCCGATGTATTGATAACCCTGCCTGCGGGCTTCTTCTGCCAGTTCCTTAATGGAGTTAATGCCATCGCTGTAGCAGGTGTGTATATGAAAGATACCTTTTAAATCATCCCTTTCAACCAGGTCAGGCAGCCTGTTTTCCATTGCTGCTTCAATTTCGCCCGTATCCTCCCTGAGTTCAGGCGGAATATAGGCCATACCCAGGGCCTTGAATAGTTCCTCTTCATTGCTGCAGGGAATCCTGCTGCCGTCTGCTTCCCGGAACAGCCCATACTCATTCATTTTCAGACCCAAAGATTTTGCTGTATGCCTCATCTTTGTATTGTGTTCCTTGCTGCCCGTAAAGTGATGCAGGGCATAGGGGTACTGTTCAGGTGAGACTACCCGCAGATCAACAGCTATGCCTTTCTGTAAACGCACACTGGCTTTAGTCGGGCCCCTGCCAATGATATCTGCCACATCTGGCAGGGCAACAAAACAATCCATTACTCTTTCTGCCTGATCCGAGGCTGCAAGAATATCGATATCTTTAATGATTTCCTTTTTCCTGCGAAGGCTTCCCGCTATACTCAGAGAGTTTACTTCCGGACATTCCTTCAACCCGTTGAAAACACCCAGCGCCATGTCTTCTGCCTCATGAAGCAGATACCTGCCGGACGCAGTGCGTACAAGGGATATGCCTTTTAATATATTTTCCTGGGTTTTCTGCCCAAACCCGGGCAGCTCAAGCAAGCGGTTCTCCTTGCAGGCATATTCCAGTTCGCCGATGGTTTCAATACCCAGCGTTTCATATAAAAGCCGGATCTTTTTTGCACCCAGGCCCGGAATTTTGAACAGTTCAAACAAACTGGCCGGAAACTCTGCTTTCAGCTTATTATAATATTCCAGGTTTCCCGTGGTGACCAGCTCAGTTATTTTTTCTTCTAAAGCTTTTCCTATCCCCTTTATGGTGCCAAGCCGTTTTTCACGAACCAAAACTTCCAAATCTTCATCCAAAGCCTGAATTATCCTTGCCCCATTTTCATAGGCACGTATCTTGAAAAGGTTCTCTCCTTTTAGTTCAAGATACAGGGCAATCTCACCAAGGATATCGGCAACCCTGCGCTTATCCATCAAAACCCGCTCCAATTAACTAAGTCATGTGTATTCTTAAACCATTAAAAAAGTTTAATCCATATGTTAGTATATCAGATTAAAACCCGCTTTTTAAGAAAAGATAATATTGTTACTTTTAACATTGGAGGAAGGATATATGCAAAAAAGTGAGAAAGAAAAAATGTTGTCCGGTGAATATTATTTCGCAGGTGATCAGGTATTAGCTGCTGAAAGAGACTATGCCAGAAGTTTGATATATGAATACAATAATACTAAACCAAATGAAAAAGAAAAAAGACGGGAGATTTTAAATAGGCTGATCAAGGCAAAAGGGCCGCTTAATATAGAACCGCCTTTTTATTGTGATTATGGGAATAACATAGAAACAGGCGGCAATTTTTACGCAAACTTCGGCTGCGTAATACTGGATGTTAACAAAGTTATAATAGGTGATAATGTATTGCTGGGCCCCAACGTGCAGCTTTATACTGCCATGCACCCCCCCGATCCCATAAAGCGGCTTTCCGGGGTGGAAAATTCGAAGCCAATTATAATTGGAAATAATGTATGGATCGGCGGCGGTGCTATAATATATTTATTGCAAAATAAAAATGGACAAAGGGGAGTGCGGACGAAATCTTGGACTCTAAACGGGAGAGGAGAATGTCCGCATGTATTCAATAGAAGAACGTGAAAAGGCTATTAGGCTGTATATCAAGTACGACAAATGTGCAGCAGATGTAATACGTGAACTTGGTTACCCAGACCGCAAAACCTTGACAAAATGGTACAGGGATTATTTGGAGACAGGGGTGTTTTTGGACCAGTATTCACGCCCTCCTAAATATTCTTTAGAGCAAAAGAAAACTGCAGTGAAGCATTATGTGGAACACGGCCGAAATCTATCACGAACAGTTAAAGCATTGGGTTATCCTTCAAGAGAAACATTAAGATCATGGTGTAAAGAATTAGTGCCAGGTTGGCAGAATAAACGCGTCAGCGGTATTAAAGCTACTCAGGAACTGAAGCAGGAGGGAGTGATTGAGCTATGCACCCGAACCGGTGCCGCGAAAAATGTGGCAGAAAAGTATGAAATTACCCAAGAAACATTGTATAATTGGAAAAATGATCTATTATCTGGGGGTGCTGACATAACTATGGCTAATAAAAAGGCCAAGCCTTTACCTGATAACAAAAACACTCTTATGTCTGAAATAGAAGTATTGAAGCATCAGATAAAAAAATTAAGACTTGAAAAAGATATTCTGGAACGGACGGTAGAAATATTAAAAAAAGATCCGGGCGTCGATCCGAAAAATCTGACTAATAAAGAAAAAACCTATTTGGTCGACGCCCTAAGAAATCAATATACTTTAAGGGAATTGCTTCATAGCCTTGGATTGGCCAGAAGCAGCTATTTTTATCATCGAAAAACTGCCTCGCTGCCAGATAAACATGAAGAGCTGCGGTATCGCATTACAGAGCTCTTTGAGGAAAACAACAAATGTTATGGATACCGCCGGATCCACGCTTTATTAGCGCGGGAAGGTACACGAGTATCCGAAAAAATTGCACGTCGCATAATGATGAAATGTGGCCTGATTGTTGTCATGAAAAGAAGACGTAAATATAATGCATACCAGGGAGAGAATGCACCCGCTGCAGACAACCTAATTAAGCGTGATTTCCACGCAGAAGCGCCAAATGTCAAATGGATTACCGATATAACAGAGTTCTCCATTCCAGCTGGCAAGGTGTATCTTTCTCCAATAGTGGATTGTTTTGATGGTTTAGTGGTTAGTTGGTCAATAGGGACAAGCCCGAATGCTGAACTGGCCAACAGCACGCTGGACCGGGCAACAAAAACTCTTAAAGATGGAGAGCATCCGTTGATTCATTCAGATCGGGGCGGCCATTATCGGTGGCCGGGATGGATATCCATAATATCTAAGGCAGATCTTAAGCAGTCAATGTCCCGAAAGGGCTGTCTACAGGATAATGCGGCTTGCGAGGGATTCTTCGGCCGGATTAAGAATGAGATGTTCTATAACCGGTCTTGGAATGAAGTTAGTTTAACAGATTTTATTAATATACTTGATAGATACCTTGTTTGGTATAATGAGAAAAGAATTAAGTTATCTTTGGGCAATATGAGTCCATTGGAGTACCGACAGAATCTTGGATTGATAACATAAATAGTCCAAGATTTCGTCCGCACTCCCATGTGAGGAATTTTCACTTGCAAAAAACACTATAATATGCCCTGGCATGAAAATCGGGGACAATGTAACTATAGGGGCAGGGGGAGCGTTGTAACCAAGGACATGCCCAGTAATGTTATTGCTGCAGGCAATCCATGCAGGATTATTAATGTCATTCAAAATAAGTTTCACTGAGGGCTTCCTTTAATGTATACCAGGCTAAAACGGCGCATTTTATCCTGGCAGGCATATTTGAAATGTTTTGGAAACAATAGATCCTGCGTTTATAAACCTTTTTATTACCCTTTCCCTGGCCGATTCATATTCTTCTGTTGCCCTTATGCTTATCTAATGAGCTTCCCTGTGAGGTTGCCGTAAGCTCTTGTATTGTAATTATAAACAGCCTCAAGGACCTGGACAGGCTTAAGGGTAGTAGCCCCGTTATCCAGGAAAACTAACCTGCGGCCGTTGATTTCTTGCTCGAACATGAGGAAATCTTTTTTATTCTCTCTGGGTTCAGCTTATGCATCGGCAAATCTCCTTCTGATTTCACCATTGATAATCTGTCTTAAGCTTTCTATGGGAATCTTGTCTATAATCGGAATTAATTACTCTTCTATAATCAGCTTTTCAGCCTTTTTCTCGCTTAAGCCGCGGCTCATAAGATAGAAGGGCTGATTTTCGTTGATCTGGTCTATATTGGCAGCATGTTCTCCTTCAACATCGTCTTCTTCGCATAAAAGGCCGGGTATTGAGTCAGCTTTAGCGTGCCTTGCTCTCCTTCTAAAGTCCAGATTGCCTCTAAAGACCTCCTGAAATTATCCATCAGGACCCCTCTGGCTTCTATATGTCTTATGCTTCTCCTGTCCCTGTGGATCATGGAATAAGACATGTCCATTTTACGGTATGCGTCTCCCATATATATTGAGGACAGATATCCCTGGCTTGCCTCTTCATCCAGGTTTATATATGCCTTCTTATACTCATCCACCAATGGGAAGGTGTAATTTTTCAGATTAATTCTTTTCCAGGTAATCATTCTTAGACTTCCTATCCTATGGTGCCTTCCAGCTCTATATTGATCAGGTTGTATAATTCCACGGCATATTCCAATTTCTTGGAATTAGCTTTAAATTTATAAAACTTTAATTCTTTGTTAATTGAGGGAATTTCATAACTACACTTTTTTCGATGACACGAAGGAGTGTATCCTTAAATGCTGAAATAAAACAACTATTTTCATATATGCCAATAAAGAATTTGTTACCTTCAGCACGTATCATCCTAAAAAGGGCAGACTGATCCCCCGAATAATTATATACCTTTGAAAAATGTTACTTAAGCTGCTTTATCGCTTTCTTTAGAAACATTTACGGCGATGGTACCTGCAATCAATGCAATACAGCTTAAGAGGACATGAACCCTGGTTTTCCTGATACCTCTTACAGTGATATTATTGAGGCCTAAGTTTTCCTTTAACCTGGAAAAGGCTCTTTCAACAGCGGTGCGTTCACTGTATAGTTTCTGCCATTTGGGCGATCCTCTGCGTGGGTAAGTAAAATACCTTGGATTATCAGATATCTTTTTCTTAACCACAGCGCCGTAATTGCCGGATGAGCACCGGTTAGTGCCCATTGGACAGTTAACTTTACCCGCCATATGAGGACAGCGAAACTTAATATACCCATTATCATAGCCCCAGTAGGCCATCCGATATCCCATAGAACATAGAGGTGTACAGTCCCAGTCAAGACCTGCCGGCGGTGCGTATGCACTCCTTCTGTTCATAGGGATTATGGCCTGAGCATTATATTGGTCATGGATTGTTCTATAGATGTGTTCAATATCGTAGCCCATGTCCATTATATAATATTTGGGGTTGATTATACCGGAATACCGCTTTTGGATATCCTCAACCAACGGAACAGCCATAATGCCATCATTTACGCTGGCAGGAGTAACATTGACTGATACAGGCAATTCGCTTTTAGTATCAACTGCGGTATGAAGCTTCCAGCCAAACCATCTTGCCTGATTGCCATGAGTATCTCTTTTTGAGCCCCAGTCAGGATGTTCTCTATCCTGAATAACCCTGGACTTAGGCACTGAAGCATCGTATGAATCCAGTTTACTGGTATCGATGGCAATATGCTCACCACCAATAATTCCAAGCTTCTTCGCTTTAATTACAAGATCCTCTAAAATATCTTCCAGTGAGCAAATATTATCCGCGAGACTTTTGATAAACCTTGAAAAGGTGGCTTCGCTGGGCACCTTACTTACTACAGGAAAACCACAGGTATAACGGAAAACAGGATCTGACTTGAGACGTTCCACCAGAGTTTTCGTATACTTAATATTCTCAAGTCTTTTTGCCAGCAGCGCCCTAAGAATGTTTTCCG
>CZCB01002008.1_pt2 | contig 24827 bp, 23 predicted proteins | sample 591991 | NCBI WGS metagenome assembly CZCB01 (sample SAMEA3556809, study PRJEB10932) | anaerobic digester metagenome
GCCAGCTCGCGCACTTCCGGCTTGGTGTACCCGCCCAGCGGGAACATGGAATGGGCCAGCTGCTCCCGGGAAAGGCCGCTGAGCACGTAGGACTGGTCCTTGTGTTTGTCGAGCGCCCGCAGCAGGCTCACCTGTCCGTCCTCAGCGCGCTCCAGACGGGCGTAATGCCCGGTGGCCATATATTCAGCCCCCAGCGCCTTTGCGCGCTCCCACAGCAGCCCCCAGCGAACCTGCCGGTTGCATGTAATGCAGGGGTTCGGTGTCACACCGGCCGTGTACCCGTCCAGGAAGGCCTGCACGACCGTCTGGCGGAAAGTCTGCTTGGCGTCGATCACATAAAACGGGATGCCCAGCTGCCCGGCCATCTTGCGGGCCTGGGCCATCGCGTCCGGGGTGCAGCAGCGGTTTGCATCCTCGCAGCCGTCCTCGCTCCACAGCCGGAGCATCATCCCCGTAACCGAATAACCCTGTTCAACCAGCAGCGCCGCGGCGACTGAGCTGTCCACTCCGCCGCTCATCGCGACCACTACCTTTGGCATATTTGACATTCTTAATCCTTACTGGCTGGAGAACGAGCGCGCAGCCGCCACCAGGTCCGGCAGATCGTCGGCCAGAGCGTCCACATCCTCAGGCGTGGTATCCCTGCCCAGCGTGATCCGCAGCGAACCCAGCGCCCATTCCTCGCTCAGGCCGGTGGCGAGAAGGATTTCGGAGGGCTTCGGGTTCCCGACCCGGCAGGCGGAACCAGACGAACAGGCATAGCCCTTGCCGTCCAGCAGCATGAGCAGCGCATTCCCATCCACGCCCTTGAACACGAAGCTGGCGTGGTTGGGCAGCCGCTCCACTGCGTGCCCGGTCAGACGCGCGTCGGGTATTTCCTCCAGCACCCGGCCGATCAGCCGGTCCCGCATCGGGCGGTATTTTCGGGCGTTCTCTTCGCTCTCTTCCTGCGCAATGCGGAAGGCTTCCGCCAGTCCGGCGATCAGGGGCAAGTTCTGCGTCCCTGCCCGCAGGTTATGCTCCTGCGAGCCGCCCGTCTGCACGGGCAGCACCGGCGTTCCCCGCCGGATATACAGCACGCCGACTCCCTTCGGCCCGTAGAACTTGTGCGCGCCCATTGAGAGCAGATCCACTTTGTCGCGCTCGACGTCCATCGGCAGGTGCGCCGCCCCCTGAACGGCGTCGGTGTGAAGAGGCACGCCCATCTCACGGCACACCGCGCCAATTTCAGCGATCGGGTTGATGGTGCCGATCTCGTTGTTGGCATACACCACCGACACCACCGCCGTGGTCGGGCGCAGCCGTTCGGCCACATCGCGGGCGGAAACCCGCCCGAACTCATCCACCGGCACGAACTCCAGCTCGAAGCCAGACTGATCAGCCAGCTGGCGGGCGGTGTGCGACACCGCATGATGTTCCACAGGAGAGATGAGCAGGTGGTTCGCACCGGTCTGCTCCCGCCGGGCCAGCGCGGTTCCCCTCAGTGCCAGATTATCGCTCTCCGAGCCACCGCTGGTGAACACAATCTCATCCGGGCGGGCGTTGAGCAGCCGAGCCACACTGCGGCGGGCTTCCTCCAGCGCATGGTCCGCCTGCTGACCGAAGTAATGGACCGAGGATGGGTTTCCGAAGATCTCCGTCCAGTAGGGCTGCATGGCCTTGAAAACCCGCTCGTCCAGCGGGGTGGTGGCCGCGTAATCAAAATACTTGCGCTCGTTCATCCTGAACTCACATTCAAATCCGACTAAACAGGTTGAATTATAGCACGAAGTCCATCTCGCCGGCCTCGAGGTGAATTCGCCTGTATAATAATCGCAGATCGTTCAAAATCGCACAGAACACACTCTGGGAGGGAGAATGGCCCGCGATATTAAATTCGGTACGGATGGTTGGAGAGGGGTTATTGCCGGCGATTACACCTTTGACAACGTGCGCCGCTGCGCACAGGGATTTGCCTCTTACATGCTCCAGCAGGGGCATGCCGGTGACGCGTTCGTGATCGGCCATGACATGCGCTTTCACTCGGAGAACTTCGCCCTGGCTGCCGCCGAGGTGCTGTGCGGCAACGGGCTGCGAGTCCTCCTGACCGACGGGGCCACCCCGACCCCGGTCATCGCCTTTTCGGTCGTCCGCAAATCCGCGGCAGGCGCCATCAATATCACCGCATCGCATAACCCCCCGACGGACAATGGCTTCAAGGTCCGAGATCACACCGGGGGCGCCATCGCGCCGGAAGGTTTGCAGCAGATTGAAGCTATGATCCCGGACGATATCAGTTCTGTCAAGGTGATGCCGGCCGAAGAGGCGATTGAGCGGCAGATGCTGGTTCGCTTTGACCCCGCCCCCGATTATATCGAGCACATCAACAAGCTCATCGACCTGCAGCCCATCCGTGACGCGGGCCTGAAGGTGCTGGTCGACACCATGTGGGGGAACGGCGCCGGCTGGTTCACCCGCCTGCTGGGCGGCGGCAAAACCGAAATCATCGAAATCCACAACCAGCGCAACCCCATCTTCCCGGAGATGAAGCGCCCCGAGCCCATTCCGCCAAACATCGACGTCGGCCTGCGCAAGACGGTCGAGCTGGGCGCAGACGTACTGCTGGTCACCGACGGTGATGCCGACCGTCTCGGCGCGGGCGATGAGAAAGGCACCTTCCTCAACCAGCTTCAGGTCTACGCGCTGCTGGCCTATTACCTGCTCGAGGTGCGCGGCCTGCGCGGGCCGATTGTCAAGACCCTGTCCACTACCAGCATGCTGAACAAGCTGGGCGCCATGTACGGCGTTCCGGTCTACGAAACCGGCGTGGGCTTCAAGTACGTTGCCCCCAAGATGACCGAGACCGATGCGCTGATCGGCGGCGAAGAATCCGGCGGTTATGCCTTCCGCGGCAACGTGCCCGAGCGCGACGGCATCCTGGCGGGCATTTACCTGCTGGATATGATGGTTCGCCTGAACATGAAACCCTCCCAGCTGATCGACCTGCTCTTCCAGAAGGTCGGGGCGCACTACTACGACCGTGTAGACCGGCGCTTCACCGGAAACCGCGAAGAGCGCCAGCAGCGCATCATCAGCGCCAAACCCGAGACCATCGGCGGCCTGAAGGTAACCGGGCTGGACACCACCGACGGGTATAAGTTCCTGCTGGAGGACGGCGGCTGGATGCTCATCCGCTTCTCGGGCACCGAACCGGTGATGCGCGTATACACGGAAACCACACAGAAAGACAGAGTCCAGGCCATCCTGCGGGACGGCCTGAGGATCGCGGGGCTGGAATAATTGAGACTGGCTGATACCCACTGCCACCTGTTACTGCAGCCCTTCCAAAGCGATGTTGACTCAGTGTTGAGCCGTGCCTGGGATGAGGGAGTCGACCGGATCCTCATCCCGGGCACCACGCTCGAAGACAGCAGGGCTGCCCTGGAGTTCTGCGAGAGGGATGATCGCCTTTACGTCGCGGTAGGGGTTCATCCGAATGAATCGCTCACCTGGCAGGATTCCTCAGCCGGGGAGCTGCGTGCCCTGGCCGCTCATCCCCGGGTGGTCGCGATAGGAGAAATCGGGCTGGATTACTACCGCAGTTATGCTCCGCAGGACGTGCAGCGAAAGGCTTTGCTTCAGCAGCTGGAAGTCGCCGCGGAAATCGGGCTACCTGTTATAATACATTGTCGTGATGCAATCGGTGATTTGCTTCCCATCCTGTTGGAGTGGCGAGAGGGGTTAGCCGCTCAGGGAAATTCGCTTGCGAACCGGCCGGGGGTATTCCACTCATTCAGCGACAGCCTGGAGCATGCCAGACAGGCGATCGCAGCCGGGTTTTTCATTGGAATCACTGGCCCGGTAACCTTCCGGAATGCGGCGGAACGCCAGCAGATCACACAGGCATTACCCGTTCAATCTATGCTGGTTGAGACGGATGCGCCGTATCTGACGCCGCATCCTCACCGGGGAAAACGCAACGAACCAGCATTCGTCCGCCATATTGCACAGAAAATTGCCGATTTGACCCAATCCTCCCTGGAGACGGTCGCAGAGATAACCAGCGCCAATGCGGATCGGCTATTTTTATGGAGAACACCAGATTGAGCATTCCTACCCTTTTCTTCGCACCCATCCAAAACGATATCCAGGAAGTTGAACAGCTGATCCGGGCACAGGCCACCGGTTACCATCCTGACCTCCAGGCTGCGCTGGACCACCTCCTGCTCTCCGGCGGCAAGCGCATTCGCCCGACCGTCACCCTGCTAATCGGTAAAATGCTCGGCGCCGCTCCGCAGCCCCTGCTGAACCTGGCCGCGGCCATTGAACTGCTGCACACCGCCACGCTGGTGCATGATGATCTGATCGACGGGTCGCTGCTGCGCCGCGGGAACTCCACTTTGAATGCAAAATGGAGTCCGGGCGCGACGGTGCTTACCGGCGATTTCCTCTTCTCCCGCGCCGCCATGCTCGCCGCCGGTTCCACCTCCATCCCGGTGATGGAACTGTTTGCCAGCACCCTGTCCGAAATCGTCAACGGAGAGCTGGCGCAGCTGTTCAATGCCAGCTGCCAGATCGACCGGGAAGAGTACAACCGGCGCATCTACGCCAAGACAGCCTCGCTCTTCCAGACCTCCGCCGCAGCGCCGGCCCTGCTCAGCGACGCACCCGCAGAAATCGTCGACGCCTTCCGCCAGTACGGGTACGAAATCGGGATGGCCTTCCAGATCATGGACGACATCCTCGACTTCACCGGCCAGCAGGAGGTCCTGGGCAAGCCGGTTGCTTCAGACCTGCGCCACGGAATCATCACCCTGCCCACGATCTGCTACGTGGAGCAGAACCCGCAGGCGGCCGAGGTGATCGCGCTGCGATCGGGTGACTGCAGCACCTCAACCCAGAACCTGGACGCGCTGATCGAGGCCATCCGCACCAGCGGGGCCATCACCCAGGCAGCTGCCGAGGCGCAGGATCACGTGCGGCGTGCCGTGGAGGCGCTGGACCGGCTCCCGGATTACCCGGAAAAGCCGCATCTGGAACACCTGGCACGTTATATCGTAGATCGGGAACTGTAACCCGATGGTCCTGCAAAGACCAAATAAAGAAAAAGCCGCCCGCGGGCGGTTTTTTTTGTGCGCTGGGAGGGACTTGAACCCTCACGCCTCTCGGCACATGGCCCTCAACCATGCCTGTCTGCCAGTTCCAGCACCAGCGCATCAGCGTGTGCCCGGTAATTATAACCTCCAATAGGAGGGTGTCAAGACTGAAAACGCTCCGGCAGACCCGTCGGCCGGGTGGGACCTGGCGGAGACCAGATTCACCCGCCCCGGGATATTTCGGTATAATTCAATCAGTCTACCCCGAGGTGTGAATATGACCATCATTCTCGATGCGATGGGCAGCGATAACCATCCAGAACCTGAAATCGCAGGCGCTCTGGCTGCTGCCGAATCCCTCAATGAAGAGATCATCCTGGTCGGCAATGAGGAGATCCTCGCGCCGAAGCTCAGGGAGCAGAACAAGCGCGGTCTGCCGGTCCGCATTGAGCATGCGCCGGATGTGCTCACCATGACCGACAAGCCGGTCGAAGGCGCAAAGCTGAAGCCGAAAAACTCAATGGCGGTCGGCCTGCAGCTGGTCAAGGAGGGCCGCGGAGAAGCCTTCGTCTCCGCTGGGAACACCGGCGGTGTCATGTTCAACGCCCTGCGCGTTCTGGGCCGCATCAAGGGCGTCTCCCGCCCGGCGATGGCCCCGCTATTCCCGGTGCGGGACGGCTACGCGGTGGTCATCGACATCGGTGCCAATGCGGACGTGCGCCCCGAGTTCCTGCTGGAGTTCGCCATCATGGGCAGCCTGTACGCGGAAAAGGTCCGTCACATCGCCAACCCGCGGGTCGGCATCCTCTCCAACGGCGAAGAAGCCGGCAAGGGAAACCAGCTGGTCAAGGACACCTTCCATCTGCTGGAGAACAGCGGCCTGAACTTCGTCGGCAACATCGAACCGAAGATGCTTTTCGCCCACCAGGCGGACGTGGTGGTCACGGACGGGTTCACCGGCAACATCCTGTTGAAGACGAGCGAAGCGGTGGCTCGCCTGCTGACCGATGTGATTAAAGAGCAGATCAAATCCAGCCTGATTTCCAGCATCGGCGGCCTGCTGGTCAAGCCTGCCCTGAAGAATGTGAAATCCATGATGGACCCCGGCGAGGTCGGAGCCGTGCCCCTGCTGGGCATCGATGGGCTGGTTTTCATCGGCCACGGCAGTTCAGACGCGAAAGCCATCTTCAGCGCAATCAAAGGCGCGCGCACCGCGATTGACGCGGGCCTGCTGGCGGCCATGCAGGCAGAGCTGCCCAGACGGCTGGTCCCCACAACTCCCAACTCCACCCCGGCTGCAGAATAGGATCATTACATGAGAGTCATCAGCAATACCCGCTTGATTTATCGCAACAGAAAAGTCGGTCAGGCCGTCACGCTGACCAGTCTGGCCATCCTGGGCCTGGGCCTGTACGCTTCCATCGCCATGCAGGGACAGTGGTACCTGTCCTTCGGAGCTCTAATCATCGGTTTCATGCTTTCGCAGATCGGCATCTACTACGGCACCCGCTGGGGACGTTCTCCGCGACCGGACGAGCGCCTGTCCGCCGCACTCAAGGGGCTGGATGACAAGTACGCCCTGTACCACTACGCCACTCCGTTTTCACATCTGCTGGTCGGGCCGGCCGGTGTGCTTGCGCTGCTGCCCTATCACCAGAAGGGCACCATCAGCTACAACACTGCCAGACAGCGCTGGCAGCAGAAAGGCGGCAGTCTTTACTGGAAGATCTTCGGGCAGGAAGGCCTGGGCCGCCCGGACCTGGAAGTGAAGGAAACCACCACCAACCTGGAGAAGTTCATCAAGTCCGGCTTCCCCGAAGCGGACAGCATGCCGCGGGATGCCGTGATGGTCTTCATCAACGATGAAGTCGAGCTGATCACCGACGAAGCACCCACACCAGCGGTCAAACTGGAAAAATTGAAAGACTACATCCGCCGCCGGGCCAGGGAAATGCCCGCCTCACTGGAGGCAGCCCAGGCGCTGCAGCAAAAACTGCCGCAGGGCGACATTATCTGAATTAATAAAATGGACTGGGAAACCAGTCCATTATTTTTTCGGCGGCCGCGCACCAGGTCTACGTGCAGGCCGGCTGGCGCCCGGACCTTTGGCTCTGCTCTTGCCAGCCGGAACCGACGGAGCGCTCTCCTGCAGTTCTCCCACTTCCTCCCGGGTGAGCTGGCGCCACTGACCGGGCTTCAGATCACCCAGTTCCAGCGTACCGATGCGGACCCGCAGAATCCGCAGCACGGGCATGCCGATCTGCTTGCCCATTTCGCGGATCTGGCGCTTGCGCCCCTCTCGCAGGGTCATGCGAAGCCAGGTCCCTTTCGGGCTGGACTGCTCCACAATCACCTTCGCCGGAGCTGTCCGGCGGCCGTCTTCCAGTACGACACCGTGTCGCAGAGCAGCCAGCTGGTCATCGTCCGGCTTTTTCCCCACCAGCACGCGGTATTCTTTTTCGTGACCGTACCGTGGATGGGTCAGCCGGTTGGCCAGGTCCCCATCGTTGGTCAGGATCATCAGCCCTTCGCTGTCAAAATCCAGCCGGCCGACCACGAACAGATGCCCCTGATCCGGCATCAAATCGAACACCGTGGGGCGGTTGTCCTGCGGAGCGTTCACCGAAAGCACCCCTCTCGGCTTGTGCAGCGCGAAGTACAACTTTTTGGCGGTCATCCTCGGCAGCAGACGACCGTCCACCGCGATCGAATCCCGCTCCGGGTCAGCCTTCATTCCCAGCTCGGCGACTTTACCGTTCACCTTCACACGCCCCGCGATGATCAGCTCTTCCGATGAGCGGCGCGAGCCGTAACCGGCCTGGGCCAGAATCTTTTGCAAACGTTCTTCAGCCATTCCTCAGTCCTTCAATAAACGCCGGTTGTTACCGTTCTGCTCGCCTGCCGGTTCCTCTTCGTACGGGGGAAGCTCTTCCAGAGACGATAAACCGAAATATCTTAGAAAATCCGCCGTAGTCCCGTACAGGATCGGGCGGCCTGGCCCGTCCGCACGCCCGACCTCTTCGACCAGGCCTTTGCTCAGCAGGCTGCGCAACACACCGTCGCTGCTCACGCCGCGCACCGCGTCGATGGCGGGCCGGGTGATCGGCTGCCGGTAGGCCACAATGGTGAGCGTTTCCAGCGCCGCCCGGCTCAGCCGGCTGCTGGATTCCAGCCCGAGGAACCGCTCGATCGACTCGGCATACTCCGCGGCGCTGGCCAGCTGAACCCTCCCCTGGTGGCGGATCAGGCTCAACCCGCGCCCGTTGGCGTAGCTCTGCTCCAGTCGCTGCAGCGCAGCCTCCACTTCCTGCGGCGGCACGCCCAGCCCTTCAGACAGCTGGGCCACCGTCACCGGCGCCGGGGCGACGAACAGCAGTGCCTCCAGGTTGGCTTCAAGATTTCGATTTTCCGGTGCAGTCAGGTCGTCAGGCATGCTATAATGATCCAGTTCTTGAGACTACAAGCAGGTAATTATACCTGATCGCATCACAGAACCTGAAAGAACATTCTCCCTGTGTTGAACCAATTTCGCGGTGCGCGTTTCCCGAGATTCCTGGCAGCCCTGTGTGCATGCGCTGTCCTGATCGTAATTCTGGCTGGCTGCGCTCCATCCAGCGCAGGCGCTCCACAGATTTCCGTTAAGGTGATGGCAGACGGAAGCGAACAGGTGATCCAGGCCTCCGCCGGATCCACCGTTGCGGATGTTTTAGCGCAGGCCGGGGTGCAGCTCTCCGCCCTCGACCGCACCGAACCGGCATTGACAACGATTCTGCAGGAAAACACGGCCATTTCCATTATACGGGTGAAGGAATCCTTCGAAGTGGTCGAAAGGGAGCTCCCCTTCGAACAGATCACCGTCCGAAATGAGACCCTGACAGCCGGACAGCAGCTGCTGGTCCAGGCCGGGTCGAACGGGCTGGAGGAAATCACCTACCGCGTGCTCACCGAAAATGGGAAGGAAACCTCCCGCATGGTCGCCGCATCCCGGGTGCTGCAGGAGCCGAAGCCGGAAATCATCATGGTCGGCGTCCATTCCCTGGCGCAGTCGACCGACCTGCCCGGCCGGCTGGCCTTCCTGGCGGGCGGCAGCGCCTGGATGCTGGAAGGTTCCACCGGCAACCGCCAGCCGCTCATCCTCACAGGGGATCTGGACGGCCGGGTCTTTGAGCTTTCCGAGGATGGCAGCTGGCTGCTGTACACCCGCGCCGGATCAACCCCTGATACCATCAACACCCTCTGGGCTGCTGAAATCACCGCTACCGGCGTTGAAGAACACGATCTGGGGGTCGAGAACATCATTCACTTTGCCAGCTGGGTGCCGGGAGAGGATCTGGAGATCACCTGCTCCACCGTCGAACCGCGCGATACCGCCCCGGGCTGGCAGGCCAACAACGACTTGATCTGGCTGGAGCTGGCTCCTTCCGGGCGGGTCATCAGCCGCGAAACCGTCATCGAGCCGCATTCCGGTGGGCTGTACGGCTGGTGGGGCACCAGTTACCTCTGGTCGCCGGACGGCAGCCGCCTGGCTTTCGCACGCCCGGATGCCATCGGCCTGATCAACCTGAAGAACGGTCGCTCTGAGGTGCTGGCCGAGCTCTTGCCCGCCCAGACGGATGGGGAATGGGCCTGGGTCCCCGGCCTGACCTGGGGTAAAGACTCGCGCTCACTGCTCTGGGTGAAGCATGAGACTGCTCCCGGCTACTTCCCCCGTGAAAAATCGCCGCGGTATTCAGTAGCGGAAATTGACATTTCCACGGGTACGATGCTCACCCGCGTCTCGGATGCCGGTATGTTCGCTGCGCCGGTGCCCTCACCGGACCGGACCCGGCTGGCCTACCTACAGGCCATTTTTCCTGCCCAGAGCGACACCAGCCGCTACCGGCTGGTCGTTTCCAGCATGAACGGCACTCGCGCGCAGCTGCTCTTCCCCGGCGAAGGATCCGCTGGGCTGACCCCTCAGGTGGTCGCCTGGTCACCCGAATCAAAATCCCCCGCTGCGGTAGACCGTATCGCCCTGATCTACCAGGGCAATCTCTGGCTGGTCGACGCTCAAACCGGATATGGTCAGCAGGTCACTGCAGATGGTACAATCACCGGCATAGACTGGAAGTAAGGATGGATTACTTATGAGAATACTGGTCACAGGTGCTGCCGGCTTCCTGGGCTCACACCTGGTTGAACGGCTTCTGGCCGAAGGGCACGAAGTCATCGGCATGGACAACTTCATCACCGGGAGTGAGCAGAATCTGGCTCACCTGGCCGGAAACCCCCGGTTTTCTTTTATCCGTCATGATGTAGCCAATTTCATCTTCGTCCCCAAAAAGGTGGACGCGGTCATGCATTTTGCCTCCCCGGCCAGCCCCAACCCCAACTCTCCTTATGGCTACACGAATTTGCCCATTCAGACCATGAAGGCCGGGGCCCTGGGCACGCATAACACCCTGGGTGTCGCCCGCGCGCACAACGCCCGTTTCCTCCTCGCTTCCACTTCGGAAATCTACGGAGACCCGCTCGAACATCCCCAGAAGGAGACCTACTGGGGGCATGTGGACCCGATCGGTGTGCGCTCGGTCTACGACGAAGCCAAGCGCTTCGCCGAAGCCCTCACCATGGCCTACCACCGCTACCACGGCATCGATACCCGCATCGTGCGCATCTTCAACACATATGGCCCGCGAATGCGCCTGGACGACGGCCGTGTGGTCCCCAACTTCATCCAGCAGGCGCTCCGAAAAGAGCCGCTGACCGTATACGGCGACGGTTCGCAGACGCGCTCCTTTTGCTACGTCAGCGACCTGATCGAAGGCATTTACCGCCTGCTGCTCTCGGATGAGCATGACCCGGTGAACATCGGCAACCCGAACGAAATCAGCATCCTCGAGTTTGCCGAAACCATCAATCGCCTGACAGGCAACCCGGCTGGCATCGAGTTCAAGCCCGACCTGCGCCTTGGCGACGACCCGCAGCGCCGCCAGCCGGACATCACCCGCGCAAAGACCATTTTGAAGTGGTCGCCTCAGGTATCCCTGGAGGAAGGGATCGCGGCCACCATTCCGTACTTCCGCAGTCAGATGGAACAGGTATGATCATCGGCAATCAACGCGAACGCAACCGATTCTTACGCTTCGCAGTCGTCGGCTGCATCGGCGCTGTGGTGGACTTTGGCACCCTCAACCTTCTGGTCATCCTGTTCCGCGTGCCGACCGTGCCTGCCAGCGTGGTCTCGTTCATTTGCGCGGTGCTGAGCAACTTCCTCTGGAATCGCTACTGGACGTATCCGGATTCCCGCTCCAAGCCGGTTCTGCGGCAGGGGGTTCAGTTCTTCATCGTCAGCGTAATCGGCCTGTCGATCCGCACACCGCTGTTCGCCGTCCTGGAGCGCGCTCTGGCCCGCTTCTTCGCCAGCGCACTCCCCACCTTCCCCATTCCAACGAGCTTCGTCGCCCACAACGCCGCCCTGGCAATGGTGATCCTCGTGGTCATGTTCTGGAATTTTTTAGCCAACCGGTACTGGACCTACAGTGACGTGGAATAAGCAGGCGGGTGGTGTATGAACGCTGATCTCGAAATGCAGAACATCCCTGAAGAGTCTGGCGGCGACACCGTTCACGGCTCCATCCGATCGCTTAAGGACCTGATCGAAGAGGTAACGGCCGCGTACACGGATCCGGTTGAGCAGTCCGACCTGGGACAAACGCTGCCGCCGGTCTTCCCCTTCCCCGCGCTGGTCGGGCAGGCGGAGTTAAAGCTGGCCCTCACGCTGGCAGTCATCAACCCGGCCGTGGGCGGCGTGCTCATCCTGGGGCCGCGCGGCACAGGGAAAACAACCGCTGTTCGCTCGCTGGTGGACCTGCTCCCCGAGGTCGAAGTCAGCCTGTGCCCCTACGGCTGCCTGCCCGAAGAGCTGGAGGCCGGGGGGATGGACGCTGTCTGCCCGGACTGCGCGAAGAAGTACGGGCAGGGCCTGCCGCTGACCCGGCGGGAGCCCGCCCGGCTGGTGGAGCTGCCCCTCAACGCCCGGCTGGAGGATGTGGTCGGCGGCCTAGACGAGCGTGCCGCTCTCCACAGAAAGATCCTGTTCAAGCGCGGGCTGCTTTCCACCGCCGATCGCGGCATTCTGTACGTGGATGAGGTCAACCTGCTCCCCGATGAGCTGTCCGACGCCCTGTTGGACGCAGCCGCCACCGGTCATTTTATCGTCCGCCGCGGTCCGGTCAGCGCTTCTTACCGTTCCCGCTTCACCCTGATCGGCTCCATGAACCCGGAGGAAGGCCAGCTGCGCCCGCAGATCTTCGACCGCTTCGGGCTGCGGGTGGTTTCGCGCGGCCTGCGCACCCCCGAGGAGCGTCTGGCAGCCTACCGCCAGGCGATCAGCTACCAGCGGAACCCGGTCGCTTTCTGCCAGGGGTATCAGGATCAGGTGAAGCAGCTGCGCGAGCGCATCCTGGCTGCCCGGGAGTTCCTGCCGCAGGTAACCCTGCCCGAGCCAGTTGCGCTGGTGGGGATGCACCTCATTGAGCGGTTGAAAATCCACTCGCTGCGGGTCGATATCAGCCTGTTTGAAGCCGCCCGGGCGCATGCCGCTTACAACGGCTGCCCCGAGGTATCCATCGACAACCTCAGCGCGGTTGCGCCGCTGGCCCTTCGCCTGCGCCGGTCGACTGCCATTCAATCCTTCCTGGACGCCCAGGACCGCGAAGAGCATGAGCTGCAGGATTTACTGGATACAAGCCTGGAATAACCCGCCCAACTTCCGCCGCGCAGCAGGAGGCCGGGATGGCTAGCCCGCGTATTATTGCCGGCACCGCCAGAGGCATTCGCCTCAAGCCGGTGCCCGGTGACACCACCCGCCCGGTGACCGACCGGGTAAAAGAAGCACTCTTCAACATCCTCGGCGCGGACGTGCAGGGTTCCAGCTGGCTGGACCTGTACGGCGGCACCGGCAGCATCGGGATCGAAGCCCTCAGCCGGGGAGCGAAATTCGTGCGATTCAACGACCTCAACCGCCAGGCTGTGGTGACCATCCGGGAGAACCTGGAGAAAACCCGGCTCTCTCACGGCGCGGAGGTTTTTCAGGGAGATGCGCTGGCGCTCCTTCGCCGCCGGGCCGACCGGCAGTTTGACTACGTGTACGTCGCTCCCCCGCAGTACAAAGGTATGTGGATCGACGCGCTGGCCGAGCTAGACAGCAACCTGTCCTGGCTGTACGACAACTCCTGGGTCATCGTGCAGATCGCCCCGGTCGAATACCAGGAGCAGTCATTGAAGAACCTCGAGCTGATCGACGATCGCAAGTACGGCAGCACCTTGCTGCTCTTCTACGAGGTGAAAGAAGGGGCCGTCCAGGCGTAATCAGACCTGGATTTTGATCTGCAGCTCCTCCCGCTCGTTGTACCAGTACCGGGCGGAGAACGGCGGCTGGCCGCGCTCATGGTCCAGCACCACCGGCAGCAGCGTCCGCAGGTCTTCCACCAGCGGCAGCCCGTTCAAGTCATCGCGGGAGACCCATTCAAGCGTCCCCTCTGGCGAGCTGACCAGGTCGCCGCCCTGATACAAAGCCCGAAACACGTACAGCGCGATCCCGGGAGAGGAACCGGTGTCGATCATCACCGTGCCGCACAGCCACAGCGCGGTGGTCTGCAGCCCGGTTTCCTCCAGCAGCTCGCGCCTGGCGGCGCTGAGCACATCCTCACCTGGCTCCACATGCCCGCCGATGCCGTTGTACAGGTTCGGCCAGATGCGCTTGGTCGGCGCGCCTTTGATCAGCAGCACCCGCGGCCCGTCGGTCATGAACACCAGCGTCCTCGGGATGGTCATGTATGCGGTTTTGCGTACTCCCTGATCGCTGACTGGCACCTTTTTCCCTCGTGATTCACTCTGGCCGGAGGGTAAACCTCCGGCCAGTTATTTTCGTCGATTTTGCAGTACTCGTCCGCCTCCAGTGGGACGGGCGGGTTATTAGCTCAAGAACATCGGCACGCCCATGAAGTCGCGAATGCGCGGGCGGTACTGCTCGATGTCGTAGTAAGAGGCCACATCCACGCGCTTGTTGCCGGCCAGAACCATTTCCACCGGAACCGTCGTGTACTTGCCGCCATGCAGGGCAACCATCTTGCCGGTCTCTTTACGGCGGATCAGCTGGATGGCCAGGTTGCCGAAGGACATTGCCACCATGCGGTCGAGCGAGTCCGGCGCGCCGGAGCGCATCAGGTAGCCCAGCTGCTGGTACATGGTGTTCTGCCCGGTGATCCGCTTGATCTCCTCTGACAGCATCAGGCCCACACCGCCGAGCTTGCGGTGGCCGTAAGCATCCGCTTCACCGCGCTCGATTACCTGACCGCCCTCCATGATCGCGCCTTCGGAGATGGTCATAATGGCGTAGTTCGACGGGTTGTTGCGCTTGTCCTCAATCAGCATGGCGGACAGCCGGTTGACGTCAAACGGGACCTCGGAAATGATGCAGCGGTCGACATAGGCCAGGTAGCCGCTGATCAGCGAAGTTTCGCCCGAGTTGCGGCCGAACAGCTCCACAATACCGATACGCTCGTGAGAGGCCACCGAGGTGCGCATGTTGGTGATCAGATCCACGCTGCGGGTGACCGCGGTGGAGAACCCGATGCAGTAATCGGTGCCAAACACGTCATTGTCCATCGTCTTGGGGATGGCGATGATGGGGAACCCCTCTTTGTGCAGGCGCACGGAGAAGCTCAGGGTGTCGTCGCCGCCGATGGTCACCAGCGTATCGATTCCCAGATGCTCCAGCACCTGGAGAATGTACGCCGTGTAGTCCATATTCTCGGAGCCTTTGATGGGCTTGCCCCATTTGGAATTCTTCAGGAAATCCGGGGTGGAGGATGGGCTCACGTTCTGCGGGTTGGTCCGTGAGGTGTGCAGGAACGTGCCGCCCGTCCGGTCGATGGTGCGCACATCCTCCGCCTGCAGCGGGCGGATGTAGTAGTTGAACGTGGAGGGCTCATTCAAATTGTAGTTGAGCAAGCCACCCCACCCCCGGCGGATGCCGATCACCCTGTAATCGCTTTCCAGGGCGCCCATGACAACCGACTTGATTGCCGGGTTAAGACCGGGAACATCGCCTCCTCCGGTAAGAATTCCGATTGTTCTCGACATAAAAACCTCCGCGATGGTTAGAATAATGGCAACAACAAGGGGCGATTATTCCGCCGCCTCGGTTGGGATTTCGAAATAAATCAGGTTCCCCTGATCCGGCGTGGACTGAACATCAATTCTCCCGCCCAGCATCTCGATCCGCTCTTGGAGCAGGTGAACGCTCAGCGCTCCAGGATCGTGCTGGTCGGCCGGCTCAACCCCCTTGCCATTATCCTCCATCGCCACCTTTACCCGATCCTGTTCGATAACGATATTAACCTTCATTTCCAGAGCGAAATTCAAGCCTTTATTCCGGCGGGCAGTGTTGGTCAAATACTCCTGCGCTGCCCGGAAAATTAACACTTCCAGATACGGCTTCAAGCGCTGCTCGCCTCCGCGGGTGATCAGGTGCACCTTGACACCCGACTCCTCCTGGAAGGAATCCACATACCGCTTGAGCGTGGGGATCAGCCCCAGATCATCCAGCGACATGGGCCGCAGCTCAGCAATGTAAGCGCGCACCTTTTCAAAAGTCACCATGGCGGCGTTCTTCAGCTCTTCCAGCTCGGCCTTGGCCTTCGCCGGATCGATGTCGAACAGCCGCGCGGCAATCTGCGCCTGAACGATGAAATTCGAGAGGGCCTGAGCGGGCCCGTCATGCATCTGTCTCGAGAGCCGCTGGCGCTCCAGTTCCTGGGCGTTGATCACCATTTCCAGAGTTTCAATGCCCATCTTCCGCGCGCCGACGCCGTTCAGCTGTCCGCATTCCTGCAGGAAGGCCTCCATGCGGTTGAGGATGCGCAGCTGATCTTCCAGCGCGGCCTGCCGGGCCTCGAGGATCTCCAGCTGGTTGTGCATCACTGCCCTGCGCTGCTGTGCCTCTAACGCGTGCAAATAGGCATCCCTTATTTCTGCCGGTGTCCAGTTCTCGCCTTCCGTTTCCAGCAGCTGAAGCTGCCCGGTGACCGAGTTTTCCTTCTGAGAAACCAGGTACACTTCGGCTTTGCTCTGCGTCACCCGTTCCGTGATCTCAGATAAGGCCTCTCTCACCCGGGAAATCTCATCTTGAATTTCCCCTTTGAACTCATCGAGGGATGGCGTGGTAAGGGAGTCGGTGGAAGGCTGCATCTCTAACTTTCCTTGAGGAAAAAAGCTCTCATACTGTTGGGAATGTCTATAAATTATCGGTTAAGTATAGCATAAGGCACGGCCGCCGCCGAGTCATTTTTCACAATCTCCGGTTGTTGTTCTGTCTTACCGGCGGGCGCTTACCAGGAAGTCGTACCACACCGCCGGCGGGTTGACCGCCCACCAGCGCACCCAGTACAGGCCGGCCAACAGGAACAAAGGCGCCGGAAGCAGCAGCACCGGGCTGAGCACCAGCACATATCCGCTGCCGTGCAGTTCCCGGTAGATCCACCAGATCCCGGCGAACAGCAGCGCCATGCTGATCCCGGACAGGATGCCACCCATCCGCGGCCAGCGCTCATCCCAGGTGGCAAAGACCAGGATCAGCGGCAGCAGCAGGATGAAGAAGTTCTCCGGCTCAGTAGGTATGCCAACCCACTGGCTGGCCACCAGCGTCAGGCAGGTGGTCCACAGCAGCCCGCGGAACTCGGCATGGCGGGCGAACCACCATTCCACCAGGACCATGACGCCGACGATGATGGAAAACCCGCTCCCCACCCGCTCGCCGAGAGCCGGCCACAGGACAGCGACGGCGGCTGCCGGGGTGCCGGGCAGGTTCAATTCTTCGTTCTGCACCAGCGCGGCCGCATTCTGGAGGATCCAGTCCGGCAGGAGCAGTGCCGACACCGCGCCGAGCAGGAAAACCGTCATGGCAAACCAGACGATCATCTTTCCCCGCCGGTTCAGCAGCGCCCAGATGAAAATGAACGCCAGCGGCAGCGCGATCAGCAGGGGTTTGATCATACACAGGCCAAGCAGCACCCCGGCAGATTCATCTGCCCGGTCGCGGATCGAGTTCAGCGCGGCGGTGAACAGCAGCGTCACCAGAATCACTGGACTGCCGTCCACCAGCGGCCGCAGGCCGTGGAACCAGAACACCGAAAAGAGCAGCGCCAGTCCAAGAACCAGCCAGTGCACCCGCCACCCCGTCAGGCGGATGGAAAGGAATACTGTTCCCAGGATGGCCGCTTCCAGCAGGGTCATCCACAGCGCCCTGGCGAGCGCGTAATCCGAAATCATCGAAAAAGGGATGAAGGGGATGAACATGAACAGCGGCGAATACCAGTAAGGTTGGAACTCATTCGCCCGGGCGGGGCGGCCGTAGATGGCCTCGGCGATACGGCCGGTGACTTCCCTCGAATAGGGGCTGATCCCCTCACCCAGGAAGGAGCGGGTTCCGGTCCAGTACACCTGGAAGTCGGTCCCGCTCTCGGTGTGGGTTGTGGTGTAGCGGTGGTTGCCCCAGCTCAGCAGCACCAGCAGCCCTGCCAGCAGGACCAGGCCGATCACCCACAACACTAGCATATTACGCTGATTTCTCAATCAGTCCGTTCTCCTTCGAAAGATCGCAGCGATCTTATCATTAAGAATTGGGATAAACCAATCCCCATTATAATTCACTCATGGACACCCTGACAATTTCACTGGCTCAGTTCACCATCCAGCAGGGAGAACCCGACCGCAATGTCGAGCGGGTGAAGCAGCTGGTCGACCAGGCCGCCGGCGAAGGCAGCGGCTTGATCCTGCTGCCGGAACTCTGGTCCACAGGCTTCGACCTGGAGAACAAGGCCCGGCATGCCGCCTTCAACCGTGATCTGCTGCCCGAAATCCAGCGCTGGGCGGACGACCACAGCCTCTACATCGGCGGTTCGTACCTGCTCGAACGGGACGGCGCTTTTTACAACCAGTTCGTGCTCACCGGTCCCGGCGGATTCCGCTGTGACTATGCGAAGATTCACCTGTTCAGGCTTATGCACGAGGAGCAGCATTTCGCCGCCGGGGACCGGCTGGCGCTGGCCCGGCTGCCCCGCATCACCACCGGACTGGCCGTGTGTTACGACCTACGCTTCCCGGAGATGTTCCGTCAGCTGGCCGTAAAAGGCGCGGAGCTGATCCTGCTCTCCGGCGAGTGGCCCGAGCGGCGCATTGAGCACTGGCAGGCCCTGGTCAAAGCGCGGGCCATCGAAAACCAAGTGTTCTTCGCCGCGGTCAACACCACCGGCATGGTCGGGGGGACCGATTTCGGCGGCCAGTCCAGCCTGATCTCACCCTGGGGCAAGACCGTCCTGGATGCAGGCAGGCAGGAAGGCCTCTTCACCGCCCGGATTGACCCGGGTGAAGTGGCCCATGCCCGAAAAACGATCCCGGTCCTCTCAGACCGCCGTCCGGATTCCTATCGCTTCTTCGCCTGAGACTGTCTGATCAAATGCTGCGGCGGTAGACCCGGTGGTTCTTGTAGGGCACGCCGCCCAGACTGATCAGGTCCTTGCGCATCTGCACCGCGGTCTCGGCCACCTGCGTCAGTTCCGCGTGCTCGAAGTGGAAGGACTGGATAGTCTCCTGCATCTCATCGTAAAGCAGGGCGTTGCCGCCGCGCCCGTGATATTCGGGCAGCACGCCGGCGCCGTTCAGCGACACCCACTTGGTGCGCTTCATTTCCAGGATCATATCCACAACGCCCCAGGGCGTGATGCGCCCCTTCTGGCGCTGCAGCGCGGCGGAAATATCCGGGAAAGCCAGCAGGAAGCCAACCACATTGTCTTCGTAGGTGATGATCTTGATCAGTCGGGGATCCACCACGGAGAGCAGGTTATCCAGCAAGAACTGGATCTCTCCGTCGGTCATCGGATAGTATTCCCAGTTGTTGATAAAGGTCTTGTTATAGGCCTCGCCGATTTTCCAGGCCCACTTCTTGATTTCAGCCCGGTTCTTGAACCGCAGCACCTTGAACGTACCCTTCTCCCGCACGCGCTCCGCCACCCTGTGCACCTTTTCCGGCAGCTGGAAGGCTTCTTTCTTCATGTAGCAGGAGACAAAATCAACTTCCTTCTCGAAACCCAGGTTTTCCACCAGCCTCTGGTAATACGGGAAGTTATAGTTCATCATGGTCATCATCTGGCGGTGTTCGGTGCCCTCGATTTGAATCCCGTACCCGTCAAACGCGCTTAGCCCCTTCGGTCCGACCAGCTCGGTCAGTCCGCGCTGGTGCGCCCACTCGCAGGCGCGCTCGAACAGCCTGTTGGCAACTTCCTGGTCGTCAATGCTCTCGAAAAGGTAGAACTGGGCCTGTTTGGTCCCATGGTATTTGTTGAACGAACGGTTGTGCAGTGCAGCAATCCGCCCTACGACCTCTTTGCCTCTCTTCGCGATGAAGAAATCCGCCTCTGAGTGCTCGTAGAAGGGGTGCTTCTGCTTGTCCAGCATGGTGCGCACATCCGAAATAAACGGAGGCACCCACTGGGGAACGCCTTTGTACAGGCGGAAGGGAAAACGAATAAATTCGTCAACCTCAGCACGCGAGGTTGTATCAATTTGCTCAATGATGACCATGGTGTCCTCTCAGTTGTTTATCAATGATGAAATGAATGCTTTGATTGTACTTCCAAAAGCCATCTTGCAACAGAACTTGAAGACATTTTCTCTCGGTACTGGTCTTAACACCGAGATCTGAAAAAGGATTTGCTCTGGTCATGGCTGCATTCAACCCGTCCGGAACACCATTCAAATTGAATTCTTTTCTATAATTGGGTTAGCTTGTAGATCAAATTTGTGTGATTAAAGAGAGATCATGCCCAATCAGTTAGCCAGCGAAGTATCCCCTTACCTTCTGCAGCACGCAGACAATCCGGTCAACTGGTACCCGTGGGGCGAAGAAGCCCTGAAAAGAGCGAGGGAGGAAGACAAGCCCATCTTCCTCAGCATCGGCTATGCGGCCTGTCACTGGTGTCATGTGATGGCGCACGAATCCTTTGAGGATGAGGAGACAGCCCGCATCCTGAACGAGCACTTCGTCAGCATCAAAGTGGACCGCGAGGAACGTCCAGACCTGGACACCATTTACATGAACGCCGTGGTCGCAATGACCGGTCAGGGCGGCTGGCCAATGTCCGTCTTCCTGACCCCATCTGGAGAGCCGTTCTACGGCGGCACCTACTTCCCCCCGCGCCGCCGCCAGGGGATGCCCGCCTTCATAGATGTTCTGAACAGCATCATCGCCGTCTGGAGCGGTGATCGCAGTGAAATCTACTCCGTCTCGGCCCGCCTGACCCAGCATCTTCGCGACAGCATCCAGTGGGTCGGCCTGCAGGCCCCGGAAGAGATCAACCGCACCGTGCTGGACCGGGCAACCACGTCTATCCTGGCTTCTTACGACATGCAGAACGGCGGCTGGGGCAAGGCGCCCAAATTCCCCCAGCCGATGACCATCGAGTTCCTGCTGGCGCAGAGCGTGCGGGGATTCGAAAATGCGCTCTCCACCGCCTCTCATGCGCTGGAAGCCATGTCCCGCGGCGGCATGTATGATGTGGTCGGGGGCGGTTTCCACCGCTACTCCACCGACCGCAAATGGCTGGTGCCCCATTTCGAGAAAATGCTGTATGACAACGCCCAGCTTGCCCTGGCCTACCTGCACGCCAGCCTGCTGACCGGCAGCGAAAACGAGCGCATCGTGTGTACGGAGACGCTGGACTTCCTCATCCGTGAGATGCGGCTCCCCGGCGGCGGGTTTATCTCCAGCCTGGACGCGGATATCAACGGCCAGGAGGGCCTGACCTATCTCTGGACCCCTGCGGAGCTGCGTGAAGCCATCGGCAGCGAGGAAGATTTCGAGTTCTTCACACGCATCTACCCGCTTACCCCGTCCGGCGATTTTGAGGGCAGGAACATCCTGCAGCGGGACCAGACCTGGGAAGCCAAAGTGGAAGAGCTGGAAATGGTGGTGGATGAACTCCGCCGGCGCGTATTGAAGATCAAGGCCCGACTGCTGGATTACCGCAGCCGCCGCCCCCAGCCCGGACGAGACGACAAAGTGCTGGTCAGCTGGAATGCGCTTACCTTGCGCGCCTTCGCCGAAGCCGCAATGTACCTGCGCCGCCCGGACTACCTGCAGATCGCCCGGGACAACGCCCGCTTCCTGCTGAGCGAACTGTATCGGGACGGCCGGCTGCTGCGCTCCTGGCGGGAGGGGCAGGCCCGACACGATGCCTATCTGGAAGACTATGCTGCCCTGATCATCGGGTTGATTTCACTGTACCAGGCGGACATGGACCCGGCCTGGTTCCAGGCCGCGCTGAAGCTGGCGAATGAAATACTTGCCGGCTTTTCCGATCCAGCCGGCGGCTTTTTCGACACCCGGGATAACACCCAGCTGGTTCTGCGACCCAAAGAAACGCAGGACAACGCCACCCCCTCGGGGAATGCGATGGCCGCTTATGCCCTCCTGCTGCTCTCACTGCTGGACGAATCCCGGAACTGGCGGGAGATCGTCGAACCGATGCTGGCGACTGTGACTGACCTGGTCCTCCGCTACCCGACCGCCTTCTCCTTCTGGCTGCAGGCCATGGACCTGGCCATCGGCCCTACCTACCAGATCGCCCTTATCCTGCCGGAGGACGAGACCAGTGGGACGCCTCTCATCGACCACATCCTCAAAACCTACCGCCCGGGAACGGTGTTCGTTCGCTCCAAATTCCCTCCGCTGGAAGGTAGCCCCGGCCTGCTGGCCGACCGTCCGCTGTTGAACGACCAGCCCACGGTTTATCTCTGCCAGGCGTTCACCTGCCTGCGCCCGACCAACGATCTGTCCCAGCTGCAGCTGGACCTGCCCTGATTCACTGGCACAGGAACTCGAGCAGCACCCGGTTAAAACGCTCCACCTGGTCGACGACCACTGCATGTCCGGCATCAGGGATGACCACATGCTGCGCGCCGGGGATGCTCCTGGCCAGTTCAGACTGGTTCTCAACCGGCACGGTCGAGTCCCGCTCTCCGGTGATGACCAGAACCGGCATGGAGATTTCCCGCAGCCGGCTGCGAAGGTCGAGCAGGGCGAGCTGCCACATCGCGCTGCGGTAAACCAGCCGGTTGGCATTGACGATCTCCTCAATGATCAGCTGGCGCAGCTCCTCCTGCTCCTCCTGGGGAAACAGCCGCCGGGCGACCAGACTGGCCTGCGCCTGCGGCCCGCTCAGGCTGGCCAGACCCAGCCGGCTCAGCAGGTACACGGTCTCACGGATGCGTTTCGGCCTCAGGCAGGCAAAGGTATTGACCAGCACCAGCCGCTCCACCAGTTCTGGCTCAGCCAGCGCCAGCAGCTGGGCGATCACCCCGCCCATGGATATCCCGACCACCGGCAGCGAAGCACAGCCCAGCCCCCGCATGCTGGCTGCCAGTTCCCCGGTCACCTCCTCCAGCCGCCACGCAGACCCGGTAAAGGGTGACTGCCCGAATCCTGGCAAATCCGGCGCCAGCGGGCGGAATCCGGCCTGCGCTAGGGCGCCAAACTGAAACCCCCAGTGCGTGCCTTCTGAACCCAGCCCGTGAATCAGCAGAACCGGCTTCGGCCTGTCAGGGTATGGATCGACAATGGATATCTGGTTGATACAGGTCCGGCCCCATTCTTGCAACGCAGCTTTGAGCATTTTCCCGTCACCCTTCTAATAAATGCTGAACTGGTTATAATATACCAGTCCAAGGAGGTGTCATGGAAAAGTTTATCATCGAAGGGGGTCATCCCCTGCATGGCGAAGTGACGCCTGCCGGGAATAAGAATGCAGCACTTCCGCTGCTCGCTGCCTGCCTGCTCACCGATGAACCGGTGATCCTTCGAAATGTCCCGGACATTCACGACGTCCGCACGATGAGAGCGCTGCTTCAAAGCCTGGGCGTCGAGATCACCTATATTGATAACCACACATGGCAAATTCAGGCCAAAGAGGTATGCCCGGCGGACCTCGACCCTGACATCTGCCGCAAAATCCGCGCGTCCATCCTGCTGGCCGGACCGATGACCGCCCGCACGGGCGAGTTGAAGCTCCCGCCCCCGGGCGGGGATGTGATCGGCCGCCGCCGGGTGGACACCCACATTCTTGCCCTGCGCTCGCTGGGCGCAGAGGTCACCTGCAACCGCTATTTCCATTTCAAGGCCGACGGGCTGACCGGCGCCGACGTGCTCCTGGACGAGGCCAGCGTGACGGCCACCGAGAACGCCATCATGGCCGCGGTCCTGGCCAAAGGCGATACGGTCATCCGCAACGCTGCCTCCGAGCCGCACATTCAGGAGCTGTGCCTCTTCCTCAACAGCCTGGGTGCGAAGATCGAAAACATCGGCTCGAACACGCTGCACATCAGTGGAGTGCCTTCCCTGCACGGCGGTGAGTTCACCATCGGACCGGATTATCTCGAGGTGGTCAGCTTCATCGGAGCGGCCGCCCTGACCCGCGGCTCCATCTGCATCCGCAATGCCGGCCCGCAGTATCTGGACATGATCCGGCTGGTTTTCCGCCGTCTGGGCATCACCTGGGAGGTGGACGGCGACACCATCATCGTTCCGGCGAACCAGGATCTGGTCATCGAGCCCGACCTGGGCGGCGCGATCCCGGAGATCAGCGTCATGCCCTGGCCGGCGTTCCCCACTGACCTGATGAGCATCGCCATCGTGGTCGCCACCCAGTCCCGCGGAAGCATCCTATTCCACGACTGGATGTATCCCAGCCGGATGTTCTTCACCGACAAACTGGTCTCCATGGGCGCCCAGATCGTGCTCTGCGACCCGCACCGCTGTATTGTTCAGGGCCCGGCCAGATTGTTCGGCGAGAAGCTGGAAAGCCCGGATATCCGCGCCGGCATGGCGCTCCTCCTGGCTGCTCTGGCTGCCGAAGGTAAATCGGAGATTCGCAACATCGGGCAGATCGAACGCGGCTACGAGAAGGTGGATGAGAAGCTCCGCTCGCTTGGTGCTGCCATCCGCCGCGAGTCCGACTGACCCGGGAAAATGCACATGAAAAAAGCGCAGGTCTCAGGACCTGCGCTTTTGATTCTGAAGCCTAATTCTGCTGGGCGGTGCTGGCTTCCACCACGCTCATGAACTGCTTGAGGATTTCGCGCAGCATGCCTTCCGGCAGCGCGCCGACCTGCTGGTGGACAATTTTGCCGTTGGCCACAAACAGCATGGTCGGGATCCCCTGGACGCCGAAGCGCATGGCCCAGTCAGGGTTCTCATCGGTATTTACTTTAGCAACCAGTAATTTGCCTGCATATTCTTTGGCAATCTTATCGAGGATGGGTGCTACCATCCGGCAGGGGCCGCACCATGGTGCCCAGAAGTCGACAATCACCGGGATCGATGACTGCAGCACTGTCTTCTCGAAGGCCGCATCGGTCACATGGACTGGTTCACTGATCATTCGTTTCTCCTTAAGATTCTCGTTGGCGTGAGTATATCATGATTTCTCTTGTCATTATTTGGATGTAAATCGGCCTGAAAAGTTGCAGAATGGTTATGCCTTATCCGGGCCTTCACCGCGCAGGCGTTTATAGTCTACAAACCGGTAGCCGACCCCTCGCTCGGTAAGGATGTATTTCGGGTCAGAGGGGTTCTCCTCCAGCTTCTGGCGCAGGTAGTTGATGTACAGCCGCACGTAGTGCGGCTCGTCTCGGGATTCGTAGCCCCACACCCGC
>CZCB01001570.1_pt1 | contig 24636 bp, 18 predicted proteins | sample 591991 | NCBI WGS metagenome assembly CZCB01 (sample SAMEA3556809, study PRJEB10932) | anaerobic digester metagenome
AATCAGTATTTCAGCTTATGCAGAAGGAGTGATGCATATGAACGTGACTGTTCTTGGAGCAGGAAACTCTGGACTGGCAATGGCTGCTCATTTGAGCTTATACGGAAACAAAGTAAGGCTTTGGAATCGGTCAAAAGAGAATATAGCGAAAATCATGGAAACAGGGACCATTTACTGCGAAGGCGTGATTTGTGGGAATGGGAAAATCAATTTAGTCACGAGCGACATAGCGTTGGCATTAGAAGGTACCGATCTCGTACTAGTCACCACACCTGCCAACTCCCACAGGGATCTCGCAAAACTGGTTGCAGAGAACTTGAAAGAATCTGTGCTGATCGTCTTGAATCCCGGAAGGACCTTTGGAGCAATAGAGTTCAAAAAGGTCTTCAGCGCATACAATACCAGATCCGAACCCTTGGTTGCAGAAACACAAACCACGATTTATACCTGCAGAAAAACTGGCGAAGATTCCATACACGTGATTGCATTGAAAGATTCGGTCCTGCTTTCGGCTCTGGATGCCTCGCTCAACGAGTCTATCATTCAAATGCTTCCCGAGTGCATTCGCAGATACTTCGTTCCCGCAAAGTCTTTGGTGGAGACTTCTATAGGCAATGTGGGCATGATTCTGCACTGCGCACCGTTGCTACTCAATGCGGGATGGACGGAAAACAAGGACAATATATACAAGTACTACTACGACGGTATTACGCCGACTATAGCTCAGTTTTTGGAGGAGATAGATCGGGAAAGAATAACCGTCTCCGAAAAGCTGGGACTTAGAGTGGAGTCCACACAAGACTGGCTGAAGCGAACATACGGCGTAAAAGGCAGAAATCTCTACGAATGCATTCAGAATAACGATGCGTACAAGCACATTGAAGCTCCGAGCTCGCTGCAGCACAGGTACATTTACGAAGATATACCTTTCGGGTTGGTGCCTCTTGAGTCCATAGGACACACCTTAGGGTTGTCTATGTCCAACACCACGCTGATCATCGACCTTGCCTGCAGGCTGTTGGGCGTTGATTTCAGGCGAGAAGGTCGCACGTTAGACTACCTGAGCGAAAACTCAGACGTGTTAACATATCTCAGTCCTGCCGAAAGAAGTGATGCACATGGCGCTTAGATCCCACGGGAGGTATGGATTCATCAAACCCAGTTTAGATGCCCACACGCTGGGCATCAACTCTGCAGCAGAACTCCTAAGAAGCTGCGGGTATGAGGTACTGATCGCAGAAGGCCCGGTGGAGCAGGCCATTTTGGACTACAGCTACGAATCCAGAAGAGAAGTAGTGATAAACTGGCTGGTTGAAAACCGGATCAGTAGGGTAGGTATCAGCTACAGGCTGGATGAAGCCGATGCGGTAAATATGGTTGGTTATCTAGTAAACGAGATGCAAAGAAGAAGCCTCTTCAGCTATCAAGGTGGCTTTATCGAAGCTGTTTATTTTGCAGGTCTTCCCCGGACATGCACCCTCATCGAGAGGGAGTTCGGCGGTTTGGTAAAGACCTTCAGCGGTGGAGAGTCCCCGTACGATACCCTTCTCAAGCTGGGTGTTCCTGGGGAAAGTATTCCGAAAACCATCTCTTGGGCTAGTAAGTACGATGATCTTCTCATGGAGTTCGGACGGGAGGTGGTCAGCTCCGGAGAACACGTGACAGTCAAACCGCCTAAAAGACCTACCTACCTTGAGATGGGAACAAAGCAGGACACCGTGGTAAAGCGACTTGATGCAAATCTCAAACAAGCGGAGCCGTTCTATCCGCTGGTCAGGGCACATCTGGGACCGTACTCCGCTGAACTGAAGAGGGAAGAAGCGGTACGGCAGTTCGTTTCGTGGGCCGAGATGCTGGCAAAAAGCGGCTATTTGGATATCCTTTCCATAGGCACATCCCAGCTCACTCAATCCAACTTCGGCGAGGATTGGAGTGGGATGGCAAACGGCGGAGGCGTGCCCATCAATTCTCCAGACGAATACCGGGAGATTTGGGATGCATCTCGGCCTCTTCTCGTGAGAACCTATGCAGGAACCAAGAACATTTCCGGGCTTGCCAGAATGCACGAGGAGACCTTGAACATCTGCTGGCACGCCCTTTCCCTTTGGTGGTTCAACGAGCTCGACGGAAGAGGACCTTACGATCTCTACACTAATCTCAAGCAGCACATTGAAACCATCAAGTTCATTGCAAAGACCAACAAGCCGTTCGAGGCAAATATACCCCACCATTTTGCCTTTAGAGGAGCAGATGATGTAACCTACATCGTCTCGGCGTATCTTGCCGCCAAGCTGGCAAAAAGGTTGGGTATCAAGACCTTCATTCTCCAAAACATGCTGAACACCCCGAGGCACACCTGGGGCGTTCAGGACCTGGCCAAATCCCGTGCACTGCTAAAGCTGGTAAGAAGCCTTGAAGACAACGACTTCAGGGTTATACTTCAACCTAGGGCTGGGCTGGACTACTTCAAACCGGACCTTTACGAAGCGAAAGCCCAGCTGGCGGCGGTAACCGCTCTGATGGATGATATCGAACCTTTCACAGAGAAAAGCCCCCAGATTATCCATGTTGTAAGCTACTCCGAGGCATCGCACCTGGCAACTCCCGACATTGTAGACGAAAGCATCCAGATCACCTTCTGCGCCCTGCAGAAATACAGGGAACTTAGACGTTCGGGAAAGATCGAGGATATGAGCAGAAACGGCGAAGTCAAAGAGCGTGAAGCGGCGCTTCTAGATGGAGCAAGGCTCGTGATCTCTGCCATTGAAGAGTCTATCGAAGATGCGTATTCTGCAGAAGGCTTTTACAAGATCTTTGCAGCAGGATTCCTGCCTGTCCCGTATCTTTGGAACGAGAAGGGCGAATTCAAATGGGCGAAGTTTTGGCGTTCCAAGCCGGTAAACGGCGCTACAAAGCTTACAGACGCAGAAGGGCGTATAGTTGAAGCAGAGCGAATGATCGAGTTTGCCAAAGGGAAGTTAAGTGATGCAGAGTACTGTTTACAGCAGAAGCACCGAAGTTGATGCATTCCTCGTCAACTGGAAGGCCAAACCTTAGGTGTTTGCTTCTGCCTTGGCGGGTATGTTAATGGTAGTCCTTAAAAATCGCGAGGATCCATGGAAGTAAAGCAGTTTTACCAAGGAAGTAGAGAGTGAAGGCTTATCAGGCTACGTGAGTTCGGAGGGTAGTTTAATGTCTGAAGATCTAAACATCAAAGAAAATGCAGCAAAGACGGACCTGCTTCAGGAGAAGCTGGGGCTTGTCCCAGACAATCCTGGGGTCTATCTTTTTAAAAATAAAAACGGCGAAGTCATCTATGTCGGCAAGGCCAAGAGCCTCAGGCGTAGAGTCTTTTCGTACTTCCAGTCCGGAGACAAAGACTCTCCGAAAACCCGGCTTCTTGTGGCCAACATCGCAGACTTAGAGTACATGTTGGTAGACACCGAGATGGAGGCCTTCATGCTGGAGTTGAACCTCATTCACAAATACAAACCGAGGTACAACATCAGACTCAAAGACGACAAGCATTATCCGTTCATCAAGGTCACCCTGGACGAGGAGTACCCCAGGGTGTTTCTGGTCAGGCGAGTGAAAAAAGATGGAGGCAGGTATTTCGGTCCTTACTCTGATGCAGGAGCTGTGAGAAACACACTGAACCTCATTCACAGAATCTTTCCCATCAGAAGCTGCAAACTGCCGGTAAAGCATGGAGAAGCAGTGGCAAGACCCTGCCTTCAGTATCATATCGGACGGTGCCTTGCACCGTGCACAGGAAAGGTAGACTTAAATGAGTACAGCAAGTTAATCGATAGGATCTGCCTCTTTCTGAGCAACAAAGAAACGGAGATTATCAGCGAACTGAAAGAAGAGATGGAAAAAGCCTCCAGCGAGCTGAAGTTCGAAAGGGCAGCAGTACTTAGAGATCAGATTCGCGATATTGAAGCTGTGACCGCCAAGCAGAAGATCATCTCTGCAGAGCTCGACGATTGGGATATCGTTGCACTTGCCGTGGGCATTGAGTACGTCTGTGCCCAGGTCTATTTTGTGAGAGCTGGCAGGCTTTCAGGCAGAAAAAACTTCTACTTAGAGTACAACGGTTCAAGCAAGGAGGAGATTCTTGCTTCCTTTCTTCAGCAGTACTACGGCGAGACAGAAAGCATTCCCAGCCTGATTCTCATCCCTGAAGAAACAGGCGATGAAGTTATACTGGAAGAGTATCTCAGAGATCGTAAGGGCAAAAAAGTGGAAGTGCGGGTTCCCAAAAGAGGAGAGAAGAAACAGCTTCTAGACATGGCAATCAAGAACGCTGAGCAGAGTTTGGAGGAGAAGGAGCTCACAGAAGACAGCAAGTACAACATGACCATCGGAGCTTTAGAAGACCTATCGGAAATCCTCGAGCTTTCGTATGTACCAAACCGCTTAGAGTGCTTCGATATCTCCCACATTCAAGGGACGGATACTGTAGCTTCCATGACGGTTTTTGCCGGTGGAGAGCCGCAGAAGTCGCAGTATAGAAGGTTTAAACTGCGTTCAATTGGAGATAAACCCAACGACTATCTTTCTATGCAGGAAGTCCTAGCCCGGCGGTTTACTCAAGGACTTAGAGAGAGGGAGTTAATAGAGTCAGGTGAGCTGGAGAAAAAAAAGGCCAAGTTCGCCGTTTTCCCAGACCTAATCATTATCGACGGTGGGAAGGGGCAGCTTTCTGCTGCATTGGAGATCTTGAGAGACTTAGGGTTAGGCGAAATCCCGGTGATCTCTCTTGCTGAGCGGCTTGAAGAGATCTTCACGAAACCTGAAGGGGAAGGCATTCTTCTTCCTAACAACTCAAGAGCAAGGCACCTCCTTGAGCGTATTCGAGATGAAGCCCACAGGTTTGCCATAACCTATCACCGTAAACTGCGATCAAAGAGGCAGGTTAAGTCTCGCCTTGATGAAATCCCCGGTATTGGTCCCAAAAGAAAGAAGGATCTGCTGCGCAGGTTCGGTTCGATTGAGCGTATAAAGAATGCTACAGTGGAGGAACTTCTGGAAGTTGACTCGATGAACAGGGCTGCTGCAGAGAGACTCCTTGACTACTTGAAGTAGCGCCAAACATGCGGTCTTGTTGAAGAATCGTGTGCAGTGTACTCTCTTAAGAGAAGATATGCAAAGAACCTCAACGCTTGCAAGCATTGAGGTTCTCTTTTTTGGAACTCAACCTGAGAGGAGTTGCTTCGGTTAGGGTTAATAAAAGCTGATGTCATCTGGAGTGTTGTCGAAAAACGTATTGATGGCCTTTACTTCCGTTGGGACCTCTAAGATGTTGCCTTGGCTGTCTTTGATCCTAACCAAGTAACCAACCCAGAGACCGCCACCTAGGCTCTGCTCAGATGAGTTATTGCTGATTATATTATCGGTCATGGTTATCGTTGAGGAACTCGTGGTATAGATCCCCCCACCTTTGTAGAAAGAAGTATTGTTAGTTATGGTATTCCCTGTTAAGGTGAAGTTCAAAGACCGGATCCATAAGCCACCGCCATCGGCTGAGGCTCTATTGCCGCTGACAATGCTACCTGCTACGGTTAAAACACCGGCTCTGCCTGCTTCTTGAGCGTAAACTCCTCCTCCATGCTCGGCAGTGTTGCCACAGATACGGCTGCTTGTTATGGTGATATCTTTAAGAGGTGAAAGATAGATCCCGCCACCAAGTTTCGCTGAAGAGTTGTTACAGATATCCGAGTTGGATATGTCAACCACAGTGTAGAACGAGTTTTTTGAATTGAATTGGTGTTCGAAGTTTACATAGATTCCGCCACCATGCCAATTTGTTGTGTTCTCGGCAATGGTGCTGCCTGTCATGGTGAAACTACCTGTGTTGTAAACGCAGACCCCGGCACCATGGTAAGCGCTGTCGTTCTCACTTATTGTACTGTCATGTATTGCGATGCGGGCGCTAGAGGCAACTAAGACTCCTCCATATGTGTTTTTGGATATTACACTCTCGATAACGCTGGCTTCATTAGCGTCCAAAATGGTTAATCCTCTAGTGTTGTTTTGACTCAGATCGCTGCTTTTTACGTGGACCTCACTGCCCTTTACTATAACAGCAGCATTGTGTTCAAGTAGCGTTCCGTGAGAACTCGTATTACCGGATATCTTACAGTCGGTTAGGAAAAACTTGCTGGCTACCGTCGGGAGATCTCCAGTATACGTCATTACGATACCACCAGCATTTGCTGCGGTGTTATTGCAAATTGCAGTGTTGATCAAGGTGATTTCTCCAGAATCCAAAGCACAAATGCCTCCGCCAGAGGCAGCTTTGTTATCACTTATAGTGCAGTCTACTATGAAGGTTTCTTTCACATTAACGAGAAAAAGTCCACCACCATTACGTTCAGTCTCGTTATTGCTGATAGAGCTACTGATGATGCGGACTGTTTTCGCATAGACAGCCCTGATTCCACCAGCGTCATATTCAGAAGACTTGTTGCCAGTCACCACAGTATCGGTGATGATGATGTCTTCAGTTTCCAAAGTAGAGATGCCACCGGAGTCACGAGCTTCATTGCCGCTGATTTCGCTGCTGGTTATGGTGAGGGTTCCGCCTGCCACATATATGCCGCCGGCATTCTGCATAGCGGTGTTATTGCTTAAGGTACTGCCAATGATGGTTAAGCTGCTAGTGTCAGTTTGAATTCCACCAGAGGAAAGCAAGGCTGTGTTGCCGCTGATAATGCTGTCCTTTATGGTAACGTCAGAGTATGAGGCATAAATTCCACCACCAACTTGAGCCGTATTACCGGTTATTATGCTGTTGGTTATGGCAATGCGTAAGGATTGCAGCACACAAACAGCTCCGCCGTACCTGTCAAAGCTATTAAGCTTTCCTGTTCTAAAACCACCGGTCATGGTAAATCCGGAGATGGTAATGTCTGTAGAGTAATATTCAACTGTAATGCAAGCACCTTTGTTGTTGCCATTGATAATCGTTGACTGTACTACAGCAGGATCCAGTGGATCGACACTGGTCAGGGTTATCCGGCTTTTACCTTTGAAGCTTAAGTTTTCAAAGTAGGTCCCCGGAGAGACAATGATCGTATCGCCTTCTTTCGCTGCGTCAATAGCAGCTTGTATTGACGGATATGCTTCGGGCACTTTCAGCTCCAGAGGGATGATCGGTTCGAAGACCGCTGTGATCTTCATGTTAGAGGACATGCCTAACGTGAGACGGGTCTTGCCAGATGCATCGCCTTGCCAACCAACGAATCTAAAACCTTCATCAGGTACCGCTTCGACTTCAACCAAGGTGCCATATTCGTAACCCGATCCGTAATCATCTGGAGTTCTTTTTTTTACGGACCCACCGCGGTCTATGGTGATATCTAGAGAGTATTTTTTCTTTATCAGAATAGGTCCGGCCCAGCCGCTAAACTGGCCGTCGTGGTCGTATGCCGCTACCCAATAGTAGTACTGATGTGTTTTCCAATCGGTTGGATCTTCCAAATACTCGTTGGTTGTAAGGAGCGAAGAAGTTAGAACTGTTCGTTTTCCGTCAATGGTCGTGCTCCGTGCTACGGCATAGCTAGCATTCCCCAAAGCCGGATTCCAGCGCAGTTTTATTAGCTTTGGTGTAGCATCCACAGACAGGTTTGTAGGTTTTCCAGGAGGTGTGCCACCTGTAGGATCAATGGACACGACTCCTGAGCCAATTTCAACACTCAAATCGACGGTTCGTCCTGGCTTTACACTGATTGTGGCGTCTGTTCCTGCGTTCACAGCTCCGTTTTCACCGAACGCTTCGATTCTAACCACCCAATCTGCTGCCCGCAGATCTGTAAAAGTCACGGAATTCTGCGCTTCAGACCTAGTTAACTCCTTCAGCGTCTGAGGTTTCCGGAAAGACAGCTGCGATCTACAGGTTTCCCGGCTGTGCCGCAGGAAGCACGCTTCGCAAGCAGCCGCCTAGTAATACAGCTAAGACGACGAGGAGACAAGCTCGGTATCTTTTGGCCATCTAAAACTCCTCCCTGCGAAAGAAATTGTTCACAACCGCAAGAATTGACCATTATTTTTTAGCATATTTCTGTGTATTCCCCTTACGTGAGAAGAAACCTTCCTGGGATTGACAAAGTTAATTTAGTTTTTGGGAAACCAAGCTCGGCAAGGGTAGATGCAGATAGTAGGTTCCCGAGTCCCCATAGGTTTACCAGAGGTTGAGGGGTATTACAGAAAACATTCGGTTCGACCTATTTTGCTTGTACGCCAAAAATGGTAAGATTATCATTGACGTACAACACCTTGGGATGGAGGAAGAAAAATGAGGAGTTGCCAACAAAGTAGATCTGCCGGACGCAACCTGCGGTCAGGAGCGACGTTCCTAATCGGGGTTTTCTTGGCGGTTCTTTTGGTTCTGTTGCTACCTGCGGTAGTTTCCGCACAAGATTTCGTCACAGCACAAGAAGTGGATGTTATTACCTCCAAAGCCAAGGTGCTAAGCATTAGCACCATAGTGAAGGAAGAAACGAACGAGTTTGAAATAGACGACGTATACAGCCGCGAGATAGAACTGGTGGAGGTTAAAGTCACTTCAGGGAAGTATAGAGGTCAAACGCTTGTTATTCGGAGAGAAGCATCAGATGAGTCTTTAGGTAAAGAGATGGAAGTAGGAGACAAGATCGTCATCGCTATCGTTGAAGAAGCAGGCTACTTCCAAAGCGCGCATATCACTGACTTCCAGAGAGACTGGCTGATCTACCTTCTCCTGGGAGTGTTCGTCCTTGTCCTTCTTGAAGTAGGGCAGGTAAGCGGAGTTAAAATGCTAATTAGCTTGATCATTTCCTTACTCTTAATTGCCAAAGTTCTGCTTCCCTCGGCGCTACGGGGTTATGACCCCATCTTCCTTTCATTTGCCATTGCGCTCTTTACAATCCTCATCACCATGCTTCTGAAAAACGACTCTCCGGAAAAGACCTGGCCGGTCGTCATCGGAAGCAGTGCCGGGGTCCTGCTTGCTGCAGTGCTGGCTTTTGTGGCAACAAAGCTGATCCACCTCACAGGACTCTCTCAGGAAGACATCGGCGTTTTGTGGGTGCTTACAGAAGGGAAGCTAAACGTTAGCTCACTCCTTGTGGCAGGAGTTATCATCGGCAGCATAGGAGCTGTGCTCCATGCAGCGGTATCCATAACGCATGCCGTTGAGGTGGCACTAGCACTTGATCCATTCTTGTCCGTCAAAGATCTATACAGAGAAGGAGTCAGAGTTGGAAGAGACATCGCATCTACCATGTCAAGTGCCCTGATCTTTGGTTTGATCGGCTTGGCTCTCCCGCTTTTAGTACACTTTCAAGCCAGTGGAGAGCACTTTATCGACATCATCAATATGGATGTTGTAGCTGGGCTTTTGGTCAAAGTCCTTGCAGCCTGTGTCGGCCTTATGGCAGCCATCCCAGCAACGGCGATCAGTGCAGCATACTTCAAAAAGAAAGTCGCCAAAGCCGATCTAATCGATTTGACATAGCATAAAGTAGCAGTAGCGATCTCAGCGCTACAGCCACGCATGTTGAAAACGTCATAAACAAGCTATGATAATTGCATGCAACAGGAGCTAAATCTGCAGGTATTGTAGGATTTAGCTCCTTTACTGTATAAAGAATAAACCATCATAGATTTGGGAGGAAATTCAAATGGCCATACTTGTCACAGGCGGTACGGGATACATAGGCAGCCATACTGTAGTTGAACTGCTGGACTCCGGCTATGAAGTGGTAATCGTAGACAACTTCTACAACAGTAAGCCTGAAGTTTTGAATCGTATCCAAGACATCACGGGGAAAGACTTTAAGTTCTATGAAATAGACATTCGAGATCAGGAGGCTTTGGACAAAGTCTTCAGTGAGAATCAGATCGAAGCGGTGATTCACTTTGCGGGGCTGAAGGCAGTTGGTGAATCGGTAGAGATTCCCATCACCTACTACCACAACAACATCACCGGCACCTTGATGCTCTGTGAGGTTATGCAGAAGCACGGCGTGAAGAAGATAGTCTTCAGCTCTTCTGCGACGGTCTACGGCATGGACAACAAACCACCATATACAGAAGATATGCCAACAAGCGCAACGAACCCCTACGGCAGAACCAAGCTGATGATCGAAGAGATTCTCAAAGACATTTACGTCTCCGACAACTCTTGGGGGATCTCCATCCTCAGATACTTCAACCCTATCGGAGCTCATGCAAGCGGTAAAATCGGCGAAGATCCAAACGGCATCCCCAACAACCTCCTGCCCTACATCACCCAGGTAGCTTGCGGCAAGAGAGAGAAGCTCTACGTTTTCGGCGACGACTATGACACCAACGATGGAACAGGGGTAAGGGACTACATCCACGTTGTGGATCTAGCCCAGGCTCATATTAAAGCTCTGGAGAAGATATTAAGTAACACTGGAGTTGAGATCTACAACCTAGGTACCGGTGTTGGCTACAGCGTACTCGATGTGATCAACACCTTTGCTCGGGTAAATCAGGTAGAGGTGCCTTACGTAATCACAGACAGAAGACCTGGCGACGTTGCTACATCTTTCGCAGATCCCAGCAAGGCATTCAAGGAGCTCGGCTGGAAGGCAGCCAAGAACCTCGAAGATATGTGCAGGGATTCTTGGAACTGGCAGAAAAACAACCCCGACGGCTACTCGTCGGAGTAGCTATAATTTGGGATATGTGGTATAAGTAGATCGTGCTGCGCTGTGTTTCTCACAGTGTTGGAAAGAGATGCCGGCAAGGAAAACAGTTGGAGGTACTGCTTCGATGAACACACCAGACGTCTTGAAAAAGAAAAAACTCTTTCTCTTGGATATGGACGGAACAATCTATATAGAAAACACGCTGTTTGATTTTACGTTGGATTTCTTGGACTACATCAAGTCCATCGGCGGCAAGTATATTTTTATTACCAACAACTCCTCCAAGAGCGTAACCGATTATGTAGATAAACTCCGCAGGATGGGTATCGATGTGGATCTCTCAAACTTTCTTACATCATCTCAAGCTACGGCGGTCTACTTAAACCGGCAGTTCCCCGGCAAAAAGATCTACGTCATGGGTACCGAGTCTTTAAAGGAAGAGTTCAGGAAGGCGGGCATCAGGATTACCGACAAATACGAAGAGGACATCGACTGCTTTGTTGCAGGGTTTGATACGGAGCTGGTCTACCAAAAGCTCCACGATGCTAGCGTACTCCTTACAGAAGGTGTAAGCTTTGTTGCTACAAACCCCGATCTCGTCTGTCCCACTTCCTTCGGCTTCATTCCTGACTGCGGCTCTATGTGCATGATGTTGGAAAACGCCACTGGGAGGAAACCGTACTACGTAGGGAAGCCCAATCCCATGATGATCGAGATGGCTATAGAAAAAAGCGGTTTCACCAAAGAAGAGACTCTGGTTATTGGCGACCGCATCTATACCGACGTTAAAAGCGGGATCAACGCAGGTGTAACCACGGCTCTAGTTCTAAGCGGCGAGACCAAGCGTGCCGATCTCGAAGCCTCCACCGACAAACCAGACTTCGTGTTTGAAGATGTGGGTGAGCTGCTTGAGCTTCTCAAAAGCTGACCCTTGGTTGTGTATAGATGACCCCGATAAATGTTAACAAAGCATATCTAACGCTTAAGCGAAGAAAACACCCCCTTGCCTCAGGCAAAGGGGTGTTTCTGTATTTGGGTTTGGGAAACGCGTAGATGGCTTTTTGCCACTAGTCCGGTTATCTTGCAGCTAGAGCTTTAAAATAGTCGCTGGGTGAGGTAGATACAAAATGAGGGTCGTCGAAAAGGACGTCCTTTTTCAGTCTGATCTGCACTTGGTTCAATATGAACGTCAGGGCTTGTCTTTCAATCTCGTCGATGGCAAACTCGATTCCGTATTCGTAGAGGTTGTCCTCTAAAGGTCGGGTCCAAACGGGTTTCCCTAGGATCTCGACATTTTCGTCTGCCAGTTCAAAGGTAAACCGCAGAACTATATGTCGGTCAACAGGGAATCTAATGGTGGAGAGGAAGCAGAGACCACCAGGACCGATGTTCTTGATGAGAACTTTGGTGTTTCCTACATTCACAGACCTGCCGTACAGCTCTGCGATCGTAAGCCTACCTTCAAGGAGTCTATTGAAACTAACTCTGAAGTATTTGCGTCTGTTTACCCCGTAGCTTGCCGCCGATTCTTCAACAACTGCAGGTTGAATGCTTCTTTTTTCAAGGTACTCTTCAAACTCTTCTGCAGGCAGAGGTCTGCTGTAGATATAGCCCTGCCCTGTAGCACAGTCGCACCTTCTGAGGAAGGCCAACTGGTCGTGTGTTTCAATGCCCTCAATGACCGTTTTCAGGTTAAGGCTTCTGGCCAGGTCTACAGTTTGCTTCACGATCGTAGCGTTGGTCTCGTTTTCGGGAACATCTTCCAGGAAAGAACCTGCGATTTTTAGAATGTCAATGTTCATGGACTTGATGTACATCAACGAAGAAAATCCAGTTCCGAAATCGTCGAGAGCAACTTCAATGCCGTGGGACTGGAGCTTTCTGATCTCTAAAACTGCTTTGTCCATCTTTCTCATTAAGATACTTTCAGTGATCTCAATGATGAGGAAGTGAGGATCAAGCTGAAACTCGTCAATAATGTTCAGGATTTTGGTGGCAAAGTCTGTTTCTAAAAACTGCATTCCCGAAACGTTGATGGACATCTTTATCGGCGGTAGCCCCTTATCCAGGAGACGTTTGTACTCGCGGCATACCTCTTTCAATACCCAACTGCCGATGTCGGTGATGAGGCCGGTTTCTTCAGCAAGATAGATAAACTCCCCTGGAGGAACTATGCCCCATTCCGGGTGATCCCACCTGACCAGCGCTTCTGCTGCAATGATCTCATCGGTCCGCAGATCAACTATGGGCTGGAACTGAACCAAGAGTTGATTCCTATCAACGGCAAGGTGGAGGTCGTTCCGGAGCACCGACTCCTTGTAATTCTGAATGTCCAGGTCCGAAGAATAGAACTTGAAGGTGTTCTTTCCTTCCTGACGGGCTCTGTGGAGGGCTATTTTCGCCATTGTCTCCAGAGTTTCTGGATCGTCTCCGTCATCGGGAAAGACCGCTATACCGATATTTGCTGCAGCATCCAGCTGATATTTACCTACTTCAAACGCAGGGGCAAAGAGATCGATGAGTTTATTGGCCATGATCTCGAAGCATTCGGCATCGGGCTCTTTGAGGATGATGGCAAAGTGGTCGTCGGAGTAGCGGCTGATAAACACCTTTTCTGTAAATAGCAGGGGAGACAGCCTTTCGTAAACGATGTCTCGGACTAGCTTCTGTTTGATAACATCGCCTAACAGATAGTCGATTTCATCCAAGCCGACCACTTTCAGTATAAGCACTGCAAACTTGTTTTGCTTCTTCTTGGCCATCCTGCAGCGCACTTTTAGATACTCCCGGAAATGCTTGATGTTCGGCAGACCGGTTTCCTCACAGTGGTAGGACGAGTGGAGGAGGCTCCGCTGCAGGGCAACTTTGCGGGTAATGTCGCTGAAGTTGATGACGATTCCCTCAATGTCAGGGTCGTCTAAGAGATTCTTCATGTGATACTCGATGTGGATGTTCTCGTTATCAGGTGTAGTATAAATTACGGTTCCGGTAAATACCTGCCGTGGGTGTTCCAAACTGTGCTGGACCATTCTAGCAAGGCGTTTGGCTTTTTTGAAGTCGTAGAAGTCGTAAATCTTCTTGCCAAGCCGGTCTTCCACTTTGCAGCGGAGGACTTTTTCCACTGCAGGACTGATATACGTAATCGTTCCGTCGGGATCGATAATTTCGAAGACGTCGGTTGCTTCTTTGACCAGGGCTTCGTGCCTCTTGCTGATCTTAGCCAGCTCCGTCTGCTTTGTTTGGAGACTTTCCTGAAGGAGCTTTCTTTGGGTAACATCGCGGATCGCTCCGTAGACAAGCACGGGTTTATCGTTGTCATAAACAAACTTAACTTTCTCGCTGATATGTCTCACAGATCCATCGGGTCTAATAAACCTAAACTCGATAACGGCCGGCTTGTCTGGGGGATCCTGCATCAGTTCTTCGATGATGCTCACGTCTTCAGGATGGACATACTCTAAGAATTCCTGCAGAGTGTTGTAGAAAGCGGTGATTCCGTAGATTCTTCTTGCTTCTTCAGACCAGGTTATCCGATCTTTAGCGATGTCATACTCCCAGCTGCCGATGTGAGCTAATTCCTGTGCTTGGGAAAGGATGATCTGGCTTTTTTCCAATCGGTGCTGGAGGTTTTTGGTTTCTGTAATGTCCTGAACTGTGCCGATGATGCCGGCGACACTACCGTTTTCGTCAAAGACCGGCTTGGCTCTGCCAACTACATACTTCATGGTCCCATCTGTCTGGGGAATGCGAAACTCTATCTGGCAGGAATGTCCTGCAAGGTGCTTTTCCAGTGCATCGAAGATCTTTGCCTGATCATTTGGGTGAACCAATTCCACGACGCTTCTAAAGTCGTTTTTAAACTCCGTCTCGTCCACACCGAAGATGCGAAACATCTCTTCTGTTCCGTAAAACTCGTTTCTTGCTACATCATAGGTCCAGGTACCGATTCCGCTGATAGTTTGGGCTTCTAGCATGTTCTTGTTGACCATGGCAAGGTGCAGTTCGATCATCTTCTGCTTGGTGAGATCCTGGATGATGCCGATGAGCTTCTCCGGTTTGCCTTCCTTGTCATAGAGGGTTTTGGTCTTTTCCAAAACGTGTTTTTCCCTACCGCTTTGGGTGACAATCCGGTACTCAATCTCGTATTCCTTGCCTTCTAGTGCCCTTTGGAAAGCAGCGTTGACTTTTTCCAGATCGTCCGGATGCACATAAGCAAAGAAGGCATCAAATGAGTGCTCCAACGTTTCTGGCGCGCATTCGAGGATGTTGCACACCTCGTCGGAAAAGAAGAACTTACCTTCCTTTCCAAGTTCTAGTGTCCAACTTCCAGTCTTTGCAAGCATTTGGCCAATCTGGAGATTTTCCATTATTAACTCGCAGTGCTCCATGTTTCCAATTGCCTTAGTGCCGCCACTCTTTTTTGGAAAAATCATGATACCCCACCTTATGAAGTAATATGAGTGCAGATGCACGAGCTGCAGAAGGGGGAGAGCTTCGAGACCATGGTACCTACTCTCGGAGAAGCTGCAGCTATGTAGAGCTGTCACGGGTATACGTTAAAGATAATTGTTACTAATAACTTAGATTCGTTCGGAAAATCTCTCTTATAGACTAAGGATTTCGACATTCACGTTGCACTGACCTGTATTGTTATTTATTTTACCAGTCCTCTTTACCGATGGATTCTTTAGTCTTTTGGTACACAGATGTACAGTTAATGAGAGTACTTGATCAACCTGTTCCACTACTACTCCGAAGTCGCTACCAACTTACATGAAGGTCTCTGTTTCTTACGACAGATACGCCAACTACCAGCGCCAGAATACAGCGGATCGAACAGCTTTACCTTCTGTACTTGACCACTACGCTGAAAGATTGCTGTTTGCTGAGATAAATGGATCTCTTGCCCCTGTGTTAAAGAGACTATGCAGACCGATACGCGATAATATCGCAGATATTGTGAGGGACACTCTGCCGGAGCAGCTTCGCCAGTACACTAAGGGTTTTACAGAAACCTGGATTCCATTCAATGCTGGTGTTTTCTTTTTGAACGCTATACAACTCTGGCATGATCAAGATTCCTGATGCGGAAGACCGGACACCTATTGCTTGTTGGATATTTGAGAGGGAGTAAACCTAAAAGCTGAGTCTCGACCTATGGCAGTCCACTTAAAGGTGGGCTGCTTTCTTGTTCTCCTGCACGTTCTCTTTCGCTGAGTGCCATTCAGCTGCACGAAAAAGCGAACTTTTCATTTCCCAACCAAACAAGGAACTCCGCTCTTCTCTGAGAAAATAGATATGAGAGACTAGGGGAAAGGGGTCTAGAAAGATGAGCAGCAGTAGAATTAAGTTTTCTTTAGAGCAGAGCATGGCCATATCTTTGGTAAGAATCATCGCGACTTTCATGATCATCGCTTGCCATATCTTCCAGGGCTACGACCACATGCTCGCCTGGTGGTTCAATGTGGGTGTTCAGGTGTTTTTGTTTATGTCTGGGTATCTCCTTGCACAGTCTTCCTACAAAACCAAGTACGAGTACTTCTCCAAGAGGTTCCTCAGGATCATGGTTCCCTACTGGATCCTGCTTCTTCTGGTAATTCCCGTATACCACTTTCTCGGGGTAAAGGTAAACATTGCAAGAGCCGATGTTCCTTACTACCTTACAGGGCTGATTGGGCTCCGCAGGTTGTTTGATGTCGGTCTCGATCACTTGTGGTTTATGGCACTGATCATTATCTGTTATGTAGCTTCAATGATTTTGCATGACGTAAAGGACAGGTTGAATGAGCTCCGAGAAGTTCCTTTTTACATCGTTCTGGCACTGATAATTGGCTTTCTGCCCTACCTTGAAAGCATCGCCCTTCTACCGCGCACATACGCGCCCTGGGTAGCAACCTTTATTCTGGGCTTTGTCATCTCCTACCGCTACAAGGGCAGGATTCCGATTGTCTTCGGCATAGCCCTTACCGCTGCCACACTCTACACTACGGGGCTGCGGATCTACAATGAGAACTTTGTCCGCTGGAACCGACTTCCCAGGGATTTTGTACCTTGGTCCAAGTTCCTTCTGGGTAGTTTCATCTTCGTTCTGCTTTACGTGATCTTCAAGCGAGTTAACTTCAAAGCCATGCCGAAGTTGAGTAAGGTGATAAAGGTCATTGATTCCTACACTTACGAGATCTTTCTCGTGCACCAGATCGTGATTTTGGGTTCGCTGTCTCTTCTGTATTTAACGACAAGCAAAGGCGTGAATATTCTCATCATTTTGGGGATCACGACCGTCGGTGCGGTGGTGCTCAAGTGGCTGTGCAACCTGGCCTATGACAGACTCCTGCCGCTTCTCGGGAGACTTCCCATCGTTAAGAGAGCGAAGGAGGACGAGATGACCTCACAGGAACAGGCGAGTGTATAGAGACTACTGCTTCCTGATAGCTACCGGTAGAGCGGGTAGCTTTCGGGAAGTTTTTCTTTGCATTTATTGAGCGCCGTTTCTATATGAAAACTTGAAAGAATGTAAAATTGAAAATTCTTAGCCTTGACAATCATTTGACAAAGAGCCTGTCCTGGTGTAAATTTTTGAGCGTGGCCGCAGGGCTTAATCTATGGTTTAAGCAGGATATACTTGGCGGTTAGTAGAAAGACAATACTGTATGCACAGAAGGAAATAAGGTGGCATGAAGTGCCGCCGTTTTTAAGTGCCGTTTATTTTTTGTCTTGTATATTGAATTACGGGGGTGATTATATGCCAAAGACGTTCAGAGGTGGAGTCCATCTGGAGTACCATAAGGAGCTCACCAGCAGCAGGCCACTGCAAGAGGTTGAAGCATCTGACGTAGTGATTATTCCACTCAAGATGCATGTTGGCGAACAGTGCAAACCTCTGGTCAAAAAAGGCGATCGGGTCTTAGTTGGGCAGAAGATTGGCGACACTGATGCGTATGTTGGCGCTCCAGTACACAGCAGTGTATCTGGCACAGTACAGAAGATCGATACCGCACTACTACCCAGTGGTCTTAGAGGACCGGCAATTTTCATTGAAAACGATGGATTGTACGAGGTAGATCCATCCATAAGACCAAAAGGACTTATTGAAGACCTAACACCTCGCCAGATTACAGACATTATCCGCGAAGCCGGCATTGTCGGGCTTGGCGGAGCATGCTTCCCCACACATGTGAAGCTGTGCGTTCCCGAAGGTAAGCACGTCGAGTACCTTTTGGTCAACGCTGCAGAGTGCGAGCCTTATCTTACTTGCGACCACAGAACCATGCTCGAACGCACAGAGGATCTGTTCTACGGCATCAAGGCTGCAGCTAAAGCCTGCGGCGCAGACCACGTGATCATCTGCGTTGAAGACAACAAACCCGATGCCATAGAGATCATGCAGAATTACTGCGATGGCCAGTGTCAGGTTGTCGTTCTCGAGACCAAGTACCCTCAGGGTGGCGAGAGACAGCTGATTAAAGCTGTGTTAAATAGAGAAGTGCCTTCAGGCACGCTTCCATACGAAGTAGGGGTTGTTGTGATCAACGTCGGTACCGCTGTGGCAATTGCTGAAGCTATCAAAACCGGCATGCCTCTTATTAAGAGAGCCGTAACCGTCACAGGTACCATTGTCAAGAACCCTGGAAACTTTATAGTGCGCATTGGGACAACCATGGATAAGCTGCGGGACGTTGTTGACGGAACAACAGAGCCGCCAAGCCGCATAATTTACGGTGGACCAATGATGGGTAATACCATTCACGAACTGGACGAACCAGTGGTCAAGGGGACATCTGGCGTCGTGGTACTCAGCCGCGATGAGAGTCCGTTGATCGGAGAGCCAGATCCCTGCATTAGCTGTGCAAGATGCGTAGACCACTGCCCTGCATATCTCATGCCTAACATTCTCGAGAGAATGGTTGCTGAAAACAAACTGGACAAGGCCAAAAAGCTCGGTCTGCAGGACTGCATCGAGTGCGGCACCTGTTCGTACGTTTGTCCTTCCAAGCGCCACTTAGTTCAGTGGTTTAGAGTTGGTAAGATGGAACTAGCTGCTCAAAGAAGACGCGAGGAAGATAAAGCAAAGGCAAAGGAGACAGGGAAAGCGGTAAGCACAGGGGGAGGTATGTAGTATGGCAACCAGTGAACTTCTAACAGTCGCATCGTCACCCCATATTAGAGATAAAACAAGCGTTGAGAAGATCATGTTCTCTGTCGCGCTTGCACTTACGCCAGCTGCTCTGGTCGGCGTATACGTATTCGGCTGGCATGCGCTGTGGGTTCTTCTCACATCGATAGGTGCGGCCATAGCTGCAGAAGTCATTTGGCAGAAGCTGAGAGGTCAGCGTCTGAGAGTTTACGATGGTTCTGCGCTGGTTACAGGTCTGCTCCTGGGCATGAACCTTCCGCCAACTGCTCCCCTGTGGATGGCAGCCCTCGGAAGCGTTTTTGCCATCATCATCGGCAAGCAGGTGTACGGAGGACTCGGAGCCAACCCGTTCAACCCCGCACTAGTGGGCAGAGTGTTCCTCACCGCATCTTTTCCGGCTTTAATGACTAAGTGGGCTTTCCCTGCAGGTTATGTGGATGCCTTTGGTCAGGCAACACCACTTGCAAGCAGCGTAGAAGTCCCAATGTCTAAGCTGTTTTTGGGAACTATCCCGGGATGTATCGGGGAAGTTTCGGCGATTGCCCTGCTTATCGGTGGATTGTATTTGTTAATTAAGAGATATATTGATTACAGCATTGTCGGCGGGATTCTCGGTACAGTAGTCGTGCTTTCCCTGATTATGGGAGTAGATCCGCTCTTCCATCTTCTTAGCGGCGGACTGCTTCTTGGCGCATTCTTTATGGCCACAGACTACGTTACCAGTCCGGTTACTCCAAGAGGAAGGTGGATCTTTGGCATCGGCATTGGTCTGTTGGTGATGCTGATCAGGCAGTTTTCCAGCATGCCAGAGGGCGTAAGCTTCTCAATTCTTTTGATGAACGCTGCAGTTCCTCTCATCAACCGTGCCACAAGACCCCGGATCTACGGGAGGTGACAAGTGATGAAAAAGAACAGCATATTTAAGATGGTTGTTGTGCTGGTTGTGATCTCCGTTGCATCTGGGTTGGTCCTTACTCTTGCAAACAGCAAGCTCGGTCCCATCATCGCAGCTCGGGAGAGCGACAAGATGAGAATTGTGGCCCAAGAGCTGCTGCCGGAGGGTGCAACGATTACCAAAGTTACAAGATACACCGAACTTGCATCGCTTGTTAGCAGTGCAAGAACAGCTGCAGGTCTCAGTGCTACATGGACATGGGATCCAAACGCAGCACCTGTAGAGACTACTGTTAAAGAGCCAGAACCTGCCCCAGCGGTAGAGCCGGTGATTGATATGGATGCCTGGGCTGCGTTCTTTACCGCGGTGGAAGAGCCGCAGGAACCAGCAAATCCTTGGGCAGAGTACGGCATAGAACTAGTTAGTGTAGATAATACCCCCAAAGAGATCAGCAAAACATGGGAAGACTTTGGCGTCAGGTTTGCTTCAGTGGATAACACTCCACAAGAACTGGAAAAAGAAGTTCCTGTTATCAGTTGGGCAGACTTCGGTCTAGAGGTAGCTACTGTTTCCACTACACCTGAACCTGAAGTAAGCGTTCCAACGTTCAGCTGGGAGGACTTCGGTTTAGAAGCTCCTGTTGTCGTTTCGCCAACTCCATCTGCTAGTGAGGCTCCTGCAGAGGAAGAGCCTGAAGAAGAAGCACCAAGCTTTGAGATCTATCAGGCAGTTCAGGGTGGAAAGCTGGTGGGCGTTGCTATCGTTTCTAAAGCTCAAGGTTACGGCGGAGACGTTGTAATCATGGTAGCTCTAGACGGAACGCTAGAGAGCATCCTCGGTATCCGCGTACTGCAGCAGAAAGAGACTGCAGGTCTCGGTACCCTGATTACAGAACCTAAGTTCACTTCTCAGTTTGAAGGCAAGGCAACAGGCAATCCGTTTGAAGTCGGTGTGGATGTGGACGGCGTCAGCGGTGCTACCGTTTCGTCGAGAGCTGTGACCACAGCGATCAAGCAGGGCCTGATGAATCTTGAACAGTTCCTGAAAGACGGAACAGTAAAGGAGGGTGCATGATATGGCAAAAACCAACTACGTTAAAGAGTTTCTTAAAGGACTCTGGGAAGAGCACCCAACTTTTGTGATGTTAATTGGTTTGTGTCCGGTTCTAGCGACAAGTACTTCGCTGAAGAACGCACTTGCCATGGGCATATCGACAACTGCGGTTATCGTACTGTCCAACATCCTGATATCGCTGGTAAGAAACTTCATACCTGATGAAGTGAGACTGCCCAGCTATATCATTATCGTGGCAACCTTCGTTACGCTGGTTGACCTATTCTTGAACGCCTATTTCCCTTCAATCTACCAGGTTCTCGGTATCTTCATTCCTCTGATCGTTGTTAACTGCATCGTCCTCGGACGTGCTGAAGCTTTTGCTTCAAAGAACGGTGTGTTTGCATCGACTCTCGATGGTCTGGGAATGGGCTTTGGCTTCACCTGGGCTCTTTCGACCCTTGGCGCCATCAGAGAACTTCTGGCCAGAGGCGAGATTTTTGAGATTAAGGTTCTGGGTGAGGGCTACGTTCCGATGCAGATGTTCGGTCAAGCCCCAGGTGCCTTTATTATCCTGGGATTCTTGGTTGCCGGTGTAACTTATATTAAGATTAGGGTTCAGCGCAAGAGAGAGCTGCAGAAGATCTCCGAGCGCTCGAGCGCAGCTTGAAGGGGGTAAATGAACATGAAAGAACTCCTTCTGTTATTCTTAAGCGCTGCTATTATTAACAACTTTCTTTTGACTAGATTTCTCGGGCACTGTCCGTTCCTTGGAGTTTCCAAAGAGGTCGGCACGTCATTCGGTATGGGCATTGCCACCACTTTCGTTATGGTGATGTCGGGTATTGTCACCTGGCTGCTCAACCATTACGTGCTGGTGCCTTATGGACTCGAGTATCTTCAGACTATCGTTTTCATCCTCACAATCGCGACGTTGGTTCAGTTTGTAGAGATGGTTCTCAAGAAGCATATACCGGCTCTTCACAGAGCTTTAGGTATCTACCTACCTCTCATCACAACGAACTGTGCTGTCTTGGGTCTGGCCGTTATGGCGGTACGCGAATCCTATACGTTTATTGAGACCGTTGTCTTTGCTTTAGGCGGCGGCGTAGGTTTCTCACTTGCCCTCTTGTTAATGGCAGGTATCAGAGAAGATTTGAGAGAGACTGACATGCCAGAGGCATTTCGCGGTGCAGGAGTCGCACTGATCACTGCAGGTATTATGGCCATGGCATTTATGGGCTTTGCAGGCTTCTAGCCTAGCTGAGAGGAGATGACTCTATGAGTTTAATAGCTGTTCCTTTGGCAGTTATGGGCGGTCTAGGCTTGGTGTTCGGGCTTGGACTTGCCTTTGCCTCAAGGAAATTTGCTGTTGATGTAGATTCTCGCATCAGCGAGATCATAGATATCCTGCCAGGGATCAACTGCGGTGCCTGTGGATCTGCAGGATGTGCCGCTTTTGCAGAAGATGTTGTCGCAGGCAAGCAGAGAACTAGCGGTTGCGTACCTGGAGGAGAAAAAGTTGCACAAATGGTCGCTAGCATTATGGGTGTTGCCGGAGACCCAGCGGCAGAGCGCAAAGTTGCTCAGGTTATGTGTTTGGGCGATTACGAGCATGCTAAACTGCGCTCAAGGTATGATGGTTTAATGGATTGCCGCGCAGCAGCAGGCGCTTCAGGCGGACCTAAAGGCTGTACCTACGGGTGCATTCGCCTTGGCAGCTGCGAGAGGGTTTGTCCTTTCGGAGCTATTAAGCTGAACAGCCAGGGAATTCCTGTAGTAGATGAAAGCATCTGCACTGGTTGCAACAAGTGCGTAGAGGTTTGTCCTAGAAACATCATCGAACTTCGTCCCGTCTCCATGGGTGTGCACGTAAGATGCCGCTCTATTGAAAGAGGCGTGGAAGTTAAGAAGTGGTGTTCGATTGGCTGTATCGGCTGCATGAGATGCGTCAAGGCTTGTCCTTATGATGCAATCCATGTCATAGACAACCTGGCCAGAGTAGACTACGACAAATGCACAAACTGCGGCAAGTGCGTAGAGGTTTGCCCTGTAAACGTCATAGTTAACCAAGGCAAACGCATCGTTATCAGAGAAGGTCAGGATGCTAGCTTAATTCAGTAAATTAAGATGGGAGCCTCAGGCTCCCATTTTCTATGTAAAAAGTAGAAAACACATGCCTCTGCATATCAGAGTGGATTGGAAAAGCAGGCAATGCTGCAGGTTCCGTTTTGTGCTGCGGATGCAGAAGTCGATGAAGATGGAACCATCCGTTTCTGCGTCTGTGGGTTTTTTGATGATAAAGCACGCTTAAAGCGCAACCCACCGGTCAACTGGCAAAGTTCAACTAACATAAGCAAGTTTGGCTGTATCGGTCGTGAAACAGATAGATACTGCATATGGAATAGGTCTTTAGAACTATTTTATGCTTGTCCGATTAAACAGAGCATAATCTATAAAGGAAATTGCTTGATAATAAAGAATACAAAAAGCACAAGCATATCTCATTGTTTACACAACAATTGAAATATGCTTGAACTTATTTCTGAAGCAGCACGGAGGGATTAGTATGTCAAAGAAGTATTTTGTGTTGATTGTTGGCATTCTACTGACTTCTGTACTACTCACTGGGTGCGTTTTAAGAACAAACCCATACCGAGCGAAAAAAGCGGAAACCTCATAGTATCGATTACCATTCCCGAACAACTGGTACCAACTCAAAGTAGAGGAACGTTAGATGGGATCTCTGTTTCAGAAGTGGAATTCACAGTTACAAAAGGAACTCGTACATACACCAACATCGAAACTGTTAGTGGCAGCATAGTTGAATCTGTCTTTCCTGCTCTTGAGCCGGGCAACTGGCAGATCAGCGTAATCGCAAGAGAAGTCAACGGTAGTACAAAGTATGATGTCTTTAAAGGACAAGGAACAGGTACCGTTGAAGCAGACAAGATAACTACGGTCCCTGTCGAGATGAAACTGGTCGACGGCAATCTAAGTCTTACCGTTAACATTCCTGAAGGCTTTAGAGACGCAGAGAGAGTTAGAGTATCCTTGTCAAGTGCTGGCTCATCACCTATTGTGAGGGAGTACTTGATCGCAGACTTGACCGAACCAGTTACATTTGGAGATCTTAAATCTACAGCTTGGAAAGTAGAGGTCGAAGCTCTTGATGCCTTAAATGCTATTTGTGCAACGGTTTCGGGAGTTATTGATGTAAAGCCAGGAAGAACGGTTGCAGCTAGCGTTTCTTTCGACCTAGGGCAGCTTGAAATACAACCTGTGTGGCACATGCCTCCTGAAAAACCGGTGAATTTGCAGGCCATACCGACTGAAACTGCTGTTAGATTAACATGGGAAGCCCCGGCCGGTGATGTCGCCGGTTACAGCATTGCTAGAAGTTCTTCTGCTGATGGCAAGAAGGTAATATTGAACGATTCACTGATTTTGGGGCTTGAGTATACAGATAGCGATGTCACTGGAGGAAAAAAATACTATTACTGGGTAGCAGCCTATGACTATGAAGGTTTTTATAGTGGTTGGGTGGGCCCAGTTGAGGGACAACTCCTAGGTGACTTCTTCGGGCTGGAGATCGGTAGAAAATGGAATGTGACTACTTGTGAACTCCGGCTAGATGGTAGTTATTACGGTGGATGCGAAGAGTTTACTATAGAACTTATGAGTTCCCAAAACTTAGGCGATGTTTTGGCGTTTGAATTTATTGTTGATCAGTTCGGCGAGTACCAAACTACGCTGAAAGCATTAAAAAGAGATAATGCTTATTTCTTTGTTGACCCAGAGGACAATGAGCAATTCGTTCTACAGCTACCTGTTGTGAGTGGCATAATAAAAGGGAGAAATTCCGGCTGATAAAAATGGAGAATTTCCAACCT
>CZCB01003044.1_pt1 | contig 24621 bp, 22 predicted proteins | sample 591991 | NCBI WGS metagenome assembly CZCB01 (sample SAMEA3556809, study PRJEB10932) | anaerobic digester metagenome
GCAGTTTTTAAGGATATATATCTGAGGCCGCGTAACATATGTTTGACTTCTCTAGAAAAATTGACATTATCATATTTATACCAACTCTTGACTTAAGTTTTACAATAGTATATATTTTATTTAAAGACTTTCTGGTGATCTTTTTTCTCTGCTCTAAGCGAATGGGGGATGGTGTAAGCTCCGTAGCATAAAAAAGATCTGGGAACAGAAAGTAAATAGTCCATACAAAACGATAACGAATCCCAAAAGTGGCAGGTTGGTCTGTAACTGGCTAGCTTGCAACTAGGGTGGAACCGTCCAAGAAAAAGGACCCCTAGACCGTAAAAGATGGTTTAGGGGTTTTGAATTTTTTATAATAACAAGGAGGAGATAAATAATTATGCCTGAAAATGTTGAAAAAACCATGAACAAGATAGTTTCACTTTGTAAGAGAAGAGGCTTTATTTTTCAGGGGTCAGACATTTACGGTGGTCTTGCCAATACATGGGATTATGGACCTTTGGGAGCTGAGCTTAAGCGAAATGTTAAGGATTATTGGTGGAAAAAGGTAGTCCATGAAAGAGACGATGTGGTTGGTCTTGATAGTGCTATTTTGATGCATCCAAGAGTGTGGGAGGCTTCTGGTCATGTGGCAGGTTTTAACGATGCCTTAATCGACTGTAAACAGTGCAAATCCAGATTTCGTGCTGACCATCTTATTGAAGATTCACTGGATATGCACGTAGAGGGAAAAAGTGTTCAAGAGCTTACAGAGATTATACATGAGAATAAGATTAAGTGCCCTACCTGCGGTATGGTGGCTTGGACTGAAGCCAGAGTTTTCAACTTGATGTTTAAAACATACCAGGGTGTTACTGAAGATTCAAGTTCAATAGTATATCTTCGACCTGAAACAGCCCAGGGCATATTTGTTAATTTTAAAAACGTGATGGACTCTAGTCGAATGAAGCTGCCTTTTGGCATTGCTCAAATAGGCAAATCTTTCAGAAACGAGATAACACCGGGTAACTTTACTTTTCGAACCCGAGAATTTGAACAAATGGAATTGAAATTTTTGTAAAACCCGGTGATGATGAAAAATGGTTTGATTATTGGCGTCAGTTTATGGTAGACTTTTTTGTGTCTTTAGGAGTAAAGAAAGAGAATTTGCGTTTAAGAGACCATACACCTGAAGAGTTATCTCACTATTCCAAAGCAACTACCGACCTAGAATACAAATTTCCTTTTGGATGGGGTGAGCTTTGGGGAGTTGCTAACAGAACCGATTATGATCTTTCCAGACATATCGAGTACTCAGGGAAGACTTTAACCTATTTTGACCCAGTAGAGAATAAACAAATAGTTCCATATGTAGTGGAACCATCACTTGGTGCTGATAGGGCCATATTAGTTCTTTTATGTGATGCATATGATGAAGAAGAAGTTCAAGGGGATACCAGGGTAGTTCTTCGCTTTAAACCGGAAATTGCACCAATAAAATGTGCTGTTCTTCCTCTTTCCAAAAAAGAATCTTTAGAAGAACTGGCAAGAAAGATATATCATGATCTGAAAAAATACTACCACATGGAATATGACAATACTGGTAGTATAGGCAAACGCTACCGACGTCAAGATGAAATCGGGACGCCTTTTGCTATTACCGTAGACTTTGACAGCTTGGAAGATAACAAAGTCACCATAAGAGATAGGGATACCATGAAGCAAGATAGGGTTGAAATTGGCAATATAAGGGATTATTTGAAAGGGAAGCTAGGGTTTTAAGTATTAGAACATAGGCTGCTATAGGATGATTTTTCCTGTAGCAGCTTTTTTCTAGATGGGAAAAGCTCAAGTAGCAGATTTTTCAACGCTTTGGAAACTTAACATTGTAACAAGTTGACATAGTGACAAAAAACAATATAGAAAATTTATTTTAAAAAGAAGGAGAAATCGTTTTTTTGTAGAATATATATATCGGGATAAAAATGTAAGGGCTTACAATAATCTAACTATTTTCTATTTATGCTTTATTCACTGTAAACTCATGATATTTTTAATTTGTAAAGGTTTGTTTGCATAATGTCTAATATCTCGTCTTCTGTAACCGCTTACAAATCAAAATATTTTTATTTGTCGATACTTCTTAAATTTTACTATTTCTGGAAGCGCTTTCATCGAAAGGGGTGATTTCAGTATCTTTTACAATATACGATGTTGCAAAAAAAGCAGGAGTTTCAATAGCCACTGTGTCGAGAGTTTTAAACAACAGCAATGTTGTTTCTGAGAAAACGCGCCAGAGGGTAAAAAGAGCAATAGAAGAACTAAACTACACTCCAAACGTTATAGCATCAGCTTTGACAAAGAAATCCACATTGACCTTAGGACTCTTAATACCCGATATTTCTAACCCTTTTTCTTCTGAATTATCAAGAGGCGTAGAAGATGCCAGCAATGATTTTGGATTTAATACCGTGATATGCAATACAGACTATTGTCCCGAGAAGGAGACTACATATATCAGTCTTTTGAGACAAAAAAGTGTTGACGGATTTATCATTTCTACCGCGGATTACAATGATGAGAATGTCATTGAACTTTTAAAAGATGATGTGCCTTTAGTGTTACTTGGAAGGGATATAGAAGAAACTGAAGGATACCCGATAGATATTGTTGGATCAGATAACATAAAAGGTGGGTACATAGCTACAAAACACCTGATAGATTTAGGGCACAAAAAGATTGCCTGCCTTTTAGGCCCTCCAAGGATAAAAGTTAATCTTGAAAGGGAAATCGGTTACTTAAGAGCAATGGAAGAAGCCAATCTCAAGGTATATAAAAACCTAGTTGGATATGGGGATTTCAAGTTAGAGTTTGGCTATAAAAAAACACTAGAATTTTTTAAGGGTCCATTAAAACCTACGGCAATATTTGCTGCCAATGACCTGACCGCCCTAGGTGCGATAAGAGCAATAAAAGAGCTTGGTCTTTCAGTGCCTGAAGATGTTTCAGTAGTCGGGTATGATAACACCATACTGGCCGAAATGACCGACCCACCCCTTACAACTGTTAGTCAACAAATGAGAAAAATGGGCTATCTTGCAACCGAACTTCTCATAAAACGAATAAAAGGTGAAAGAACTCCAGGTAAAAGAGTAATTTGTGAAACTGATCTTGTTATAAGAAAGTCTACTGCTACATGCAAAGAGTAGTTAGAGAAACCGAGATTATTAAACTGAACACAAACAGCTTTAAGGGGGAAAAAAATGTTTGAACATTTAAATGTAAGAGTCAATTATAAAAATATCAATTACGAGAATTTGGAGTTTAGTAGCAAAGACAAAGAAGTTTTACGAAAATTAGCTTCTAAAATAGCCGAAATTGCAGCCCTTCCTGAACAAGAAGAAAAAAAGAAACTGTGGAAACAACACAATTCCCTCCAACCAACAAGACCACCAGTATTTTGTGATCCGGAAAATGGTTGGAATGAAATAATACCGGAAGACCAAATAGAATGCGAAAACGATATTGCCAGACATTGGGAGGCAACTTTACGCAAGGAATTATTTTGGGGCGAATCGATGGGCGATGACAAAGTAATAGAACCCATCTTTGATGTACCCTATGTTTACCAAGAAAGCGATTGGGGAATGAAAGAGAAAAGAATCGGAGGGGAAATAAACGTCTACAGACTCGACGGAGGTTCTTACCGATGGGAAGCCCCTTTGAAAGATTATAAGGATATTGAAAAGCTGCATTTCCCTAAAATAACAATCGATTATGAAACTACAGAGAAAGTTTTGAACATAGCCAAGGAAGTATTTAAAGACATTTTAAATGTCAGGTTAAAGACTGTTTGGTGGTGGTCAGTAGGTTTAACAGATGATTTAGTTTATCTAAGAGGCATGGATAATATTCTTTATGATGTTTATGACAATCCTGAAGGATTACATAAACTCATGACTTTCTTGCGAGATGGCACCATTAACAAACTTAATTACTTAGAAGAAAATGGTTTGTTATGCCTTAATAATGATGGTACTTTTGTTGGTTCCGGCGGGTATGGCTGGACAGATGAGCTTCCACAAAAGGATTTTGACGGGAGAGTTAGGCTTTCTGATATGTGGGGCATGAGTGAGAGCCAGGTTACGATTGGACTATCTCCAGAGATGTTTGAAGAGTTTGTTTTTCAGTATCAGCTTCCAATAATAGAGAGATTCGGCTTAAATTGTTATGGTTGCTGTGAGCCTTTGGATCAGAGATGGAAGGTTATTAAAAAAATACCAAATCTTCGGAGGGTTTCAGTCTCACCATGGGCTAATGTTGAAAAAATGGCTGAAAACCTTCAAGACAAGTATATATTTTCATGGAAACCCAATCCGTCGGTTCTGGCTAAGCAGAACATCGATAAAGACAGCATACGAAAAGAAATACGTAAAACGCTCGAGGTTGCCAAGAATTATAATTGCAGAATTGAAATCATAATGAAAGACAACCACACCTTAGGCAATAATCCCCAAAATGTTATCGATTGGTGCAGAATTGCCAAAGAAGAAGCGGAAAACATGTAAATTCATTGATAAACTTAATTAATTATGAAGCGATAAAGTTTGTGTGGCGATTCAATAAACCAAATCACCTGACTTTAAGAGGGGGGATTATTGTGTAAAGGGCAAGCTTCTTAATTTAGGACTATCAAAAATAAAAAAACGGGAGGTAAAAAAATGTATAAGTCTTTAAAGAAAGTTTGTGCCCTTATTGTGATTTCACTGTTGTGTGTAGGTTTGTTGGCAGGGTGTGGCGGTTCACAGCAACAGGAGAGTGCAGCTCCTGAGGACAGTGGTCAGGCTGAAACGAAAGACAAAAAGGTGATAGGCGTATTGATCTGTGACTTTAGTGACCAATTCCAGGTTTACATGAAAGAGGGAATGGAAGAAGCAGCAAGCAAATTAGGCGATGATTTTGAAGTAGTGTTTTATGATGCCAAATATGATCCCAATGAACAATTAAAGCAAGCAGAAAACCTTATCGCCCAAAAAGTGGACGCAATAGTTATAATGCCTGTCGATGCTGAAGCCGCAAAACCATTGGTAGAATCTATATTTGAAGCGGGAATTCCTCTGATAAGTGTTAATAGAAAGTTGGTAAATCAGGAATTAGCAGTATCTTATGCAGGTTCCGACTCTGTTGAGTCAGGCGAAATTTTAATGAAAGCCGTTGCCGAAAAACTCGGTGGAAAAGGAGATATTGTAGTTCTACACGGGACTTACGGTCATGAACCTCAAATACTCCGCCAGGAAGGTATTTTAAACATATTGAAAGATTATCCTGACATAAAAATTGTAGCCGAAGACACTGCTGATTGGTACAGAGATAAAGGAATGCAAGTAATGGAAAACTGGCTGCAATCCGGAATAAAATTTAATGCCGTAGTTGCCCATAATGACGAAATGGCCATAGGTGCACTTTTGGCTATAGAGGATGCAGGCTTTTTGGATGAAATTGTCATAGGCGGTATAGACGCAACTCCTGAAGCCTTAGAATTCTTAGAACAAGGCAAGTTAGACGTGACGGTTTTCCAAGATGCTAAAGGACAAGGTAGAAAGTCTATAGAAGTTGCAGCAATGGTAGTAAGAGGCGAAAATGTTGAAAAAGAATATATGATTCCATATGAATTAGTAACCTTAGATAAAGTCGATGAGTATAGGGCGAGATACCAATAATTACTATCATAAAAGAGAGGAAGGTCAAACTTCCTCTCTCTAAAGAAAAAATATAAAATCAAGATTAAGGAAATGAGGCTGTTGCATATGTATCAGTATGTTTTGGAAATGGAGGGAATATGTAAAGAATTTCCTGGGGTTAAAGCCTTAAAGAACGTCGATTTTAAAGTTAAAAAAGGTACGATTCATGCCTTAGTAGGAGAAAATGGTGCGGGTAAATCAACCCTTATGAAAATATTAAACGGGATTTACTCGCCTGATAGAGGAAAAATTAAATTTGATGGAAAGGAAGTTGAAATCAAAACTCCACACGATGCAATAGAAACCGGTATTTCAATGATACACCAGGAATTAACTCCGATACCCGAGATGACAATTGCTGAAAATATTTTTTTAGGGAGAGAGACCACAAACAGATTTGGATTAGTAGATGATCAAGAAATTAACAAGAAAACTGAAGAACTGTTAAAGCACCTGGACATAAGGTTGAATCCAAAAACAAAAATGAAGGATTTAAGTATAGCTAATACACAAATGGTTGAAATAGCGAAAGCTATATCCTATAACTCGAAACTTATAATTATGGATGAACCAACTTCAGCTATCACCGAGAAAGAAGTAAATAAACTGTTCGAAACAATGAGGGCGCTTAAAAAACAGGGAGTTTCCATCATTTTTATAACGCATAGGCTTAATGAAATTTATGAAATTTCCGACGAGATTACAGTTTTAAGAGATGGTGAGTATGTAGGGACAAAAGCAATTGAAGAAGTATCAGAAGACCATTTAATTGAGATGATGGTTGGTAGAGAGCTAAAAGAAATGTTTCCCAAATCCATCGTCGATATTGGGGAAGTGATATTTGAGGTAAAAAACCTTTCCAAACAGGGAGTTTTTGAGGATATAAACTTTAGCGTAAAGAAAGGCGAAATATTTGGTATAGCCGGTTTAATGGGAGCGGGGCGTACAGAAGTCGTAGAGAGTATCTTTGGTATAACAAAACCTGATTGTGGTCAGATTTTCATAAACGGCAAATTAGTTGATATTAAATCACCTGCCGATGCGATAAAAAATGGTATTGGCCTTTTAACCGAAGATAGAAAATTAACAGGAATGTTTTTACCCTTAACAGTAAGGGATAACATTATCATGGCTAACCTAAATAGGTTTCTTAAAAGTTCATTGTTTGTCAACAGAAGGCAAGTTGAGTGTGATTGTAATGAACTTATTGACCAACTGAAAATAAAAACGCCAAGTTTAAGCCAGATAGCGAAATTTTTAAGTGGAGGAAATCAGCAAAAAGTGTTACTGGCAAGATGGCTATTAACTTCACCCGATATCCTGATCTTAGATGAACCGACGCGGGGCATTGACGTGGGAGCAAAAGCTGAAATACATAAGTTAATAGTAGAGCTTGCCAAGCAAGGGAAGGCGATTATAATGATTTCCTCTGAGTTGCCGGAAATCCTTGGGATGAGCGACAGGATAGCAGTAATGCATGAAGGTAAGATAACAGGAATATTGTCTAGAGAAGAAGCAACTCAAAATTTAATTATGAAATATGCCACTGGTGTCATGTAGATTTACAATAAATGTTAGAGGTGAAAATAATATGGAAAGTGGGAAAGGCATTGAACTAATGAATACTGGCCGAACAAAAAAATCATTAATGTTTGAGTTGGAACGTTACAGAATAATTGGTGTCTTACTTGCAATGGTCATCATAATGACAATACTTTCTCCAAATTTTTTAGACTCCAGAAACCTTCTTAACGTAGTCAGGCAAATTTCAATAATTTCGATTGTGGCCTTCGGTGTAACGATGATAATAATCACTGGGGGAATTGACCTATCTTCGGGTTCCGTAATAGCTCTAGTATCAGTCATTGCAGCAAGTTTTGCTCATCCAGGAGAGTATCCAGTCATAGTACCGATTATAGTTGGAATTCTCTGCGGTGCCGCAACAGGATTAATCAACGGAACTCTTGTTGCAAAAGCAAAACTACTTCCCTTTATAGCTACACTCGGTATGACTACTGCAGCAAGAGGCGCTGCTTTGATCTACAGTAAGGGTCGCCCGATAACTGGTTTTAGCAAGTCTTTCGATTTTATAGGACGAGGGTATTTATTTGGGATACCTTTTCCGATATATATACTAATTATGGCTGCGATTGTATCTCATATACTGCTTACACATACTAAATTTGGGAAATACGTTTATGCAATAGGAGGAAACGAACAAGCAGCTATAAACTCCGGAATAAATGTCACCAAATATAAGATGTTAGTGTACACCTATGCAGGTGCCCTGACGGGGATTGCCGGAGTTGTGCTGACATCTAGATTAAGTGCTGGACAACCAACTGCTGGAGTAGGTTATGAGCTAGACGCTATAGCCTCAGCTGTTATTGGTGGAACAAGTATGAACGGAGGCGTTGGAACTATTCCAGGCACAATTATCGGTGCCTTGATTATAGGTGTTCTAAACAACGGCTTAGACCTACTACATGTTTCCGCATATTGGCAGCAAATCATCAAAGGTGTTATTATAGTCGGTGCTGTATTTATGGACAATCTAAGAAGAAGGTAGGTGTTGATGAATAATGAAAATTTGCTTTAATCAAGCTACCACAATGAAAAAATCCGATTTAAAGACAGATTTGCAGTTATGTGAAAAGTACGGTTATGATTTAATTGAAATCCGATTAGACAAATTAAGGGATTACCTGCAAGACCATACAGTGGAAGAGTTATCTCGGTTTTTCAATGAAAATAAGTTGAAACCCTATGCTTTTAATGCCTTAGAATTTATAACCTTTAGGGACGAAAATGGTTACAAGCAGATTAAAGACGATCTTAAGTTTCTCTGTGAAGTAGGAAGTAAAATAGATTGCAAAAAAATTATAGTTGTACCTACCTTTGACATAGGTGATTACGACAAAACACAAATAAAAGAACACACAGTAGAAATATTACACGACTTAGCAGAGACTGCCGAAAAATATGATACAAAACTTGCTTTTGAATTTGTCGGTTATCCAAACTGCTCTGTAAACACTTTTGGCCAAGCTTATGATATTGTTAAAACCGTTAACAGAGATAGTGTTGGAATCGTACTGGATTGCTTTCATTTCCATGCAATGAATTCCAATATTGAAGATTTAAAGCATGCTGATGCAGAAAAGATCTTTGTGTTTCATATTGACGATGCTGAAGATCTTCCCGTTGGCGCCCTTAGAGATCATCATAGACTATGGCCTGGCGATGGCGCGATAAATTTAGACCTGATATTAAAAACATTGAAAGAAATTGGTTATGATGAAATGGTTTCAGTTGAGTTATTCAGACCTGAGTATTGGGATTGGGACATTGAAGAGACAATAAAAGTGGCGAAAGAGAAGACAGTAAACCTAGTAAAAAGGTACTTCGGACATTAGCTAATAATTATTAGCTATCAAAATAAAAAAATTAGGAGGTTTTAAGCAATGTCAAAAATGAAAGCGGTTACATTATTTGCAGATTGGGATCCCAGGCCAGAATTTGAACTAGGTCCCAAAGACATTGAGGGAAAACAGACCTATATGGGCAGTAAAGTATGGAGAAATCCCCGCATAGAAATTGTAGAGCACGACATTCCAAATCCAGGAAAAGGTGAAGTACTAATTGAAGTTAAAGCCTGCGGAATTTGCGGTAGTGACGTTCACATGGCCCAACCCGATGAAGACGGCTACATACTCTATCCAGGCCTTACAGGATTTCCCGCAATACTAGGCCATGAACTATCAGGCGTAGTAGTAGAAGCAGGACCTGATGCCATAGACAAAAGAACAAACAAACCCTACAAAGGAGGCGAAATCGTAACAGCAGAAGAAATGATGTGGTGTGGCCAGTGTCAACCCTGTGCCGATGGATGGCCAAACCACTGTGAAAGACTAGACGAAATAGGCTTTAACGTTAATGGTGCCTTTGCTAAATACATTGTATTACCTGCAAAACTCTTATGGAGCCTGGAGCCCTTAAGAGCAAGATATAAAGGAGATGACATTTTCCTTGCAGGTAGCCTAGTAGAACCCACATCAGTAGCATACAATGCAGTAATCGAAAGAGGAGGGGGAATAAGACCGGGAGACAACGTAGTAATCTGCGGAGGAGGTCCTATAGGCCTTGCAGCCTGTGCCATACTAAAAAGACAAGGAGCAGCCAAAGTAATCCTATCAGAACCCTCACCGACACGTGCAGAACTTGGCAAAAAACTGGGAGCAGACTATGTAATTGACCCAACAAAAGTAGACTTTGCGGAAGAAGTACTAAGGATCACAGACGGCTATGGAGCAAGCCTGTATCTAGAAGCTACAGGCTTACCAACAGTAGTATATCCTGGAATAGAAAAAGCCATCTGGGAAGGTAGGACACTAAATGCAACAGTAGTTGTAGTAGCCCGTGCAGATGCCAAGATGCCCGTAACAGGAGAAGTGCTGCAAGTAAGACGTGCAAGAATCGTTGGAGCCCAGGGTCACTCCGGCCATGGCACATTCCCGAGGGTTATTGAGTGCATGGCAGACGGAATGGACATGACTCCCATGATTACAAAGAAAATAACCCTTGAAGAAGTTCCAGAAAACATCGTAATGCTGAGAACCGACAGAAAAGAGTGCAAAATTACTTGTGTTATGGACTAAACTTTAGCGACAATTGGAGAAGATTTTAAAATCTTCTCCTTAGAACACTATAAAAAACCAAAGACATGAAAGGAGACAACATGATGGAAAAACCAAAAGACAAAAAGTGGATACTTACCGACAACCCAGCTATAAAATTTGAAGACAATGCAGTTGGCAGATTGAAGAAACAAATCTGGGATGCTAGTGAGGAAGAAATCGATGAGATACTAAAAGAATATGGGATACCCTCAGAGCCTGAACTAGGTAAAGCAGGCACATACATTCAGAATACACCAAGAGTCAAAGTCATTGAAAAGCGCCGCAAAAACGACATAGTCTTTTTACCTATTGGCTGCACAGAGAACCACGGCATGCATGCCAACTCAGGCCTTGACACATTCATGGTTACTCAGATACTCGAAGGTGTCCGCCGCTATACTGCAAAACAAGGAAGAGAGGTAAGCCTTGCCTTTCCTCCACTCAATTACGGCGGCCATCCCTACCATCACCTGGGCATGCCTGGAACAGTAATAATGCCAAAGGAAGTAGTAGAAGAGACAATAATCTACACAATGCTAGGACTTTGGAATGACGGCTTTAGAAAAATCATCCTTATAAACAACCATGGTCACCTTTGGATGCTGGAATCCGCCATCCAAGAATTCATGAAGAGATTCCATCTTCCCGGCATATTCAGAGTAATAGACTGGCACAGGGCAGTAAGAGAATTCTTCTATCCTGCGGGTAGGGAAGATAGCCTGGAGACACACTTTGTCCATGCTGACGAAGCTGAAACATCAGTAGGTTTACTGCTATTCCCTGACATGATAGATATGAGCGTAGTAGAAGATGCTGAGGGAGAACAATTCTTGCCCGATGGCCACTTTGACAAATCTACTGACCCCTTTGGCAGACCAAGCCGTTGGTCAGAAGGGGAAGGTCATGCAGCAATAGAACGTGCTGCCACACCGGAGGGAGTAGTAGGCAAACCCAGCTTAGCCAGTGCTAGAAAAGCCAAACGCCCGATAGCAGCAATACTGAAATACCTAACACTTGTCGTAGATGAAATCTTAGAAGCCTTCCCACCTGGAACAGTGCCACCGGTAGAAAAAATCACTCTGAGAACAGAAAAAGAAATGGAACCCTTCCTGAAAGAACCCTTTAGCGAAGGCTGGAAATCAGTTTACGAACTGCCTCCTATGGGAGTGTTCCATAAACTATAATCACTAAGGGTAGAATACTTTCAACCTCCTTAAGCCTACCGCAAGACTTTATTTGCGGTAGGCTGTAAAAAATATAGAAATGGATGGAGGAGTTTTGGTATGAAAAAAATAAAGGTTGGATTGATTGGAGCAGGAAGAATAGGCAGGCTTCATGCAGAAACCATCAAAGCAAATGTAGACTTTGTAGAAATCAAGTCCGTTGCAGATATTTTTGCTGACAATATAAAAGACTGGGCAGCAAATTTAGGGATAGAAAACGTATACAAAGATGCAAAAAACATTTTAGAAGATGAAGAAATCGATGCTGTTTTAATATGCTCATCTACCGATTCCCATTCTCATTTTATCATTGAGTCGGCAAAAGCCGGCAAGCATATATTCTGCGAGAAACCAATAGATTTTGATTTAAATAGAATACATGAAGCCCTTGATGCTGTGGAAAAGGCAAATGTCAAATTACAAATCGGCTTTCAGCGAAGATTTGATCCCAGCTTTAAAAGAGCTCATGAAGTTATAAAAGCTGGGGAAATAGGAGATGTGCACATCCTGAAAATAACATCAAGGGACCCGAGTCCGCCGCCATTAGAGTATATCAAAGTATCCGGTGGTATCTTTTTGGACATGACAATTCACGACTTTGACATGGCCAGATACTTAATCGGCAGTGAAGTCACTGAAGTTTATGCCATAGGTGATGTAAGAATAGACCCCAAAATAGGTGAGGTAGGGGACATCGACACAGCGATAGTAACATTAAAATTTGAAAATGGAACCTTAGGGGTTATTGACAATAGCAGAAAAGCAGTTTATGGGTACGACCAGCGGGTAGAGGTATTTGGCTCGAAAGGAAGTATAGCGGTAAACAATGACCATCTGACAAACACGGTAATAAGCAATGAGCAAGGCATCATAGGTCACAATCCTAAAAACTTTTTCATGGACAGATATATAGATGCATATAAAGAAGAAATAATAGCTTTTTGCAACAGTATATTAGATGATACAACTCCGCTTGTAACAGGAAAAGATGGCCTTGAACCTGTAATAATTGGCCTTGCGGCAAAACAATCCCTTGAAGAAGGTAGACCCATAAAAATAGAAAGATAGGTGTAATATCATGAAATTAAGTCTCGCAATAGCAAAAGAAGCAGGAGAAAATGCGCCTATTGTGTTGAGAGGCAGCTATACTGAAAACATAGTAATAGCCTCTAAAATGGGATATGATGCCGTAGAAATCCACGTAAATGACCCAAAAACCCTGGACATAGAAAAAATACAGAAAACCTGTAAAGAAAACAATATAGTCGTTTCAACAATCGGAACCGGGATGGGCTATACCATTGATGGCTTAAGCTTTACCAATTCTGATTCAAACATACGCCAAAAAGCAGTGGAGAGAATTTTAGAGCATATAAAAATTGCAAAAGTGCTTAATGCGATGGTGATTATAGGTTCTATGCGGGGGAAAGTGCCAAATGCCGAAGAATACGAGAAATACGAAGGATATGCCCTGGATTGCTTTAAATCTATTATGGAAAATGCTGAAAAGTATGGTGTCAAAATAACTATTGAAGCAATCAATCGATATGAGACAAACTTCATAAACAATGTCCATCAGGGTCTTGAGTTTATAGAAAAAGTGGGCAGCGGCAATCTTAAACTCCACATAGATACTTTTCACATGAATATTGAAGAAAGAGATTTGAATGAGAGCATAAAAATGGCGGGAACTACCTTAGGCCATGTACATTTTGCTGACAGCAACAGATGGTACCCCGGAGCTGGTCATTTGGATTTTGCATCAATTATAGGAGCCCTAAAAGATATTAAATACGACGGATACATAGCATTTGAATGCCTACCCTTTCCCACCCAAACAGAAGCAGCGAAAAAATCCATAGAAAATATTAAATCTCTGATTGCACCTTAAAAACATGCTGATAAAAACCGATACATTTTGTATCGGTTTTTTAACAAAAATACAAAAATAACAAAAGAAAATATTATATACATTTGATAATCTTAAAATATATAGTAATATCTTTTGGGTAATCCTAAAAACCAGCTAAAGGAGTGTGTGCCGTGAACTCAAAGCAACTTGTATTAACAGCAATACAGAATAAAGAGACCGAAAGAACACCATGGGTACCATTTGTAGGATGTCATGCAGCAAACCTGATAGGAGTAACTGCCAAAGAGTATTTCAAAAGTAGTGACCTGATAGTCAAAGGTGTGACAAAAGCTTTTGAGCTGTATAGACCTGATGGTCTACCGGTGGTTTTTGATCTGCAGGTAGAAGCAGAAGCACTTGGATGTGAACTGGTTTATGCCGATGAAAACCCACCCTCAGTGGCAACTCATCCTTTAGAGGAAGGAAAAAGTCTTGAAGATTTAAAGATTCCCGGGGAAGAAGATGGGAGATTTCCAATCGTACTTGAGGCCACAAGGCAACTAAGCAAGACCTTAGGAGATAAAATTGCCTTTTACGGTCTTGTAACCGGCCCATTTACCTTAGCTCTTCATCTCAGGGGAACAAGCATTTTCTTCGATATGATTGATGATGAGGAAAAGGTCCACGAGCTGATGAAGTTTACTCAAAAGGTTTGCCAGAATGCAGCCAAAATGTACATTGATGCAGGGGCTGATGTAGTGGCAGTAGTGGATCCTATGACTTCCCAGATTTCTCCTGACCATTTTGCACAATTTGTATCACCTTATGTAAAACCCGTCTTTGAATATATAAAGTCTAGAGGAAAGGCCTCTTCCCTCTTTGTCTGCGGCAATGCTAAAAACAATCTTGAGGAAATGTGCAAGTGTAATCCTGATAACATTTCAATAGACGAAAATGTTCCTTTGGATTATGCCAAGGAGCTGTGCACAAAGTATGGTATTTCATTAGGTGGAAATATCAAGCTGACAGTAACTATGCTCTTGGGCACCCCCATCGATAATATTAACGATGCGAAAAACTGCATGCAAATAGGAGGAAAAAAAGGCTACATTCTTTCTCCAGGTTGCGACATGCCCTATAATACCCCAGTGGATAATGTCAAAGCAATTGCAAGTGTTGTATACGGAGAAGAAGTCGAGTTTATGGAAGTTGAAAGCGATGTTGAAGATATAAAGGTTGAAATACCTGATTATGCGAATTCTGACAAGGTCTTTGTAGAGGTATTTACCTTAGATTCCCTATCATGTGCGCCATGCCAGTATATGGTGGCAGCGGTCAAGTCTGCTGTGGAAGGCTTAGAAGACAAGGTGCAGTGGACTGAATACAAGATAAAAGAAAAAGAATCAATTGTTCGCATGACAAAATTGGGAGTCAAAAACATACCCACTATATGCATCGGTGGTAAGATCAAGTATGTCAGTATAATTCCATCTGTCGAAGAGCTTAAGAAGACCATAGTAGATGAAATAGCAACTCATTTTAACAGGGCAAGTTCGTAAAAAGGAGAGAACAAAAAGTTAAATCGTAAAGAAAACATGAAAGTCAAGATAACAATTGTAACGTTGAAAGAACCGTGTTCTGCCTGTCTGATTCTAAACAACCTAGTTAAGGAAATAATAGCAAAGCTCCAGAAAAAATTTGACAATCTAGACATTCAATATGTAGAGTTTTCAAATCTCGCCAGGATTCATGAGATAGAAGGTTTAGAAGTGGAAAAGTTTCCTGCAATTATTGTAAATGGAGAACAGGTAACCGCTGGTGAATTACCTGATATAAACTACCTTATATCAGCGATAGAATGGGGGTCACAACAGCATGAGTAAAATTCAGCTTGTAATTGTGGGTGGATTCCTAGGGTCGGGAAAAACAACATCCATTTTAAATATTGCCAATTATTTAATTGGTCAGGGTAAAAAAGTCGGTGTAGTTACAAATGACCAGAGCACAGATTTAGTGGATACGCATTTTCTAAAACTACAAGGTCTAACAGCTGTTGAAGTGACTGATGGGTGTTTCTGCTGCAATTTTGATGAATTTTTAGATAAGATTAATAAACTTTCAGAATTAAATATGCCAGACGTAATACTGGCTGAACCTGTAGGAAGTTGCACCGATCTCATTGCCACAATTTATAAACCTCTTAAGGCTAAAAACATAAAAAGCATGGAAATAAAGCCGTTTTCTGTAATTGCTGATCCCAAAAGGCTGAAAAAACTCATCTTAGAAAAAAGCTCAAACTTTCATTCGGAGATTAATTATCTCTTTAAAAAACAACTTGAAGAGGCTGACATTATAGTTTTAAATAAAATAGATTTGCTATCGGAAGGAGAAAAAGGCGATTTAATTCAGTTTGTAAAGCAAAACTTCAAAAATGCAGAGGTATTGGCTATTTCGGCGAGAGAAAATAAAAACGTAGACAAGTGGATCGAAATGATTTTCAGTAAAGAATCTGCTGAAAACACTCTGGACATTAATTACGAAATATATGGCCAGGCGGAGGCATATTTAGGATGGTTAAACCTCACGGCAACTGTTGATACCGAAACTGAAATTGATATTAATGACTTGATTTCTGAAATATCCGATAAGCTAAGAAAGGAATTCATCAAACTCGATAAAGAAATAGCACATTATAAAATCCTTGCAGTATCAGGGGTTGACTGGGCAAAAGCAAGCATATTTGATATTGCTGAACAGCTAATTTTTGATAAAAGGGCACAAGAGGGAAGTTCAAACTGGGACATTGTACTTAATATAAGGGCTGACATTGATGACCAAGTATTGTTGGAAATTGTAAAAGAAGTCCTGCGAGAGTCAATAGAACAAAGGAGGGGGACTTTGTCGGTATCCAATGTCCAGTGTTTCAAGCCTAAGCAACCAAATCCTACTTACAGGATGCGTTAATAGTATTGTTTTAGATAGAATAATCTATATCTTTAACTTATCACAACAACATTAACACAGCAAAACAAAATTAAGGAGGAATTTTAATGGAAATTTTAAAACAAATCTCTGAAAACTTGCAAAAAGGTAATGCACCTAAAGTCGGCGAACTGGTAAAAACAGCATTAGAACAAGGGATCTCGCCAAAAGATATATTAGAAAAAGGTCTCATTGATGGCATGGAGATAATTGGTGTTAAATTTAAGAACAATGAGGTCTACGTACCGGAAGTATTAATAGCGGCCAGAGCAATGCACGCTGGAATGGACGTATTAAAGCCTGTCCTGACCGATTCAGGAGTAGAGCCTATAGGCAAAGTTGTAATAGGGACAGTGAAAGGTGATTTACATGACATAGGAAAAAATCTGGTCAAGATGATGATGGAAGGTGCCGGGTTTGAAGTCATCGATTTAGGTGTTGATGTAACTGCAGAAAAATTCGTAGAAGCAGTTAAAGAATCCAAATCAGAAATTCTTGCCATGTCTGCACTGCTTACAACTACCATGCCGTACATGAGGACAGTCATTGAAACTATCGAAAAAGCGGGGCTTAGGGAACAGGTTAAAATTATGATTGGTGGGGCACCGATTACTGATAACTTTGCAAAGGAAATCAGTGCCGATGGATATGCACCTGATGCAGCATCCGCTGCTGACAAGTGTAAAGAGCTGTTAAAAGTATCATAGTGTTAGACGTAGATTCAAGTCAACCTAGAGAATATAGAGGAAGGAAATGACTTATGGTTTTCCATGAAAAATTGTTTAAGAGAGGTACGGTTCCGGTGGCCCCGCTGATGGGCCTTCCTGGAATTCATCTTACATATACGACTGTAAAGGAAAATTTAGAGAACGCAGAAGTTCAATTTGAAACGATAAAAAAATTAAAGGAAAGATTTGAGCCGGATATCGTATTTCCCTTTATGGATCTGTCAGTGGAAGCTGAGGCTTTGGGCTTAGAGATAAAAAAACCGGACAACGAATCTTTTAGCGTAAAAGAACATCCTATAAAAAGCATAGAAGCTCTTAAACAACTGTCGATACCGGATCCCAATAGCACCAGACTTTCGGTTTTTGTGGAAACAATTAAAAAGATGCGACAAGAGTTTACAGACACACCTAATGCTGCATATATAATAGGGCCTTATTCATTAGCCGGTTTATTGTCCGGAACAGAGAATACTGCCATGAACACAATTATGCAGCCGGAGTTCTTGCATGAAAGCCTGAAATTTGCAACTAAAGTAATAGAAGTTTACGGTAATGCATTGATAGAAGCAGGTGCTGATTGTATATGTATTTTAGAGCCTGCCGGCTCGTTGCTGTCACCGCAAATGTTCGAGGAATTTGCCGGCAACTACATAAAAGAGTTAAAGCAATCTTGGAGCTCGCCCGTCTTTCTTCACATCTGCGGTAATACCACAAATATCATACCCAAGATGTTGGAAACCGGTTGTGATGGTTTAAGTCTAGACACTCATGTCGACTTGATTAGCATAAAAGAGAACATTCCCGTGAACAAACTTATTATCGGAAATATAAATCCTGTTGCTACAATAGCATATGGTTCAAAGGAAGATGTGGAAAAAGAAGCCAATGCTCTTATCGAAGGAATGCGAGACAGGAAAAATTTCGTATTGTCATCGGGATGTGATATACCGGCAGATGCAAAGCTAGATAATATACAGGCCATGTTTGATGTTGCGCGAAAATACGACATTGGCGGATAGGTTACTTCACAGGATGTAAATTTGAGGTGTATGAAATGCCGATAATAAAATTACCAATAAACATAGAAAAATCCGGAGTCTTAAGGTATTTAGGTTACAAAAATCCAGAAAGTGAAAAGCTATCTCCTATGGTAGAAGAACAAGTGGATATGGCCATTCGGGAAGCATATAAGATGGCGCAGCCCCAGATAAACTATGGTGTTTTTAAAGTCACTGTGAATACAAAAGACAAAAAAATACTACTGGAAAACGGTCATTGCTTTTCAGGCAGCTATATTTTTAACAAGCTCAAGGAAGCAGAAGAAGCGGTGATAGCAATACTGACCATAGGGAGCAAGATAGAAGAAAAAAGCGGGGTCTGTTTCTCCCAAGGTGATTACCTTCAGGGAATGATTTACGATGCCATAGGAAGTGTTGCATTAAAAGACTTGAAGAAGAGCTTTTTCAAAAAACTCTGCGAAAAGGCACGAGTTGCAGAGAAGGGAATAACTTGCGGCTTATCTCCCGGAGGCGGGGACTGGAGCATACAAGATCAGACCGTTATATTTAAATTAGTTTATGGCGAACCCATTGGTGTCAGCCTCAAGGATAGCATGATGATGACACCTGTCAAGTCTATTAGTGTTGTATATGGAATGGGAAAAGGCTTGGCTATTCCTGACGAAGAACATGATTGTACCAACTGCAACTTGATAAACTGTCAGTTCAGAGCCGCTCCAAGGCAATATGATCTTACAGTTTGTTTTGATAATCAAGAGTATAAGATTAAGGTGCCTCGCGGAGAAAGCCTGTATAAAGTCCTGGTAAAGCATGGTTTTCCCGTAAACGGCGATTGTGGCGGCTATCATATATGCGGAAAATGCAAAGTGATTGTTAACTCCTGCGGCGAAATGCCTATAAGTGAAGCTGAAAAAAAGCTTTTAACAGAAGAGGAACTGAACTTGGGCGTGAGGCTTGCGTGCTTTATAAAGGTAAATGAAGATATTACAGTGAGCATACCCGATTCGACCAAGAAAGCCGCCGTATTGACTGACCATGAGAAAGAGAAAAAAATAGGCGAATATTTAAATCCCCATATAGAAAGGATTAATGTAAAACTTGCCAAACCCTTACTAGATGATCAGAGGGATGATCTTACAAGGTTAATAGAAGGACTGGATTTGGTCAAAAGTACATATATGCCTGCTAGTCTGTTAAAAACACTTCCCGTTCTTCTTGAGCAATTTGATTACGGCATTTCATGCACCTTGCGAAAAAATGAAATTATAGATCTTCGTGAATATAATACGAAAAGCGGACTATACGGTATGGCAGTTGACATAGGAACCACAACAATAGCAGCGTATTTGTTCGATTTGCAATCAGGCGAAAATCTTGATATTTATTCATCTTTAAATCCCCAGAGAGTATTTGGTTCCGATGTGATATCAAGGATAAATCACACCATAACGCAAAAGGATGGTCTTGCGGAGCTCCAAGGCCTACTTATAAAAGAACTAAATCACATAATAGATTTCTTTTGTGAAAGAAACAATATAAGCTCATTAGACCTTTACGAAATTGTCGTTGTTGGGAACACAGTTATCATGCATTTATTGCTGGGTGTACCTTGCAAAAATATAGCAAATGCACCGTATATCCCGGCTTTTACCTCCAAAATGGAGATAAAAGCTGCTGAGCTTGGTTTAAATATAAATCCGGAAGGTTATATAGTTACCCTGCCGCTGGTTTCCGGATATATAGGAGCTGATACGGTAGCAGCCGTCCTTGCCTCTGGTATGGCCGAAGATGATGAAATAAACCTGCTGTTGGATATTGGCACCAATGGAGAAATTGTTTTGGGCAACAGTGAGGAGCTCTTATCCTGTTCAACGGCAGCCGGTCCTGCCTTTGAAGGAGTTGGTATAACTTTTGGAATAGGCGGTGTAGATGGCGCCATAGACCATGTGGACCTTAAGAAAACTCCTATTTACACTACTATTGGTGGCAGCAGCCCTAAAGGCATCTGCGGTTCGGGCATTATCGATACAGTAGCAGAGCTATTAAAATACAAAATTATCGATAACACCGGCATGTTTTGCGAAGAATACGGCAAGAAATATTTTATATTAGACGAAAAGTCAAAAATATATGTTACCCAGCAAGATATAAGACAGATACAGTTGGCGAAAGCTGCAATATCTGCCGGGGTAAAGGTTTTAATAAAGCATATGCAAATTGAATTAGATAAAATAAAAAGGGTGTATCTTGCTGGTGGCTTTGGCAATTATATCAATATTGAAAGTGCTGCGATTATTGGGCTTATTCCTGCTGAATTAAAAAATCGGGTTAAACTCATAGGAAACGGGGCAGGAACTGGAGCCATTATGTGCCTGCTTTCAGAGGAGATGATAAAAAAGGCATGTCTTATAAAGGAGCGCATTAAGTACCTTGAACTATCGAGTTTATCAGCTTTTTCGGAAGAATTCATGGACAGCATGTATTTTTGAGAATTTGAAACCAATATCTTTATATATAAAGCAAAAAAATTGTTATAATAAGTGAAATTTTATTAAGCTGTGAGGATAAGATGAATAAAAAAATGAGCTTTTCCATGGAATTGGCAAAAGAGTGCATAGATATTTATCAAAATGTGAGTAAGGTTGCAGTTTCAATTATAGACGGCTGCGGCAATCAAATGTATTGCCCTAGCAAAGAGCTTTTGTCCTTTTGTAATTGTTTCCAAAAGGCTATAGATAATGAAAAAATTTGCATTGACTTTCACTTAAGCGCAGGAGAAAAATCCTTTCAATTTGGAGAGGCACTGATGCTTTTTTGTCCTGCGGGGCTAGTGCAGTGGGTGTCGCCGATTGTCAATGGTAATGACATTAAAGCCTACCTTGTAGGTGGCCCGGTACTCTTACTTCCACCTGATGAATATATTTTCGAGAACATACGGAAAAAACACAAAATATGCGAATTTGCCATTAGCGAGCTTGCAGATAAATTGGATCTGGTTCCTGTAATAGAGGTGAAGAAAGCCAGATATTATGCGGAATTGTTAAATATTATAGCAGATTATGTGAGTGTTAATAATGTGGAGCCCATCCATAAGAAAAGAGAATTTTACAATATACAATCGAGAATATCGGAGGAGATTCATGAACTAAAACGCGACAGCAGGCGTATTACTGACTACTATCCTCTTGAAAAGGAAAAACAACTTATAAATATGGTAAAGGTTGGAGACAAAAACGGTGCGAAGACCATATTGAATGAACTTTTAGGGGAAGTTCTATTCAAAAGTGGAGGAAATTTTGAATACATTAAGTCCAGGGCATTGGAACTTACCGTAGTACTATCACGGGCAGCTGTTGAAGGTGGAGCCAATCTAAAAATGGTTTTTGGATTGAATTTAAACTACCTTCAACAGATAGGCGAAATTGGAAATGTTGAGGAATTATGCTTCTGGTTAATAAGAGTTTTAGATAGGTTTATGGAATGTGTTTCAAGTATAGGTTTAAACGAGGTTTCTGGCATTATAAAAAAATCCATATCTTACATGGAAAAACACTATAAGGAAAACATAAGCTTACAGGATGTGGCTAAAGCAGTTTATTTAAATCCCAGCTATTTCTCTAAGCTTTTTAAGGAACAAACTGGAATTAGATTTATAGATTATTTGAATAAAATAAGGGTTGAACAAAGCAAAAAATACCTTCGCCAACTCGATATGAACATATCTGAAGTTGCTCTAAATTCGGGTTTTTGCGACCAAAGTTACTACACACGGGTTTTTAAAGGTATTGAGGGGATTACCCCAGGCAAGTGGAGAAATATGATGGCTAAATAACTTTCTCCCCCTGTTTAAGGCTCTGGCTGTAATTAGCAATTGCATGCCAGGGCTTTTCCATTTAAAATTCTTAATTATATTCGAAAGAATCTTCCTATTTAACTTGATTTTTACCCAACATTAAGTTAAGTTAAGATTAGGCAATAATTATTGTAGTCTCTTGAAAATGTTTTAGTTTTTGAGAGGTGATTATCTTCTCTTATACAATTTATGATGTGGCAAAAAGAGCTGGAGTTTCAATAGCCACTGTATCAAGAGTTTTAAACAACAGCAGCCATGTTTCAGAAAAAACAAAACAGAAAGTAAAAAAAGCGATTGAAGAGCTGAACTATATACCTAACATTTTAGCATCAGCATTGACCAAAAAAACAACGTTTACAATTGGCCTTTTAATTCCCGACATCTCCAACCCTTTTTACTCCGAATTGTCTCGAGGTGTTGAAGATGCATGTAACGATTTTGGCTTTAACACCGTTATATGCAACACGGATTATTCTACCCAAAAGGAAGCAGCATATATAAACCTTTTGAGACAAAAAAGTGTTGATGGATTTGTTATAACAACTGCTCATTATAACGATAAAAATGTTATAAAGTTAATAAAGAACAAAATACCAGTGGTGCTGTTGGATAGAAATATAGAGAAATCAGCTGAATACGATATTGATCTAGTTCTTTCAGACAATGTAGGAGGAGGCTACATTGCAACAAATCACTTAATCCAGCTTGGCCATAAAAAAATAGCTTGTTTTTTAGGGCCTTCTGAAATTGAAGTAAATGTTGAACGAGAAAAAGGCTACATGAAGGCAATGAAAGAGGCTAAACTAAAAATTTTTCCTTCGCTAGTTGTTTACGGTGATTTCAAACTAGAATTTGGGTACAAGAAAACCCTCGAGTTATTGAAACAGCAAATTATCCCCACAGCTTTTTTTGCCGCTAATGATTTAATAGCATTAGGGATTATCCGTGCATTAAAAAGCGTTGGTTTTTCCGTTCCTTCTGATATTTCTGTTGTTGGCTACGACAATACTATCCTTGCCGAAATAACTGACCCGCCGCTTACCACCGTCAATCAGTTCATAAGAGAAATGGGCTACCACGCCACTGAACTCCTTATTAAAAAGCTAAAAGGAGAATGTTCTACAAGCAAAAAAATAATTTTCGATACGGAATTAGTCATAAGGAAGTCCACAAGTGAATGCATTGTCGTCGACCTCCAATAGTGCAAAAAATGTTTTTGGCATAATAGAATTACATAAAACGGCAGCCAAAAAGTGCATAGCTTTATCTAATTAAAAGAGGACATTGCCATCACGTTCTAGAAAAATCCCTTCTGAACTAAAGGCAAAAAGTCAGGAGGGAGTTTAAGAGGTGATAGCAATGGCCCAACAACAGTATATCAAACATCTTTACGAAAAAGAAGAGTGTAGTATTGCCGAAATCAGCCGGCGAGTAGGTGTCAATTGGCGAACGGCAGCGAAATATGCAAAAAAAAGATGACTTAAACAAACCCATAAAGCAGACCAAACGCCGACAACCAATAATGGAACCTTTTTAGACATCGTGGATACCTGGTTGATGGAGGACATGCTCAAGCCGCGTAAAGAGCGTCGCACTGCAGCCTCTATACATAGGCAGTTAGTGAAAGAACATGATTTTCAAGGTTCAGACAGAACAGTTAGGGCTTACGTATCTCGCCGCAAAAAAGAACTACAAGCTCAAACACAAGAGAAATACTTACGTTTAGAACATCCACCCGGACGAGCTCAGGTGGATTTTGGAACTAGCCATATTGTCTGGGATGGAGCACTCAGGGAAATCAAGTATTTAGCATTTTCCTTCCCGTACAGCAACGCTGGTTTTTGTATACCCTTGCCTAGTGAAAATACGGAGTGCCTGCTTTATGCAATGATTCGGGTTTTCGAATGGATAGGCGGCGTTCCTCTAGAAATTTGGTTTGACAACCTTTCGGCAGCAGTTGTGAGTATTGGCAAAGGTGAAAAACGGGAATTAACCGAAACATTTAGACGGTTCATGCTCCACTACAGATTCGAGGCCAAGTTCTGTAACGCTGGCTGTGGCAACGAAAAAGGCCACGTAGAAAGCAAAGTAGGCTATACGCGTCGCAACTGGCTAATACCATACCCGATGGTCACAAATTACGAGGAATTCACGACAAAGCTTTACCAGTTAGCTCTAGAAGATATGCAGCGTCTTCACTACGAGAAGAAAGTTACAATTGCAAAGCTGTATAAAGAGGACAAAAAGGCACTCCAGCCCCTGCCCACAACCCCTTTTGAACCAGTCAAGATTGAGACTGCCCGTGTAAACAAATATGCCCAGGTGCATTGTTGCGGGGAAGTTTATTCGGTACCAAGCGCTCAAATTGGAGAGCGAGTACTTCTTAAGCTCTGGTGGGACCGTGTAGAGATCTTCAGCCGTAATGAGGAGCGTTTAGCAACTCTCCCACGCTGCTACACATTAAAAACCCAGCCCATCGACTGGAAAGGATACTTTAGAATTTTTTGTATTTGTCAACCGAAAAATGGGCCATATATTAATCGAAAACTGGGCCAGTTGTAAAAA
>CZCB01002950.1_pt1 | contig 24620 bp, 23 predicted proteins | sample 591991 | NCBI WGS metagenome assembly CZCB01 (sample SAMEA3556809, study PRJEB10932) | anaerobic digester metagenome
AAAAAAACATACCAATTTTCTTAAAAATAAAGTAAAATATTATAATAATGGTTGAAATTTTGTCGTATTGTGTTATATTAAGTACTAAGAGGTGGAACCTGTGATTGAGTTTAATAATGTAACAAAAATATATAAGAAAACTTTTACCGCCGTTAGGAATATTAATTTAAAAATAGACAGTGGCGAATTTATTTTTATTGTAGGTAAGAGCGGCGCGGGAAAAAGTACATTAATAAAATTGCTACTTAGAGAAATAAGCCCTACACAAGGCATAATTACATATAATAATCAGGATATTAATAAAATAAGAAAGCGCAGATTAGCGGAATACAGGCGGCATATTGGCTTCATTTTCCAGGACTACAGACTTCTTCCCAAGTTAACTGTATATGAGAATGTTGCTTTTGCTATGGAAATGATATGCTGTCCGGCTAAGATCATTAGGCGTGAAGTACCCCTGGTATTAAGCATGGTTGGATTAGCCGACAAAGCCAAGTACTATCCGGACGAGCTTTCAGGAGGGGAGCAGCAGCGAGTTGCCATTGCCAGGGCAGTTATTAATAAGCCGGAAACTATAATTGCCGACGAACCTACCGGTAATTTGGACTTTGAAACATCCAAGGAAATTATGAAAATTCTGACTGAAATAAACAGGCGAGGAACTACGGTAATAATGGCAACCCATGACAGAGAAATAGTCAGCCAATACCCTAGTAGGGTAATTGAACTTAAAAACGGAATGATTATCAGAGACATCAAGGCAGGGGGAAACGAAGATGAACCCAAAGAGGATTAATTACATATTTAAGCAAGCCTTTAAAAGTATGTGGCGAAATAGAATGATGGGTCTTGCTTCTATCGGATCAGTTACCGCAGTCTTAATAATACTTGGATTTATATTAATATTGGTTTTAAATATTAATAATATTGCATTAGTTGCAAGAGAAACCTTTGACCAAATTGCAGTATACATAATGGACGGAGTGGAAGAAGAACAAATAGAAGAAATGGGAAGGGCCTTCAGACAGATTGACGGAGTTATGGGGGTAGCTTACCAAACAAAGGAATATGCTTTAGAAAAGGTTAAAAGAGACTGGGGGGAAGATGCTTTTCTATTGCAGGATTTAAGAAAAAATCCCCTGCCCAACACTTACATAGTTCAGTTAACGGACGTAAGTAAAGCAAATGAAGTTATAAAGCAGCTAGAGACCTTTGAAGGGGTAGAAAAAGTAAGGTACTATCAGGATGCAGTAAACAGCCTAATAAAGATAGCGGATTTTGTGAAGAAAATTGGGACAGGCATAATTATAATCCTTTTATTAATAAGTATTTTTATAATTTCAAACACAATTAAAATAACCGTTTTGAACAGACAAAGAGAAATTGAACTCATGCAATATATCGGGGCTACCAACGGATTCGTAAGGGGACCCTTTATAGTTGAAGGTATTATGCTGGGACTTATAGGTTCCTTAGTTGCTATTTTAATAATTATGCTGGGATATAACTATATAATCGATTATCTGGCAGGACGGTACCTGGCACTCTTATCAGGGATGTCAGGATACTTGGTAGGAGTTAAAATGGTAATAAACGACCTTATTATAATATTCATGACTATTGGAATGGGCATTGGAATTTTAGGCAGCTTGGTTTCCTTAAAAAAATTCTTAAGTGTTTGAGGTGTGCTATGTTTAAAAAATCTATTGTTTTTACCTTGCTTGCAATAATTATAATAAATCTTTTTCCCGTGGAAGCAGGAGGAAGTATTGCCGATTTACAACATAAACAACAGCAATTGGAGAAACAAATTAAGGAAATTAGAAAGCAGGCACAAATTCTAAAGGAAGAAAAGAAAACTATAGAGCAGGAAATTGATGCCTTAGACAATGAAATAAGGATACTTTCCCTTGAAATAGATAGTTATGAGTTGCAGAAACAGGAATTAAATATGCAAATAGCAGAGTCGGAACAAAAAATTATTGAACTGACTGAAGAAATAGATAAAAACAACGAAGTATTGGAAGAACGCTTAAGAGCAATGTACATGCACGGAACAGCAGGCTACTTAGAAGTAATTCTCAATGCAGAAAATCTTATCGATGCTCTAACTAGAATGGACATGATACAACTAATTGTAAAAAGCGATGTGGAATTGTTAAAAGAGATAGGAGAGCAAAAGACAGAAGTTGAAGAATTAAAGTTGTCTCAGGAAATTAAAAGACATGAATTAACGGCCATAATTAACGAATTAAATTCGAAACAGAATGAAATATTGGCAGCCTCCCGCTCCAAGGAAAATTATATGAGAAGTTTGCAAAGCAATATAGAAGAAATGCAAAGACAGGAAGCTGCCATGGAAGAACAGTCCAAGCAAATTGAAAGAGACATTCTTGCAGCCCAGCGGGCTGTCGAATATGCAGGAGGTAAATTGCTATGGCCTGTTCCTGGCCACTACAGAATTACATCTCATTTTGGCGGAAGGTCAGACCCTATAACTGGAGTTTGGTCAAATCACGGAGGAACGGATATAGCAGCACCTTATGGAACGCCCATCGTATCATCTAATGATGGAGTTGTAATATTTGCAGGATGGCACTATTCTTACGGATACTACATAATTGTTGACCACGGTGGAGGAATTTCAACCTTGTACGCTCACTGTTCAAAACTGTTGGCAAGTAAAGGACAAGCAGTTTCAAAAGGAGAAACTATAGCCCTTGTAGGATCCACTGGCTATTCAACAGGAAACCACCTCCACTACGAAGTCAGGGTTAACGGTGTAAGACAACAACCAATGGATTATTTAAAATAATAAATTTGGGACACTCCTAAGGAGTGTCCCTATATTTGTATTAAACTGTGGGATAGGAGGGATTTAAATTAAATCTTTTCTTCTCATCTTTTAACAACTCATCTAATTCCTTAGCATTCATAGTTTCATTTTTTAGCAGAAATTGAGCAACCTTATCCACAGCTTCTTCATTATCCCGAATTAACATTAAGGCTCTTTCGTAGGCTTCTTTAGCCATTTCTGCAGCTTCATCCTTAATATTATCCAAGTAATATTTTATTAATCTTTCATCTATACAAGTGTTTTGTGTGTTCTTACCCATGCCGTAACTGCATATTATTTCATAAATAATATTGGTAGACTCTTTTATGTCGTTGGAAGCACCTGTTGATATTTCTCCTATGAATATTTCTTCCGCGGCTCTACCGGCCAAGAGAACCGTTACCTTATCAAAAAGCTCATTTTTAGTATAGAGGAATTTATCTTCCGTGGGAAATTTCAAAACATATCCTAATGCTTTGTCTCGAGGTACGATGGAAATTTTCTGGACTTTATCTATGTCAAGGATTTTTGCTGCCACTGCATGGCCTGCTTCGTGATAGGCAACAATTCTCTTCTCTTTTTCAGATATGGTTGAGTGTTTTATTTCCAAGCCAGCAGCAATTTTTTCTATGGCATATTCGAAATCTTCTATGGTAATTTTCTTTGATTTATCCTTGATAGCTTTAAGAGCTGCTTCATTTGCTATGTTGGCAAGCTGAGCTCCTGAAAAACCATGGGTTTTAACGGCAATATCCTTAAGCTGAACCTTTTTATCTAGGGGCTTATTCTTAGTGTGGACTTCCAAGATTTTCAGTCTTGAATGGTAATTTGGATTACCTACATATATTTTTCTGTCAAATCTTCCCGGACGAAGTAGTGCTTCATCTAAAAGGTCAATCCTGTTGGTAGCGGCAATCACAATTACGTTACTGGTATTGTTAAATCCGTCTAATTCAATTAAAAGCTGGTTAAGGGTTTGATCCTTTTCGTTATTGCTTTCAGAACTTCTTTTTGCACCTAAGGCATCAATTTCGTCAATAAAGACTATGCTGGGAGCTTCTTTTCTCGCCCTTTCAAACATAGTTCTTACCCTTTTGGCACCTACACCTACGTATTTTTCCACAAACTCAGAGCCGCTGGAATAAATAAAGGTAGCTTTTGCTTCTCCTGCTATAGCTTTTGCAATAAGTGTTTTCCCTGTTCCAGGTGGTCCATGAAGCAATATGCCTTTCGGCACTTTTGCTCCCATTGCCTTGTATACATCCTCATTGTTTAAAAAATCAATTATATCTGTTAAGTCTTCTTTTATTTCCTCTAAGCCTGCTACATCGTCAAAACCTATCTGTATCTTTGGTTCCTCGGTTTTTTGTTTTTCGAAATATGACATGGAGGATACTGTTTCATTCGATTCTTCTAAGTTCATGTGTTTTTTCCTTTTTGTATAAATTAACATTGATCTAAAAGCAAATAGTGTATATAATATAAAAGGTGTCATATATATAAGTAATAACTTGTAGTTTTGAGGAATTGTAACAAATAAAAAAATATATATAATCAAGAAAATTATTATTGGAAAAAATTTAATTTTCATTGTACCTCCTTGAAGCTAATGTTTGAGCTATATGATAGATTTATCTTTACCATTAGATAAAAAGTTATGACATAATTATAAAAATAATTGTTGACATTTATTGTAATGTTGTTTATACTGTTGTAGTGTCCAAGTAGAAGTAACCGCTTCTCACCTTACGACGTTGTAGTAACTGTTAGTAGGGTTATAAATACAATAATTTTGTGTTGTGAAGATAGCGGTGAGTCGGCTGTCTTTATTTTTTTATATAATAAATAGGTGGTCTTATAATTACCTGTGTTGGAGGTGTAAATTATTAAAGAACTTCAAATCAACGATGAAATTCGTGAAAAAGAAGTAAGAGTTATAGACTCTGATGGAAGCCAGCTTGGTATAATGAATACCAAAGATGCTTTAAAAATTGCTGAAAGTAAAAAACTTGACTTAGTGAATGTATCACCAAATGCAAATCCCCCGGTTTGCAGAATAATGAACTACGGAAAGTACAAATATGCTCAGGCAAAGAAGGAAAAAGAATCTAAGAAGAAACAAAAAGTAATAAGTGTGAAAGAAATCCGAATGACACCCAATATTGAAGAACATGATCTTGGTGTTAAGGCCAGGAATGCATTAAAGTTTCTGCAAGACGGGGACAGGGTTAAAGTTGTTGTGCGTTTCAGGGGGAGAGAATTAGGACATATGGATGTCGGCAAGGAAGTATTGATGCAGTTTGCGGAATTGACTTCTGAATATGCTGAAATTGATAAGCAACCAAGAGTTGAAGGCAGAAATATGGTTATGTTTTTGACGCCTAAAAAATAACATAAGGAGGAACTGTTATGCCAAAATTAAAAACTAATAGATCAGCTGCAAAGAGATTTTCTAAGACTGGTAGCGGCCGTATTAAAAGATCAAAATCAGGTAAAAACCACTTTACAGGAAAGAAACCTGCTAAATCAATAAGAAATTTAAGGAAACGTACATTAATATCTAAAGCTGATGAAAAAAGAATAGGCAAATTAATTCCATATTAATAAAGAATAGGAGGAACTATCGATGGCAAGAGTAAAAGGAGCTGTAAATGCTAAGAAAAACCACAGAAAAGTATTGAAACTTGCTAAAGGATATTACGGAGCAAAGAGTAAATTATATAGAACAGCAAATCAAGCAGTTATGAAGTCACTTTCTTATGCCTATGTGGGAAGAAAGTTAAGAAAAAGAGAATTTAGACGTTTATGGATTGCAAGAATCAATGCAGCAGCAAGACAAAATGGTTTGTCTTACAGCAAGTTTATAAATCTGTTGAAAGTTAACAACATAGAAATAAACAGAAAGATGCTTGCAGAAATGGCAATTCATGATCCAGAAGGATTTGCTAAATTAGTTGAACAAGTAAAGGTGTCCTAATCTAATTACAAAAGACTGTGTTACAGTCTTTTTTCATACCTGGAGTATGTTATGGATATTATAAAAAGCAAGGATAACAGTAAAATTAAATATATTAGAAACCTTAAGGGAAAGAAATTTCGTGACCAGGAAAATGCCTTTTTGGTTGAAGGTATAAAATTTGTAAAGGAAGCCATTGCAGAAAAGTCAAAAATTAAATTCCTTTTAATAAGTGAAAAAGTAATTAATAAGAATGTAGTTAAGGAACTATTGACCGGGGATATAACATACTTTGTATCTGCTGAATCGGTATTTAATAGTGTTTCTGATACAGTGACCTCCCAGGGGATAATAGCAGTGGTAAACAAAACTACCCACAAGATAGAAGAAGTATTAAACACTTACAACTTTATAGTCTTTTGTGACCGTATTCAGGATCCTGGGAATTTAGGAACCGTTATAAGAACGGCAGAAGCCCTCGGTCCTGCAGCCCTAGTATTAAATAAGGGATGTGTAGATATATACAGTCCAAAGGTTGTCCGTGCCTCAGCTGGAGCAATTTTCAGGGTCCCTTTTATTTATGGTGAGGAAGATTTCATAGACTTCTTGAAGGAACAGGGATTTTACATAGTATCTACAGTGGTTGATTCTGAATTATCTTTTGAGGACATGGAAAAACAAGAAAAAATATGCTTAATTATAGGAAATGAAGGACAGGGTGTTTCCCGGGGAATTACCAGTAAGTCCCACATGGAAATAACAATAAAAATGACCGGAAGGGCAGAGTCTCTTAACGCCTCCGTTGCTGCAGGTATAAGTATTTATGAAATAAGAAAAAAACTATTGTAAAAAAAAATACTATATAGTATACTTTAGCGATAAGGAGACCTCCTGCTAAGCTGCAGGTAATGGTCCCAATGTAAATTTAATATTAGGCAATGATGAAGACAAGTAGGTATATAAATGTTTGTACAGAGAAAACTACCTGGGCTGAAAGTAGTTTAAACACATATACTGAAATTCCCTTCGGAGCTTGCAAAATGAACCCCTAGTAGTTTTGCACGGTAAACCGTTATTGAAATAAGGCTTTTACATCCTGCTGTAAAAGTGAAAAAGAGTGGTACCGCGGACTTCGCCTCTTGTGAGAAGTTGCGGTACCTATTTTAAAATTTGGAATTATTATAGAATATATAGAAAATGAAAGGAGTATGTATGAAGGAACAACTTTTAAAATTAAAAACGGAAGCATTGAACCAACTAAAAGAATGCAATAATAATGCAGACATAGAAAAAGTGCGTATCCATTTCTTGGGAAAAAAAGGTCAGCTTACTGCTATCTTAAGATCCATGGGTTCCCTGTCTCCAGAAGAACGACCGGAAATAGGCAAAATAGCTAATGAAGTACGAACAACTATAGAAGAAGAAATCCAGTCTATGAAGGAAGAAGTTCATAGAAAGGAATCTGTGGAAAGAATAAAATCTGAAACATTGGATATAACCATGCCTGGTAGAATTCCTGAAATAGGAAGAAGACACCCCTTGATGAAAGTAAAGGAAGAATTGGAAAGTGTATTTATGAGAATGGGGTATGATGTTATAAGTGGTCCTGAAATTGAAACAGTGCAAAATAATTTCGACGATTTAAATACACCCTATGACCATCCTTCCAGAGACTGGTCTGATACTTTTTATATTTCAGATGATTTAGTTCTTCGTACTCATACATCCCCAGTTGAAATAAGAGTTATGAAGGAAGCCGTTAAAGCAGGAAAACTTCCTATACGAATGGTATCTACAGGAAGAACATTCCGTTTCGATGACGTGGATGATACTCATTCTCCTATGTTCCATCAGATGGAATGTTTAGTAGTTGATAAGGGTGTTACTATGGCAAACCTTAAGGATTCCATAGACCAGTTTGTAAAAGAATTATTCGGCACCAGTGTGAAGACAAGGTTTAGACCTCACAACTTCCCTTTTACGGAGCCCAGTGCTGAGGTAGATGTATCATGCCACATATGTATGGGAAAGGGATGTCCTGCATGTAACGGAACAGGCTGGAGTATGGAGTTGTTAGGTTGCGGTATGACTCACCCTAATGTACTTAGAAACTGCGGCATCGACCCGGAAATTTATTCAGGCTATGCCTTCGGTATGGGAATTGACAGAGTAGCCATGGTTAAGTATGGAATTCCCAACATCAGGTTGCTATTTGAAAATGATGTAAGATTCTTAAAACAGTTTTAGGAGGTTTGTATGTTAGTACCTATTAAATGGATGAAAGAATACGTAGATATTAATGTAGATGATAAAACACTGGCAGATCAGTTAACCCTTACCGGTTCCCATGTGGATGCAGTAATAGATTATAACAAGGAAGTTAAAAATGTTGTAACGGGAAAAATATTGGAAATCAAAAAGCATCCCAATGCAGATAAGCTATCAGTTACTAAAGTTGATATAAATGAAGGGGAACCTTTACAAATAATTACGGGAGCCACTAATATTAAAAAAGGAGATATAGTCCCCTTAGCATTGGAAGGTGCAGAGCTTCCTATTGGCTTAAAAATTAAAAAGACTAACTTCAGAGGTTTGGCTTCCTATGGTATGATGGTTTCCTATGAGGAATTAGGATTTGAAGACAAGGTTATTCCTAAGGAAGCTAAGGATGGAATAATTATATTGCCTAAAGACACTCCCTTAGGTAGAGATATAAAGGAAGTATTAGATCTTACGGGAAGTGCCTTGGAAGTGGAGGTTACCTTCAATAGACCAGACTGCCTCAATATTGTAGGAATGGCAAGAGAAACAGCTGCTACTTTGGGAACTAAATTCAAATTTCCCGAAATAAAAATTACAAATGAAGAAGGAGATATTAGGGATTATTTAAACGGAGTGGAAATTGAAGATGAAGATTTATGCTCCAGGTTTTATGCAAGAGTAATAAAAGATATTAAAATAGGTCCCTCTCCTCTGTGGATGCAGCGAACCTTGATGGATGCAGGCATGAGACCAATTAATAATATAGTGGACGTTACCAACTATGTTATGTTGGAACTGGGTCAGCCTCTTCATGCCTATGATTTGGAAAAATTAGAAGGAAGAAAATTAATCGCCAGAAGAGCTAAGAAAGGCGAGAAAATAACTACCATCGATGAAGTGGAAAGAACCTTGGATGAGGATATGCTGGTAATAGCAGATGCTGTTAATCCTGCTTGTATTGCTGGAGTAATGGGAGGATATGACTCCGAAATAAGCGAGAATACAAAAATAATGGTTTTGGAAACAGCAAACTTTAATCCAAAATCCGTAAGAGAAACATCCAAGAAATTAGGACTTCGTTCAGAAGCTTCTGCAAGAAACGAAAAGCCCATGGGATATGTAATGTGTGAAATAGCCAGCAACAGAGCTTGTCAATTAATTGAAATGATAGGAGCAGGTACTGTTGTGGGAGGCTATCTGGAAGCAGGAAAAAGTCAATACGAGCCTCCAGTAGTTACTATGAGGCCACATCGGGCTAATGCCCTTTTAGGTGCTGAAATTCCTGTGGCTCACATGCTTAACTCCTTGAATTCTTTAGAAATAGAATCTGTATATGATGGAGAAAAAATAACCAGCAGAATTCCATACTTCAGGACAGATATTGAACAGGAAGCTGATTTAATTGAAGAAGTAGGCAGACTTTACGGATTTGAAAACATTGAATCAAAGCCTCTTCGAGGAAGTACCAGGGTAGGAAGAAAGTCTGAATTACGTATGTTAGAAGATGAAATGAAATCAATTCTTTGCGGAATGGGCTTGTATGAAATAACCACCTATTCATTCATTAGCCCCAAGGCATATGACAGTATTTGTATTCCTCAGGACAGTCCTTTAAGAAATTACGTTAAGATACTTAATCCCTTAGGCGAAGATTTCAGCTCCATGAGAACAACTTTAATACCTAATATGATGGAAGTAGTTCAAAGAAATTCAAACCGTGGAGTAGAAGAGGCAAAATTATATGAAGTAGGCAGCATCTTTATTCCTAAGGATCAGCCTGTCAGGGAAGAACCGATTGAAAAATTGAAGCTTTGCATAGGAATGTACGGAAATTATGATTTCTTTGATTTAAAAGGAATAATTGAAGGTATGCTCTTTAGGTTCGGAATAAAATCAGTAATAAAACCATTGACTGAAAATCCAACCTTCCATCCTGGAAGAACTGCTGCCCTTTATGTAAATGAAGAACTTATAGGCATCTATGGAGAAGCATCACCTCAGGTTAGTGATAATTACGATTTGGACCACAGAGTATACTTAGCTGAGTTAGATGTGGAAAAAATACTTAAATATAAGAATACTGAATGGAAATATGAGCCTCTTCCCAAGTATCCATCCATGGTAAGGGATATTGCAGTTGTAGTGAAGGATGAAGTTCTTGCAGGTGAAATGGAAGAAGCTATTAAGGCAGTAAATCCCTACTTAATAGAAAGTGTGAAATTGTTTGACGTATACAAGGGGGAACATATAGAAAAAGGGTATAAGAGTACTGCTTTCTCTGTTACTTATAGAAATAAGGAGCGTACTTTGAAGGAAAAAGAAGTTGAGAAAATTCACGAAAAAGTCCTTCAAGTATTGGAAAAGAAATTTGGTGCCAAGTTGAGACAGGAGTAAGTATGAATCCAGTTGCTTTTACTATATTCGGTATAGATATAATGTGGTATGGAGTATTAATATCCATAGGAGTATTAATAGGGGTTCTTTTAGCTTTAAAGGAAGCTAAAAGAACCGGCTTCAAGGAAGATAATCTGTTAGATTTCCTGCTTTATGCAATACCCATTGCAATTGTGGGAGCCAGAGCCCACTATGTTATTTTTTCCTGGGACTACTACAGTCAGAATTATTCTCAGATAATCAACATAAGAAGTGGTGGTCTTGCTATTCACGGTGCCGTTATAGCAGGTATAATAACGGGAATAGTTTTTTGTAAAATTAGAAAAATCAATGCCTTAGAACTGTTTGACTTAATTATACCCAGCCTTATTTTAGGGCAGGCAATAGGAAGGTGGGGAAATTTTATAAATCAGGAAGCTTACGGAGGACCTACGGATCTTCCCTGGGGTATAATGATAAACGGACAAAAGGTCCATCCCACATTCTTTTATGAATCTTTTATAAACTTCTGCATATTTATTTTTCTTATGTGGTTTAGAAAAAACAAAAAAACCACCCACGGTCAAGTCCTTGCCCTATACCTTATCCTCTATTCCACCGGAAGATTCTTTATTGAAGGTTTGCGAACGGACAGCCTGATGTTTATGGGATTAAGGGTGGCACAGCTAATAAGTATAGGATCCATAATTGTGGGAGCAGCACTCCTTATGTATATAAAAAAGAATAAAAGAATTCGATAGCTAACCCTCGCGAAAGCGAGGTTTTTTTATGCCTTTTTCTGAAAACCAAAAAAAATTAAAAATATAAAAATAATAGTGGCATATTGTACCCACATTGTGGTATAATATGCCCAGAAGGTGGTAGAAAGTGTTTACTGGTGAGTACATACATACTTTTGATGAAAAAGGAAGGGTAATAATACCTTCAAAATTCAGAAATGAATTAGGTGAAACATTCTATATAGGAAAAGGCTTGGATAAATGCTTGTTCATTTATCCTATTGAAACGTGGACAGAATTCGTTGGTAAACTAAGAAATCTGTCTACTTTTAATAAGGAAGAAAGATTTTTCTTAAGAAGATTTGTTTCAGGATTTTCTGAATGCTCCTTTGACAAACAGGGAAGAATACTTATACCACCATCGCTAAGAAGCTTTAGCGAGTTAAATACAGAAGCAGTTATTATAGGGGTTATAGACAGAATTGAAATTTGGAACAAAGAAAGTTGGGATAAATACTCCAACAGTGACGAATTTGATTTTGACAGCATTGCAGAAAAAATGTCGGAATTGGGGATAGGTTTATAAGGAGGAGTCATGACCTACATACACAAACCGGTTTTATTAAAGGAATCTATTGAAGGATTAAAAATTAAGGAAGACGGTATTTATGTGGACTGTACTTTAGGCGGGGGAGGCCATACGGAGGAAATACTAAAAAAGGCAACTAAAGGTCAGGTTATCGGCATTGACCAGGATGAATATGCCATTGAAAGAGCTAGTAAGAGATTAAATAACTATGGTAATTTTATAGCAGTTAAAAATAATTTTAGGAATATTGAAGAAGTTTTGAACCATCTTAACATAGATAAAATTGATGGAATAATATTTGATTTAGGAGTTTCCTCATTTCAGCTTGATATTCCCGAAAGGGGATTTTCTTATAATTACGACATGCCCTTAGACATGAGGATGGATAAGAGCCAGGCAACCACCGCAAGACATATAGTAAACGGATATGAAGAAAATGAGTTGACTCGTATTCTTTGGGAATATGGAGAAGAAAAGTGGGCTGCAAGAATTGCTAAATTTATTGTACAGGAAAGAGAACAGGAATTCATAGAAACTACGGGGCAGCTGGTAAGTATTATTAAAAAAGCAATTCCAAAACAAGCAAGACAAGAAGGTTCCCATCCTGCCAAGAAAACTTTTCAAGCAATAAGAATAGAAGTTAACAAAGAGTTAGAAATATTGGAGAATGCAGTTAAATCAGCTGTAAAAAAACTTAATAAGGGAGGAAGAATTTGTGTTATTACATTCCATTCCCTTGAAGACAGAATAATTAAAAATACTTTTAATGAACTTAATAAGGACTGTATTTGTCCTCCTGAATTTCCTAAATGTATGTGTGACCACAAAAGAACACTTAAAATAATTACGCGAAAGCCAATAATTCCATCAGAAGAAGAATTAAAAGAAAACAGAAGAGCGCACAGCGCAAAATTACGAATAGGGGAGAGGTTATAATGTCAGCTTTAAGAAAAGAAGCTATAGAAATTTATTATGACCAGGAAAAATATTTTCAAGAAAAGGAATATTCTCCAAAAAAGCGAATAAAAAAGAAAAAGAAAAATAACTATTTTATAGAGAGTTTTAAAAATACAGCTATGATTGGCATAACTTTTTTGTTAGGAATTATAATAGTATATAATTATGCCGTAATAACTGATAAACAAATGGAACTGAACAATTTAAACATGGAAATAGCGAATTTAAATGATGAAATTGACAGATACAATATCGCTTTGGAGAGTATAAAAAACACTAACAGCATCGAAGAAATGGCAAAAACTTACTTGGGAATGAATTACCCTACCAGAAAGCAAACTGTATTCTTGGACTTTACCTATAGTCCTGAAATAACTGAAGATGAAAGTAGTATAGTAGCCAAGGATGAAAACATACTAATAGGATTAATTGATAAGGTAGTAAGTTTCATTCGATAGGGGGCTGCCATGAAAAAGCGCGAAAAAATTACTACTAATTTGCAAAATAAAAGAAGGATGTTATTTTTTTTAGCATGCTTTTTTTTAGTTACCATTGCATTAGTAGTAAGATTAGGTTATATTCAGTTAATTAAAGGTGAAGAGTACAGAAAACAGGCAATGGAGAACTGGTCAAGAGATATTACAATAAATGCAAAACGGGGAACCATTTATGATGCCAAAGGCAAAAAGTTGGCAGTAAGTGTAAATTCTTATACTGTTACCTGTTTTCCTGCAGATGTGAAAAAAAGTGTGGAGTCACCAGTTGATACCCTTGATGAAGAAGAAGGGGGATTTATAGAACTACTATTGAAAAAACTAAACAAAACCATGTTTACGGAAGAAACTGCTGCAGAATCAATTCCAGTCAACACTAAGACGCCGGAAGAAATTGCCCAGATATTGTCGGAAATCTTAGAGATGGACTATGAGGAAGTATTAGAAAAAATTACTGCAAATTACAACTATGTAATAGTAAAGAAATGGATTACAGAGGAACAGGCTCAGAAGATAAGAGAACAGGAATTAAGCGGTATAAATATAATAGAGGATAATAAAAGGGTGTACCCCTACGGTAACTTTGCTCCTTATGTACTAGGTTTTACAAACATTGACCAGGATGGCCTGTATGGAGTAGAAGCTACCTTTAATGAATATTTGACAGGAGTACCGGGAAGAACGGTAGTGAACACAGATGCCTACGGAAGAGAACTTCCTTTTGGCTACAATGAATATTATGAATCTAAAGACGGATTAGGAGTAGTACTTACAATAGATGAAGTGATACAGCACTATGCTGAATCAGCAGCACAAAAAGTATTAACGGATTTTAATGCCAAGAGGGCAACTATTTTAGTTATGGATCCAAGCACGGGAGATGTGCTGGCCATGGCTTCAAAGCCTGATTACGATCCTAACAATCCCAGAGTTCCCATAGATGAAAATTTAAAAGCAGAATGGGAAAACTTGTCTAATGAAGAACTTCAGAAGGCTTGGTTCGACATGTGGAGAAACCCAACAGTTAATGATGTTTATGAACCAGGTTCCACCTTTAAGCTTATTACAGTTGCATCAGCTCTTGAGGAAAATGCTGCTTCTCTCTCCTCTAAATATTATTGTGACGGATTTGTAAGGCAAATTCCCAACGAAAATATAAAATGCTGGAGGTATTACAGACCTCACGGAGATCAAACCCTATCGGAAGCGTTACAAAATTCCTGTAATGATGCCCTAGCTCAAATAGGTTTAGATGTAGGTAAGGATTTATTCTATAAATATTTAAGATCCTTCGGTTTCGAAGAGCAATCCGGCATTAAGCTTAATGGAGAAGCCTTAGGTATTGTAAAAAAACCTGAAAATATGAAAGATGTTGACTTAGTTACCCAGGCTTTTGGTCAGGGAGTTGCAATAACTCCAATCCAGTTAACCACAGCCGTATCAGCAATTGCCAACGGCGGAAATTTAATGGAGCCAAGGATTGTTAAACAGCTTATAGACGAAGAAGGAAATATAATCAAAAATTTCGATACAAAAGTAAGAAGAAGAGTAATTTCTGAGGAAACATCCAAAATTATGCTTCAGTTAATGAAAGAATCCGCAGAAGCGGGAACCAAGCAAGCTTACAGGCCGGGTTACAGAATAGGGGGAAAGTCGGGAACGGCACAAAAAGTAATAGATGGCAGATATGTGGATGGTAAATTTATTTCTTCCTTTATAGGAGTGGCTCCTGTAGATAATCCAAAAGCCGTTGTCTTAGTTATGGTAGATGAACCGGACAGTAGTATCGGTTATTATGGAAGTATAGTTGCAGGACCTGTGGCAGCAGACTTATTAGAAAATATTTTGAAATACTATGATGTTGAACCTGTCTATACTGAAGAAGAACTAAGTCATGTAGAACAACAAGTGGTAGAAGTTCCAAATCTTTTGGGATTAACCATTGCTGAAGCAACAGACTTGCTCATTAAAGCTGGCTTGGAAAGCAATATTACTATGGAAGTAGATGCTGAAAAAATCGTAAAAGCACAATTCCCCAAGGCTGGAGAACAAGTTGTGAAAAAATCAATGGTAACCCTGATTTTGAATTAAATGACCTCCCATTTTTCCGACCATAGGGAGAGTAAAATGACCATTAGATTACCATTATATATTATTGTAATTGAATTTTAATTATGATAAAATTGCACATACTATCATACTATTAATGAGGAGTATTTATGAATATAAATAATTTGCTGAGGGAAATAGAATATATAAGATATGTGGGCGAAGAAAATGTTGAAATAGAAGGCATTACAAATGATTCCAGAAAAATCGGTAAAAATGATGTATTTGTGGCAATAAAAGGTTTCACTGATGATGGACATAAATATATAGAAAGCGCCATAAAAGGTGGAGCTTCTGCCATTATTTGCGAAAATATTCCAGAGAACTTACAAGGTAAAAGCAATTTTATCATTGTAGATTCCCCCAGGGAAAAAATGGCGACAGCAGCAAATATTATCTACGAACGACCCTCTAAAACCATGAGAATTGCCGGAGTTACAGGAACAAACGGCAAGACCAGCACTACATATTTATTAAAGGGTATTTATGATTATTTAGGAATAAAATCAGGCATAATAGGAACCATGGGTGTTCTTATTGATAGCAAAAAATATAAAATCGACAATACAACACCAGAAGCAGCTGATATACAGCGTTATTTAAAAATGATGAAAGATAAAGATATTTCTCATTGTTGTTTGGAAGTTTCTTCTCATGCTCTTGAACTTAACAGAGTTACAGATGTTGAAATAGATGTGGGGATTTTCACCAATGTTACCAGGGATCATTTAGATTTTCATAAAACTATGGAAAATTATTACCAGGCAAAGAAAAAACTCTTCCACCTTACTAAAGTCAACAATATTATTAATGTGGATGATCCTTACGGGGAAAGGTTGTACCATGAACTCAAAGAGGAAGGTATAAATGCCATATCCATAGGTGTGAAAAATGAGGCTGATATAAAAGCTTCAAATTTGAAGACAACAATGAAGGGAACATCCTTTGATTTAAATATTTTCGGCATGGAAAAGAAAGCCCACGTAAATACTCCGGGAACCTTCAGCGTTCTTAATTCTTTGGGAGCATTTGGAGCAGCCTATGCCTTAGGTCATAATGTTGATGAAATTATTGCTGCCTTGAGAGAAATAAAAGGCGTTACAGGAAGATTTGAAATTTTACCTAACAAGCTAGGTTGCACCATTATACTTGATTTTGCTCATACTCCCGACGGACTTGAGAAAGTAATGGAAACTATCAATGAATTTGCTGAAGGACGAAAAATTGTAATGTTTGGTGCCGGTGGGGAACGAGATTTATCCAGACGTGCTCCAATGGGTGAAGTGGCAGGAAAATATTGTGATTTAAGTATTCTTACATCCGATAACCCAAGGTTTGAAGATCCTTACGAAATATGTAAGGAAATAGCCACGGGAGTTGAAAAATATAACGGCAAGTATAAAATCATAGTTGAGCGGGAAGAAGCTATTTACTATGCTATTGATAATTGTCAGAAAAATGATGTAATTTTGTTGGCGGGAAAATCCACTGAGCCCTATCAGGATATGGGAATAGAAAAAGTACCCTATGATGAAACTATGATAGCCAAGAGAGCAATAAGAGACGTGGAGAAAAAACGGGGGCTAAGGAGTTAATATGGTAGGCAATGGACAAATTATAAGAGTAATAATAGTATCCTTTTTAATATCACTTTTTCTGGGACCTGTTGTAATCCCTCTTTTAAAGAGGCTTAAAGTAGGACAAAGTATCCGGGAGGAGGGGCCTAAGTCTCATTACCGCAAGTCGGGTACCCCTACCATGGGTGGCGTAATAATAATACTTGGAATATTAATTTCTGTTATAACCAGCAGGTACTTTACAAGAGAAGTATGGGCAGTAATTTTTTTCATGATGGCATTTGGAGCAATTGGATTTATAGATGATTATATAAAAGTAGTTTTGAGACGAAACTTAGGACTTCGTGCCTATCAAAAAATTATTGGTCAGCTGATTTTTTCCATACTTTTAGCTTGGTATGGTTCAAAGTACAGTGTTATGGGCACTACACTTGTTATTCCCTTCTTTAATGCATATATTGATTTAGGAGTACTCTACATACCTTTTGTTACATTTGTAATCATAGGTTTGGTAAATGCAGTAAACTTAACTGATGGATTAGACGGCTTAAATACAGGAGTAACACTTATTGTTATGGCGGCTTTCAGTTTAATTGCCAACAGCTTAAAAGAAACCCATCCCATATACGAAGGTATTGCACTGGTAAGTGCTGCAGTGAGTGGTTCCTGTTTAGGTTTCCTGAAACACAATGCAAATCCAGCCAAAGTATTTATGGGAGATACCGGTTCTTTAGCCTTAGGCGGGGCTGTATCTGCTGTGGCGGTAATAACTAATACAGTGCTGTTAATTCCCATAATAGGCGGTATATACTTTGCTGAAGCATTGTCTGTAATAATCCAGGTACTCCATTATAAGAGAACGAAAAGAAGAGTATTTAAAATGGCACCCATCCACCACCATTTTGAAATGTGCGGTTGGAAAGAAACTAAGGTTGTGGGTGTGTTTTGGGTTGTAACTTTAATATTAGCTTTTATAGGAATTTATTCAATATAAGAACATAAAATTATAGTGGGCTTTAAGAAAGAAGGTAAAAATGAAGGTATTAGTTGTTGGTTTGGGAGTTTCAGGCATTGCATGTATAAAGGGATTAAACAAATTGGGGGCGAAGATCTATGCCTATGATGAAAGCAGCAGGGAAAAGCTTCAAGACCGAATAGTAGAATTAAAAGGTATTAATGTGGAATATTTCTTCGGAGAAGATGAAATAGACAATATTAATCTGGGAGAATTGGACTACGCTATAAAAAGTCCTGGCATTAAGTACGAAGTTCCCATAATTCAAAAGCTTATAAAAAATAATATTGAGGTAATAAGCGATGTGGAAGCTGCTTACAGGGTAACTAAAGCACAAATAGTCTCTGTAACAGGTACAAATGGGAAAACAACTACAACCAGCTTAATCGGGGAAATAATAAAAGAAAGCGGAAGAAACTGCAAAGTAACAGGCAATATAGGATATGGAATGTTTGAAGATGCAGTTAATTCAGAGGAAGAAGATATTTTGGTGGCGGAAGTCAGCAGTTTTCAGTTGGCAGGAACCCATAGATACAAACCTCATATAAGCGTTATAACCAATATAACTTCAGACCACTTGGATTTTCATCATACTTTGGAAAATTACATGGAAGCTAAATTAAAAAATCTAGTAAACTTAGATGAAAATGATTATGCAGTATTGAATTATGAAGATGAAATAATAAAAAAATTTTCCGATAATATTAAGGGAAGGAAAATTTTCTTCAGTTCAGAGAGAATTTTGGATGAAGGAATTTTTGTTGAAAACAATCAACTAATTTATAAGAGTTCTCTGAGGAAAGAGGTTATTATTAATGTAAATGATATTTTCATACCTGGAAAACACAATTTGGAAAATGCTATGGCTGCTGCTGGTGCTGCCTTGGCCTTGGGAATAGAAGGAAGAGTAATCAGCAAGGTATTAAAGGAATTTAAAGGTGTGGAACATCGTTTGGAATATGTAGGGGAATTCAACAAAGTAAAATTTTACAATGATTCCAAAGGAACTAATCCCGATTCTTCCATAAAGGCAATTGAGGGAATAGATAAACCTATTATTTTAATTGCAGGAGGATACGATAAGCAAGCCTCCTTCGATGATTTTATAAAATCCTTTAATAATAAAGTAAAAGCCTTGATACTCCTTGGGCAGACTGCCGAGAAAATAGAAGGATGTGCCAGAAAATATAAATTTAATAATATTTATAAAGTAAATACCATGGATGAGGCTGTGAAAAAAAGTTTTGAATTAGCTGTAGAGGGAGATAATGTCCTTCTGTCGCCGGCCTGTGCCAGCTGGGGAATGTACCCTAATTATGAAGTCAGAGGCAGAGATTTTAAAGAAAGGGTAAATTATTATGGAGGAAACAGTACGAAAAACTAAGACTAGGACTGTAGACTGGGTATTGGTTTTTTTGATAGTTTTATTGGTGTTATTTGGATTCTTAATGGTTTACAGCTCCAGTTATCCCGACGGTTATTATAAATACGGCGGAGATTCTTTCTTCTTTCTTAGAAAGCAAGTCTTTGCTGCAGGTATTGGCCTTGTAGGAATGATATTTTTTGCTAATTTACCCTACATATTATACAAAAAATTAAATAAAATAATACTTATTACATGTACAGCTTTAGCCATGCTGACCATAGTTATTGGAATAGCCTCCAACGGAGCTCAGAGATGGATTGTTATAGGAGGTATTTCACTCCAGCCTTCAGAAATAATAAAAATTGGCGCTGTCCTGTACATGGCTGATTATTTCAGCAGAAACAGAAGCAACTTATCCTCCTTTATGAAGGGATTTTTACCTTCATTATTCTACATAGGATTTTTTTGCGGTTTAATAGCAATGCAGGACGACTTAAGCACGGCAATAATATTAGGGGGTACCCTGATGGTTATGTTTTTTTGTGCCGGAGCAAGAATTGGTCATTTAATATTGCTATTAATAGCAGCAGCTGCAGGAGTAGTAGTCTTAGTTGCAATGTATCCCTATCGTATTACAAGAATAATAGTATTTTTTGACCCTTTTAAATATCCCTTGGACGAAGGATATCAAATAATTAATTCCTTGTATGCTCTTGGAACAGGAGGACTGTTTGGAATGGGAATTGGAAAGAGCAGGCAAAAATTTTTCCATCTTCCTGAAGCATACAATGATTTTATTTTTTCAATAATAGGAGAAGAACTTGGATTTATAGGTTGTGTATTTTTAATGTTGGCCTTTGTGGTATTTGCCTGGAGGGGCCTGAGAATTTCCATGAATATGGAAGATTTCTACGGAAGTCAGGCAGCCTTAGGCCTTACAACCTTAGTATTGGTCCAGTTTATTATACATATAGCAGTTGCCACATCCTCAATGCCCCCTACTGGAAGGGCTCTGCCCTTTATAAGTGCAGGAGGTTCCTCCTTAATGTTTCTTTTATGTTCAATGGGGATACTGCTTAATATATCCAAGTATTCCAGCACCTATAGAAGTTAAAGTTAAGAAGACCCCTTTTAACAATGGGTAAGGAATACAGTCAATTAAATCAAACCAAAGGAATGGTACTTAATGAGAGTATTAATAACAGGCGGAGGTACCGGAGGACATATTAATCCGGCACTGGCAATAGCACAAAAAGTAAGGCTTGAAAATCCTTCTGCTGCCATTTTATACGTGGGAGGCAAAGACAGTCTTGAAAGTGAATTAGTTCCCAAAGAAGGATTTGAATTCAGGCATGTTACAGCTAAATATTTAAGGCGAAAAATCACCTTTGAAAATATTAAAACCTTACTTGCTTCTGCAAAAGGTGTAATTGAGTCTATTAAAATCATAAATGAATTTAATCCAGATATAGTTGTGGGGACGGGAGGATATGTGTGTGGTCCCGTTGTTTTGGCTGCCTATTTAAAGAAAAAGCCAACAATGATATTGGAGCAAAATGTATTTCCCGGAGTTACAAATAAACTATTAAGCAGAATCGTAAATGTAATAGGTATAAGTTTTACAGAAGCAGAAAAATATTTCCCAAAAGATGTGCGGGAAAAAATTATTTTGGTAGGTAATCCGGTAAGAAAGGACATATTTACTGCTGACAGGAAAAAATCCAGAGCCAAGTACAAATTAAAACCCAGTGATATTTTTATATATTCCTTTGGTGGCAGCGGAGGTCAAAAAAGCTTAAATGACGCCATCTTGGGACCTATTAAAAAATACAGGGGAAAGGAAAATATAAAAATACTTCACGTAACAGGAAGCAAACATTATAAAGATTTTATGCAAAAATTAAATAAAGAAAATATTAAAATAGGAAACAATGTTGAAATAAAAGATTATATGTATGATGCTCCCACTGCCCTTTCCGCATCAGATATAGTAATAGGAAGTGCAGGAGCCATAACCATAGCTGAAATTACTGCCATAGGAGTACCTTCAATCTTAATACCCAAGACTTATACTGCAGAAAATCACCAGGTATATAATGCACGGGCTTTAGAGAAAGAAGGTGCAGCAAAAGTAATTTTGGAAGAAGATTTAAACGAAGACAGTTTAATTCAAGCAATAGAAGAAATTATAGAGAATAAAAGTATCCTCAATGCTATGGCATTAAACTCCAAGAGACTGGGAAATTTTGATGTGGAAAACAAAATATATGCAGTTATGAAAGATATCATTAACCCTCGAAAGTAACAAGTGATAAAACTCTGCATAACATATAGTATGTATAAGCTTGTTGCGGAGGGAAAATAATGGGAAGCTTTATAGTTGAAGGAAGAAACAGTCTTGAAGGAATCGTTGATATTGGAGGATCAAAAAATGCTGCTCTTCCTATTTTGGCAAGCACTGTAATTGTAGGTAGGGAATATATTCTTGAAAATATACCTGAAATAGAAGATGTAAAAGATATGTTTGAAATTTTAACCACCATGGGATGCAGCGTTCAGTATGATAATGGAGTTGCAATAATTGATACCAGGGGTTTAAATACTCATATTGTTCCTGAGAGAATAGTAAGAAAAATCAGGTCTTCCATAATATTAATGGGAGCTGTGCTAAACCGTACTGGAAAAGTTGAAGTTGCATATCCTGGAGGTTGTGAAATTGGACTACGACCTATTGATTTGCATTTAAAAGGATTAAAGAAACTTGGAGTGGAAATAAACGAAAAAAACGGCTTGCTGGTAGGAGAGGTAAAGGACCCTGTGGCTTGTGAAATTCATTTGGATTATCCAAGTGTAGGAGCTACAGAAAATATAATGCTTTTTGCTGTAGGAAATACTGGCAGGACGATTATTTATAATTCCGCAAGAGAACCAGAAATTGTGGATTTGCAGAATTTTTTGAATACTTGTGGTTTTTGCGTTAATGGTGCTGGAACTGGTATTATTACAATTGAAGGAAAAGAATTAAAAAATACAGATACTGTTGAATATAAAATTATTTCCGACCGTATTGAGGCAGGAACTTTTTTGAGTGCCGCAGCATCAATGAAGAGCAAAATCTACATAAGAAACATAGAAAAATCTCATTTTAAGTCCATAACATCAATATATGAAGATGCGGGATGCGAAATAAGAGAAACACACGGAACTATAGTAATAACAAACAACAAAAGAATAAAAGCAGTAGAAAAAATAACCACCCGTCCATACCCGGGATTCCCAACGGATATGCAAGCCCAGTTTATGGCATCTATGGCTGTGGCAGATGGAATTTCAATAATTGAAGAAACGGTTTTTGACAGCCGGTTTAAACATGTGCCTGAACTTCAAAAGATGGGTGCAAATATTACCACCATTGGCAGAGTGGCAGTAGTGGAAGGAGTAGAGAGACTTCATAGTGCTGAAGTAGAAGCCAAGGATTTAAGAGGGGGAGCTGCACTGGTTATAGCAGCAATGGGTGCTGAAGGTGTATCCACCATAAACAATACACACCATATTAAAAGAGGCTATGAAAAATTCATATATAAATTACAAAACTTAGGAGTTATTATAACAGAAACAAGTGACACATAAGGCGGATAGGTTGCTGGTGAGAGCACAAGTGTCCCATCTGAAAGGAAAACATATGGCTGAAAGGAACAATATACGAAAGAAGAGGAAAAAAAGAAAAAATAGAAAACTTTTAGCCAGTACAGCAGCTTTTATTACGGCTGCTGTAGTTGTTGTTTTTTGTATTTACTATGTATACTATAAAACAGACTATTTCAATTTAATCAAAATTACAATTAGCGGAAATTCAACCTACAGTGACGACTACATTATAGAAAGGGCAGGTATAGAATTAGGAGAAAAACTATTTGCTATAGATAGGACAAGTATAAGAGAAACCTTGGAAAAGGAAGTATATATAGAGGATGCTCGTGTAGTATATGAACTGCCTGACAAACTATATATTGAAATAAGGGAAAGGGAAGAAAAATACCAGGTTTTTTACAAGGGTGAATACATAATAATAGATAAAAATGGAATAGTATTGAGGACGGATATTGAGAAATTAAACTTAATAACTATTGAAAGTTTTACTGATGTAGTATACAATATAGGAGATAGTATCCAATTTACAGGCATTGAAAGCAATGAGAGAATATTTGAAGCTATTGAATATTTAGACAAAAACTTTGGCTATGAAACAATAAAAAGTATAAAAATCGATACAAATAACAGTTTTTTGTTTGAAACTGGACACGGAACAACAGTTAAAATAGACTTGGGGGAAGATATTAAGTATCAGATTGTTTTCGCCATGAAAATAATTAATGAAAGACTAAATAATAATTTAACTGTTTCATTTGGACTGATAGATTTCACAAAAGGGGACAGTCCTGTTTATGTAGAGGACTACTTATTGGAGGAACATAATGAATAAATTCTTGCAAAAAGGAATGATCTTTGTAATAAGCCTAGTTTTAGGTATTGTTTTAATGACCCAAATAAGGACTGCAGGGAATATTTTAGGCAGCATAGATGCTGTTGAAAAAACAGGTCAACTCAACGAAGAATTGACACGTCTCAATATTGAAAAAAACAAATTAAGAGAAGAATTGGAAGCTTTAAAAGAAGACAACAGGGAACGGGAGGAAAGGCAACAAAAAACAGAGGAAGAGCTTAACAGACTGAAAGAGGAGCTTGAAAAGCACCAGATAATATCAGGTTATTACGATGTTAAGGGTCCTGGCGTTATTATAACTATTGACGCAGATCCCAATTCCTATGTAAGTCTTGCCTCCAGTCATCAATACATATTAGCATTAATAAGTTATTTGAATAATGCCGGAGTAGAAGCTATTTCAATAAACGGACAAAGATATACCAATTATACGGAAATAGTTCCTGTCTTAAATCACATAAATGTTAACGGCGTAGCCATGGTACTCCCCTTGGAAATTAAGGCTATTGGAAATCCCAGAACTATTGAAGCATCTTTAAACTTTGTAGGCGGAATCGTAATGCAGCTAACGCAGATAGGCTTTACCGTTGAATATGAGTTATATGAAAAGCCGAAAGAAATATTTATATACAGATTTGATGGCGAAAAACAGTTCCAGTATGCTGTCCCCATAATTGATGAAGGGATTTAAGGGGTGGTTGTCATAAAAAAAATACTTAATATTATTATTTTCCTTATGGTATTTTTGACAGTTGCAGCCACTGTAAAGGGTGCTGGTGCAGGAATTGATGAAAATACTATATATTCTATTAAAGATATATACCTGTCTCTTATACACATCT
>CZCB01005843.1_pt1 | contig 24595 bp, 15 predicted proteins | sample 591991 | NCBI WGS metagenome assembly CZCB01 (sample SAMEA3556809, study PRJEB10932) | anaerobic digester metagenome
GCCGGCAAGCATCTCCTCAATATCTATACCACATACTGCTGCTGGCAAAAGCCCAACAGGACACAGCTCCGAATACCTCCCACCTACGCCTTCTGGTATATAGAATACCTTAAAGTTCTCTCTCTTTGCAATCTTTATAAGATTGCCCTTAGATCTATCTGTAGTTGCAATAATATGCTCATTATAGGAATTGCCTAGGGCCTTTTTTAGCATATCTTGTACTATGAGAAACTGTGCCATTGTCTCTGAAGTACTGCCAGATTTGGTTATAACATTGAATACCGTCTTTTTTATATCTATAATATCAAAAAGTGCTGCCATCCTCTCGGGATCTATATTGTCCATCACATAAAACCTTGGATATCCTCCACGTCCTTCCTTGGACAGCTCATTATAGTATATATGATTTATTGCCTGCTGTACTGCAATGGGGCCTAGAGCAGAACCACCAATACCGAGTACAACAAATGTATCAAACTTCTCCCTTATATCCTTAGCCGTAGCTAATATATCAGCAACTACATCTTCCTGTGTATATGGAAGGTCCATCCACTGTAGTTTGCCTGCAGCCCTCATATCTTCTAAATTCTGAGCTGCCTTTTCAAACTTAGGCTTAAACTTTTCTATGTCTTTGAATTTTATACCATGCTCCTCTCCTATGTAATCTGCCATCATGTTATTGAAATCAAATCGTATCCTCATACTCTCTTGCCATGTCTTATCCTCGTATTTTTTCACACAGCTCACTCCCTTAATCAAATGTCTTATATGATATTATTCCCAATATCCACAATCATATTTTATCACACTATTTCTGCAACTTCATCCTTGTTTATAAAAAACTTCCCCAATATCTAACATCTCCTTTCACTTAATAACACCTCTATCTAGGTATCAATGTCTTAACCTCCCAATTATCTTTTATATAGGTACAGATAACCGCACCACCCTCGTCTGTCCTATATAGTGGTATATTCCTTAACTCAAATCTATTTATTACATCTGGATGTGGATGCCCAAATGAATTATTGCCAACCTGTATAACTGCCAATATGGGATCAACACTTTCTATCCACTCCTCAGTCGATGAAGTAAGGCTGCCGTGATGTGCCACTTTTAATATGTGAGATTTAAGCTCCTTATCTGCCAATATCCTCTCTACTTCGCCTTCAATATCTCCAGTAAACATGATGGATGTATCCTTGTATTTTGCATGTATTACAATAGAACGATTGTTTTCATTCTCTGTAAAAATTTCACCATAAGGATATAATATGGAAAATGTTACGTCCTCTCCTATTAAATAGGTCTGTCCTCCTTCCCCCTCCACTATATCTGTATCTTTTTTTTCTAGAATAGCCATGATTTCGTCAAATATTTCATTTTTTTGGTAAGGCGGATAGTATAAAAAATTGTCTACATGCATATCTTCTAATACCTTTAATAATCCTCCCACATGGTCATCATGCCAGTGTGAAGCTATTACAAGGTCTAGATGGGAAACACCATTTTTAAGCAAAAAAGGCACCACAATATAAGAGCCTGTATCGAAATCCGATTCATAGGTCTTATACGGATTACCACCTGCATCTATTAATATATGCTTCTTATCAGGGGTTTTTATGTATATGCAATCACCTTGTCCCACATCCACAAATACTATCTTGAGATGCGAAGGATATAAATACTTAAGCAGCACGAATATCATTACAACAGATAAAAGTATGGAATATGTCCTCTTTTTATTTATTGATTGGGGACATTCATATGACAGCAGCCAAATAAAAATAAAATAACATACTATTATAAATATGGAAGGCGATATGACAGTAATACTCGATAGGGGTATGGTTTCAATTAGATAACCTCCTTCTATTAATATAGATGATAGATAACCTATAACAAGTCCTATGAGTTTTGCTAGAAATGGCATAAAGAGGGCAAATATGAGTAGCATAAATCCCAATTGAACTATTAACCCAGCAATTGGTACAAACAATATATTCGCTAAAATAGATAACGGCGATACTATATTATAATGGTATGCCACAAGCATTCCCACGCCCAGCTGAGCACAGATAGGTATTATAAGAATATCAGCCAATCGCTTAGGTATAAAATATAATCTATCTTTTAAAAGGGGGTATAAGAGTATTATGCCTGACACTGCTCCAAACGACATCTGAAAGCCAACATCAAAAAGTTGTCCTGGTCTTATGAGAAGTATTATAAGTGCTGCAAATGCCAAGCTATTCGACCTATCCTCTGGCCTATTTAAGGCATATCCTCCTAAAGATATGATGGCCATTATTGTAGCACGTATAGCCGATGTCGGCGCTCCTATCAACATACAATATGTAATTAAAACTCCTGTCTGTATAAAGAACACGGTAGTACGCCTTAAATAAAAACGCCTCAATATTAAGTCCATTCCCAATATTATAAAACCTACATGAAGTCCAGAAATTGCTAAAATATGTGCTGTCCCTATATTAGAAAAGTTATTTCTTATATCTGAGGGAAGGTCCCATCTGTGTCCTAACAGCATGGATTTTAAGAAGGCACTTCCATCTCCATCTACATATTTATCTATGGTTTTATCCATCCAAATACTAACACTTTGTAATGGTTTTGTATAACTTTTTTTCACTTGGGAACAGGTCTTAATTGCAAACTCATTTACAGACATGGTATAGTAGATATCTTTGTTTTTTAAATAAAGTCTATAGTCGAAACATTTAGGATTTCGCTGCCCATAAGGTTTTTTTAATCTCCCTTGGAATTTTATTTTTTCTCCTCTCCCATAGAGAGCTTTTTCTTTTATATTTCCCTCCTGCCCTTCAGTTGCATATACTGTAAGCTGTATCTTTGTAGAAATAGGAAGCTGTCCTTCTTCACAGATTATATGTTCTGTTTTAACAATGTATACATCTCTATTATCACAATGCCGGGGAAAATCCACAATCTCTCCTATAACCGTCATTTCTGTGTCTATATGATCGGTGAGAGGTCCTTCATCTTGAAAAAAATAAATCCCCCTTAGCCAACCTATAAGCAAAAACATTATAAGTATATATACAAAATCCATCCTGTGACTAAACTGGAGAAACAAAATGAAGAAGAACAATATTATAATGGCAAATAAGAGAATAAACATATTTAAGGATACATAATAGGATAGGATTATACCAAAACTATAGACAAATACAGTCCATATAAGAGGGCGTCTTATCCAAATCCCCCTGTACTTTGCCACCACTTTAACCCCCGTTTTCTTGATATGTGATTTATATAATGGTTAAATTACATGTATAATATTACTTTATTTATCTTTTTCTGTCAATAAAATTTGGGGAATAAGAAAAAACCTCTGTCGATCTCTTAAATTTCTACATTCCCGAATTCCACGAACAATAAACATAACAGCTACTTAAATGTAATCTATAAAATACATGCATAAATATACTTTATTTTTGTATTATTATCAAAAAATATCTTTACATCTCATCTTTTTTGATGTAAAATAAGTACAAGATACTTCGCTGTTATCTTAAAAAGGATGCAACATCGTTCTTTAATAAATAGCAGCATAAAAATTCAAATAAATGAGAATAGAGTATACGAGGAGTGAACTTTATGGACAAAAAGAATGTAATAATTATAGGTGCAGCTGGGCGTGATTTCCATAATTTTAATACATATTATCGTGATAACGATAATTATAGGGTTGTGGCCTTCACAGCAGCACAGATACCAGACATAGACGGACGAAAATATCCGCCGGAACTAGCCGGCAGCTTATATCCCGATGGAATACCTATATATTCACAGGATCAACTACCTGAGTTAATCAAAGAACTAGATGTAGACGAATGCGTATTCGCATATAGCGATGTAAAATATGAAACAGTAATGGGCATAAGCGCAATCGTAAATGCTGCCGGAGCTGATTTTATACTTCTCGGCTTAAAAAGTACAATGCTAAAAAGTAGTAAACCTGTTATATCGGTATGTGCTACTAGGACAGGTTGTGGAAAGAGCCAGACATCCCGAAAAATCATCGAAATATTGATGTCCTATGGTCTAAAGGTAGTAGCAGTTAGGCATCCAATGCCATATGGTGATCTAGCAGCTCAAAAGGTGCAGAGATTTGCTACATTGGAAGATCTAAAAAAACATAAATGCACTATAGAAGAGATGGAAGAATACGAACCCCATATCGAACGAGGTAATATAATATATGCAGGTGTAGATTATGAAGAAATTCTACGAGCTGCTGAAAACGATCCTGATGGCTGCGACATCATAATTTGGGATGGTGGGAATAATGATTTTTCGTTCTATGAACCAGATCTTGCCATTACAGTATTAGATCCACATCGTCCTGGGCATGAATTAAGCTATTATCCTGGAGAAGTCAATTTGCGAACTGCAGATGTTGCTATTATAAACAAGATCGACAGTGCTGATAAAAAATCTATAAAACAGGTAGAAGACAATATAAAACGTGTCAATCCATCTGCCATTATAATCAAGGCGGAGTCCGCAATTACTGTAGACAATCCTGATATTATAAAAGGCAAACGGGTATTAGTTGTAGAAGATGGACCTACCCTAACCCATGGTGAGATGAAGATTGGAGCCGGTACAGTCGCAGCTGAACGACTCGGCGTAAAAGAAATGGTAGATCCCCGTCCCTATATCGTCGGCAAACTCGTAGAGACATTCAACACCTATAAAGATATTGGTAAGTTGCTCCCAGCAATGGGCTATGGAGAACAGCAACTTAAAGATCTTGAGGAAACTATCAATAGAACTGACTGCGATGCTGTACTCATAGGAACACCTATTGATCTATCTAGGGTAATAAATATTAATAAACCTTATACACGTGTACATTATGAACTCAATGAAGTAGGAAAACCTGATCTTAAGGAAATATTAGATGATTTTATCAAAGAACAGGGGCTTTAATACTATTGCTTGACATGAAAAATATCTTTCCCCACTTTTAAAAGTGGAGAAAGATATTTTTGTTTATCTACAGGCAATAAAACCACAGATATTTAACTAAAATTTTCGCTTTTCCTTTCTTGCCTTTAAGAGTTCCTCAGTAAATTCATCGCCAGACGTATCTTTTTTAACTTTATATCGCTTTTCCCTCTTTAAAATAGGGTGTCTATGCCGTTCCTTATTTCTAGGAGGTATATTGATCCGTCTAAGGGCAATATCAAGTATAAATAATATGAGCATAATGGGCATAAGATATGGTGCTGCATCTTTCCTTTTTTTCACTGATTCCCCTTCATAACTAAAAACTTCGGATGGATCTTCGAGCATACGCCCAGATGTATTTTGTATAAATCTCTCTAAAAAGGCAATACCTTGTTTATCTCTTATATCATATTCTGGTGAGTAGGATACAGCAAGTGCTGTGTCAACAGAACCTATGAGATCCTTCCCGTCACTGTTAAGTACTTTTATAGTATATACACCTTGGGCATCTATATCAAAAGTTCCCCCATATTCTCCCGGCTTTAAGGCTTCCATATTCACTTCTTGTCTTTCACCATCAGGCGAAATAATAATTGCCTTGCCGTCCATCTCACTTTGTCCCTCCTCTAGTTCAGCAATTATCTCACCTCTATCGCCCTCTCTATATGTATCTACCTTAAAGTCAGTTGAATTAGAAGAAGGAAGTATATACGAAATAGCATTTAACCAAAGTCGCACACATTCATCTGTACCAAGCAATTCCCCTGTCCATATTCCTTCCATATCACTAGTCCATGCCACAACCTTACCTAGTCCATATTGCCAACTTGCAAGTATTGGATCATCCTTATCACTTATCAATGCCACATCAGCTCTAGGTTTGGGAGTTGTAGCTAAATATCCATCTAACTGGGGAAATGAGTCGATACTTTCAAGTATGGGTGATGAAGATACTACAGCAGGATGGAACGTCCTATTTTGCACATAGCTTTCTGCTGCAATATAGGTTTCCTTCGTAAATATCTTTGGAATATCTCTAAATTCACTTGTAAAATAATATCTACCCGTACCCTTTTCGGCTAAGTTTTTCAAAAACGTCTTATCTGCATCATTCCCCACTGCCACTGTAGATAGGGTAATACCCGCCTCTTCTAAATTGTTCAAAAGGGTATCATATTGCCCCGGCGATGACATTCCATCAGTAAGTGCAATTATATGTTTAAGCTTTGCATCTACCTCCAAGAGTGCATCATATGCCATTGAGAGCCCAGGGTACATATCAGTACCGCCTCCTGTTATTAAGGTGCCTATCTGCTCCTCTATCTTTTCCTTATCAGCGGCAAGTGTAGGATTCACCACCCATGAAGGCAAAGTGTCAAATGCAACTACTCCTATAGTATCTGTAGGTCGAAGGGCTTCCGATGAACGTATAGCTGCCTCCTTTGCAAGGTCTAACTTACTTATCCCACCTTCTTCCATCTCCATACTCGATGACTTATCTATGACAAGCATAAGTGCAAGTGAAGGCATATGGGCCTTACTAGATATATCCATTTTAAGGGGTAGTACTTTCTCTAAAGTAGAGCCATTATAGCCTCCTAATGCATAGCTATTATCACCTCCCATTACTATCAGTCCTCTACCAAGGTTCCCTACATAGTTTTCTATCAAAACTTCCTCCTGCTCATCTATATCCTCCAATGAAACATCTACAAGTATAAGTCCACTATATTTCCTAAGCTCATCAAGCGCCTGAGGAAAGGCATTTACATCTATAAACTCATAGTCCACTCCACCTGTATCTAATATCCTGCCCATCTCACTACCATTTCCTTCTTTACCTTCCACTATGGCAATCACAGGTTTTCCCTCCACATAAGTAAAACCTGCCATAGAATTATTGTTCAAATATCCATCGTCTATATCTATCTTGGCTTCATAGTCCACAATTCCCTTTTTATTGGTTCTATGTCTAAATAGAAATATATTTTGACCCTTACGGAGCTCAACACGCTGTTCCCCTATGAGTTCCCGTTCACTGTATAGTTTGAGGGGTACATCGGATAGAGATATGTTGCTATCTACTACCACCCGAATATCATACTCCTCTCCCTCATATAACATACCTGGCAGATCCACACTACTTATTTGAGCATCTTCACTTATAGTCGAATCTACATAAACAGCATCTATTATAACACCTTGTCTTGCCAACATCTTTCCATATGAGATTACATCACCTACATTTTGCGCCCCATCTGTTATAAGAACTATCTTCTTGCCAGTCTCTGGCGGCATCATTGCATAGGCAAGCTTTAAACCTGCCTCCATATTAGTAAAATTAGGTTTTGGCATTGTCTCTATCTTTCCAAAGGTAATATCACTATCTAGGGGATATTCTATCAATCCCTCTTTACCAAATGTGACAATTCCAACTTTAAATTTTTCCGTCTTATATTCAAGGCTTTTTTGGATAAACGCCTCTATGGTCTCTTGACTGCCACTCACACTATTGGATTGATCCACTACAAATATAAGTGAGGTAATGTCAGATACCTTGACAACTTCCATACCTGCAAGGGATAATATTATTAAAACTATCAATACACATCTCACAGTGATTATGAGTTTATCCCGCAATGAAGATATCCCTCTATATTTGTTATATAACCATATAACTAAAAAAATAGCTGGGACAATCAATATAAGAACCTTTCTAGATACAAAACTAATACCCATATGCATACAACCACCATTCTATCATCAGCAAAGCCAATACTATCCACAGTACATACTTCCAAAGCTCCTGAGGAGCTACACTATCAGCGGAAGTTTTTATATCCACTTCATGCCCCACCAATCTAGAACTTAAATCCGATTCCGTATTCACTGGGAAATTTACTGCAAAATAGTCTACCTGCTCTTCACCATCTATATATTGAATTACCTCATAAATACCTATATCTTGCAAAATATCACCTGTAAAATTATTCTCCATTGGATCTATTACCTCTATCTTGTCTGCAGTAGGTATGACATTTAGCAAAAGTTCTTCTCCTGAATAAAAACTCCCTTGTTCCACTCCTGAGCCTGAAAATATCCAATCTAATATATTCTGTATGAGTATTGGAAAGTCAGCCTTAAGTGGCAAATCGCTTTTATGTATATCAAATGAAAATAAGATAGCCTTCCTATTACCATTCTCTCCTGCAATTAGTAGTGGATTGCCATCACCACTTTCGATAATACTTTCCGCCCAGCTCGGAGGCGAAATAGCTATCCCACTGCCTATATATATATCATCTAAATCAGTAAATGCCAGAAGTTTATCTGACAGTATAGATCTAGTAGTTGTCAGTCCACTTGGCTTAAACTCACCATTTTTATCTATATTAAACAAGCTCATATCTCCTTTAGGATTTAAAATCATTATATGACCATCCTTAGGTAAGCTCTCTATCTCAACGCCATCAAATATATACATATCATAGCCTTCTAAATTACCTGAAGTATCCACCGTCTTCACAATTTCCAATTTAGGATATTGCCCTATGGCCTTTTCTAAAAAAATATTTCCCTCAGACACAAAAAGGATTCTATGTTCCCTTCCTCCCTCTACAACTGCATAGGCACTATTATCTGCAGATAGATCATCGTCTACATCTAAACTAACCTGAATGGTTTTTGCCGTATCTTCTATATCATGCCAGTATATATCCAATAGCTCACCGTCTTCTATGTGAACTTCCCTTACATCTACAAGTTTCCCATTTTGGATGCATTCTGCTCTAATATTTCCATCATAGCCATAGCTCTTTATCTTGGATAAGACTACAATCTCCTCACCTTGCACAGTATAAGTAACCCCCTGAACAGCTACATTTTCCCCACTCTCATTTATTACTATTGAATGATAATTGCTTCTATCTATTTCAAACTGTGTATCACTATATATTATGACTTGTGGTTCTTCGAGATTGGATGACATTGCGCCGGCGATAGACAATGCCTCCTCCTGACCACCTCCACCATTTTCTGGTTCCATCTCTTTTATTAGCCTTCGAAGCTCACCCTTATCACCTGTCGGCTCTGTTATAATTTGTCCATTAGATCCCATGGACACAATACCCATTTTTTGACTAGGAAGCATCCCATCTATTATTTTTAATATATCCTCCTGTGCCCTTTCAAATCGAGTAGGGGATACATCTCTTGCCTGCATACTTCCAGATGAATCAAGTATCACCACCATATCACCGCTAAAAGAAGACTTAGCTACATATGGTCTCATTATGGCTAGAACAAATAAAATGGCAGTCACTATTTGAAGGAGCATGAGTAGATTATTTTTAAGCCTTTGCCAAGGTCTACTAGCCTCCATGTCCTTTATAGTCTTATCCCAGAGATATGTAGACGATATGACCAATTCAGTATGGCGAGGCTTCAGCATATAAAAGAGTATTATTGCCCCAATGAATACACCATATAAAATACCCCAAGGATTTAAAAAATTCACATTCCCATCCCCCTCATCTTATAATTTTTTGCCGCATGAATAAACCAAATACTATCTCTTCTAAATTCATATCACTATTTACATCTATATAGTAAATACCCCTACTGTGACAATATTCTCTATTATCATTTAAAAATTTATCTACATTCTCCCTGTAGTTTCTAAGGAGAACATTGTTTGCCATAATGCTGACTTTAGAACCATCCTCAGAATCTATGAGCTGTATACTCCCATCTAAATTGGGCTCTATCTCCTGTGGAGACAGTATATGTATAACTATTACATCCTGCCCCTTATAGAGAAGATAATCTATACCTTCCTTATAACCGTCCTTTGAAAACAGATCAGATACAATTATGGATATACCGCCTTTGGGTTTTAAAAAATGGGCTTTTTTCATTGCCTGTGAAATATATGTTTCTCCCTCAAATTCGATATCGTATATATGATCATATATTCTAAAGAAGGACTGCTTTCCAGCATATATATTACTTATCTCAATATCTTGTCCTTTTAAACTAGCCACTACAAGCCTGTCAAGTCCTGATAAGGCTATATAGGAGAAAACCGCTGTTAAATCTTTCGCCATTTCGCCCTTATTGGGTTCACCAAAGTCCATAGACTTACTTGTATCCAAAAATACTGTGACCATAGTTTCCTGTTCTTCTATAAAGAGTTTTATAAATAACCTATCAAACCTTGCATATGCATTCCAGTCTATGTATCGAAAATCATCACCAGATGTATACTCCTTGTAATCAGAAAACTCAATAGAACTTCCCTTCTCCGATGAACGGCGCATACCTCCATCACCGCCCTTTACCAATCTATCGGTAGATAGCAAGAGTCTATCGAGCCTCTTAAAAAAATTCTTATCCATATACTTACTCCTCAATAGAACCTATTATTTCGTCTATAACGTTATCCACATTTATATCATCCGCCATTGCCTCAAAGTTTAGAAATAATCTATGTCTGAGTGCAGGATGGGCAACCTCCCTTATATCACTGAATGCAACATTATATCTGCCCTCTATAAGTGCCCTTACCTTAGCTGCCTGTATTAAGGTTTGTGCCCCTCTAGGACTTGAACCGTAGCGCAGATATTTAACCGCAGCCTCGGAGGCATTGGGGTTTTCTGGATGGGTGCCAAGTATTAATCTCAGTGCATAGTCTTGAACTGCCTTTGCAATTGGTATATTCATGGCAACCTTCTGCAGTTTAAGTATCTCATCTCCCTCCACTATTTTCTCTGTCTTTGAGGTATCCTCTACTGTAGTTATGTCTATTATCCTATGTAATTCATCTAAGCTTGGATAATCCACCTCTATTTTAAAGAAAAATCTATCCATTTGAGCCTCGGGAAGAGGATATGTTCCCTCTTGTTCCAAGGGATTTTGGGTAGCCAATACAAAATAGGGACTCGGTAATTTTCTAGTTACACCCCCCACAGTCACTGTACCTTCACCCATAGCCTCTAAAAGAGCACTCTGTGTCTTAGGAGTTGCCCTATTTATCTCATCAGCTAGAACAATATTACTAAAAAGTGGTCCAGGTTGAAACTCAAATCTACTTCCCCTTTCATCCTTCATAACTATATTAGTCCCCGTTATATCCGCTGGCATAAGATCAGGAGTGAACTGAATTCGCCTAAATTTGAGATCCATTACCTCTCCTATAGTTCGCACTAGTCGAGTCTTTCCAAGGCCTGGTACTCCCTCTAATAGTACATTCCCTCCTGAAAATATAGCAATCAAGACTTCCCTTATGACTTTTTTCTGTCCTATTATCTTCTTGCCAATTTCCCCTTCTATTTTTTCTACAGTCTTACTAAAGTCCCTTATTTCTTCAGATGTAATACTATTCATCACTTCACTCCTCCAACCCATCAAAATAATCCTTTACTATATTCTCTAATCCTTGGGGCAATGTTTTTCTATCTATGGCTTCCATAGCCTGCCTTTTATAAGTACCTATTACCTTTTTATAGGGGACAGGACCTACTTTCCCTCCTATCCCGCCTTCTATCTCTATACTATCTATATTTCCACTACCTGTTGGGTTTCCCTGTATATTCTCAATCACTTCTGCTTCGCCGCCAAGTCTGTGAGATTCACCTACTTCACTGCTATGACCTGTCTTTCCTATACCATCGCCCTGACCCATGCCACCACTTTGACCTGTACCAGTACCTTGACCCATGCCACCACTTTGACCTGTGCCAGTACCTTGACCTGTACCACCACTTTGATCTGTGCCAGTACCTTGACCTATGCCATCACCTTGACCTGTCTGACCTTCAGGAGTTTTCCCTACACCATAACCCCCATGACTGGCTAATGCATCAGCACTCCCTATCATGGCATTTTTCATATTCTGTAGTAAATATTTGATATCCCCAGGATCGCCCATTCCTCTTTGACTCATACTAGATACTATCTCTTCTTGAAGCTTTTCCAATCCATCCAACACATCATTAACTGTCTCTTCATCATATTTAAAATCCGATAATTTGCCTACCATATTATTGAATGCCTCTTTTAATTTCTCATCTACTACTTCCTCAGCTGCCGCTTTAAATGCATTATTCAAGTCTTCTACAGTATTATCGCCCTTTGAAGTATCTTGTATTTTTCTCTTTAGCTTATCCATCTCTTCTTCCACAGCCCTACTATTATTTGCTCCTATGGCTGCACCTAGAGAGGAAGTAGCATCCTGATTTTCCAAGATATTACTCAAACTATCTGATTTCTTTTCCATATATCTATCTACGGCATCCTGTGCCTTTGAAATCTTAGCTAATGCTTCCTTATAGTCTTTACTTTGACCTAATTCATTAGCTAGAGTAGATATGATCTTTTTAATTTCTTCTTTATCTTCTTCTGACAATTCATCTGCTTTGTCTACTTTCTCCTTCCCCTCCTTTTCTATCTCCCTTGCCGCCTTTTCTATGGATTCTCTCATATTCCAATAATCCTTTACAAAATCCCACTTAGGATTTGGTAGTACTAAAAAGATTATAATTATAATCAAAAGAGCAATTATTGCTTGTATTCGAGTCTTAGGTATGTTAAATTTCATAACAGAAGGTGATGTGTTTTCTAGATAATGAAGTGTATCGATTCGCTGCATATTGGCATACACATCCCTGTTGTCTTCTAGCTCTAAAGCTGTCATAACTCTCTCTTCTAGTCCATATCCATCGAGGGATTTCGCCACATAATCCCAATTCGGTTTCTTTACGAAGGATACCAGTACTACTGTAAAAAATATTGCTATAACTCCTCCCATTATCCATTCTTTTATGTATATAAAAGGAAATATGAAACCCACTCCCATACATACACATATATATGCAAGGATTAGCGTCAAAGCCAAAGATATATACTCTACAATAGCGATAACAGTTGCTCTTCTCTTAAAAGGAGTCAAAACCCTTTTAAGAGGGGAACTTCTACTGGCCTGTCTAGCCATATATATCACCTATTCCCTTTCTTACATACCTTAACTGGTCTGAGCCTAATAGAACTTAAGCCTAGTATGACAGCGGTTATAATACACATGAGTATTATGTTTTTAATCCATGGAGTTCCAATTATATTTGTTCCTGAAGCTGATGAACTTGTTCTAAGACTAAATATATCTATAAATACATTTTGTGCGCCGGCGCCAAGATGGCGAGATATTATATCTCCAAATCCAAATAGAGGATTAAAATATAATATAAATGGTACCTCTATCTGTTGAACAGAAAGATTTTCGATATGCTGCATGGTTATTTGATACCCTGCTATTAAAAAAGTGAGTACATACCATGCAAATATAGTCACATAGGATACCACAGTTGCCACCACGGCCCGTTTGAATATTGTAGAGAAAAATATACCAATACTCCCCACTACCATAGCTGTAACTATATAAAATAAAAAAAGCGATAGTACATCCCAAGGAGTTATGCCGCCAAATAAAAATACCAGACTAAATAGAGGTAATGACGATATTATAAGAAGGAGCATATATGCAAGGGATGATAGAAGTTTTCCCACTATTATATCAAATGTCGACATCTTAGTACATAAAAGCAGATCCAATGTCTGCCTCTCTCTCTCTCCATTTATGCAGCTTGCTGTCTGGGCAGGTGTTATAACCATTATCAATACAAATTGTAATATAGCAATTATCACATATAGAGTAGTGCCAAGAAGCTGATTTGCATTTACGGCTTCTACTCCTGTATAGACATAGGTTTCTGTAGATATTGCATAGTACATACTCCCTACAAATAAAAGTATACCTACATAAATGATTATACCAAGTACTGTCTTAAATGAACGCATTCTTGTCTTAAGTTCCAATGAAAGCACGGGATTATTTAGCTTCATATCCATAAGTCACCTCCATAAATACCTTCTCTAAATTATTTTCTCCCTTTGTAAAGGAAACTACAGGAATACTCTCATCTACAAGACTTTTTATTATGATCCAAAGCTCCTCATCTTCACAGTCATATGATACCTCCACAGTATTTCCCTCTTCCACTATTCCCTTTACAGCTGGCTGTTGTTTGAGTATTTTTATTGCCCTATCAATAGAATTCAAAAGTTTTATTGTAATAACCTTTCTTCCCATTACTCTAGCCATGATATCGTCCACATTCCCATGGGCCACCAATTTACCGTTTTCTATCACACCTACCACATCACATAATTCAGTGAGTTCATGAAGTATATGGGAACTTATTATAATAGTCTTTCCAAGTTTTTTTAGTTCTTTGAGTATGCCCATCATCTCTAGTCTAGCCCTAGGATCCATACCTGACGCTGGCTCATCTAATACTAAAAGATCAGGATTATGTATAAGGCTCCTTGCAAGGCACAACCGCTGTTTCATACCCCTAGATAAAGTATCTACATACTTGTCTTCTAGTCCATTGAGATTCACCAACTCTAATAAATTTTTAGACATCTTCTCTCTTTCAGTCTTTTGAATTTCATAGCTGTCCCCATAAAAATCTAAATATTCTCCAACCTTCAAATTGTCATAGACACCGAAAAAATCTGGCATATAACCTATCTTCCCTCGTACCTTTACAGGAGACTTTATCACATCCACACCATCTACTAGTACAGTCCCCTGTGTAGGTTGGAGAAGAGTAGCTATAATCCGCATTGTAGTAGTCTTCCCTGCCCCATTTGGACCTATAAATCCAAATATCTCCCCCTTCTTTATCTCAAGGTTTAGATGATCTACAGCTGTGAATTTTCCATAGCGTTTTACAAGGTCTTCTATATACAGCATTATTGATGCCTCCCTTCTATCTCCAACGTAGGATTAAATACCTCAATATCTATATAATCACTTTGCGCATTGATTCCTACATTTATATATAGCCGATTATTTTCATCCAAAAATCTCTCAATATAGGAGGGCTGTAATGTTACAATGCCCTTTTCTCTATCTATTGTAAAGCCTTCATTTTCATCTACATAGCTGCCCGACTGTACATCATATAGCTTAATATATAAATTTTCTGTACTTATATCACCATTTTCGATAGCTTTTATGTAAATGATGCACTTATCAATATAGATATCCTTAAAGTTAGTCATGTCGAAATAGAAAGATACTCTCTTTGAATTATATAAACATATGGAACTTGGATTGTCGTATATTTCATGTGTATCCAAATCTTGCGATCTCTCGCCATCTATCTCGGCTTCCATTACACCTGGAGGTATTGATATATGACCATCTATATTGGTATCTACAGAAAGTCTATCCACCATGAGATTGGTATAATAGCTCTTTTGAGGTGCTTGCCCATCCACCTCTATATCATAAGTGAATTTTTGATCGTTGAATCCAAAAACTATGGCTTCAAAACTTATATCTCCCCTACTTTTTCTATATTCTGCATATATATCATCGAGTACTCCAGATATTATATCTTCGAGTAAATTTCGTTTTACATACATATTCCTTTCCTCAACGTTCCTATACCGCCCTATGTCATGTTCGCCCTTTAATGGGTATAACTTATCTAGCATATCATATAAGATAGTGGATTGGGGATATAGATCACGACTGTCATAGTCTGTAACCTCAATCTCCACATTCTTTGTAGCGCCGGCGGCCAAATTACCTACACTATAATATCCTAAATGACAGATTATGGTTACGTCTTCTAATGGAAGAGATGTATTATTCTCTACTGTTCCCACGAGTTTCCCATCTCTGTATGCGAGGTTTCCTCCAATCTTCCCAATATTATCTACAGTAGATGTGGTGTAAAAGGGCTCCATAGTCCACATTTTTGCATCTAATATGCGTACAGCAGGTTCGCCTCCTTGAATTACCTCAGCCACTATATTCTTTCTGCCTTCATCACCAATATCGGGATAATACGCATTATAATCCACTATAGGAAATAGTAAACTCTCATCTTCTAACTCAAATAGATAATCGCCTCCACTCGGAATAAATACCCCTGTATAGGTATCTACCTTTTTGCTGTTCCCTTCTCCCCAAAGCTCAGCTATAGATATGATATTTGATACTATCTTGTCGCCCTTACCCATATTGCCTATACCATATATACCAAGGGAGAATATCATTACAAATACTGGTATGGTAATCCACATAAACTCCCTTCTATCACGTCTCTTTAATATTATATAGCTTATGGGACCGATGACTAAAAGATATATAAAGAGTATAAGTATAAGTTTCGAAGCAGATGGAGGATCCATCTCTGGTATATTTGCCAGTGCTTCAAATATGTTATAACTTATATTAAATTCTCTATCTCGTGCCTTTTCAGGATTTATGAATTTCATATAGGTACTAGGATCGAGATTCATATATAGTACTGTCTCCCATAGCGCCTTACTTCCAGTCCATCCGGTCATCGGCTGGCGCCCTAAGGCAAAACTAGATACGAATATGTAACCATTTCCATATCGCCTCATGATTATATATGGCGAATCATTATCTCCCGCTACTACCGTCCATGTATTATCATAGCTAAGATCCATAAACTCAAATGGAACGTCTGTCATGATCTCTGTTTTTGCCAAATTCTCAAGTTCTACAGGTTTTGACTCTTTTCTTATGCTTCCTCCTTCCGAAGACACCATATCAGACGGTAAACCCTTTAAAGTCTTAATACCATCAGCTCCTGTGCCCACTATTAGTATGCCCCCATTGCGTATCCATTCTGACATAGCATCAGTTTGAGATGGAGATAATTCGTCCATATCAAAGTCATCTATTATGAACATAGTAAAGTTGTTCATTATCTCCTCTTCACTTGGTATATCCCCACTCTCTAATGCAATTGCCTCATAATTTGAAAATAATCTATCTTCACTTTGTTTTTCCCACCAATAGTTAAGACCAGTTTTATCATCAGTCAATATACCTAACATAAAATCATCTGTAGACATGGGGATGAAATTCTTTTTCTCTATTGTCTTCAAAACTTTACCCTCTGATTTTAGATCTATTTTCATATTTTTCTGAAAAATATTTACACGTACGTATAGAACTATTTGCTTTTTCGTATTCTTTGGGATAACTGCAGGTGTTGTAAAACACATGGCTGTAGAATTACTTTGATCCCCTATAACTTCAATACTGCCCTTTATATCATAATTGCCATGATTCTCTATATATACCTTTACAGGTATCCACTCTCTCAACTTGAAATAACCATCAAAACCCACCTCTGCATCCATTATAATGTCATCCTCAGGGGCTGCAGATATACTCTGTAAAGGTATGAATCCTACTATTAAAATGGTTATTAATAATATTGAACAATATCGTTTCATTTACTTCCCCCCCAATCCTCCAAGTATTTCTATACCTCTTTACATTAAAAACAGATACTCTCTTTTTTATAAATTCCAAAGATTGCTATTTAAGCTTTATTATATCATTTTTATATGTATAATATAACTACTAATGTATTGCTTTATATTAAAAATTTCTTACAAATCTTTTAAATTTAAGCTTATTTGATCGCCTTTCAGTATTTACATATATATCTTTAGTATAAAAACAAAAGCTACTGTTCCTTTAATACTAAGGTGCAGTAGCTTGCTATATGCTTTACTATTAAGTAATTTTTTACATCTTTTTAAATCGTGCTGCCGAATAGGATAGGGGAATAAATATAATTCCTCCTACAGCAACTTGCCCAAGATTTGCCGCTGCATCTATGAGTCCCACTCGCCATTCATAGCCCAATATCATAACCTCAAATATATAATAGCCAAATACCATCCACAAACCCGAGAGCAAGATACCTAAAAATTTACGCATAACCGAAGGAGTATTATTAGGTGAATATAAAAATTTGCCTGCAATATAGCCCATTATGCCTTTAATTATGAGTGTTGCAAACATAAAGGTTGGAAATCCAAGATACAAGTCTGAAAAGAATGAACCTATACCAGCCACAAACGCAGCCATGGGCGCTCCAAGTGTCATAGCACTTAAAAATATTATGCTGTCTCCTGCATGATAATATGCCTTAGGTACAAAGGGGGAGGGAATCTTGGTAAAACTGGTCACAACAAATGTGAGTCCTGCCAATATACCTGCAAGTACCAACTTTTTATTATCAAGCGATTTCATGTGACAATTCCTCCTCTATTAAATTTAAATATATTTCCATAATTATAATATAAAATATCTAATAACTCTTCTAGCTCTTCATAATTCATCTTGGGACACATTGAGTCCCATAAGCTTGAGAACCTCCACTACTGCGATAGGTATTAATGACAATGTCATAACAATCAAAGCCTGTGTTGAATTTAATGGTACCACTTTAAATAAATTCATCAGCACAGGTATATTTAGTACAAGTATCTGAAGTACTATGGATATTAAACCTGCACCTAAATAATATTTATTACTGAATATACCTATACTAAATATGGACTCTTCATTAGAGCGCACATTAAGTCCATGAACAATCTGGGTAAAGGCAAGTGTAGCAAACGTCATGGTCTCAGCTACTTCCACACTCCAACCATTACCTATTATAAATGCTGTGAGGGATAACAGACCTATCATAGCTCCTTGGTAGATAATCCTCATTATAAGGCCTTTTGTAAATATATCTTCATTTGCTTTCCTAGGTTTTTTATCCATTATTCCTTTGGAAATTGGATCAATCCCCAATGCAAGTGCAGGTAGGCTATCGGTCACTAGATTAATCCATAATATGTGTATAGGTAAAAGAGGCGCATTAAAATTCAGTAATGTCGCTATAAATATGAGCAGTAACTCACCTATATTACATGATAGTAAATACTGGATACATTTTAATATATTTGTATAGATCTTTCGTCCTTCTTCCACTGCCAATACTATAGTAGCAAAGTTATCATCAGTTATTACCATATCCGATGCCTCTTTTGCAACATCCGTCCCTGTCATCCCCATTGCTATACCAATATCTGCTGCCTTAAGGGCCGGGGCATCATTTACTCCATCACCTGTCATGGCTACTACATGACCAAGGCTCTGCCATGCCTTCACTATGCGAACCTTATGCTCCGGCGCCACACGGGCATATACTGAATATCTTTCTATATTCTCATTGAGTTGCTCATCTGACATCTCTTCTAATTCAAAACCTGATATTGCCTCATCTCCCTCGCTCATTATACCTAATTCCCTAGCAATTGCCATAGCCGTTATCTTATGATCTCCAGTTATCATTATGGGCTTTATCCCTGCCCTTATACACCGCTTAACTGCTGGCTTTACTTCCTCCCGTGGTGGATCTATTATCCCCACTAGACCTACAAATACAAGATTTGATTCAAAAGGAGCTGCCTCTTCCAAAGATGGTACTTCCTTGTAAGCCATGGCAAGCACCCTAAGAGCATTTTCACCCATCTCATTATTCATCCTTTGGATCTTATCTATCATATCAGCATCTATGGGTAGAATATCTCCATCTAACATTATATGGGTACATATCTCCAATAATTCATCCACTGCGCCCTTGGTAAATACAAAAACATTATCCTCTGTCCTATGTACTGTGGTCATGAGTTTTCTCTCTGAATCGAAGGGAATCTCATTGACCCTTGGATACTCTGTATCTAGTACTTCCTTTTTAAGACCCCCTTTCAATCCCAAGTCTATGAGTGAAGTCTCAGTTGGATCGCCTATCAACTGAATATCTTCTCCATCTATTTTGACCTTGGCATCGTTACAGCATACACTAATCGTCATAAGGAGATTGTCCTGTTTTTCTATCCCATCCACGTATTCATCTGCATTATAGAGCTTTCCATCTGTATATACTGCCACAACTGTCATCCTATTTTGTGTAAGGGTGCCTGTCTTATCAGAGCATATTACAGTGGCACTACCTAAAGTTTCTACCGCAGGGAGTCTTCTTATTATAGCACCACGCTTACTCATATTCTGCACCCCTATGGCCAAGACTATTGTAACTATGGCAAGTAAACCTTCTGGTATAGCTGCCACCGCAAGACTCACAGAAGTTAAAAACATCTCTAAGGGCTCTTTACCATATAAAAGACCTATTACAAATATAAACAGACATATACCTATCACCGCAATACCTAAGGTCTTACTTAGGACCGTTAACCGTTTTTGAAGTGGTGTCTTCTCCTCGTTTTCGTCCTTTAACATACCAGCGATGGATCCAAGTTCTGTATCCATACCTGTAGCCACCACTATACCTTTTCCCCTTCCATGGGTCACTATGGTTCCTGAATATGCCATATTGCATCTATCTCCAAGGGTAGTATCACTATCTAATATTGCTTGAGCATCCTTTTCAACGGGCATAGATTCACCTGTAAGGGCCGATTCTTGTATTGACATATCAACTGTTTCAATGAGCCTTATATCTGCTGGTACAAAATCTCCTGCCTCAAGCACTACAACATCTCCAGGTACTAACTCTACAGCTGGTATTACATCGGCTACACTACCCCGTATGACCTTAGCTATGGGGGCAGTCATCTTTTTCAGTGCCGCAAGGGATTCCTCTGCTCTATACTCCTGCACAGTCCCTAGCACTGCATTTAATATGACTATTGCAAGTATAATTATAGTATCAGTAACCTCACCTACAAAGGCAGATATTACCGCTGCCGCAATGAGTATAAGTACCATAAAATCTTTAAATTGATCCAAAAACCTGAGCAATATAGGACGCGGTTTTTTCTGTGCCAGCTCATTTGCACCATATCTCTCTAGACGCTTTAAAACTTCTCCCTGGGATAGCCCTTCTTCTATTGATGTAGATAGCCTCTCTGCCACTTCTTCTTTATCTAATGTATGCCACAACTAAAACCAGCTCCTTTAACTCGTACTATATCTATTATCCCTTATCTATCCTAAAAAAATGAAATAAAACGCCCTCTCCTTGGAATTTTGTCTAAAAAGACGCTACATCTTACCTGATCTCAACATAGATATGAGTAGCCATAATCCCATAATACCCGCTCCGGCATAACCTATAAAACCTATAATAGGAATATCGCCAATTTTAGGACCTACATCAGCACTTAGTACTATGGATGAACCAATCACAAGAGAACCCACTATTATGCCAAATACCAGTCTGTTTACCATCTGATTTATTATGTTGAAAGCTTCATCAAGGCCTTCATGTTCTAGTCGTATCTTTAGCTTACCAGCCAAGGCACTATTTATTAATTCTAAAAATTTTACTGGTATTTTAAGTCCGCATTTAATTAGATTATATATATTCTCTAACTGTTCCTTTGCCTCTTTCTTTATATCCCTCTCGCTTATCATATGTGTCTTTATATAGGGTATAATTATATCCATTATATTTATATGAGGTGCTAGCTTTTCAATGACACCCTCAATTGTCATTATACCCTTTGCAAGCATCGTCAAATCCCTAGGTATTATGAGATTGTTCTTCCTACATGCCTTTATCATCTCATCCATAAACTGGGGAATATTTATATCATATAGTGATATCTCAATATATCTATTATAGATCTCTTCTATATCAGAATATAACTTTTTCCTGTCTACAGGTCCTTTTTCTAAACCTATATTTAAAACCGCCGTAGTCATAAGATCTACATTTTTCGTTGCCACACCATATAGTAAGTTATTGAGTTTCTCCTTTAAGGATTTGTTTAAAGTTCCCATTATGCCAAAATCAATATATGCAATTTTAGTACCTGATATAAGTATATTCCCTGGATGGGGATCTCCATGAAAAAAGCCATCTTGAAAGACTTGTTTTAAATAGTTATTTGTAAGTTTTATAGCCATATCTTCAAGATCATACTCTTCCTCTATAAGTCTATCTACAAGGCCTATTTTTATGCCATCTATATAGTCCATAACTATTATATTAGAAGTGGTATAATCATCATATACCTTGGGACAGGTTATAAACTTGACATCCTTATTGTATTTATGAAATGTTTTTATATTATTTGCTTCTTTTAAAAAATTCAATTCCTGCTGACTAGCATACGTGAGCTCATCTACTAACCCCTGCATATCCACCACACTAGCCTTAGGAGCAAACTTTGCAAGACGAGTGACCCGTTTCAACAATGCCAAATCTCTCATCATAGATTCACGGACCCCTGGCCTTTGTACCTTTACAATTACCTCTTCGCCGGTGGGTAAAATAGCATAATGAACTTGTGCCAATGAAGCACTGGCAATAGGTATCTCGTCAATTTGAACAAATAATTCTTCTATTGGTCTTTTCAAATCTTTCTCTATTACCTCTTTAATTGTATCATATGACTCAGGTTTTACATCATCTTGAAGTTTCTGTAATTCCCATATATATGCCTCTGGCAATATATCTGGTCTTGTAGAAAGGATCTGACCCATTTTGACAAAAGTAGGACCAAGTTCCTCTAAAGCCGACCTCACCCCTGCAGGATTGGAAATACCATACTTTAAAAACACCGAGGCAATCTCTTTTACACGCCTTTGCTCCTTATTTTTTCTTCGCATATTATCCCATCCAAAAAAGATACCCTGCTAAGTCAGGGTATCTATAGTTTTTCTATTTATTCTCCAATTTTTCTAAGCGTTTCTTTAACTCTTCGATATCATCTTTAGTTGCAAGATTCAAATCCTTTAATATACCCTTTAATACGTCTGCATCTACGGAATTTGTACTAGCTGTCTTTGAATGAGTTCTCTTTTTGAGCTCTTCATTTAGTTCCTTTGCCTGTTCCACTGTGAGCTCACCTTTTTTTACCATTTCGTCTAGGGCTTTTGCTGCCATCTCATAAGTATGATAGACGGCGCCAATGCCTGCTAACAATATGTTTTTTATAGAAACATCCATCGTTTTCACTCCCTACTATTTAGACTCTCTTTTGATTACATAATAGCACAGTGGTATATAATGTCAAGAGTTATCATATGCAATATTTAATGCCTTTAATCTGACCCTTTTATAACTAGATTCTATCTGCCTTATCATATCTCCTTTCCCCTGAATAAAAGGAGGATCACCTAGCCGTTTCAATATGGACTCATCCACAATAGGGGATGTTACATTTATGTCAATAGAGCTATCTCCCTGCATATCCCAATATCTATCCATAATATAAGTGCTGTCAAATTCTCCTTCTTCATCCAATGGACCTTTCTCCATGTCAGTATAATTCTTCTCTGTACTTTGAATAGTTCTACGCTCCCTAAGTCCTGCTATCAATCTTTCCCTATCCAAACCCCGTAATTCAAATAACAAAAATGGATCCTCATCTAGCACTGAAGTTAACATATAATATACTGTTGCAATATGCCTACATGGGCCCCCCAGTTCTGAACAGGAACAACTTGAATATACGTCATTTATATCAGTGGGAAACAAAGACAGATCTAACTTCTCAAATATCTCTTCTATATCCTCTGGCATTTCACCTACAAAGAGCTTAGTAATATATATGGCCTTATTTGCCATATTATCGAGTATCATCTCCCACACTTCATCCTTAAACATTGCAAGTCCAACCTTTACTCTATATGAAATCTGATCATTATCTATTACTTTGGCATTAATCAAACCAGAGGATATATTCATAGAAAGTACATTTCCCCTTCTAGCATAATTCCGTCCTCTAGTTATTCTAGTATCCCAACCAAATGATTCCAGTTTTTCTATCCATCGCTTACCCCACCATGTAGTCCCAAATTTATATTGCACCTGTTCTGCCATATTATTGCCCTCCTTCTTCCTCTAGAAATATGCTCTGGTCTAGTTCAATGAGTTCTCTAAGCTCTTCATCATCAAATTCAGTAATCCATGCCTCACCGCTACCTATTATCGACTGTGCCAATCCCTTCTTTTTTTCTATTATTGCATCTATTCTTTCCTCCAATGTCCCTGAACATATAAATTTATAAACCTGTACATTTTGCTTTTGTCCTATGCGAAATGCCCGATCAGTGGCTTGGTCTTCAACAGCTGGATTCCACCATCTATCAAAGTGGAATACATGATTTGCCCGTGTAAGATTGAGGCCCACTCCACCTGCCTTTAGAGATAATATAAATATCCGTGGTCCACTGGGATCTTGAAAACGTTGAATCATAATATCCCGATCCCTTTGTGATATTCCACCATGTAAAAATAATACCTCTTCTCTAAAAACACGCCTTATATATGTCTGGAGCATTCTACCCATATCTATATACTGAGTAAATATGAGTATACATTCACCTTGTGCCAATATCTCATCTAACATTTGAGTAAGCCTTATCAGCTTACCCGACTGGGATTTTAAATTGCCTTCCCTTCCTGTAAATAATGCCGGATGATTACATATCTGTTTCAATTTTGTTATACTAGATAATACCAAACCCTTTCGTTCTATACCATCACTACTGGCTACTTTTTCTAACACATCCTGTACCACTGCCTCATATAAATTAGCCTGTTCCCGCGTCAGATAACAATATATATCTATCTCTTGCTTATCTGGTAAATCCTGTATAACTCTGGGATCTGTCTTGACCCGTCTTAAAATAAATGGACTTATGATCCGCTTTAAATCCTCTGCCCTG
>CZCB01005100.1_pt1 | contig 24594 bp, 21 predicted proteins | sample 591991 | NCBI WGS metagenome assembly CZCB01 (sample SAMEA3556809, study PRJEB10932) | anaerobic digester metagenome
TTGGTGTGCAGGATGGTGAAGGTCACCACGTCATCGGCCTGAGCGAAGACCTGCGCGGGCAGGATCAAGCTCAGCACCAGCACCAGAATCAGAACTTTGCTCAGTCGTTTCGTCATTTCATCCCTCTCTGCGTTTGATAAAGATAGGTCGATACGATCAGGCGGTGAAAACGCGTGTGTTATCCCCGGTGCGGACCACCTCCCTTCGACTTCAACGGCGAAATATTAATATTGCTTGTTAATCAGGGCCATCGGCACGCAAAAACCGCCCCGTCAGGCAAGTGCCAGCGCAGGGCGGTTCCTTCTCGAAGCGGCTCCAGAATACATATAGAGAACCTCTCCGCCGGAAGGCTGTGCTGCCAGCGGTCCAGACGCAAGGCTCCATGGATTGCCGCGATTCAGGTGGCGCAATGCTATCCAATCCTGTCGGACAGTGTTCTGGATGGAGAATGTGCCGTAAATTAATTATAGCCGTTTTGGTAAAAATACAAGTGGAGGTGACGGAGAAAAAACCGCCTCCCGCTTACTCGGCGGGAGGCGGAAAGGCGCCTTGAGCCAGATATTCAGGTCTAGTCGCCGGTCGAAGTCTGTTCGGACACGGAGAGCACTTTCGTCGCCTCAGAGCGCTCGACCGAGGGCTTGAATAGGGTGAACACCAGATTGAGCAAAATGCCCATCACGGCGGCGGTGGCGATGGCCGGCAGACCGCTGGGGAACAGGCTGCCCAGGCCCGGCACAGGCAGGAAGCCGTTGGGGAAGCCGATGGCCCCGCCGATGCCCACAATCATGATCACCGCGCCGATGGCCAGCTGGCGGGGGTCAAACAGGTTGACCCGCTCGGAAATCATCAGCGCGACGCCCTGCATGCCGATCACGCCGAAGAGGTAGATCGACAGACCGCCGGTCACAGCCGTGGGGATGGTGCTCACCAGGTCCGACAGCGGGCCGAAGAACCCCAGCAGGATGGCAATGACGCCCGCCATCAGCAGCGCGGGGCCGGAGTAATTGCGCGAGATGACCATCAGCGAGTTGTTCTCACCGTAATTGGTGCCCGCCGGGCTGCCCAGGAAGCCGTTGATAATGTCGTTGATGCCGTCCAGCACCAGGTTCAGTCCGATGTAGCGGCTCAGGCCGTACTTGGGGCGGCCCAGCTCATCGGCCAGGTGATCCACGTACAGGCTGATCTGGTACAGGTGCGCAGTCGATTCCGGGATGGTGGCGATCGCCATGATGCCCACGCCGATGATGACGGTGAGCGCATCCGGGTGGCTGAAGTTGGGCAGGGTGATGTGCGGGGTGCGGATCACATCCGCGGCGTTAATCCTGCTGAAATCCACCAGCCCCAGGGTCGCGCCGCTGGTCAGGTAGGAGATCTGGTCCAGCGCAATGGAGAACACGTAGCCGGTCACCGCTGCCAGGAGGATGGGCAGCAGGCCGATGAAGCCTTTCCCCTGCAGGTAGACGGAGTAGAGGATGGCCGAGATCATGGTCACCATAGCCACCGTCCAGTAAACCCCTGAGCCGCCGGCAAAGCCGTCCGAGACGCCGCTGGCCTGAGAAAGCGCGGTGGCGGCCAGGGCCACGCCGATCACGCAGGCCACCGAGCCGGTGACAATCGGGGGCAGCAGCGTGTCCAGGAACTTCTTGCCGCCCGCGCGGCGGATGAGCAGGCCGACCAGGATGTTGATCACGCCCGTGGCGATGAAGCCCACCTGCACCAGCGAGAGCGCCTCGTCCGAGGCCACCTCACCAAATGACACACCGGTAAAGGCAACAACGGCCGTTATATAAGAAAAACTGGCTCCGTAGTAAAGGGGGATGAATTTCCCTAGAGCCAGTTTCGAACCGATGAGGGCGACGATGGTCGCAAATCCTGTGACGGCGAGAGTGGTACTGACATGAAACCCCATCAACATCGCCGCCAGGACCGTTGCCGGGAACATCGTCAGAACGTGTTGGAACCCCAGCAAAACCAATTTTCCTAACGGCGGTACGTCATCGGGCAGGTATCCGATCACCGCCGGTTTTGTGTCCTGTTCTTTCTTCTTAGCCATAATTGCGCTTCCTCCTCGTGATAAAAAAAATCCGGTCCTTGCGGTACCCGGAATAATCGCAGCCGTCCGGGTGAATCACCCGCAGTCTCCTTCGGTCTGGCAGTGTATCTGGTTGTTCCTACGCACCTCCTGGATCTGGCCGCATTCGACCATGGGCAGAACCGGTTCCCAGCGCTGCCGTCTGGACGGGTATGTGGTCGATGATGGGGGATATGATTTCGTAACAACGCCAGCGGTTCCGCTGGCGTGAGCTTCTCGTTCTGGCTGATTTGCAGCCGTCCTGTTTTTAAGCCCGCACGATTATGCACGATTGAGAGGTGAATGTCAAGGGGTTTTAAGCAAATTGGTGAAAATTGGTATGGACAACTTTTCCGGCTGACCTCATAAAAAGCGGGCCAGTCGATCGACTGGCCCGCTCGCGGACTTGCTCACCTGTTACCTCAGGGCACGCGCAGAACGGCCTGCGCCGCCACCTGCAGCAGATCCCCGGGCACCAGGGCCATCAGCACCACCGCTGCGGCCGAGCCGATGGCGATCAGGTTCAGCCACACATCCCGGCGGGCCACCCCCTCCCCGTCGCGGAAGAACATGTACACCACCACGCGCAGGTAATAGTAGGCCGAGACCAGCGACGCGGCAATACCGATCACCGCCAGGCCAAACAGGCCGCTCTCGAGCGCCACGCGGAACAGGTACAGCTTGCCCCAGAAGCCCAGCGTCAGCGGCACCCCGATGAACGAGAGCATGAAGACCAGCATGGCCACCCCCAGCCAGGGATACTTGCGGCCCAGCCCGGAGTAATCCTCCAGTTCCAGGCCGCGGCCCTCGGCCTGCTCCGCCGCCACCACCACCGACCAGGCCCCCAGGTTGGCGATGGCATAGCCCACCAGGTAGAACAGCATGGCCGCGACGGCATCCCCGGCGGCGGAGCTGTTCACCGCCACCAGGCCGATCAGCAGGTAGCCTGCGTGCGCGATGGAGGAGTAGGCCAGCAGGCGTTTGATGTTGGTCTGCACCAGCGCGATCAGGTTGCCGGCGATCATGGTCAGCGCCGCCAGCCCCGACACCACCGGCGCCAGATTTTCGCCCAGGGCCGGGAACACGACCAGCAGCAGGCGGATCAGCGCGGCAAAGCCGGCCGCCTTGGTGGCCGATGACATAAAGCCCGTCAGCGGCGAGGGCGCACCTTCATACACGTCCGGCGTCCAGGCGTGGAAGGGCACCGCCGACACCTTGAAGGCAAACCCGACCACCAGCAGCGCCGCGCCCACCAGCAGGAAGGTCAAATTGGCCGACCCGTCACGAACCGCGGCCACGATTCCTTCCAGGTTGATGCTGGCGGTACCGCCGAACACCATGGCGATGCCGTACAGCACGAACCCCGAAGAGAAAGCCCCCAGCAGGAAGTACTTGAGCGCCGCCTCCTGCGAGGCCAGCCGGGCGCGGAAGAACCCGGAAAGAATGTACAGCGGGATGGAGAGCAGCTCCAGCGCCAGGAAGAACATCACCAGGTCGTTGGCGTGGCCCATCAGCATCATACCGCCGATGCTGAACAGCAGCAGGGTGTAGTACTCGCCGCGCTGCAGGCGCATGCGCTTGAAGTAATCGTAAGCCAGCCCAATGCCAACCAGGCCCACGGCGGCAAACAGCGCGTCCAGGAACAGGGAGAACCCGTCCGCAACCACCATGCCGGCAAAGGCCGTGCCGGTGGACGGAACAGCGGCCAGCGCAGCCCCCAGCCCGGCCGCCAGGCCCAGCCCCGAGAGCAGCGCGGCAATCCCTTTGCGCCCCTCCGGCAGGAACACATCCGCGACCATCACCAGCACGCCGGTCACCAGCACCACCAGGACGGGAAGAATGGCCAGAAAATCGTTGATGCTCATGTCCGCGCTCCTAATGCATGGCTACGGCGGCGGGAAGCACGCTCTGCAGCAGCGTTTCCACCGACGGGTTGATCAAATCAAGGAAAGGCTGCGGGTACAGCCCGATCCAGAACACCATCACCAGGATGGGAACCAGTATCAGCACCTCGCGCAGGTTCAGGTCCGGCATCTGGCGGTTTTCCTCATGGGTCAGCGGGCCGAGGAACAGCCGCTCGTACAGGTGCAGCAGGTACACCGCCGCCAGGATCACCCCCACCGTGGCCAGCCCGGCGAACCAGGGCGTGCCCAGCGCCGGCGCCCCGAAGGAGCCCAGCAGGATGGTGAACTCGCCCACGAAGCCGTTGGTGCCCGGCAGCGCGGCCGAAGAGAGCACCACCGCCAGCATCAGCGCGCCCAGCACGGGCACCACCTTCCAGATACCGCCGTAAGCCGCCATGTCGCGGGTGTGCCGCCGCTCGTAGAGCATGCCCACCACCAGGAACAGCGCCCCGGTGCTCAGCCCGTGGTTGACCATCTGCAGCACCCCGCCGGCCACGCTCTGCTGCGTCAGCGCAAAGATGCCCAGCATGACAAAACCCAGGTGCGAGACCGAGGAGTAGGCCACCAGCCGCTTGGCGTCCTTCTGCGCGAAGGCCGTCGCCGCCCCGTAGAGGATGCCCACCACCGCCAGACCGGCCAGCCATGGCGCGGCCCGCAGCGTGGCCTCGGGGAAGAGCGGCAGGTTGTAGCGCAGGAAGCCGTAGGCCCCCATCTTCAGCATGATCCCGGCCAGAATGACCGACCCGGCGGTGGGCGCTTCCACGTGCGCGTCGGGCAGCCAGGTGTGGAGCGGGAACATGGGTACCTTGATGGCAAAGGCCAGCGCGAAGGCGAAGAACAGCCACAGCTGCGCCCCGGCGAACAGCTCCCGCTGAGCCAGCAGGTCGGTGTAGTTGAACGTCCCGGCCTGCAGGCCCATGAAGATGATGGCCAGCAGCATCAGCAGCGAGCCGAACATGGTGAAGATGAAGAACTTCAGCGCGGCGTAGATGCGGCGGGAATAGCCCCACAGGCCAATCAAGAAGTACATCGGCACCAGGGTGAACTCCCAGAAAATGTAGAACAGCACCAGGTCCAGCGCCAGGAACACGCCGATCAGGCCGGTCTCCAGCAGCAGGAAGAGGATCATGAACCCCTTGACACGCTCGCGCACCCCGGACCAGGCCGACAGCATGGCCAGCGGCACCAGGAAGGCGGTCAGCAGCACCATCAGCAGGGTGATACCGTCCACCCCCAGGGCAAAATCGATGGAAATCCCGGCTACACGCAGCCAGGGCACCTGAATGACCATCTGCATCTGCCCGGAGGAGGGGTCGAAGCCGGCCAGCAGCCACAGGCTGGCCGCGAAGGTGGCCAGCGCGGCCGCCATGGCCGTCCAGCGGATCCAGCTCCGCCGGGCATCCGGCAGCAGCGCCACCAGCAGCGCTCCGGCCAGCGGAAGGAAGGTCACCCACAGCAGAGGATTATTGCTCAAGTTCATACAGCGTCCCCAGTTCAGCGCGCCAGCAGGAAGGTAAAGATCAGGGCCACGCCCACCAGCATGATGAGCGCGTAGGAGCGCACGTAGCCGTTCTGCAGGCTGCGCCCCAGGTTGCCCAGCAGGCGGGCCATGCCGCCCGCTCCGTTCACCACCCCGTCGATCAGCCCCTGGTCCACCGGGCCGGCCAGCATCTGGCTCAGCCGGGTGTAGGGCGTCACGAACAGGGCGTTGTAAATTTCATCCACGTACCACTTGCGCCGCAGCCAGGTGAACAGCCCCTTGAGCCGGACCGCCAGAGGATCAGGCTCCTCGGCGCGGGTGAGCGGGCTGCGCCCGTACAGCAGCCAGCCCAGCCCCAGCCCTGCCAGGGCGATGACCAGCGCGATACCCGCGGTCAGCGGGTTGAACCCGGCTTCCACCAGCGGCTCGACGGTGTGGTGCAGCCAGTCACCCAGCAGGTGACTCCCGGGCAGGTTGAGCGCGCCGCCCACCGCCGCCAGCGCCGCCAGAATGCCCAGCGGCACGGTGATCACCGGCGAGGATTCGGTCGCCGCCCGGGCCGCCTCGCTGCGCCCCTGGCCGAAGAAGACCAGCGCCAGCTGGCGTGCGACGTAGAAGGCGGTCAGCAGGGCCGCGATCAGCAGCACCACGAACACCGCCGGGCTGACCTGCTCCGCCGCCGCCAGAATTTCATCCTTCGAGAAGAAGCCCGAGAGCGGGGCCACCCCGGCCAGCGCCAGCCCGCCGATCAGGTACACCCAGAAGGTCACCGGCATGCGGCTGCGCAGCCCGCCCATGAAGCGCATATCCTGCGGATCGAAGCCGCCGTGATGCCCGTCGTGAGCCTGGGCATGGCGCTCGTGACCGCGCTCCATGCCCAGGATGACCGAGCCGGCCCCCAGGAAGAGCAGCGCCTTGAAGAAGGCGTGGGTGATCAGGTGGAACATGCCGGCTACCACCGCGCCCATGCCCACCGCGGCCACCATAAAGCCCAGCTGAGAAATGGTCGAGAAGGCCAGCACGCGCTTGATGTCGGTCTGGGCCACGGCGATGGTGGCGGCGAACAGGGCCGTCAGCGCGCCCACCCACAAGACCGCCGACTGGGCCGCCGGCGCGGCGGCGAAGATCGGCAGCGAGCGCGCCACCAGGTACACGCCGGCCGTCACCATGGTGGCGGCATGGATCAGCGCCGAAACCGGGGTCGGGCCGGCCATGGCGTCCGGCAGCCAGGTGAACAGCGGCAGCTGGGCCGATTTGCCCGTCACCGCCAGCAGGAAGAACAGGGTGATGGCCAGCAGCACGGCGGGCGCGGCCTCCGCCGCCCGCGGCAGCACCTCGCCAAAACTGAGCGAGCCGAATGCCCAGAACATGGTGAACATGGCGATCAGAAAGCCAAGGTCGCCGATGCGGTTGACCACAAAGGCCTTCTTGGCCGCCCGCGCGTTGCCCAGCCCGGCTTCGCCCTTCTCAAACCAGAAGCCGATCAGCAAATACGAGCACAGGCCCACGCCTTCCCAGCCGACAAACATCATCAGGTAGTTGTCGGCGCTGACCAGCACCATCATCGCGGCGATGAACAGGTTCAGGTAGAGGAAGAAGCGGCGGAAGCGGGCCGGGTCGCCGTTGTGGCGCGTGTCATCGTGCATGTAGCCGATGGAATAGATATGAATCAGCGTGCCCACCCCCGAGACCACCAGCATCATGGTGACCGAGAGGGTGTCCACCCGGAAGGCCCAGTCCACGTTAAGCGAGCCGATGGACATCCAGCGCGCCAGCAGCAGGCTCTGGCCCTCCGGCTGCTGCGCCAGGCCCACAGCCAGCAGCACTGAGACGGCGAAGGAGCCCAGCGCGGCCAGGCTGGCCACCAGGCCCACGCCCCGCTCGCCCAGCGCCCTGCCAGCCAGCAGGTTGATCAGAATGCCCGCCAGCGGGATCAGGACCACCCAGGGAACCAGGGGAAAGAGAGTTTCAGCGGTCATTGCATTCTCCTGAACGGATCAGCCCTGCAGCATGCTGAGCTCGTCCACGTCGATGGTGTGGCGCGTGCGGAAGATGGCCACCATCAGGGCCAGGCCCACCGCCACCTCGGCCGCCGCCACGGTCATCACAAAGAAGACGAACAGCTGCCCGCTGAGCGCCTGGTGATAGGCGGCGAAGGCCACAAAGGCCAGGTTGGCGGCGTTGAACATCAGCTCGAGCGACATGAACATGATCAGCGGGTTGCGCCGCAGCAGCACCCCCAGAATGCCGATCAGGAACATAATCGCGGACAGGATCAGGTAATAACTCAACGGCATACGGCATCTCCTGCGGCCCGATCAGTAGATCGGGGTCTTTTCGGCGGGTTCTTCGACGGGCTTTTCAGCCGGCTGTTCGGCGGCCGCGGTTCGAGCGGCGGCCTGGCGCTCGCGGCGGGTCAGGTAGATGGCCCCGATGACCGCCGAGAGCAAAATCACCGCGGTGATCTCAAACGGCAGCAGGAACTGGCTGAAGAGCAGCTGGCCTATTGCCGCCGGGCTGGCAAAATCCGGAGGAAGAGAGGGCAGCGCGGCCATCTCCACCCCCGCGCCGCGGAAGAGGATGTAGATCACGGCCTCCGCCAGCAGGGCCACGGCCACCAGCACCGAGAGCACGCGGTGCCCCCGCCCGGTGGAGCGCTGGGTGATGTGCTCCGCGCCCAGCAGCATGATCACGAACAGGAACAGCACCATGATGGCCCCGGCGTAGACCGACACCTGCGCCAGCGCGATGAACGGCGCCCCCAGAGTCATGTAGAGCACCGCTACCGTGGCGAAGTTGAGCACCAGAAAGAGGGCCGAGTAGACGGCATTGCGGGAGGTGAGCATCCCCAACGCGGTGATGACCACAATCAACCCCAGCAGCCCGTAAACCAGCATCACTCCGATGGACATGTGCCCTCCTCTCAGTCGGTCGGATCGGACATTTCGGGGATGGCGCGCGTGTACACCCCCGGCGGGGTTCGCTGCGGGGTGGGCTTGCCGCCCGGCGGAACCGGCTCCAGAAGCATCTCCTTGGTGTAGATGGCGCTGGCCCGGTCGTGGAACGAAAGCTCGTAGTTGTCGCTCAGCACGATGGCCTCGGTCGGGCAGGCATCCTCACAGTAGCCGCAGAATATGCAGCGCAGCATGTTGATCTCATAGGTGCTGGCGTAGCGCTCACCCGGCGAGTAGCGCTCCTCGTCCGAGTTTTCCGACGCCTCGACGAAAATGGCGTCGGCCGGGCAGGCCGCCTCGCACAGCGAGCAGCCGATGCAGCGCTCCAGCCCGGTGTCCTCGTAGCGGCGCAGCACGTGCCGCCCGCGGAAGCGGGTGCGCACCATGCGCTTCTGCTCCGGGTACTGCACGGTGACGGTTTTTTCTGTCAAAAAGGCCTTCAGCGTGGTCAGCAGTCCACGTACCAGCATGTCACTATCCTCCTACCAGCACCACAATCAGCGCCGTGACCAGCACATTCACCAGGCCGAGCGGGAAGAGCACCTTCCAGCCCAGGGCCATCAGGCGATCATAGCGAATGCGCGGCAGCGCGCTGCGCACCCACACCATCACGAACAGCCAGACCACCACCTTGGCCACCAGGTACAGCGGCCCCAGAATGGGGAAGCGGTCCACAAACGGCCCCAGGTACCCGCCCAGGAAGAGCGTGGCGCCGATGGTCGCCACGGCGATCATCTTGATATACTCGGCCATGAAGAACAGGGCAAATTTCATCCCCGAGTATTCGCTGTGATAGCCGGCGGTCAGCTCCTGCTCGGCCTCGGGCATGTCAAAGGGCGCCCGGTTGACCTCCGCCAGGCTGGCGATGAAATAGAGCACAAACCCGGCCGGCTGCAGCACTGCAAACCACATGGGCCGCTGGGCGTCGACGATGTCCACCAGGCTCATCGAGCCGGCCAGGATGACTGGCCCCACGATGGCCAGCCCCAGGGCTAGCTCGTAGCTGATCATCTGCGCGGTGGCCCGCAGCCCGCCCAGCATGGCGTACTTGTTGTTCGAGGACCAGCCCGCCAGGGTGATGCCGTACACCGAGATGGACGTAATGGCGATAATGTAGAGCACCCCGACGTTGATGTCCGTCAGGAACAGGTTGACCGTGCGGCCGAACAGGTTCAGCGGCGGCCCCAGCGGCACCACCGCCAGCACGGTCAGCGCGGGCAGCACCGTGATCAACGGTGCCAGGATGAAGATTTTCTTATCCGCCCCGGCCGGGGTCAGCTCTTCCTTGAAGATCAGTTTGACCGCGTCGGCGATGGGCTGCAGCACCCCCTGCGGACCGGCCCGGTTTGGCCCCACGCGCACCTGAATGCGGGCGATGACCTTGCGCTCGAAGAGCGTGACGTAGGCGAAGCCGCCGGTCAGCATCAGCACCATCACGACCGACTTGATTACCCATTCCAGGATCATCCCTGCGTCCATGCGCTCCCTCCTAAGCTTCCGGTTCGGTCACCAGCGGGCGCAGGCGCACCGCCTCCGGCCCGGTGGCCGGGATGCCCACGCTGCGCGGAGCCAGCAGCACGTCCGGGGGCAGCTGCTCGTCCACGCGGATTTCCACGCCGCTGGCCGTCCAGCCCTCGCCTTCCAGCGTCACCAGGCTGGCGGCGCCGAAGCCCAGCCGGGCGGCCGTCTCCGGGTTCAGCCAGACCTCGCGCCGGGCCATGCGCTGCCCAACGATCTTCATGGACGGCTTGAGCGTCAGCCCCTGATCGTACAGCCGGGTGACCGGGGCCAGGTACACCGCCCCTTCCGGCACCTGCAGCGGAGCCGGCGCTGCCATCGCGATCGAAACCTCCCCGTCCGGGTCAGTAACGGCATCCGGCTGGAGCTGCACGCCCAGGCCCTGATGGTTGTCGTACCCGGTGCCGCCGTAGTAGCGGTCCTCGCGCCCGATGATGGGCCACTGCTCGGACACCTCGCTGATCAGCGCGTAGTCCAGCCCGGCGTACGCCGGCACGCTGGCGGCGATGCGCAGCATAACCGTGGCCGCCGAAGCGCCCTCCAGCTCGATTCCCACGCGCAGGCCCACACGGGCCGCGATGGAGAAGTCCGCCAGCGGTCCGGGCGGCGCGGCCACCGCCGGGTAGAACCGCTGTACCCGGCGCTCGCCGCTGGTGAAGGTACCCTCGCGCTCGGTAAAGGCCTGCGCGGGCAGCACCACGTCCGCCATCTGGGCGGTGCGGGTCATGAACAGATCCTGCACCACCAGGAAGCCGGCCTGCTTGAGCGCCGCCTCCAGCGCGGGATGGTCACCCGCCGGGTCCGCCGCGGCGATCCAGGCCAGCCCGGACCCGGAAAGCGCTCCGGCCAGGTCCGCCTCCGGGCGGAAGCCCATGTCGTAAGCCCCCAGGGTGTTGTTCTGCTGCCAGACGCCGATCAGGCCGCTGTTGACCTTCCCGGCGCGCCCGCTGCCGGCCAGCAGACCGGCCGCTTCGCGGGCCAGCGCGGTGGTCTCCGCCAGCCCCAGCCCTTCCGAGCCGTAGAAGATCACCAGGTTTTCCGCCGAGCGCAGCGCTTCGGCCGCTTCGGCCAGCTCGCCCTCGCCGGCGGCCAGCCGCCCCAGAGCCTCGAGCTCCTCACCGTAGCGGTAATGGTGGATGAAGCGGGCATAGGGGTCCAGCCGGGTCGGGCGGGGGTTGAGCACCATCAGCGCCGCACCGCGGTCGGCGGCTCGCTTGACGCGCAGCCACCAGACCGGCGCTTCTTCCTGCAGATCGCTGGCGATCACCAGAATGGCGTCGCCCTTGCCCAGCTCGCCCAGGTTGGAGCCTTTCCCCAGCCCGTATCGCTGGACGTACTCGCCGCCGCCCACCTGCGTGTGCAGCAGCTTGCGCCCGCCCAGGTGATCGGTCACCTGGGCCAGGTTGAACAGGTCCTCGTTCGCCAGCCGCCCGCCGGCCAGGGTCACCGTGCCGGCTCCGGCCTGGCGCAGGCGCTGCTCCACCAGGTCCAGCGCCTCATCCCAGCTGACCGGCACCAGCCCCTGCTCTTTGCGCACGTGCGGCGAGAGGATGCGCTCGCCGCTCTCGGCGTAGTGATAGCCAAAGCGGCCTTTGTCGCAGATCCAGATCTCGTTGACCAGCTCGTTCTGGCGCGGCATCACCCGCTTGACCACCCATTTGCCACCGGATTTGACCTCGCGGCGGGTGTTGAGGGTGGTGTTGCAGCCCACCGGGCACTGCGTGCAGATGGAAGCGTTGTTTTTCAGCTCCCAGGGACGCGCGGCGAAGCGGAAGTCGGCCGTGGTCAGCGCGCCCACCGGGCAGATGTCGGTGGTGTTGCCCGAGAAGTACGAATCAAAGGGCGGGTCGGAATAGGTCACAATCTGCATCGATCGCCCGCGGTGGTAGAAGGACAGCACCGGCTCGTCGACGATTTCGTCCTGGAAGCGGATGCAGCGGGCGCACAGAATGCAGCGCTCGCGGTCCAGGTAGATCAGCTCGCCCAGCGGCACGTGCTTGGCCAGGCGCATCTTGTCGTCCAGTAAAAAGCGCGACTGGCCCGGTCCGTAGGCGCGGGTCAGGTCCTGCAGCGGGCACTCGCCGCCCTTGTCGCAGATGGGGCAGTCCAGCGGGTGCGAGGTCAGCAGGAACTCGATGATGTCCCTGTGGGCGCGCAGCACCTCGGGTGTGTTGGTGCGGATCACCATCCCTTCCGAAACCGGGATGGTGCAGGAGGTCTCCAGCTTGGGGCTGAATTGAATTTTCGGCTGTCCGTCGGCGTCCAGCACGGGCTGGCCGGTGGCGCGGTCCACCATGGGGCGGCCCACCTGCACCAGGCACATGCGGCACATGCCCACCGGCTCCATCTTGGGGTGGTAGCAGAACACCGGGATGTCGATGCCGGCCTTCCTGGCCGCGTCCACCACCAGCGTACCCTCCGGGACGGTGACGGTCAGGTCGTCAATGGTCAGGGTTACCTGATTCGCCATGCAGCTCTCCTCAGGATCCGTTGAAATCGGATCGGAATTTCTCAATGCCAGACAGCACGGCCATGGTGGAAAACTCACCCAGCGCGCACAGGCATTTGCCCTGGATTTCGCGGGCCACGTCGACCAGCAGCTCCACGTCCTCGGGGTTGGGCTGGCCGCTGTTCAGCCGCCGGGTGATGTGATTCATCCAGTAAGTGCCCTCGCGGCAGGGCGTACATTTGCCGCAGGACTCGTGGCGGAAGAACGAGACCGTCTTGTGCACCAGCCATTTCATATCCACGGTCTCGTCCAGGATGATCACCGAAGCCGAGCCGAGCGGTGCGCCGAGCGCGTCGGTCATCTCGTAAGTCATGGGCGTGTCCAGCGCCTTTTCGTCGGCGACGATCAGCGTCGAGGACGCCCCCGCCGACATGATGGCCTTGATCTTCCCATCCTCAAGGATACCCCCGCCGTGCTCGTAGATCAGCTCGCGGAAGGTGCGCCCCAGGGGCAGCTCGTAGTTGCCCGGGCGGTTGACCCGCCCCGACAGGCAGAAGATCTTGGTCCCCGGCGAGCGGTCGGTGCCGTACTGGCGGTAGAAGGAATTGCCCTTGCCCAGGATGACCGGCAGGTTGGAAAGTGTCTCGACATTGTTGATCACCGTGGGCTTGCCGTACAGACCTTCGACGGCCGGGAAGGGCGGGCGCAGGCGCGGCTGGCCCAGCTTGCCTTCGAGCGACTCCAGCAGCGCGGTCTCCTCGCCGCAGATGTAGGCCCCCGCCCCCAGATGGGTGTAGAGGCGCAGCGAGTAGTCCGTGCCCAGAATGCGGTCGCCCAGCAGCCCGGCCTGCTCCAGCTCGGCGATTTTTTCGTCCAGCCAGGCAGCGATCTGCCAGAACTCGCCGCGCAGGTAGATGTAGCCGGTGTTGGCCTGCACCGCGTAGCAGGCGATCATCAGCCCCTCCAGGAACTGGAGGGGGTTGCGTTCCAGGATCTCGCGGTCCTTGAAGGTGCCCGGCTCGGATTCGTCGGCGTTGGCCACCACGTAGTGCGGCCACAGGTTGTTGGGCAAAAAGCTCCACTTCAGCCCGGTGGGGAAGCCCGCGCCGCCCCGGCCGCGCAGACCGGAGTCCTTGACCTGCTGGACCACATCGGCGGGCTTCATCTGCAGGGCCTTTTCAAACCCCTGAAAGCCCTCGTTCTGCCGGTAAACCTCCAGCCGGTCCAGGTCGGGGATCTCGCGGTGGCGCAGCAGCAGATAGACCTGATCGCTCATGCGGCTCCCTCCCTCGACCTGGCTTCCTGCACGGCCTTCTCGCGCAGCGCGGCGATCACCTGCAGGGCGGTCTCCGCAGTCTGGTTCTCATAGTAGGCGATCTCCCCGTCTCCCTGCACCTGGAAGACCGGCGCCCGGTGGCAGGCCGCCAAGCACTTGACCTCTTCAATGGTGAACAGCCCGTCGGGCGTGGTCCCGCCGGAGCTGACGCCCAGCTCCTTGCACAGCGCCTCGAAGAAGGTCTCCGCGCCGCGCAGGGCGCAGGGCAGGTCGGTGCAGACCTGGATGCGGTAGCGACCTTCGTGCTGGTCATAGAACAGGGTATAAAAGCCCACCACCGAAGCCACGTCGGTGACCGACATCTCCAGGATTTCGGCGATATCCGCCAGCTCGTTCGGGCTGATGTAGTTGTCGTCACGCTGGGCCAGGAACAGCAGCGGCATCACGGCGGACCGCTTGCGCTCCGGCGGGTACTTGGCGAGAATCTGCTCGATCTCGGTCTGGTATTTGGCGTGGAATGCGTTCAACGGTCACAATCTCCCAGAATAATATCGATGCTGCCGATGATCCCGACCACGTCGGCCACGAAATGATTGCGCGACATAATCGGCATGGCCTGCAGGTTAACGAAGGACGGGGTCACCAGGTGAACGCGGTGCGGCTTCGGGCCTCCGTCGCCCTCCAGGTACACGCCGATCTCGCCGCGCGGGCCTTCGATCGCGCTGTAGACGTACTCTTTCGGCGCGTGGAAGCCTTCGGTCCAGTACTTGAAGTGATGGATGACCGCCTCCATGGAGTGGCCCAGCTCGGAGCGGGGCGGCGGGTTGAAGTAGCGGTTGTTCGAGCGAACCGGTCCGAGCGGCATCTTGCGCAGCGCCTGCTCGATGATGCGCAGCGACTGGCGCATCTCGTCGATGCGCACGAAGAAGCGCCCGTACACGTCCCCGTCCGGATAGGTGGGGATGTCGAAGTCGTACTGCTCGTAGCCCGAGTAGGGCCGCACCTTGCGCAGATCATACGGCAGGCCGGTGGCGCGGATGACCGGGCCGGTCAGGCCGTACTGCATGCACTCCTCGGTGGTGATCACGCCGATGCCCTGGGTGCGCTCCTCGAACAGCTCGTTGCCCTCGATCAGCGAGACGTACTCGTCGATGCGGCCCGGCATCAGCTGCAGGAAGCGGCGCACGGCGTCCTCGAACTCCACCGGCACGTCGCGCCACAGCCCGCCCGGGCGGATGTAGGTGGTCATCATGCGCGCCCCGCTGACCAGCTCGAAGATGTCCAGGATGATCTCGCGCTCGCGCATGGTGTAGAGGAACAGCGAGGAGGCCCCCAGGTCCATCACCGAGGTGCCCAGCCAGACCAGGTGCGAGTTGATGCGGGTCAGCTCCGCCAGGATCACCCGGATGGCCTGGGCGCGGGGCGGCACGTCGATGCCGCACAGCTTCTCCACGGCCAGGCTGTAGGCCAGGTTGTTGCCCAGCGGGTTGAGGTAGTCGGCCCGGTCGGTCATCACTTCGGCCTTGATGTAGGTCTTGGCCTCCATGTTTTTCTCGATCCCGGTGTGCAGGAAACCGATATCAGGGATGCAGTTGATCACCGTCTCGCCGTCCAGCTCCAGCAGCAGGCGCAGCACGCCGTGCGTGGAGGGGTGCTGCGGGCCCATATTCAGCAGCATGGTTTCGCCCGTCAGGGCGCGCTCCGAGACCAGGTGTTTCAACTCATCCGTCGAGACTTCGCGGATATCGCTCATTCAGGGACCTCCCGTCAGTCCTTGGCGTAGGGCTTGCGCCGGTCGACTTCCTCGCGGTTGAAGGTGAACTGCACCTCTTCATACCCCAGGGGATAGTCCTTGCGCAGCGGATGGCCCTGCCAGTCGGCCGGCATTAAGATGCGGCGCAGATCAGGGTGGCCGTCGAAGCGGATGCCGAACAGGTCGAAGATCTCGCGCTCCTTCCAGTTGGCCCCGGCAAACACCCCGGTCAGCGTGGGCATGGTGGGGAAATTGCCGTTCAGGGGCACCCGCAGGCGAAGCAGCAGGTTGTCGGTCGGGTTGTACAGCTGGTAGAACACGTGGAAGCGCGGTTCCTGCTCGGGCCAGTAATCGACGGCCGATGCGTCAATAAAGAATTTAAAGCCAAACTCGTCGCGCAGCGCGGTGGCGGCCGGCACGATGGTCTCCGGGGTGAAGAAAAGCGTCACCTCACCCTGGTACTCGTGCAGTTCTGCTCCAAAGCGCTCGCGAACTGCCTTGACAGTCTCTTCCAATTTTGCGTCCATTCGCCCACCTCACTCTGGATGCTGGCGGTGTCGGGTAGCTATGCAGGGAGCGACTTACTTCCAATCGCTCAGTTTTTCTCGCTTGACCTTCTCATGCAGGGTAAGGATTCCGTGGATCAGACCCTCCGGGCGCGGCGGGCACCCGGAAATGTACACGTCCACCGGCACGATTTCGTCGACCCCCTGGACCAGGGCGTAGTTGTTGAACACGCCGCTGGTCGAAGCGCAGTCCCCCATGGCGATGACCCATTTCGGCTCGGGCATCTGGTCGTACAGCTGGCGCAGCACGGGCGCCATTTTTCGGCTGACCCGCCCGGCCACAATCATCAGGTCCGACTGGCGCGGGCTGGCTCGCATCAGCTCCATGCCGAACCGGCTGACGTCATAGGTGGGCGCCTGGGCGGCCATCATCTCGATGGCGCAGCAGGCCAGGCCAAATAACATCGGCCACATGGAGTTGGTGCGCGCCCAGTTGACCATTTGCTCCAGTGTGGTCGTCACTGCCCCCATGTTGCCGGTTTTCTGCTCTATTCCCATTCCAGGGCTCCTTTTTTCCAGGCGTACAGGTGCGCGACCTCCAGCAGCCCCAGGAAGATCGCCATGGCGATCAGCCCCGGAACGCCGACCTGGCGCACAACCGTCGCCCAGGAAATGACGAAGATAACCTCGATGTCGAACAGGATAAACAGCACAGCGATGAGGTAGAAGCGCACGCTCATCCGCCGCCGCCCCGGACCGTACGGCACCATGCCGGATTCATACGGCGCGGACTTGCGGCGGGTGGGCCGCTTCGGCCCGAACAGGTACCCCAGGAGCATGGCAATGATGCCCACCAGCAGTGCGATGAGGAAAATGATCAGCAGCGGAAGGTATTCCTGGAGCATACCGCCTCTCCCTCACAAATCAATACAGAAATGATCTTTTTTGTGCAATTCAAGTATAACATGGAAGATCCCGCGGCGTGTGTATTTTTTCACAAAGCGACGCTTACCCCGTTGTCAGCCGCTTCCCTAATGATATTACACTTTGAAAAAAAGGGGATTGAGAAGATCAATCTAATCAGTATTTTCTCTAACCTGAAGGAGAGAACCGGGCCGTTCGTTAAAAAGACAGCGCCCGATAACCGGGCGCTGCTATGAGTACGCTGTGTCACCACAACGGACCCCCAAACAATCGCTTCATGAAGATGAACCGGTTCCCCCTGGCCTGATCCTGTGAAATGAATGCTGTTATGCTGGCAAGGTCAGGCCGCCCGGCTCAGTGGATGGGCGGCGATGAGGGCACGGTGCTGCGGTGAAGCTGTGACGTCGGCGTCGGTGAGACTGCGATGGGCTTCGGTGCGATACGCGGGCTGTGGTGCGCAGGGGGACGTTGAGCGATGATTCAGCGATGCGGGCCGTCAGAATGAAGCAACCATGAGGCCGGGAAACTGCGTATCGAGTCGTCGAGCCGGGCGTCTGTAATGGGCCGGACGGGTCGCATGGGCCGCGATTTTCACCCGCTGCGTTGGCGTGTGGGCAATGCTGGGCGGGGTGCAGTAGAATGCCGTCCGGGATTGGAGCGTTGTGTTGGGGGCCGAGACCCTCTTCAGTGAAGGATTGATTTTGGAATGTTAATGTCGTCTTACCACATTGTCGCGCTGCGGCTCGCCGCAGGGAAAGCGGTTAGTGCCGTTCTCGGGCACATCATTAGTATAGTATGAAAAGCGATTTGAGTCCATTACAGAAACCTTTCAAAACAGTTGTCCAAACGAAACGGCGAGCATACCTCTCGACCGGCCCCAGAACCCAAACCGGCATTTTTGTCAGGCCCGAAATTATCTACCCCAGACCCTGCACCACACGTGGCCGGTATATTTTTCGGTAAAGAGAAACGAATCGTACAGCCGGTTGGCCGCCTCACCCTGGCCGGTTTCGACAAAGACCTGCCGTGCGCCGCGGGCCTTCACCCGGTGCAGGCACTCCAGCATCAGGATGCGGGCCAGCCCTTTGCGGCGGTGATCGGGATGGGTGCAGACCGGCTCGTAAACCGCCGAGCGGTTGACCGGCTCCAGAATGATGGCCGCGTGCGCGGCGAAGGAACCGTCCGGCGCTTTAGCGACCAGGTGCAGATCCTCATCGTAGGACGGGGCCAGGCGGGAGAAGGTCAGCATCTCGCCGGCGGTGTGGAATGTGCGCCCGAAGGCGGCGTTGAGCAGGTCCGCCAGGCGCTGGCAGTCAGCCGGGTCGGACCCCCGCAGCGTGCGCAGGGTATAACCCGGCGCCATCGCCGGCACGGGCGGCAGCGGGCGGTCGCCCAGGTACATCCGGCGGGCCACACTGCCATGGGGCAGCATCTCGTAGCCGCGCGCGCCCAGCAGCCGCTGGCGGGGGAAATCGTAGTCATACACCATGGTCTGGATCCGGCGGCCCTGCCCGTCTCCGACCGGCACCGCCAGATTCTCCTCCGCCCAGGCGATCATGCCCGCTTCCAGGTCTTCCCGGTAGTCGGGATGCAGCTGCAGGTAAAACCAGCCCCCATCCTCGGGCATGGCCGCGCCGGCCAGCCGGCCTTCCGCCGTCTCCCACAGGCGGATCCGCGCAGCCCATTCCGGGTCCAGGTCGGGGTTGGGGTCGTAGAAGCGCGAGGCGTCCCAGTTGCGCACGTCGATATTCCAGCCCAGCCCGGTGATGGGGAAGGTCTCCACCAGCAGCCGGCGCACCCGCCAGAAGTCTTCATCATCGCGCAGCGGGCGGCTGGTATAGCCCTGCGGCGTGTAGGCTGCAGCGCTGTCGGGCATTCAATCACCTCCAAGAAAAATGCCGCGGGAAATCCCGCGGCATTGAATGCAATTTGTGTGCCGCTCAGGAGAGGTATTCCCGCAGGTGGCGGCTGCGCGTGGGATGGCGCAGCTTGCGCAGGGCCTTGGCCTCGATCTGGCGGATGCGCTCGCGGGTGACGTTGAAGTAGCGGCTGACCTCTTCCAGCGTGTGATCCTTGCCGTCGATCAGCCCGAAGCGCAGCTCGAGCACCTGCCGCTCCCGCTCGGAAAGCGCGCCCAGCGCATTCTGCACCTGCTCGCGCAGCATCTCCCGGGCGGCAGCGTCCATCGGCTCCAGCGCCTCGTCGTCCTCGATGAAGTCGCCCAGCTGACTGGATTCTTCATCCCCCACCGGCCGCTCCAGTGAAACCGGCTCCTCGGCCGACTGCAGAATGCGCTGCACCTTGGCGGTGGCGGCGATCCAGCGGCGCTGCAGCTCGGGGTCCAGCTCCAGGTTGTTCTCGCGGGCCTGCTTGATGGACTGCACGTCCTCCGGCGGGAGGAACTCTCCCTCCAGGGCCAGCTCTTCCAGGGTGGCTTCGCGGCCCAGCTTCTGCACCAGCGAGCGCTGCACCCGCAGCAGGCGGGTGATGGACTCGAACAGGTGCACCGGGATGCGGATGGTGCGCGCCTGCTCGGCGATGTAGCGGCTGATCGACTGGCGGATCCACCAGGTGGCGTAGGTGGAGAACTTGAAGCCGCGGGTGGGGTCGAACTTGGAGACCGCCCGCAGCAGGCCAAGATTGCCCTCCTGAATCAGGTCCAGGAAGGAGATTCCCCGGCCCAGGTAGCGCTTGGCGATCGAAACTACCAGGCGCAAATTGGCGCGGATCAGGGTCTGGTTGGCCTCTTCGGCGCGCCACTCCACCCCTTCGATCTCGTCCTTCAGGTCCTCCTCCGGGGGCATGTGTTTCTCGAAGAAGGCCGGTTTCGGCAGGGAGGTGTGCCGCCGCAGCCCTTCGATCAGGTCGCTGGTGACCTTGCCGGGCAGCAGGTACAGGCACAGGAAGAAGGTGAAGGCGTGGCGCACCAGCTCGTCCCACAGCGGGTCCTTGCCCCACTGCCCGTTGTCCAGGTAGGAGCGCAGGTAGGAGGGGTCATTGGACTGCCAGGAACGGCGCAGCTGCTGGGCCTCCAGCGCGATCAGGCTGAGGTCGGGCATCTCGCCGCCGGCCAGGCGGTCGGCGTCTTCCTGCAGCCGCTGCCAGGCGGTGATCATATGATGGACCACATCCATGAACAGCCGGCGGTAGTAGTCGGGGTCCTTCTGGTCGCCTTCGTGGTGCGACATCAGGGTTTCCAGCAGCCGGCTGGCCTCAATCCGCGTGGCCAGGCGGAACTCGCTGTCCGCGTCCAGCAGGTTGATCTGCCCGATTTCCTTCAGGTACAGGCGCACCGGGTCTTCCGAAAGCTCCACAGCGAAGGTGGGGTCCTCGAGAATCTCCAGCGGGTCTTCCACCGGAACGTCTTCCGTTTCCCACTCCTCTTTGGAGCGGGCCTCGACCACCTCGTCGGCGAACTCGTCGCCCGGCTCAGCCCCGGCCTCTTCCGGAGCAGCGCCGGTCAGCTCGGGATCCACCAGCTCGCTCTTGCGCGCGCGCCGGGTGCGCCGCGTCTTGGGGCTGGTTTCTGGGGCTGTCGAATTGTCTGAAGACCTTGGGGAGGTTTTTCTAGGGCGACCCATAGTCATAACTATACCATACTTCCTTCAGTCAATCTGTAATGGACTGGCCAGCGCCGCGGACAGGCACTGTTTGGCTTTGATCAACTGCAGCAGCTGCTCGGCAAAGGGATTGAGCGTGCTCCCCTCACTTTCCTGAGCCTCCTGCTGCATCAGATACAGCTGGCGCAGCCCTTCTTCGACCCGCAGCAGGCGCAGGCCCATGAAGGTTTTCACCAGGTCGTCCAGCAGCAGCTCGCCGGTCGGTTCCCCCAGCGGCAGCGGCGCGCGGAGCGCCTCCACCAGGCCGGCGATCTCCTCCGGCGCGGCGTGCTGCAAATAAGCTTCCGGCTCCTCGTTCTCCTGCTCCAGCGCGCCGCGGATCAGGGCGGCCACCTGGCGGTGGTCGGCGCTGACAAAGTCCGGCAGGTCCAGGCGGGGCTGCCCGATTTGCTGCAGGGCGCGATCGAGCAGGTACAAATTGTCGGGCTTGCGCAGCAGCAGGCGCAGGCAGTGAGCCTCCATCTCGTGCTCCCGGCGCCGGGCGGTGGCCGGGGCTTCCCCCCGCCCCTCGGCCTGCGGGGGCATCAGCGGCTCGGATGAACGCCGGCGGCCCCGTCTGGGCGCGGGAGCCGGGCGGCCGCTGCCGACCAGCGCGCGCTCGTCCACGCGCAGCAGCCGGGCCAGGCGCTGGGTGTAGTCCTGCCGCTCCACCGGGCTGCCCACCTCCTGAATCAGCGGCATCACCCGTTCAGCGATCTCGCGCTTCACCCGCGGGTCGTCCAGGTCCTGGCCGCGGGCCAGCGTCTCCATCACGTGCACCACCACCGGTTTGGCCTCGTCCAGAATGCGCTTCCACTCCTCCGGATCGCGCAGCACCACCTCGTCCGGGTCCATGCCCTCGGGGATGGTGGTGACGCGCAGGTCAGCCTGCAGGCGGGCCTCGTGGCGCATCAGGCCGCGGGCGTCAAAGACGATCTCGTCGGTCTGGTCCAGCGCCTGGCGGGCAACCTCCAGCCCGCGCAGGGTGGCCTTCTCGCCGGCGGCGTCCGCGTCCAGCGCCAGCACAATGCGCCGGGTGTAGCGCTTGAGCAGGCGCATCTGGTCGTCGGTCAGCGCGGTGCCCATGGGCGAGACGGTGTTGGTGAACCCGGCCTGGTGCAGCACAATCACGTCCAGATAGCCTTCGACGATGACCACCTGGTCGGCGGCGCGGATGGCCTTGCGGGCCTGGTCCAGACCGTAAAGCAGGCGGCCCTTGTCGAACAGCGCCGTCTGCGGGGAATTGAGGAACTTGGGAATGTCGTTGGGGTCCAGGATGCGCGCCCCGAAGCCGGCCATGTGCCCGCTGGCGTCGCGGATGGGGAACATGATGCGGTTGCGGAAGCGGTCGTAAACGCCCTGGCCCTCCTGCCGCTCGGTCACCAGGCCGGCCTGCAGCAGCTCCTCCGGGGTGTAGCCGCGCTGTGTGAAATGCTGCAGCGCCGCTTCCCAGGCGACGGGCGCGTAGCCCAGCCCGAAGGTCTCAATGGTCTGGGCGGTCAGGCCGCGTTTGGCCAGATATTCCCGGGCCGGCGCCCCGGCCGGGCTCTGCAGCAGGTGGTGGCGATAAAAGATCACCGCCTCTTCCAGCAGGCCGCGCAGCCGCTCGTTGGCCTCGTCGCGCTCCTGCTTCTGCGGCGTGAGCGGCTCCAGCTGCACACCGGCGCGCTCCGCCAGATAGCGCAGCGTCTCGGCGAAATCCCAGCCCTCCTTTTTCATCACGAACTGGAAGATATCGCCGCCCTCATTGCACTGGCCAAAACAGCGCCAGGTGCCCGAATCCGGAAAGACCACAAACGCAGGGGTTCGCGTGTTGGGGTGAAAGGGGCAAAAACCCGTGTAGTTTTTTCCCGCCCGGCGCAGCTTTACCGTTTCAGAAACCAGATCGACAATGTTCAGGCGGGCCTTGATCTCATCTATGGCTGTCATGGCATCGTTTCCGGATTCTATCCCAAAACCGATTTCGTGGAACTGCAGGAAGCGCGAGGAGACGCGCTTCCTGCATCCATCTTACCCCTTTTTGGAAAAAGCATCCTCCGGCCGCCGCCCGGCGAGATTAGAAACCTTCCAGCCGGGAAAGGTCGGCCATGCCGGCCGTCATGGCGGCGATGCGCTGCAGGATGCCCAGGCGGTTGCGGCGCACCTGTTCATCCTCTGCCATCACCAGTACGTCGTCAAAGAAGCGGTTGATTTCCGGAACCAGATAACCAAACAACTTGAAGAACATCTGCACCGAGCCGGCCCGGCGCGGGATCTTTTCGGCCTCGCTGACCGCCTCCCACAGAGAGCGCTCGGCTTCGGTCTCAAACAGCCCCGGGTCCACCGGGTAAATTTCGGGCTGGTCGCGGGTGATGCGCACGCAGCGGGCGTAGGCCGGCAGCAGGGTGGGCCACTGCGGGTCCTTCACCCACTCGCTCAGCTCTTTGACCGCCAGCCTGGCCGAGGCCGGGTCAGCGCCCTGCTCGGCCAGCACCGCGCTGACCACGTCGTGACGGTAGCCCTCTTCCAGCAGGAAGTTCTGCAGACGCCCGGCGATGAAGTCCAGGGTGGCCTTCAGGTGATCTTCGGTTACCTCGATGGGCTGGAAGCGGGCCGCGGCGGCGGCGGCCGCCCGCAGGTCCAGCGGCAGCTCCCAGTGAGTCAGCAGCTGGATCAGACCCAGGGCGGTGCGGCGCAGGGCGAAGGGGTCCTTGGTGCCGCTGGGGGCCAGCCCGGCAGCGAACAGCCCCACCAGCGAGTCCACCCGGTCGGCGATGCCCAGCATCAGCGCCGGGGGCTTGGCGGGCAGCGCGTCACCGGCGAAGCGCGGCAGCAGGTACTCGAACAGCGTCTCCGCCACCGCCGGGTCCTCGCCCGACTTGAGCGCGTAATGGCGGCCCATAATGCCCTGCAGGCCGGTCATCTCGATGACCATGTGGGTCACCAGGTCGGCCTTGCACAGTTTGGCCGCGCGGCGGGCCACTTCGGCGTCGTCCTCCTGCAGCGGGACCATCATCAGCAGGTCCTCCAGCAGCTCTTCCACCCGGCGCTGCTTGTCGAGCATCGAGCCGAGTTTGGTCTGGAAGGTCAGCGTGGACAGGCGCGGCAGGTACTCCTCCAGCGGCTTCTTCAGGTCCTCGGAGATAAAGAAAGCGGCGTCGGCGAAGCGGGCGCGAATGACGATCTCATTGCCCTCGCGGACGGTGTCCAGATACTGGCGGCCGCCGTTGCGGATGGTGACAAAATGCGGCAGCAGCTTGCCATCCGGCGCATAGACCGGGAAGTAGCGCTGGTGCTTCTTCATCACGGTCACCAGCACCTGCTCGGGCAGCTCCAGGTGCTCGCGGTCGAAGCTGCCCAGCACGGCCGTGGGGGCCTCCACCAGCTGGGTGACCTCCTCCAGCAGGCGCGTGTCCAGCCGCTCCGGGTCGCCCCCGGCGGACTGGATCAGCTCGCGCACCTGGCGGGCGATTTCCGCGCTGCGCCCGGCCGGGTCCAGCACGATACCCTGGGCGGCCAGCGCGTCAAAATAGGCCTGCGGGTTGGGTGTTTCCAGCCATTCCGGGTCGTGGAAGCGCAGCCCGCGGGTGGCGCCGCCCGACTGCAAACCGGCGTATTCAAAGGGGATCACCTGCTCGCCCAGCAGGGCCAGCAGCCAGCGGATGGGGCGCGAGAAGGCCACGCCGGTCGCGTTCCAGCGCATGGCCCGCTCGAAGCGCAGCCCGGCGATCAGCCCGGGCAGGGCCTCGGCCAGGATCTCCACCGCCGGGCGGCCGGGTTCGAACACCCGCGCAGTCACGTATTTCCCGCCGTCCAGCTCCTCGACCTTCAGGTCCTCGACCGACAGGCCGCGGCTGCGGGCAAAGCCCTCGGCCGCTTTGGTCGGCGCGCCGGAAGCGTCGAAGGCCCGCTGCGCCGGCGGCCCTTTGACCACGGTTTCCCGGTCGGGCTGGCGCTCGGCCAGCTGGCTGACAGAAACCACCAGCCGGCGCGGGGTGCCCATCACGCGGATCTCGCCGTGCGCCAGGCGCAGCTCATCCAGCAGCTGCGGAACGCGCTCGTTCAGCTGCTGCAGCGCGGCGCTCAGGTCGCCCGCGGGCAGCTCCTCGGTGCCGATTTCCAGCAGGAAGTCGGCAGGCCGGTCACCGGCAGCCGGCTTCAGGGCTGGCCGGGCCGGAGCC
>CZCB01002681.1_pt1 | contig 24486 bp, 23 predicted proteins | sample 591991 | NCBI WGS metagenome assembly CZCB01 (sample SAMEA3556809, study PRJEB10932) | anaerobic digester metagenome
GACATTTCCTAGAGGTAGTGCTTGAGGTGAAGAGGGCGAGATACTGCGATATCAAGAGCAAAACAGAGGAAAAGATCATTAAGGGAGGGCGAATTTGTGGAGTTTCTGGAAGCTGTAACGCGAGCAGAAGCCGAAGCCGAGCTCAGAATGATTGCTCAATGGCAAGCACAGATTCCTAGAGATTGGAGGGCAGCACGTGATTTTTTGGCGCGTAGATTTCCGAAGCGTTGGGGACCCAACGCAAGGGTAGAAGTCGATCATTATGGGGAGTTGAACCAGTTTCAAAAAGCCCCACCAACCACCGAGTGGCTTGCATCGGATAGGAAGTTTCTCATCGCAGTTCAGGTTGCCTATGAGGAAATTATTCGCCAGAACCAAAATGGCAAAAACTCGAAAGATTAGGCAACTGCGCATTCAGGCAGGAAATATCTGATCTGCCTATTCATCGAAAGGTGTACTAAATCAGACATATTACCACTACTTAATAAGCCAAAACGGACGATGATGCCGAATGTGATGTTCGATCTTAGTGATATGAGGCCGTGTGGGTAGTTGTTTTAGATATGTGATCACGAAATGATCACACGTTTGTCGCTTTCCGCTTGATATTAAGGAAAGATGGTCAAGCAGCTAGGAGGCTCCGCGCTGGAATGAAAAATGTAAGCACTCTAATAGATGCGTACAGATACCTATTGAAAATATTGCTGAGAAATGCGCCCGCTATTGTCATATTGGTCTTTGGGCTAGCAATTTTATCAGGCCTACTTACACCTTTTGGCGTATTCGTTAATAGCAACTTGTTCAATCTCAGTTTAGAGGTCGCTCAAAACGAGGTTAATTTTAGCGCGCTTACTCCGTTTTTACTCCTATTTGTCATCTCAGCTCTGGCTCCGAATCTGATTGACCTGTTCATCAATGGCTTTGCAGAAGCAAGGTCTCAACTTGTCTTGCGCTCAGCGTTTAGGGGAGAGATGTTGCAAAAATTGAAGAAAATGAAGTACGAGCATCTTGAAAATGAAGCATCAATGGAAATTATTGATAAAGCTTACTCACGAGCAGAAAATGCCGCGAGACACCTTTTTCCCATGTATGTCTTCTATGCTATATCTTCTGTAGTCGGTGCTATTGGCTCCTTATATATCCTCGTCTCCATCAAATGGTGGCTCATTATCCCTATCCTAGCCCCATTTATACTAGAGACAATTTTGGCATCTAGGAGTACGTTCAATATTTATGAGGAGTTGGAATCCTATTGGAAGCGAGAAAAGGAATACGGGATACTCCAAAACATACTGCAAGAACGGGATTACATTAGGGAAAATTCTCTTAATCAAGCCTCTGACTATCTCGTGGAGACCTACAAAAATCGTCTCAATTCGCGTAATAGAGCATATGAGAAGTATTTCTTCAAGAACCTGCGTAAGGTGTTCCTATCATCGAATATCTCGAGATTTGCCGTTATCGGTAACGTCCTTCTTCTGCTTTTTATCTATATCAGAGGAGAAGTTAGTGTCGGTCTTTTCATTTCTGCATCCCTGATGATTTTCAACTCCTTGTATAACCAGCTAGATGGCAGTGTTTTCATTTTCAAATGGGGTCATTATCACGCCAATTTCTTCAACTATTACAGACGATATTTTGAGCTTTCTGATGACATCGAGGATGAAATCGCTTCCATGCCAGAACAATTTGACATCGAATTTAGGGATGTGTGGTTCAGATACCCAGGTACAGAACGGGATATCTTGAAAGGGATTAGTTTTGTGGTTAACGATGGTGAAAAAGTTTCCATCGTTGGTGAAAACGGTGAAGGTAAGAGTACGATAGTAAAGCTCCTCCTAGGTCTGTTTTCACCTAACCAAGGAGAGATCTTAGTTGGTGGCAAGCCTTTAGCCCACTTAAGCCTTGAACAGCGGATAAGGTTATTCGGAACGGTGTTTCAAGACTTCAGTCGTTTCAATATAACGCTAGAAGAAAATGTTATCATAGGTGACTTGTCTAAAGTGGGCGATCAAGTCAAGTTTAAGAGCGCTCTCAATAGAGCTGGCTTAGAAGAGGTCGCCAAGAGCTTACCGGAACAAGAAAAGACCTTGCTGGGCAAACAGTTTAAGGGAGGCATAGACTTGTCTGGAGGACAGTGGCAGCGGATTGCAATGGCAAGGGCACTTTATGGTAATAGGCCCATCTTGATTTTAGACGAGCCAACGAGCCAACTAGATCCAATGGCAGAAAGCGCATTGTATCGCGAATTTGCCGAAATCACTCATGACAAAACTTCTTTGTTCATTACTCACCGGCTCGGTTCGACCGCAGTTACGGATCAGATCATCGTTATATCAGATGGTGTTGTGGTCGAAGTTGGTACGCATGAAGAGCTGCTAGAGGCAGGCGAACTATACGCTGAAATGTTTGAATCGCAGAAGAGTTGGTATGACCGTTCGGGCAGGGAGGTTAGTTAACATGAATGATCAAACATCCCGAATCGAGTCAACACTAAATGCTGAAGCTAAGCCAAAGGTGGTTCATCTCTTACGTTTATGGACATTTGTTCTGCGATCGGCAAAGGCCATGAGCCTTTTGTTCCTAGGTCTCATGACCCTCCTTTCCCTTTTAAGGCCTATTGCCGCTTTGTTGTGGGGGAAATATATTGACCTTGCAGCCGCCTATCTACCTGGCGGCCAGATTATCCCGTTGATCGCATTAGTGTCGCTATATTATGCTATTAGCTTTCTTACACACTTGCTCTGGCGCTATACTGAAGGTGGAGAAGACATTGAGCGTCTTGATCTGGTTCAGGCTAACCGTTTTCAAGAAATGGTGAACTCCCGTGTTCTTCGCAAGCTGTCGAAAATCGATCCCGAATATTGGGAAGTTCCAAAGATCAACGATGTGGCTGATAGAACCTTTCAATTTATAAACGACCGCTGGGATGGCTTGAGTAGGGGAATTATGGTCAAGGGTTATCTTGTCCTTGCCAAGGCAGTCTCTGTTGTCGCCATCGCCGCCTCGCTTTACATATTTGATCCCTGGCTTTGCCTAATCGTTCTTATTGCACCCATACCCTCACTCTATACCCTGCTATTCTCAGAACGGCTACGCTTCAAGTTTGTTAAGGAAAACTCAGAGCTCTTGCGTCGTGCCAACTACTATCAAGATGTTTTACTCAGGCATGGGGCGAAGGAAGTCAAAACAATGGGATTGTTCGACTTTTTCTTCGCGAAATGGAAAACTGTAATGGACGAGTATACAGAGAAGCAAAAAACGCTGTACCGGAACCAGACTTTAATCCGCATGTCGAACGATTTGGTCACCAGTGGCGCAAACATAGTCGCAAATATCCTGGCAATCTCATTGATGGCTAATGGCAAGATATCTCTTGGAGCCTTGGGGGCAAGTATGTCTCTTATATCCACCCTCCTTGGCGATACAACTGCCCTGATGGCGAGTGTTGCAGCATTAGTGAGTAAAAAGAATGAGGCGGCCATGTTTTATGATCTCATGGGCTTAGAAGAACGAGCTGGCTCAGGGGAGTGTGAAAAAATCGTTGCCGTTCAGGCAAGGAACCTGAAGTACCGTTATCCCCTTTGTAAGAATTACGTTTTAAATGGAATTGATCTTACCATCAACAGAGGCGAAAAGGTGGCTTTTGTGGGGGAAAATGGGGCGGGCAAAACCACATTTGTCAAATTAGTTACCGGCATGTTATCGCCTTCCCATGGAGAGCTGTTGATCAATGAAATACCAGCAGACGTACTTTCCCTTGAAAGTAGAGTAGGAGAAATTAGCACTGTCTCACAATCACCGCCAAGGTATCAGACCTTTACTGTAGCCGACAATGTGTTCCTTGGAGACACTTTGCGTCCAAGGGATGAAGAATTGATCAGCGAGGCCATCACCTTTTCGGGGCTGAATGGGATTTCCCCTAATACCCTCTTGGGCAAGGAAATTGGGGGCACTGATTTATCGGGTGGAGAATGGCAAAAACTTGCTATTGCTCGGGCTGCTTATAGAAACCGGGATTTCATCGTTCTTGACGAACCAACTAGCAATCTTGATCCACTGGCTGAAGCGGAGGTTTTCCAAAAATATCTGGAACTAACCAGCGATAAGACAGTCATTTTTGTGACACACCGAATCAGTGTTGCTGCTTTAGCTGAAAGGATTATTGTTTTTAACGATGGGAAAATTGTGGAAGAAGGAAACCATCATGAGTTATTAGCGCAAGATGGCAAGTATGCCACTTTATATCGCGAGCAGGCAAAATGGTATGATCGGTAATTTGCGTGAGGACGATCAGTGGTTTCCTTGATATGTCGCGACAACCTAGGTTAATGTCATTTAGTTTGCACTTTTTAAGACATAAAGGTTTAAAGAGGAACTCACCTGCTGGTGGGTTCTTTTTCTGCGAAAAGCCCTGCTAGCATGGTATAATGACACAAGTGGGGAGGTGAATCCGCTATGGCTAGTTTCAAATCTAGATGCAAAACGTGGACACCCGCGCAGAAAAAGCAACGATCCACTACGCATTGGCACGAATGATTAGCGAAGGAGGAACAGAAAAGACATGAGAGGTTCAATGACCAAAAGGGGCGATAGTTGGCTTATTAGGTTTGACGTTGGCTACGAAACTGATCCCACAACTGGCAAGCAGAAACGAAAACAAAAGAGTGTCACATTTAGGGGGTCAAGGAAGGAGGCTGATGCAAAATTAACGGAATTACTTAGATCTGTACACCGCAACGAGTATGTAGAGCCAACGAAAATGACGTTTGGGGAGTGGCTCGATGAATGGTTGGAGATGATTGAGTCATCCGGCAGGCGTACACCCCGCACCATAGAGACCTATGCATCAGATATCAGGAATCACATCAAGCCCAAACTGGGAGCGATCAGGATGCAGAATCTACAGGCAACGGATCTTCAACTGTACTATAATGGTCTTGATTTGGCAGGAGCCACGAAACAAAAGCACCACACCATTATTCATTCAGCTTCGGAGGCCGCGGTCAGACTAGGCTATCTGACCAGGAATGTATCGACCTTGGTGCCGGATAAGCCGAAGAAAGATGAATCTCCCGATGACTTACTGGACAATTGTTGGAACCCAAGTGAAGTTAGGAAGTTCCTAGAAGCAGCTAAGGAAGAAGGTGTCCAGGCAGAAGCGTTCTATACACTTGCACTAGGGACAGGGGTGAGAAAGGGAGAGTTATGCGGGCTAAAGTGGACTGATGTTGATTTTAAGAACAATACCGTTCGCGTAGCTAGAACCCTGCAGAAACCTGGTGCAGATCCGGCCTTTGGGCCACCCAAGAACAAGCAGCCCCGAACCATCACGGTAGCCCCGATGATTATAAAACTACTTCAGAAACATAGGCTCCACCAAAACGAAATCAAGATGAAAAATCGAAAACGGTACAACGATCATGGCTTAGTGTTTGCCAAAGAGTGGGGAGAGCAACAAAGCAATCGGGACGGTCTGGGTAATCCAGTGCAGATGGATAATATTGGCCAGAGGCAGTTCGCTAAATTGATTAAGAAGGCCGGGGTCAAGAAAATCAAGTTCCATGGTATGAGACATACTTTTGCCACCTTGGCCTTGGCCAATGGCACCCAGCCCCATGTGGTCCAAAAGATGCTCGGACATAAACGAATCGAAATTACTTTAGGCATCTATGGACATGTACTTCCGAACATGCAGGAGGAGGCAGCCGAGAAAATGGCCGCACTATTTATGCAATAAAAAAGAACGACTCATATGAGCCGCTCACCTTTGCCCGACCTAACCATTTCGACGTGGAGTCGGGCAAAATTTATGTTCGTGATCAAACCGTGATCATTTCGCTTCTTTTCGTATGAAGAACCCTTTAGTAATGGGGGTTTAGGTAAGATTGGTGCCGAAGGTGGGATTTGAACCCACACGGGCTTCTGCCCACTGCGCCCTGAACGCAGCGCGTCTGCCGTTCCGCCACTTCGGCTCACCGGTATATACTTTAGCACGGGTCTAGGAAAAAGTCAATCGCTTGAACAGGGAATTGACGAAATTTCTCCGCTGCCAGATGGTGGGAGGGCTGTTGGCTTGGCCAACAGCCCGGATTTGTTAGTCTTCCTTCACCACAAAGCCCTTGGGTTTGCCCGTATCGGCAGAGGTGCCGGCCAGCTTGGCCAGGTAGGCATCGCCAAGGTTCTGTATGTGCTGATCCACGTTGGAGAAATAGTTGAAGTGCTCCTGCTCGTGTTCGATCATCTCTTCAAAGAGCGCCGCCGAGATGGTATCCCCATATTCCCGGCACAGCTTGGCGAACTCTGTATAAGCCTTAATGGCCTCTTCCTCTTCCTTGGCATCGAAGGGGAAGATCTCTTTTAGTTCCTGCCCCTTAACGATTGGACCGGCCAGTGCGCTCGTGGGCTCGCCGCCCAATTCTTTAATCCTCTCTCCCAGCGCTTCCGCGTGGCGCATCTCGTCAACGGCGATGAGCTTAACGTTTTTGGCCAATTCGCCGAAATCCTGATCATCCAGCTCGAAGTGCTGGTGCATGTACTGGTGAGCGGACTGGATTTCCATGGACATAGCCTTTTTCAGCATCTCGATAACTTTGTCCCTGTTTTCCAAAATGATCCCTCCTTAGAATTACTTACCATCATTCTACCACAATAGGCAGATGGGGACTAGGACAGTTTTTCCGGTCACCCCGTTTCATTTTTTTCACAAAATGGCGCAAAATGCGCTGTACATGGTTGACACCAATTGTGCGAAAATATATAATTAACACGATACGGAAAGATTTTTCTGCGCATACAGGAAGGAGAGCAAAGAATGCTAGAACGAATGTCGCAATATCTACAGTTGCTGCAGCAGATCACATCCGATGTCGATTTCAATGAACTGTCGGAGGCCCTGGGAGCTGCCATGAAAGGAAGCAGCATCTACATCCTGGGACGCAAGGGCCGTGTGCTCGGCTACTCCCTGGAAGATGGGGCCGACAGTACTCCTTTCGATGCTGAATGGTTGTCTGAAGGAGTGGCGTCCACCCACATTCAAAGTATGGCCAACAGAGTAGCAGATATAAGCATCCAAGAAGGCCCCAATGGGGAGACCGTGATGATCGTGCCCATTATTGGCGGCGACGAGCGTGTCGGCTCGATCCTGGCGGTTCGCCGCAGCGGCGAGTTTTCCGGTGAAGACATGGACATCGCCCACATCGCGGGCGTTACTCTGGGTATGATCATCTCCAGAGTAATCTATGAGCGGCAGGAAGACAAGGCTGCGGAAGCCAGGGCAGCACGGTCAGCCATCAACAGCCTATCCTACTCTGAGATCCTGGCGATGCAGAGAATTTTCGAGGAGCTCGACGGCGATGAAGGGCTGTTAGTCGCCAGCCGCATTGCCGACGAAGCTGAGATCACTCGATCGGTGATTGTGAACGCCCTGCGTAAATTGGCATCGGCGAATGTGATCGAGTCCCGTTCTCTGGGTATGAAGGGTACATATCTGCGCATCCTCAATCCAGAGATCCGCAAAGAGTTCGAGAAGCAGTGGTTTTCTAATCCGAAAGCTTAAGCGGCGAACTCAGGGGGCCTGTGTCAGCACGGGCCTTTTTTTTGTGCGGGATCATCCTCCTTACCAGGCAGGGTGCGCCCCTTGGTGATCGTGCCCTGGGAGAACTTTTTGTTAATCGTGTCCATCACTTCCGTGAGCCTGCTGGAAGAGCCCTTGCCGCTCTCAAAGAGCGAGAGCTGGGCTCCGGTAGAGAGGCTGCCCACGCCAACGCCTAAAAGCCTTACCGGTTTCAGCTTGACTTGCTCTAAAAGATGCAGAGCTTCTCGGAAAATGGTATCATCATCATTGAAGGAATACTCTAAGGTGTGTGAGCGGGTGATGGTCCGAAAATCCCCAAAGCGCACCTTAATGGACACGGTGCGGGCGTAGAGCCCCTGCCTGCGCAGCCTCCAGCCAACCTTCTCGCTCATCTTGGCCAGCTGCTGGCGGAGGAAGGGGAAGCTGATCTGATCCTCCGGGAAAGTAATTTCATGACTCACGGACTGCACATCGGTCCAGGGTTCCACAGGGCGGTCATCGATGCCCCGGGCGAGGTTGTACACCTGAGCGCCTAGCGCGCTGCCCAGCTTTTCCTGCAGCCAGCTCAAGGGATGGGGTAGAATATCCCGGATATAGTATAGCCCATGTGCGTGGAGAAGGGCTTCAGACTTTTTCCCCACACCCCACAGTTTGCTCACGGGCAGATCGCGCAGGAAGCCTTCTACTTCATGGGGCCTGAGCACAAAGAGGCCGTCGGGCTTGCGCCAGTCCGAGCAGAGCTTGGCCAGAAACTTGTTGGGGGCAATGCCCACGGAAGCAGCGAGCCCGGTCTCTTCCTTGATCCGCTGCTTGAGCTTCGTGCCCATTTCCTCCAGGCTGGAGTAGAAATGCTCGCAGCCCGTCATATCTAGAAACGCTTCGTCGATGGAAAGGGGTTCCACCAGGGGTGAGAACTCCGGGAAGATGCTGTGCACCTGGCTGGATACTTCCTGGTAGCGGTACATGCGCCCGGGAATAAAGATGCCGTGGGGACAGAGCACCGCTGCCCTGCTGATGGGCATGGCGCTGCGCACCCCGTATTTCCTAGCCTCATAGGAAGCGGTGGAAACAACGCCCCGGGGCGAGTCTTTATAGCCGCCGATGATCAGAGGCTTCCCGGCGTATTCGGGATTGTCCAGCACTTCTACGGCGGCAAAGAAAGCATCCATGTCCACATGCATGATCGTGCGCATGGCATTTCCTCCCCTGATTCCTTTTCCAGATCAGAACATAAAATCCTGCGAGGATTGAGGTGAGTTAGGACCCATGGTAGAGAAAAACGATATGCAGAACGCCTATCTAGTAGCCCTGCAGCAGAGTTTCCAGAGCGATTGGGAAGTGGAGGACAGTTTGGCTGAACTCGCGGATCTGGCCAGGGATGCCGGCTTGAACGTGGTTGAAACCGTGGTGCAGAAGCGCAGCTATCCAGACCCTGGAACCTTCATCGGCACGGGCAAAGCCCTGGAGATCGGGGAAATGCTCGATGAAGACAGTATCGTCATCTTCGATGATGAGCTGACCCCGGCCCAGCAGGGGAACCTCTCGGATCTCATGGATGCGCCCGTAATTGATCGCACCCAGCTGATCCTGGACATTTTTGCCCAAAGAGCCCGCAGCAATGAGGGTAAAATCCAGGTGGAGCTGGCTCAGCTCAACTATTTGCTGCCCCGTTTAACCGGCAAAGGCAGAGCCCTCTCCCGCTTGGGCGGGGGAATCGGCACCAGGGGCCCTGGAGAAACAAAACTGGAAACGGACCGGCGCCGTATTCGCAGGCGCATCTCCGATCTCCGTAAGGAGCTGGAGAAGATCAGGCAGACCAGGAGCCTGCAGCGGGAGGGCAGGGTGAGCCGCTCTGTCCCGGTAGTGGCCCTGGTGGGTTACACCAATGCCGGGAAGTCTACGCTGCTTAGGGCTCTAACGGGTTCGGAAGTGTTCGTGGCCGACCAGCTCTTCGCCACCTTGGATCCCACCATCAGGCGCTGGGATCTCACGGAAGGCCGCTGGGTGTACCTCACGGACACGGTGGGCTTCATCCGCAAGCTGCCCCACACGCTGGTGGCAGCCTTCCAGGCCACTTTGGAGGAAGTGGTGTACGCCGATCTGCTGCTCCACGTCATAGATGCCAGCCACCCCCAGGCCCTGGAGCAGCAAGAAGCGGTGGAAGAGGTCTTGAAAGAAATTGGTGCCGCGCAGCCAGTAATTGCGGTGTATAATAAAGTGGATTTGGTGGATCATCCCTTGGAAGTAAGGGAGCCAGATCAGGCCGTTTCCGCCGTGACTGGCCAGAACTTGGACCGCTTGACCAACGCGGTTTACCAGTTCTTTGCCCGGGAGTATGCCATCCATGAATATTTCTTCCCCTTCAGCGAGCTTAAACAGGCCAGTATCCTTCGGGAACAGGCTACGGTTTTGGGCGAAGAGTTCACGGAAGAAGGGGTGCTGATCAGGGCGGAAGTGGATGCCAGGCTGAGAATGCTTCTGCAGCCTTTCCAGAAGTAGCAGGCGGCAGGATTTCCCCTCGCCATTAGAGAAAACAACTCTGTTATCTTTGCGCCATAAATGATAGAGGTGAGATCATGCCAGTACGCGAAGCATCCTGGCTGGAAATGATAGTAGGCTCCATGTTCTCGGGCAAGTCGGAAGAGCTGATCCGCAGGGTTAAAAGGGCGGCCATCGCCAAGCAGAAGGTTTTGGTGTTCAAGCCTGCACTGGATCACCGCTACGGAGTGGAAAAGGTGGCGGCCCACAACGGGCAGTCTGTGGACTGCATCCCTGTGCAGAAGCCCGAAGAGATCCTAGAGTTGGTGGATGAGTCCACAGATGTGGTGGCCATTGATGAAGTGCAGTTCTTCCCGGACAGCGTAATCCGCATCTGCCAGCAGCTGGTAAAGGACGGCAAGCGGGTGATCGCCGCCGGGCTGGATTTGGATTTCCGCGGTGAGCCCTTCGGGCCAGTGCCGGTGCTCATGGCCCTGGCACAGCAGGTGACCAAACTCAACGCCATCTGCGTTGTCTGCGGCCGGTCCGCCAGCCGCACCCAGCGTTTAATAGACGGCAAGCCTGCCAACTATGACGACCCCATCATCCTCATCGGGGCCACGGAGAACTATGAGGCCCGCTGTAACCGCTGCCATGAGGTGCCGGGCAGGCCTGAAGGTGTGGGGTGCAATGGCTAAGAAGCTGACGGTGCTGTTCATAGTGGCCATGCGGGCCGTTGTGGTGGGCATCGCCTACTTCCTGGTCCGAGATCTGCCGGGCCTGACCTCGTCCTTTATCTCCATTTTTGGGGGTTTCTTGTCCTTTGATCTCATTGTGGCCATGCCCAAGTTTTCCATTCGCCTGCGGCATCTGCGGGACCTCTTTGTGGTTGTGCTGCCCCGCATGAGCGCGACGGCCTTGAGCCTGGCCGGAGGGCTTTTAGTGGGCGTGCTCTTTGGAGGGCTGACCCGGTTCGGCCTGCCCGTGCTGCCCGGAGCCGTTTTGACGGTAGGCATCTCCTACAGCTTCGCTTCCCAGGTCAAGGGGAGTATCTCCAGCTACGTGGGCCTGGTGTCCGCAGTGGAGATGTTTGACCGCATCCGCAGCATCGGCGGCTTCACGGATGAGTGGCTGCAGGATATTGGCGGGGTGGCGGGGCAGCTCGTGTACAGCACATTCCTGGCCCTGCTCATGGGCTGGCTGGTGGGTATCGCGATCGGAGTAGTGACCCGGCTGTTTCTGCCCAGGGGTTTCCGCTCCGTGAAGAGCAGTGCCTACGCCCAACCCCTCTGGATGAGGTCCTTTAAAGATGTGACCCAGTTCGGGGACGATAAGGTGCTGCTCCAAATCGAGCTCAGCGAAGAATCGGCCCTGGCCTACCATACCCTGGCCGAAGTCGGCCTGGGGAGGGACTTGGGGGTGCATGTCATCTCCATCATCCGCTCACCCCAGGAGATCATCTCCCCAAGGGGCGCGGATGTGCTCCTGCCCATGGATCAGCTGGTGGTGGTGGCGCCTTCCAGTCAAGTCCAGAATCTAATCTCGCTAATGAAAGGGCGCGTGTTAGGTGAGTAAATTCAACTACGGCGGTCAAGCTGTCATCGAAGGCGTGATGATGCGCGGCCGATATTCCGCAGCGGTAGCCGTGCGCAAACAGGATCAGACCATTTCCGTCCTAAACCAGGATCTGAAACCTTGGTCGGATCGCTTTCCCATTCTGAAAAAGCCCGTGCTCAGGGGAGCAGTGGCCCTCATTGAGACCTTGATCATGGGCATCAAAAGTCTTAATTATTCCGCCAGTGAGTACGGGGGCGAGGAGGAGCAGCTGACAACCAAGGATCTGGTGCTGACCATGGGCTTTGCCCTAGTGCTGACCGTGGTCTTGTTCATTGTGCTCCCCGCCTTTTTGCTGCGCTTTGTGCAGAGCTATATTTCCTCGAACATTGTCTTAAACTTAGTGGAGGGCCTGATTAAGGTTTCCTTCTTCGTGCTCTATATCGCCGGGATTTCCTGGATGGAGGATATCAAGCGGGTGTTTGCCTACCACGGTGCAGAGCACAAGACCATCAATTGCTACGAGGCGGGGCAGGAGCTTACCGTAGAAAACGTGGCCAAGCACAGCCGGGTGCACGCCCGCTGCGGGACCAACTTCCTGCTCATCGTCCTGTTTACCAGTGTCTTTGTCTTTTCGTTCTTCGGGCGGCCCCCGTTTCCGCAGAGGGTGCTCATCCACGTGGCCATTATGCCTTTGGTGGCGGGGCTTTCCTATGAGCTGATCCGCAAAGCGGGGCAAAAGGACTGCCATCCCATTTTCCGCTGGCTGGCCAGGCCGGGCATGCTGCTGCAGGCCCTGACTACCAAGGAGCCCGATGAGGGCATGATGGAAGTGGCTATTTCCGCACTCCAGGCCGTGTTGGCCAAGGATGCGGCCCATCCTGAAGGGAAAAAGGTGGTTCCCTTCCCAAATAACGAAACCACCGCCTAGGAGGAAAGGTTTCATGCTAGAAAAGCTGCAGGCTTTGGAAGATAAATACGAAGAGTTGACTAAGCAGATGAGTGATCCCGAGGTGCTGGGCGACCCAGCGGTGTACCGCAAGCTGGCCAAGGCCCACTCTGATCTCACGGAGATTGTGGCCAAGTACCGGGAATACCGCCGGGTAGTCGCAGATCTGGAAGATGCCTACGTACTCCAGGAGGAGCCCCAGGATGAGGAGTTCGAGGATATGCTGGCAGAAGAGATTGCCAGCTTAAAAGAGGCCAAGGAGAGACTCGAGGATGAACTCCAGATCCTCCTGCTGCCCAAAGACCCCAATGATGAGAAGAACGTGATCATGGAGATCCGCAGCGGCACCGGCGGGGAAGAGGCCGCTTTGTTTGCCGCGGATCTTTTCCGCATGTACTCCCGCTACGCTGAGGAGCAGCGCTGGAAGGTGGAGGTGCTCAGCAGCAGCGCCACCGAACTGGGCGGCTTCAAAGAAGTGATTTTCATGATTGAGGGTCAGGGCGCCTATTCGCGCCTCAAGTTTGAGAGCGGTGTGCACAGGGTGCAGAGGATTCCCACCACGGAAGCTGGGGGCAGAATCCACACCTCCACCGCCACCGTGGCCGTGCTTCCCGAGGCTGAGGAAGTGGAGGTCCACATTGAGCCCAATGATCTGAAGATCGATGTCTATCGTTCGTCGGGGCCCGGCGGACAGAGCGTGAACACCACCGACTCTGCCGTGAGGATCACCCACCTACCCACTGGTCTGGTGGTAGCCTGCCAGGATGAAAAATCGCAGCATAAGAACAGGGATAAGGCCCTGAAGATCCTCAGAGCCAGGCTCTTTGAGAAGATGCAGGAAGAAGCCCTGGCGGAACAGGCCGCGGTGCGCCGCAGCCAGGTGGGCACCGGTGAGCGCAGTGAACGCATCCGCACGTATAATTTCCCCCAGGGCAGGGTGACGGATCACCGCATCGGCCTCACCTTGTACAAACTTGATCTGGTTATGAACGGCGATCTGGACGAGATCATTGAAGCTCTGATCACCGCGGATCAGGTGGAAAAGTTAAAGGAGACAGCTGATATTCACCATGGCTAAGCAGTATACCATCGGCGAGCTGATCAGCCTCAGTGCAGGATATCTCCAGGAGAAGGGCTGCAGCTCCCCCCGGCTCGATGCGGAGCTGCTGCTGGGCCATGTCTTGGGGGTGGACCGCCTCTCCCTCTATCTCAATTTCGACAAGCCCCTCACCTCCAGGGAAGTGGATGCCTACCGGGGGCTGATTGGACGCAGGGGGCAGAGGATTCCCCTGGCTTACCTCACTAAGGAGCGGGAGTTTTACTCCCTGCCCCTGAAGGTCAGTGAACATGTCCTCATTCCCAGGCCTGAGACCGAGTTCGTGGTGGACAAAGTCCTGGAGCTTGTGGAGCCGGGCAAACCCGCGGAAATGCTGGAGCTGGGTACGGGCAGCGGGGCCATTGCCATCGCCCTGGCCTGTCAGGACCCCGATTTCCGCGTTACCGCGGTGGACATTTCCCCCGCCGCCCTGCAGGTGGCCCGGGCCAACGCACAGCGCCTGGAGGTGGACGGTCAGATCACCTTCGTGGAAAGCGACCTCTTTGAGAAGGTGTCCGGTACATACAACGTGATCTGCTCCAACCCCCCCTACATCAAACGGAGTGAACTGGGCAAACTGGCTCCAGAGATAGCTTTTGAGCCGGCCATTGCTTTGGATGGGGGCGCCGATGGGCTGGATTTCTACCGCCGCATTTTCAGCCAGGCCGCTGCCTTTCTGGAGCAGCCTGGCTTTGTAGTGCTGGAGATTGGGTGGGATCAGGCCGAAGACGTGCGCCGCCTGGGGGAAGCAGCCGGCTTCACCTGGCGGGAGACGGTTAAGGACTATGCAGGCCAGGATCGGGTGGTGGTTTTCCAATGGGAGCAATGAGCACCAAGGTGCTGCGGCCCGATGAACTGGAGCAGGCGGCTGAGCTTTTAGCCCAGGGCCAGGTTGTCGCTTTCCCCACGGAGACCGTGTACGGGCTGGGTGCCAATGCCCTGGACCGGCAGGCGGTGGCCAGGATCTTCGCGGCCAAGGGCAGGCCCCAGGATAATCCCCTCATCGTGCACTGCACAGGTGTGGAGCAGGTGGAGAAGCTGGTGAGGGAAATCCCCGAAGAGGCGCGCCTTTTGATGGAGCGTTTCTGGCCGGGTCCCTTAACTCTGGTACTGGAAAAGACAGAGGCGGTGCCGGAGCAGGTCACCGCGGGGCTGGATACGGTGGCTGTGAGGGTTCCGGATCATCCAGTGGCCTTGGCTCTTTTGCAGCAGGTGCCCTTTCCTCTGGCCGCACCCAGCGCCAACCTGTCTGGGCGGCCCAGCCCCACCAAGGCAGAACATGTCCTCCAGGATCTGGGGGGCAGGATCCCCGCCGTGGTGGATGGGGGAGCAACGGGCTGGGGAGTGGAATCAACCGTTTTGGACTGTACGGCGAGTCCCTTCCGGGTGCTCAGGCCAGGCGGAGTGACCGTTGAGGAGCTGCTGCAGCTGGTGGCGGTTGATTGGCAGCCCTTGAGCAAGGGCGGCGAACCACCCCGCTCGCCGGGAATGAAGTATGCCCACTACGCGCCGGAAGCGGAGGTCTTTCTGGTCTCGGGCCCGGGGGCGGCCGCGAAAATCAAGGAGCTGAGCGAAGCTTTCTTAGGGAAGGGCCAACAGGTTGGTGTCATGACCTGGGAGGAAAGGGCTGGCTTGTATCCTAAGCTCACCGTCCTTTCCATGGGCCGCCAGGGCGATTTGCCCGGACTGGCAAGTAAGCTGTACCAGCTGCTTAGGGCCGCGGATGAGCTGGGGCTTAAGGCCCTCTTTGTGGAAGCAGTTAGTGAAGAGCGCCTGGGCTTGGCTATCATGAATCGTCTGCGCAAAGCGGCCAAGGGCAGGGAGATCCGTACCTAGGGGCAAAAAGCGAGGAGGAAGCATGGCTAAATCTGTTTTGTTTGTCTGTTCAGGCAATACCTGCCGCAGCGTCATGGCGGAATACTTAATGAGACACAGGGCGCAGCAGGCCGGCGTTGATGTGGAGGTCATGTCGGCGGGGCTGCACGCCTTCGCGGGTGACAGCGCCGCCGAGAATGCCATCGAGGCCCTGGCGGAACTGGGGATCGATGCCCGGCAGCACCGCTCAAGAAAGATTCATCCCAGGCTGCTGGCGGAGGCCGACCTGATCCTGGCCATGACCGAGGGCCACAGGCAGGAGCTGCTCAGACTGGGGTCCGAACACGCCGGCAAGATTTTCTTGTTGAAGGAATACGCACATCTGCTGGACTCCGGGCAGGAACCGGAAGACCTGGAAGCGAAGGAATATGAGATACGCGATCCCTTCGGGCAGTCTTTGGAGACTTACCGCCAGTCGCGTCAGGAAATTGACGGGGCGGTGCAGACAATTTTAGCCCGGGGGATCGGGGAAGGAGGACGCAGTATGAAAATTGCCTTGGGGGTTGATCACGGAGGCTACTGGGCCAAAGAGGCGGTCCTGGAGCACCTGAACTCCAAAGGAATTGAAGTGGTGGACTTCGGCACCCATTCCGCGGAATCGTGTGATTATCCAGATATCGCCAAGGAAGTGGCGGAAGCGGTACGCGACGGCCAGTGCGACTTCGGGATTCTGATCTGCGGGACAGGCATCGGCATGTGCATCGCGGCCAACAAGGTGCGGGGCATCAGGGCTGCGCAGTGCACTGACACCTTCTCGGCGCGCCATGCCAGAACGCACAACGACGCCCAAATCCTCTGTCTGGGGGCCAGAGTAACGGGGTTGGGCCTGATGCTGGATATCATCGATACGTACCTGCAGGAAAGCTTTACCGGCGGCAGGCACGCGGTTCGTGTAGATAAGATCAGCAAAATTGAATCTGCAGGCAGCTAGCCGAATCAGGATAGGAGATGATCAAGTGAGTTCCGTACACCTCATTAGCCACCCCTTGGTGCAGCACAAACTGACTATCCTCAGGGATAAGGACACGGGGCCCAAGGATTTCCGCGATCTTCTGGAGGAAGTATCCATGCTCATGGCCTATGAAGTGACCAGGGACATGCCCCTGGAGGACATGGAAGTGGAAACCCCCATGGGCAGAGTGAAGGGCAAGGTAATTGCCGGGCGGCAGGTGGGCGTGGTGCCCATCCTCAGGGCCGGCCTGGGCATGGTGGGCGGTGTCTTGAAACTGATCCCCACGGCCAAGGTGGGCCACATCGGCGTTTACCGCGACCCAGAAACACTGCGGCCGGTGGAATACTACTGTAAACTCCCGGTGGACGTGGAAGAGCGCCAGGTGATTCTGCTCGATCCCATGCTGGCCACGGGAGGTTCTGCCGTGGCAGCCATTGAATACCTGAAGGAAAAGGATGTTTCTTCCATCAAGTTCATGTGCCTCCTGGCAGCCCCAGAGGGCATTGAGCTGATGCAGAAGGAGCATCCCGACGTGGAGATCTTCACCGCCGCCATCGATGAGCGGCTCAACGAACACGGCTACATTATCCCGGGCCTGGGCGACGCAGGCGATCGCCTCTTCGGCACGAAGTAACCAGGCTGCTTGAGGTGTCGGTCAGTGGGTAGGCCTTCTTGGGATCAGTACTTTATGGATATAGCTGTCCTGGTGTCCAGCCGGTCCACCTGCCTGCGCAGGCAGGTGGGGGCGGTCTTGGTGCGGGATAAACATATTATCGCCACAGGTTACAATGGGGCTCCCCGCGGCGTGGCCCACTGTCTGGACGTGGGCTGCCTCCGGGAGCAGCTGGGCATTCCCTCCGGTGAACGGCATGAGATGTGCCGGGGCACCCATGCGGAGCAGAACGCCATCATCCAGGCCGCGCTGCATGGGGTGAGCACGGCGGGGGCCACTTTGTACTGCACTCATCAGCCCTGTATTCTGTGTGTCAAGATGCTGATTAACGCCGGCGTGACCAGGGTGGTCTTTCAAGGCGACTACCCAGATGAGCTGGCTGTGGAACTCATGAACGCGGCAGGCATGGAGATCATCAGGCGCAGCTCAGGGGAGGGGCAGGGATGAACATAACCCAATTCGTGCTGGCATTTGTCATAGCCCTGGCGGCCTCGGCGGTGCTGAGCCCCCTGGCCAAGCGCGCCGCCTGGAAGTGGGGCTTGGTTGACGAGCCCAATCCCCGCAGGATCAATAAAGTGCCCATGCCCACAGGCGGAGGCCTGGCCATCTTCGCGGGATTCTTAGCGGCTTCCCTTGTGGGGGATCTACCCCATTTCGGAGTGACAGTCTCCGCGGCACTGCTCATCCTGATCATCGGTATTTTAGACGACCGCTACCAGCTCTCCGCGGCGGCCAAGTTCGCGGGCCAGTTCGCAGCAGTGCTCATTTATGTGCTGTGGGGCCCCCGCATCGAGTTCATGAGCAATCCCTTTGGAGGCATGTTCTATTTGGGGAAACTTTCCTTTCCCATCACCATGCTCTGGGTGCTCACCTTGATCAATATCATGAACTTCATCGACGGTATAGACGGCCTCACCACCGGCATTGCCTTCATCGGCGCCGCCGCCCTGGCCACGTTGGCCCTGCGCCTGGGGCGCTACGACGCCGCGCTGCTGGCGGTGATCACCGCCGGTGCGGCCCTGGGCTTTCTTCCCTATAATTTCAATCCGGCCAAGCTCTATCTGGGCGATGGGGGAGCCATGCTTTTGGGCTTCCTGCTGGCCGCCGTTTCCACCGAGGGCGCGCTGAAGGGCGCGGCTACCATCAGCATTTCCGTGCCCATCTTGATCCTGGCTGTGCCCGTAACGGACCTGCTCTGTGCGGTGGTGCGTCGGGTTCAGAATGGGGTTCCCTTCTACCAGGCGGATCGCTCCCATTTCCACCACCGGCTTTTGGATCTCGGCCTGACCCAGCGGCAGATCGCCGGCTTAGCCTACTTGATCACGGGCTTTTCCGCGGCCATGGCGGTGTTCACGGCCCACCTGGCCCGCGCCACCTGGCTGGTGGCCATTGCCCTGGGCTTGGTGTTCGCCTATGGCTCTATGCGGGTGGGCATGATCCAGCCCTTCGGGTCCCATAAGGGGGAAAACAAGGATGCTTAAGCTGGCTCTGGTTTTCGGCACCAGGCCCGAGGCCATCAAAATGGCGCCCCTGGTCAAGGCCTGCCAGGGGGTAGCCGGCTGGGACACCCGCGTGATTGTCACCGGGCAGCACAGGGAAATGGTGGATCAAGTACTGGAGCTGTTTGACCTGGAGGCCCACTATGACTTAAACATCATGAGCCACGGCCAGACCCTCAATGAGATCTCCGAGCGAACCCTGCGGGGGATGGCCGGCATCTTCAGGGAGTGGCGTCCGGATTTGGTCTTAGTGCACGGGGATACCAGCACGGCCTTTGCCGCGGCCCTAGCCGCTTTTCATGAACGCATCCCCGTGGGCCATGTGGAGGCGGGCCTGCGCACCCCTTCTGTGCAGAACCCGTTCCCCGAAGAGGCCAACCGGCGACTCATCGATGTGCTGGCCCACTGGTATTTCGCCCCCACTGAACGGGCCGCAGAGAACCTGCGCCTGGAAAGGGTGGATCCCGACCGCATTTTTGTCACGGGTAATACGGTGATCGACGCCCTTTTGTCGGTGGTGGAAAAGGACTTCGAGTTCACCACCCCGGAGCTGCGCAGGCTTGATTTCAACCGGCCCATATTGGTGGTCACCGCCCACCGCCGGGAAAACTGGGGTGAGCCCTTAACAGGCATCTGCCAGGCGCTTTTGGAGATTAGCGCCCGCAGCCAGATGCAGATCGTGGTGGCCATGCACAAAAACCCGGACATCCAGGCTGTGATGAAGGGGTTTTTGGGATCCGATGCGAACATAACCTTAGTAGATGCCCCTGGCTACAAGGAGTTTGCCAACCTTTTGGCCAGATGCACCCTGCTGCTCACCGATTCCGGGGGGCTGCAGGAAGAAGCGCCAGCTTTACATAAACCGGTTTTGGTCATGCGCGAAGTTACGGAAAGGCCCGAGGCCCTTGAGGCGGGCACTGTAAAGTTGGTCGGGTCTGCGCAAGATAGTATTGTGACTGCAGTTTTGCAGCTGCTGAGCGATGCCCAACTTTACCAGCGGATGTCCACTGCGCCGAATCCGTATGGAGACGGTACGGCTGCGCTGCGGATCTGCGCAATACTGCAGGAGAAATATAAGTAGATGGGGGATTAGCTCTATGGCAATGAGACCGGATGAGATCGTCGCGATACTGCGGCGCCAGATCGAGGAGTTCGAGACCGAACTGCAGGTGGAGGATCTGGGTTCCGTCCTTATGGTGGGGGACGGAATCGCCCGCGTTTATGGATTGGAAAAGGCCCTGGCAGGGGAGCTGCTGGAGTTCCCCCAGGGGACCTTCGGTATGGTGCTCAACCTGGAACAGGACAATATCGGTGTGGTCATTTTAGGCCCCTACGACCATATCAAAGAAGGGGATCCGGTGAAGCGTACCAGACGGGTGGTTCAGGTGCCCGTGGGCGAAGCCTTGATCGGCCGCATCGTCAATCCTCTGGGCCAGCCCATTGACGGCAAAGGGCCCGTCAAAACGGAAGCATGGAGGCCAATCGAGGCCAGGGCGCCCGGCGTTGTGGACCGGGTGAGCGTGAGCGAGCCCCTGCAGACTGGCCTCAAGGCCATCGACTCCCTGGTGCCCATAGGCCGGGGGCAGCGGGAGCTGATCATCGGCGACCGCCAGACCGGCAAGACGGCCATTGCCGTGGACACCATCCTCAACCAAAAGGATCAGGACGTAATCTGCATCTACGTGGCCATCGGGCAGAAGGCGTCCACAGTGGCGGCAGTGGTGGACACCCTGGTTAAGCACGGGGCCATGGACTACACGATTGTGGTTTCCGCCACAGCCAGTGAGCCATCTCCCCTGCTCTATATCGCACCATATGCGGGAGTGGCCATGGCAGAGGAGTTCATGTACGCGGGCAAGGATGTGCTCATCGTCTACGATGACCTCTCCAAACACGCGGCAGCTTACCGGGAGATGTCCCTCCTTTTGAGAAGACCTCCAGGGCGTGAAGCATATCCCGGCGATATCTTTTATATCCACTCCCGCCTCCTGGAGCGGGCGGCTAAACTCAACGATGAGCTGGGGGGCGGCTCCATTACCGCGCTGCCCATTATTGAAACCCAAGCCGGCGACATTTCGGCCTACATTCCCACCAACGTCATCTCCATCACCGACGGGCAGATCTTCTTGGAGTCGGACCTGTTCTACGCGGGAATTCGTCCCGCGATTAGTGTGGGCCGTTCCGTATCCCGCGTCGGCGGAGCCGCGCAGGTGCCCATGATGCGCAAGGTCGCAGGTACACTGCGCCTGGATTTGTCGCAGTACCGTGAGCTGGCCGCCTTTGCGCAGTTCGGCTCGGATCTGGATCGCCAGACCCAGGCCTTACTGGCCAGGGGAGAACGCATGTATGAAGTGCTCAAGCAGGAGCAGTACAAACCCATGCCCGTGGAAGAGCAGGCGGTGTCCCTCTACGTTGCGGTCAACGGCTATCTGGACAGCCTGGCCGTGGGCGATGTGGTCCGCTTCGAGCGGGAACTTTTGGATTTTCTGCGCAAAGAAAGGCCCGATCTTCTGGAGCAGCTCAGGCAGGAAAAACAGTTCACGCCAGAGGTTGAGGAGGGGCTGAAAAAGGCCATCGTGGAGTTTAAGAAAGAGTTCTTAGGTTAGGGGGGTGCAGCATGGCACGGACGAGCCGGGAGATTAAGCGGCGGATGGCCAGCATCTCCAGCACGCAGCAGATCACCAGGGCCATGGAGATGGTGGCAGCAGCCAAACTGCGCAAGGTGCAGGACAAGGTGGCCGACACCCGCCCTTACTACGAGCGCATAACCAATTCCCTGGCGGTGGTGCTGCAGGCGGTGGAGCAGACCGGGGAGGAACTGCCCGAGATCGCCCAGCGCCGCAGCGGAGACAGGCACTGCCTGTTGATCCTTTCCTCAGATCGGGGGCTGGCAGGAGGCTACAATGCCGTGATCATGAGGCAGGCAGAGGCCTTTATAAGGGAGCATCCCCAGACGGAGCTGGTGATCGTGGGCCGCAAGGCCAGAGACTATTTCCGCCGCAGGAACAGGACCTCACTGGCTGAGTTTGTGGGCCTAGGGGATGAGCCCACGCTCCGCCAGGCGGTGGACATTGGCCAGGTAATCACGGATTTTTACCTCCACGGCCTGTTTGACCAGGTTACGGTTTTATACACTCAGTTCATCAACACCATGACCCAGCGGGTAAGGCTCCGCCCGGTACTGCCCATTCCCAACCAGGTGGCGGGAATGGAGCGCTCGGGCCCGGATCCGGTTTACATCTTCGAGCCCTCGGCGAGTGCAGTGCTGGAAGGGTTGATTCCGCTTTATGTGAACGCCGCGGTGTATCAGTCTCTCATTGAGGCCAAGGCTAGTGAGATGGCTGCCAGGATGAATGCCATGTCCCAGGCCACGGAAAACGCGGAAGAGCTCATTGCAGAGCTGAACAAGACATTCCACCGCATGCGGCAGGCTCAAATTACCAAGGAAATCGCAGAGATAGTGGGCGGTGCGGACGCACTGCAATCGTAACTCAAGAGGGGGTTTGACAATGAGTGCTAACATCGGGAAAGTGGTCCAAGTCATTGGTCCGGTAGTTGACATTGAGTTCTCGCCCGACAGGCTTCCCGATTTGCTCACTGCCATCCACATCAAGGACGAGGCAGAGGGCCAGGAGATAGATCTGATTGTGGAAGCAGCGCAGCACTTGGGCAACAACATGGTGCGCTGCATCGCCATGGCTTCCACCGACGGCCTACAGCGGGGCATGAAGGCGGTGGATCTGGGCGGGCCCATTACGGTTCCCGTGGGCCCGGAAACCCTGGGGCGGCTCTTTAACGTGTTGGGGCAGCCCATCGACGGAGGGCCGGAGCTGGACGGCGTGGCCAGGCGCCCCATTCACCGACCTGCGCCTAAAGTGGACGAAGTGGAACCCGCCACGGTTATGCTGGAGACCGGCATCAAGGTAGTGGATCTGCTGGCCCCCTATCCCCGGGGAGGCAAGATCGGACTTTTTGGCGGTGCAGGTGTGGGCAAAACCATTTTGATTATGGAGATGATCCGCAACATCGCCTATGAGCACGGCGGTTACTCGGTCTTTGCCGGCGTGGGCGAGCGCACCCGTGAAGGCAACGATCTCTATTTTGAGATGAAAGAATCAGGCGTCATCGAAAAGACGGCCATGGTCTTCGGACAGATGAACGAACCGCCGGGGGCGCGCCTGAGGACGGGCCTGGCGGCTTTGACCATCGCGGAGTACTTCCGAGATGAGGAGCGCCAAGACGTGCTGCTCTTTATCGACAACATCTTCCGCTTCACCCAGGCGGGCTCTGAAGTTTCGGCGCTGCTGGGCCGGATGCCTTCCGCTGCCGGTTACCAGCCCACGCTGGCTACGGAGATGGGGCAGCTGCAGGAGCGGATTACCACCACCAAGTACGGTTCCATCACCTCCATCCAGGCCATTTACGTGCCCGCGGACGACTATACCGACCCGGCGCCGGCCACGGCCTTCGCCCACCTGGACGCCACCACTAACCTGGAGCGGAGCATTTCGGAGAAGGGCATCTACCCCGCGGTGGATCCCCTTGCTTCCACCAGCCGCATCCTGGCGCCTGATGTGGTGGGCCAGGAGCACTACGAAGTGGCCCGCGGCGTTCAGCAGGTGCTGCAGCGCTATAGGGAGCTGCAGGACATCATCGCCATCCTGGGTATGGACGAACTGTCGGAGGAAGACCAAATCACGGTGGCCAGGGCGCGCCGCTTAGAGCGCTTCATGTCCCAGCCCATGTTCGTGGCCGAGACCTTCACGGGCATGCCTGGCAAGTATGTCCCGGTGAAGGAGACTGTGAGGGGCTTTAAGGAGATCCTGGAAGGGAAACATGACCATCTGCCGGAGAATGCGTTCTACATGGTGGGCACCATCGATGAGGCGGTGGCCAAGGCGCAGGCTCTGGCTAAGGAGAATGCCTGATGGCGGTATTTGCTTTCGAGGTGCTCACCCCGGACCGGACAGTGGTCAGCACGGAAGTGGAATATGCTCAGCTGCCGGGGCTAGACGGCCAGTTCGGGATTCTAGCAGGCCACCAGCCCATCATGGCAGCCCTGGGTATCGGCGTTTTGGAGTTCGGGCCCTTCCAGGGCAGACGCCGCAAGATCGCCTTGGGCGGCGGATTTATGGAAATGCATGATAACAAGATGACCGTCATGGCCCGCACCGCTGAACTGGCCGAGGAGATCGACGTTTTGCGGGCCCGGGAAGCCCAGCGCAGAGCGGAAGAGAGGCTCCGCTCCCGCCAGGCGGATGTGGATGTGGCCAGGGCTCAGATTTCGCTGCAGAAGGCGCTTCTGCGCCTGAAAGTGGCCAATGATGAGTAAATGAGAAAGGCTTGCCTTGAGAGAAAGCTCCCTTTGAGGGGGCTTTTTTTCGCATAAAACCCAGATTTTAGGAGCATACTAGCGCCAAGGCGGTGATAGTATGCAAGTGTGGCGCAGCTTCAGAGACAAGCTTAGAGCTGCATGGTACAGGCGGAAAGTGATCATGGGAATTGTGATCGGCCTCTCTTTGATCGTTGGAATGGGGCTGGGCATGTACCGCGCCTGGCCGGCGGAGCAGCCCACCGCGGCGGCGAATACCGTGACAAGGGAAGAACTGGATGATCTGGTCCTGGAAAGGGTGCAGAGTGTGATTGCCACCCTCTACCCCTGGGTGCTGGACGGCCCCACTCAGGTGGTGATGGTGGAGCCTCCGGTTAATCCCCTACCTGAGCCCACGGAACCCAAGCCCGAGCCGGAACCCGAACCGGAGCCGGTGGTTTCCTTTGAGCGTTTGATCTGGCCTGTACAGGGTGAAATCACCACACCCTTCGGCTGGTACCGG
>CZCB01019326.1_pt2 | contig 24319 bp, 18 predicted proteins | sample 591991 | NCBI WGS metagenome assembly CZCB01 (sample SAMEA3556809, study PRJEB10932) | anaerobic digester metagenome
CGAAGGCGGGAGCCGTCGTCGGTCCCCCCCGCCACCGCGCACCGGGACAATTCCTGTCGCATATGCGCGCAGAATTGTCCCGTGATCAGAAAGGCTCGCCTTCGCAAGCTTCAGGCGCGACGGTATTTGGCAAATTTCGCAGGACAATTCCTGTCGCATATGCGCGCGGAATTGTCCCGGTCGGATTGTTCACGGGCAACCGGCGAATCACCCGCACGCGCGTCAATCGTAAAGCGTCATTCGTAAATCCCCCCTGGGCGTTGAATGCTCGCCGTTCCCCGGATGTTGTTTTCCAGGAAGCGTCAGTGGAACCGCGCGATCAGCTCTTGAACCAGCTCCGCCTCGCGTTCGTCCTTGAACTGGATCATCACGTAAACGCCCTTCGTCCCGATCGCTTCGAGCAACGGTTCCACCTCGTTCAACTCCACGTTCACCACCTGCACGCTTTTCCCCGCGCCCAGAATGCGCCGATAGAGGTCGTACCACCGCCTGTTCCCGCCCGTTTCAATCCCCGCCTGCGGTGTCCATTCGATCGCATCCAGCGACTCGATCGCCAGCAAGGCATCCAGATGCTTCATCGCCTGCGTGCCGTCCAGATGGTAGAGCGAGTAATCCAGCCAGTCGCATTGCTCCGTCAACGCTGGAACCACAAACCGCTTGAACATCGCCGGCGAAAACATCGCCGACGAATCACACTGCAGCTTGGCCGTTTTCCCGGGACCCCAAAGGAAGAACGCCCCGAACGCCGCGCCCCCGTCCTCCAGCCGGATGATGTCGTAAATCCGCTGATACGCCTCGAACCAGACCTGGTTGATCTCCCGGACTTTCTGCTCCACCCAGCCCGGGCGCTCGATCATGTCGAGGCAGAGGGTTTGCGCGCCGCGCAACGACGACAGCACGTCCACGTTCTCGATGAGGTCGGGACAGCCGACGAGGTACTTGCCGCGCGCCAGCTCCGCGCAACGCCGCACAATCTCCTCGGTCCGCTTCCACCACGGGTTCCCGGGATCAAAGCGCAAGGGCGGAAGCTTCTCCGGCTCGGCTTCGTGTTCCATGCACGGGTGAAACCAGACGGTGTCCTCCGCAAAGTCCGGGCGTGAACCGAGAAAGAGCGCCAATGAACCGGGCCCAAGATCCGTGTTCGCCATGGGCAGCACATCCAGAGGAAACACAGAACGCGACAGCCGATAGTGGTTCTCTGCCGCGCGATACGCGGCGTCGCAGTAGCGTTCCTCAATCGTTGCGGGGACCGCCGGCGGCTCCGCCACCTCATGCACGGGCCGGCCCGTCTCCGGCGCGCCCCACATTCCGACCACCAATCCCTCGCGGTTCCACCACCGGACAAAGCGCTGCTTCGTTTCCTCCCAGTTCGCCTTCCACATAACTCAGAAGCTGTCCAACGCGCCGCCGTCCACGGGCAGAATGACACCGGTTACGAACTTCGCCGCGGGACTGCACAGATAGACCGCCGCCCAACCAATGTCTTCCGGCTCGCCGAACCGCGCCAGCGGCGTGCGCCCGAGGATCTTCGCTTTCCTCTCCGGATCCCCGCTGAGCGCCTTATCGAGCATTTCCGACGCAATCCATCCCGGAGCGATGGCGTTCACGCGAACGCCATGCGGTCCCCATTCCGTCGCGAGCGTGCGCACCACGCCGAGATACGAGGACTTGGCCGCCGAATACGCAACAATCTGCGGCAGACCCATGAACGACGCCATCGATGCCGTGAACAGAACGCAGCCGGAACGCCGCTCGATCATGCGGCTGCCCGCCTCGCGCGTGAGCGCAAACGCGCCGAACAAATGCGTCTGCAACACGTTCGCGAACTCCGCGTCACTCGTGTCCACCGCCGGTTTCTTCAGATGCACCCCGGCGTTGTTCACGAGAATGGTAATCGGTCCAGCCAGCCGCTCGGCCTCGTCCACCAGCGACCGCGCCTTCTCGAGCTGCGTCACGTCGCCAACCAACGCAACCGCCTGTTCACCCAGCGCGTCGCAGGCTTTCTTCAACTCCGCCTGGCGCCGCCCCACCAGGACCACCCGCGCGCCGGCGGCGACGAAACAGCGCGCCATTCCAAATCCGAGGCCCGTGCCGCCGCCCGTGATCAGGGCCGATTGTCCTTCAAGACGGAATACCTGTTCCATGTTGTCTTTCATGCCCGGCAACCGGCTTCCAGAGCCGGCGTGTTCTGATGTTTATACATGATGAAATACTCGCGGTGATTCAGCCGCTCGGGTTTGCTCGGTTCCCCGGCCGCAACACGGGCCACCAGCCCGGCCAGTTCGCGCCCCGCCTGCGCCATCGTGAGCTCGCCCGTCAACACCCGCCCCGCGTCGAAATCCATGTCTTCCTCCATCGCCCGATACGTGGCGCTGTTGCCCGTCACCTTGATCAACGGCGCAATCGGACTGCCGATCACACTCCCGCGACCGGTAACGAACAGCACGATCTGCGAACCCGCGCTGATCAAATCCATGATCCCCTCCGTGTCGTTCGGATTCGTATAGCCGAACTGCATGAAATGCTCGTCCGGCACGCTGTCCAAAACCCACAACCCCGGGCCGCGCGGCGCCTCCGCAACGCGAATCACACCCTGAATCGCACGGCTCCCGCTCTTCGCAAACGCCCCAAGGCTTTTTTCTTCAATCGTCGTCAGGCCGCCCGCGAAGTTGCCCGGCGACACCGACCATTGCCGAACGGACTTGCAATAGCGTTCCGCTTTGTCGTACGCGTCGGCGAGCTGTTGCCTCGCCTCGGCTGAAGCCGCGCGCGCCAACAGATGCTCGCGCAGGCCGATCATTTCCACCGTCTCCTCGAAGATGGCCCGCCCGCCCGCGTCCACAAGGAGATCGAAGAACGCGCCAACGCTCGGGTTGCCCGCGAGCCCCGACGTGCCGTCCGAACCGCCGCATTCACAGCCGACCGTGAGGTCCGCAAGGGTCATCGGAACGCGCGTCGTCTCCGCCCGGATCTGTTCCCGCATGCGCGCGACGAGCTGTTTGCCCAGATTCACCGAGCGCGTGGTCCCGCCCTGTTGCTGGATGAAGAACCATTCAGCAGATCTTCCGGAAGCGCGCACCACGTCCGCAATCTTCTCCGGCTGGATGTATTCGCAGCCGAGCCCCACGGCGAGTACCGCGCCGACATTCGGGTGCCGCGCCAGCGCCAGCATCAACCGAATCGCATAGGCATTGTCGTAACAGCCCGGGAACCCGATCACGTGCGTGTCCTCCTCGTCTGTCGCAATCGCGTGCGCCACGTGTTGCGCACATTCCACCGTGTAGATCACAAGCACGAGATTGCGGACGCCTTTTCGCCCATCCGCACGGAGATAACCTGTCCACGACGTTTGCAGGTCAGACATAGGCCGAAGACGTGTCCGTCGGCGCGCCGGAACGCAGGTCCAGCGATCCGGAGCGCGCGTCATAATCGCTGGCCAGATTATGCAGATGCACCCAGGCGCCGCGTGGGATCAGTTCAAGCGCGTGCCCGATGCGCACGCCGAACTTGATCACAGGCTCGCCAGCGCCAATCTCCCGGAGTGCCACCTTGTGCCCCCGCGGCATGGCATTTGACAGACGGATCTCGCCGGACCCGGCGCCCACTACCTGAACGACGCTCGACTCCGCGCCATCCTCGAGCAGCGTCGCGACATTATCGGCCGCATGGATCTGAAAGGCAGTCGCCACGCCGCTATTTAACCGCAAAACAGGAATGGCACAGAGGAAATTCTGAAAAGCAAACACGAACAACCGCTCTTTGTGGTCAACGAAGACGTTTCCGTTCGCATGGATGTATCGCCCTTTCAGGGCTTGGGATACTCCTGACTCTCACCCAGGGCGTTGCCCTGGGCTGTCATGTTATGGGCTTTCAGCCCTGCGTCTCCTTCGCCCCTTCGCGTCTTCGCGTCTTTGCGTGAGACCAAGCCTTTCTTTTCGTGTCCTTTCGTGCCTTTCGTGGTCCAGACCTTTGCCCTAAGCCGCCCCTGGCGCCTTGGCGTTGAAAAGAAGCCGCTCGATCCACCTCGCTCCCGACATCCTCAAATCAAAGCGGCCGAAGCCGGAGAAACAATCATTTGCGTCAGCCGACGCCACGCCTCATCCCACTTTCGTGATCTTGTGCTCCACACACGTGTTGTCGATGGCATCCCAGTCGAGCTCCACACCGATGCCCGGCTTCTGCGGCACATGGGCGATCCCTTGGGCATCGATCGGGTAAGGGTCCTTCATCGGGAAGCGGAACGGTTCCTCGGGCACGAGCAGCTCGAAGTATTCGCAATTCCGGATCGCGCAGCTCACGTGCAGGTTCGCCATGTCCATGAACCCCATCGTCGTGCAATGAATCTCGCACCGCAGCCCGTGCGCCTCCGCCAGATGTGCGATCTTCAACGCGCCCGTCACGCCGGGCTTCCACGACACATCCGCCCGCACGATATCCACGGCATTGAACGCGATCGCCTGCGCCACGCCGTACGGCCCGCCGCGCGTCGTCTCCGTCCCCGCTATCGGAATGTCCAGCGCCGCGCAGAGCTTCGCATACTTCGCCAGCTCGAAATCCCGGAACGGTTCCTCGAACCAATGATAGTTCAGCCGCTCGAGATCCCGCCCCACGCGAATGGCCTCCTCGAGCGAATACTCCGCCACCGGATCGCTCATCAGGACGTAATCGTCCCCCGCCGCCTCACGCACCGCGCGCTGGATCTCAATGTCCTTCCGCCACGGCCCCGGCGGGTGCACTTTGTACGCCGGAAACCCGCGTTGTTTATACGCGCGCATTTCGTTCACGTAATCCTCCGTATTCGGCATGAACAAACTGCTCGCGTACGTCGGCAGGCTGGTTCGGCACTCGCCGATGTATTGATACAACGGCAGCCCGGCCGCCTGGGCGGCGATGTCCCACAGCGCAACGTCCACCGGCCCCGGCAGGTAAACCGGGAAAAACGTGATGTGCCGGTCAATCGTCCACAGCTCGTGATAAATCGCTTCGCGCTCGCTCACCCGGCGCCCGAGCACCACCGGCGCGATCGTCTCCTGCAGGAAGGCCTGCGTGACCACACTCGAACGCGCGGCAATCGCCGTCGCGTGACCGGTTAATCCGGCGTCCGTGTGCAACCGCAGAACAACCACGTCCCAGTTCATCGGGCTGCGGCCCGTGCGGGCCGAATCGAAGAGGCTCTCGTGCCGCCGGCACCGCCACGTTTCAAATGCTGTGATGGTTGGATTCATAGAATGCCGTATTTTCTGAACGCTTCCGTGCTGCTCATGCCCCCTTCGATCGCTTTGCGCACCACTTTCTCTCCCCGCGCCTTGGCCAGCGCGCGCTCGACCACTTCCACCTCGACCTTGCGCGGCACCACCACAACGCCGTCCAGGTCGCCGAACACCAGGTCGCCGGGCTCAACCCGCACCTGACCCACTTCAATCGGGCAGCGATAATCCACCACCTGCGTGCGCACAGCGGAGTCCTGCGCAAACCGGCCGCGGCTGAACACCGGCCAGTCCTGCTCGAGCACACGCGGGGTGTCTCGATGAAAGCCGTTGATCACCGCGCCGACCGCGCCGCGTTTCTTCGCCGTGGCCGTGAGGATTTCACCCCAGTAGGCGCAGCGCATTTCGCCTCCGCTCGCCAGATACACTTCGCCCGGCTGCAACTGATCGAGCGCTTCCGTCAGTCTTCCGAAAGGCTGCCGCTGCGGCCCGTACACATCGATCATCAGGACCGGCATCGCGCGCCCGGCCACCTTCATGTCCTCGCGCATCGGCTGGATCGGCTGCGGCAGAAACTGATGCGCAAAACCCAGCGCATCCAGGATGTCGCCCACGACGGGCGTGTACAATTCGCGCCGGATCAGATCGAACAACTCCGCATCGGATTTCCATTCAGACATAAGTCATATTTTGGAGCGCGGCTGTCCTCAGCCGCAGCACGTGAACGAAGCCAGCGACTCCGGGTTCCGCACACGCGTCTCCCAAACCATCCGGATTTACGATCCAGGATCGCGGCACTCAAAACTCGAGCCCTGTGATCGCCAGCGCCACGGCGTATTTGCTCGGCGGTTCCGCCGGAAGCTGCACCACCAGTCCCTCCGCCGTTTGCTCGAACTTCAACGAGCCGCGCCTGCCCAACAGCCGAACCCGCTTCACCCGCCCGTTCACATGCTCGGATCCGCTCGCCAGCGATCTCACCACCAGCCGCCGGTCCTCCGGCCACGCCAGCGCAATTGCATACAGCGTGTCGCCCTTCGTCGTGAACCGGAAATCTTCACTCGTGAACGGCGGCCGGCGCGTGTCCGAGAACGACCCCGCCACCACCGACGTCGGACCCTCGCCATAAATCCGCCATGGCCGCGTTCCGTAGATCGCTTCCCCGTTTACCTTCAACCACGCGCCCAGTTCCCGCAGCATCTCCTGCTCGTGTTCCGGAATCGTACCGTCCGGCTTCGGGCCGATGTTCAACAGCAGCGCCCCGTTCTTGCTGACGATGTCGATGAAGTCATCGAGGATGTGATCGACGCTCTTGTACTGATGATCGGTGATGTAACCCCAGGAATTGCGCGACACGGAATTGCAGGTTTGCCACAGGCGCGGCTGGATGTCGCCCAGTCGCCCGCGTTCAACGTCAAACACGCCCGCGCCTTCCGGAAACGACTCACCCTCCCAGCGTTTGAAGTTGATGGCAACGCCCTTCTTCCATTCGATGCCGCGGTTGTAGTAATAGGCGGCGAACCGCTTGAGGTACGGTTGAAACGCCGGCTGCGCGATCCACCAGTCGAAATACACCACCTGCGGCTGATACTTGTCCACGATCTCGCAGCATCGCAACAGCCAGTCGTCCAGGAACTCCTTGTCCGGGGGCGCCGACTGATTCTCCGCGAGGCGCTGGCTGCTCGCCGGACCGTAAAGGCCCGCGTAGTTCGTGTCGCGCACGTCCGAATCAAACAGCATGCCCTGGTCGAAATACCACCAATGCTCGGCGCGGTGCGTCGAAGCGCCGACCACCAGTCCCTCGCGGCGGAACGCGCGCGCCAGTTCGCCCAGCACGTCCCGCTTCGGTCCCATCTTCGCCGCGGACCACTCCGTGTAATCGCTGTCATACATTGGAAACCCGTCATGATGCTCCGCCACGGGCACGACGTACTTCGCGCCGGCTTCCCTGAACAAACGCGCCCACTCGCGCGCGTTGAATTTCTCAGCTGTGAATTGCGGGATGAAATCCTTGTATCCGAACTGCGATTGCGGCCCATACGTGTCCACGTGATGCCGGAACGCGCGGTCTGCGCGGCGATACATGTTGCGCGGATACCATTCGTTCCCGAACGCGGGCACCGAATACACGCCCCAGTGGATGAAGATGCCCAGCTTCCCGTCCTGGTACCATTGCGGCGCCTGGAACTGCTTGAGCGATTCCCAGTTCGGCAGGAACGGGCCTCGCGTCGCCACCGTGTCGATCTGCTTCAAACGCCTTTCCATCTCTTCCTTCGACAACGGCGTCACCAGCGGCAGGCGCGCGTTCGTCGCCGGCTTCGCGCTGAATCGCAGCAACCGGTCCAGGTCCCGCCTTGTCGCCTGAAATGCCGTTCCATGTTTCAAGCCCGGCGGAAATGTCATCTGCGCCGTGACGTTGGTAAACGTCTTGAAGTCGCGCGTCTTCACAGCGCCATACGCGCTCGTTCCATACGAATCGAAGTAGATCAGCCAGTCCTCGCCAATCTTCAGCGCCGTCGGTCCTTCAGTAAGCTTGTCGGTGAACGGCTCGGAGATATTCCTCCACGGCCCCAGCGGCGAGTCGCTGAACGCCACCCGGAGATTCCGCTGCGGACGGCTGTTGTCCTTCAACAACAGCACATAACCGTCGTCCGCATCGAGAATCCGGCAATCAATCACACTGAAGCCCGGATCCAGAAAGAGCTCCGTCGCCGTGAACGTCTCGAAGTCCCGCGTTGTGGTGAAATACATCCGATGATTGTTCGTCGGCGTCTCGAGGTAGTCGGGAAAGCGCCCCGGAATCGTCGATGCCCAGCAGATGATGAACTGCTTCTCACGCCGATCGTAGAACAGCTCCGGCGCCCACACGTTCACCGTGGCGGGCTCGTGCGCCATCACCGGAATGAACTTCTGTTCCGACCAATGCACCAGGTCCTTCGATTGCGCATACCCGAATCCCTTGTCCCCGCGCCACGCCGTCGTCCAAACCAGGTGAAACGTGCCGTCCGGCCCCTGAACGATGCTCGGGTCGCGCATGATCCCGCCGCCGACGCGCGCTTTCAGGAACAGCCCCGGGACGTTGGTCCAGTGATAACCGTCGAAGCTGTAGGCGAAGCGCAGTCCGTCCTGTTCCGGTTCCTTGAACGTGCTGAACAGGTAAACCGTGGAATCCGGCTGGGCGGCCTCGATCGGGGCGCCCTGGCACGAAACGAAGGCGAGGCACAGCGCCACCGCCCGCGTGATCCTGTTGCTCATCCGCGCCAGTGTGGGAAAAAGGCCGGAATGAATCACGCCAGAAATTCCCGCCGGCAACCCTGCCGCTTCTGAACGACGTGAACTCCTTTCACCTGCAGTGGATGCTTCGAACGCCGACACCAGGCATGACGAATTCAACTCGTCTGGAGGTTGCTGATTGTCCAGAGGCTGCCGGCGACAAACAGAAACAGGCAGGACCAGACGTTGGCGCGAAGAACAGCCAGAAACACCGCCCGGTGCCGCTTGTCCGTCCAACAATGGATCAGCACCCACCATTCAACGAGGAGCGATATCAGAAAACAGGGAACGAAAAGCAGAAGCGCGGTGGTCAGCGCGGGTACTCCCGATAAAGGCAGATAATCCGGAATCCAGGTCAGACCCAATGCGATGCTGCCCAGCATGCGGATCGGAGAATCCCTGTCCGTGGTGCCTCCGCTCGTAGCCACAAGTCCAAGAGCGAACGTCAGCACCCAGAAAAGCGGAATGCCGACAATCGTCGTGACGAAATTAGCAAGCCCGACATCCACCAACGCCTTCCGAAACCGAATGGCCATCGGCTTCCAAACGATCGCGGACTCGATCAACACCACAGGAACCAGCGCAATTCCCATCACGGTCATCTGCGGGAACAGCGTCGGAATCGCGGCGTTGGCAAGAACAGCCGACATGGCCTTCAACAGCACGAGCGGGTAAAGGCCCTTCCAACGCCCAGTGCCAGAACGTGAAATCGGTCCAGAGAAAGCGAGGCGTTCATGATCCGTAACTCTTCATCATCGGAAAGCGATCCCTGGTTTTCCTCAGCACGCGCCCACCTTACGGCCTCGGATCACAAGCGTCAATCACGGGGGCGGGAACACAACTCACCGAGGTTACGCCCGTTCGAACCAAGAGAACCACGCGGATCGCGTCCTGCATTCAAATGCCTTTGACGTAGCAGCCGCACTCCAGATCGCCAGCCGATCGCTCCTCGCCGCCCAATGACACGGCGCCCGCGTCAATCGTCAATCGTCAATCGTCAATCGCAAATCGTAAATCGTACGCCCCCCTTTCTCACTCGCGCGTCGTGCGCCGGCTGGCGCGCTCGCGGGCTTTGCGCATCGCATCCAGACTCGACTTCGGCCGCAGGTTCCGGCGCCGCCACCGCCGGCGCTGGTTTCTTCGCCTCCGCGCTCGGCCTGGAAGCCGTGGCTGCTCCGGTTGGCTTCGGAGCCGCCATCCGGCGTTTCCACTTGAATCTCGCCCAGAACGGTGCCGCGGCGGGCGCGGGCGAGATTTCCTCTTCAACAGCCTGCGCCGCAGGCTGCCGGCGCACCCAGCGCGAAATAAATCCGGTTCGACGCTCAAAAACTTCCGCAAGAAACAGAATCACCGCGGTCACCAGCAACCACGGGCTGATGTTCACAAACCGCGGACGCGCCTGCAGATCGGCCCAGATCTGCGGGATTTCGAGCCGTTCCTTCCCGTTCCTTCCCGCCGGTCGCCGCCGCGAGTTGTTCGAGCGCGGCGATTCCCCTGCCCGGCTGGTCCGGCGCGAACTCGGGCGAATACGGCAGGCACACCGGCGGCAGCGTCACCGGCTCCTGCCCGTCGATCTCCACTGTGTTCAACAACGTTTCTTTCCCCGAAATCGGGATCGTGGCCTCCAGCAAGTCGGCGCTCTTCCATTGAAGCTCAATATTCTGCCGTCCCGGGATCGCGCCGGGCAGACCGTGCAGCACCTTCACGCGCGGCAAGGCGGCAAACGGATCCATCTGCCGGTCCGGATCCAGGTGCAATTGCACCAGACAGACGCCATCCCGCACTTCCTGCGTCAGCAACAGATCGTCCGGCAGCGGCTGGCGCCTGCCAGCCGTCCAGCGCGCCAGCGTCGCATAGAATTCCCCAATCTGCGCCCATTGCACGAATTCGCCGCTGAACTTGCCGTCCGCCTCGCCCATAAAGCACAGGACCCGTCCGTTCCCGGCGTTCCAGGACGCCACAAAGGGCGCCGCATACTCGTCCAACGTGCGGGCGGCAAGGTTGGCCTCGGGTTTGAGGTAGGTCAGGTTGTAGCCCGCCGGTGCCGGCGGCGACTCTGCCGGCGGAGAGCCTAACAGAGAAAAGCCCGCCGTCAGCTCGATCGGCGTGGGCTCATCGATGAACGTGCTCCGCGCCACGGCAAATGTGTCCTGGGCAAACAATCTCGGAATTTCCTCCGGGCTGTCGGTGAAGTACCAGTTGCCCCCGCCCCGCTCGGCAATATCCTTCAGCAGGTTCGCATCGACGTCCGCTTCGGTTCCAAGCCCGATCACACTGACCGTAACGCCCGCCTCGCGGCATTTCTCGAGCAACTGCACGTATGCGCCCGGCTCCTCCGAATCCGCCGCATCGGCGAACAGGATGATGTGCCGCGTCTGGGCTTTGGCTTTCAGCAACATGCTTGCAGCCGCCGACAGCGCTTCATACACGAAAATGCCGCCGCCCCTCGAATCGATCGACAGGATCCTGCCGCGTTGCCCCGCGTTCCGTTCCACCGTGTCGAGATCGACGATCACATGCGGCGAGCTGTCCACGGCGATCACGCCGATCTCATCCATGGGCGACAGGAGATCGAGCACCTGGACGGTGCCGAGATTGGCGAGATCCATCTTCACGCGGCCCCCGCTGACGGGCATTTGCATGCTGCCGGACCGGTCCAGCGCCACCGCGATGGCGAGCAACATCTTGCGGTGTTCCTGCCGCATCTCCATCGAGACGGGCATGATGCGATCGAGCGGCGATTTGAAATAACCGCCGGGCCCGTAGGATTTCTGTCCGCCGGTCAGCATCAGGCCGCCGGCGGAATCCTCGACCCAGGACGCGAGCGTTTCCATGCCGGTGGGCCCGATGGCGTTGGCAGGAACGTTCTCAATGAGAACGGAGGAGTAACGCGCCAGCTCTTCCAGGGTCCACTGACATTGCTGCGGCATGCGCGCCTCGATCTCCAGGCCGCCGCGGCGCAGCAGTTGCACGAGGCCGGATTGCCCGCCCGCAGCGGAAATCGCCAGCATGGGACGGGCGCCTTCCACCGACACCAGCAGGCGGGCCTCGTTGTTCTCCGGCACCGGGTCGTCCTCCGGCCCGCGGATCAACAGCGAATACTCATGCACCGTTGCATCGGCAGCGCGGTCGCGGAACATGATCCGGTTCACACCCGCCACCAGCGGCCTGGTGCCGGATGCAATGATGGTGGAACCGCGGCGCAATTCGTAGCCCACCTCCTGGTCGGACGGCGCGCGAATCCAGCAGCCCAGCACGTACGCCTCGCCCGGTTGCACTGCGTCAGGCCCCTGAAATGACTGGATCGCCACATCGCTCACCTGAGGCCGCGCGAGCACGCGATAATCAATGGCCACTCCACGACCCGCCGCGCGGGCCGCGGCGGCAAGGGGATCGCGCCCCGTCCACTTCCCGTCCGAAACGACCAGGATGCGCCCGCCCGCATCCGGCGGGATCAGCGCCAGCGCGGCCTCGATAGCGCCGTTCAGATCCGAATGCTCCGAACCGGGTTGAGCGGTGAATCCGCCGAAAGCGCCGCGTTGCGGAGATCGTTCCACAACGGCGTGACGCCCGAAGGAAACCACGCCGAGCAGATCGTTCGCCCGCATCGATTTCTGGAGCAGATCCACGATCTCCTTCTGGGCAGCGGCAGCCTGGCGCGGCATCGATTCGCTGCGATCCGCGACAACCACGACGGTGCCGGCGCGTTCGGGGAGCCGCACGGCAAATTGAGCGAGCGCCAGGACAATCAGGACGAAGACGAAGGCGCGCACGATGCGCAGGCCGCGGCTCGGCAGCGGCCAGATCAGCCATACCACCAGCCATACCACCGCCAGCGGGATCAGCAGCAGCAGCCAGATCGGTTGGAAGAAGTGAATCATCTCTGTTTCAACCGCCCGCGCGTCCTCTGGCAACCAGGCAGAGATGCGCGGTCAGGATCCCGAGCGCCGCCAGCCCGAACAACCAGGCCAACGGCGATTGCTCGTATTGCCCTTCGGCCCCCGCTTTCCAATCGCCCCATTGCCCGCCGCTCGCGTGTTGAAGGTTCGATTCTCCCGGCGCCAGCGCATTCACCGCGAAGCGGTTGGTCATTGAACCCATCGTCACGGTGTAAACCCCGGGCAAGGGCGCTTCGATCGCCAGCGGCGCATTGGCGCCCTGGAGCAGTTTCACCGTGCCGTCCGGCCAGCGGACCGTCACCGGCTCGCCCGTGCTTTGCAGGACAATCTCGCTCCCAGGCCGCGCGTTGCTCTCGCGCAATCCCGGCAATTGCGAGGCCCGCCAGTCGAGCAGGTTGTACCAAAATACCGGCCAGTCCGGCGTCCGTGTCCACGTCGAAAGTTGCGGGTCCAGGTTCAACCTCACAAATTGCCGGCCCAACATGTCCTCGCGAACCGAAAGCAACGGAACGTTCCCCGCCAGCACCACCGGCATGAACTCGGCGTCGTTCGTCAGCGAAGCGCCGCCGGCCCAGACGGCGCCGTTCAGCGCGAGCCCTTGGGCCAGCGGATGAGACGTATCGATCACAAACGGCCCGACATAGGCGGTCGCCTCGGCCGGAGATTGAACATTGAGACTCCACGCGTTGCTGCCGGCGAAATCGGAATGATGAATCACCAGGTCCGGGTTGGCCGACAGGGCCGCGCGCAGGCCGGTGGCATCGAGCGCGCGATTGACCAGATCGGCAAAGTCCGGGTTCGTCAGGGCCACCTGAACGCGAACGCGCCTCCGGATCGGAGACAGCAGTTGAACGCGGTTGTCCTCCGCGAGCGCGTCCGCCAGCCCGCTTTCCGAAGCCGCTTCAAGCCGAACCTCCAGCGACGGCGCGGTCCCGGGAATGTTGAAGACCACGCGCTGGACTTCCTGCGGCGCCATGGCCAATCGCGTCTCCTGGACTCTGTCGGGAACAGCGTTCGAACCGGCGAACACCCGCAGCACGGCGTCCCTCGGCGAGCGGGAGTAGTTGGCGATTTCAACCAGGCAACGGTCCTGGTCGTCACTGACGCTTCTCGCGGCGTTGATGATCGCGACGTTGCTGGAAGGAACGCCGAATGCCCGCCATTGCAACCGATCGTTGGCGATACGTTCATCCGGCGGCGGCTGATCGGTCAGCACCAGGATATTGGCCTGTTGTTTCCCGATCTCGCCCGCCAGGGTCAGCGCCGATTCAATCGCGGCTCCGGGCGCCCAGCACTGCCACTGTTCCAGCGCCTCTTCAACCTCGGACCACGTGCGCGCATTCGCCCCGATCAACCGCGCGTCCCTCCCCGCCAGGATCAGTCGGGTCGAAGGCGGCGCCTGGAAACGGAACAGCCGCTGCAACGCTTCACGCGCCCGGTCCCGGGCGGAGACGCCGTCGGTCGCGGCGCGCATGGACAGCGAATCGTCGAGCACGACGATGAGCGGCCGCGTTGCCTGCGGCAATTTCCAATGCGGCCCCGTGGCGGCGATGACGAGCAGCGCCAGGGCAAGCAATTCCAGAAAGAACAGCAGCGGGAGTTGCAGGCGATTGACGCGCGAACCGCCTTCGCGCGATTGAACGTGAAACCGCCACAGCATCAGGCTCGAAACCTGGCGCCGCCGAAAGCGATTCCGCAGAAGGTAAATCGCCGCCAGCGCCGGCAGCGAAGCGAGCGCAATCAACGCAAGCGGATAGGTCAGGAACGGAAACATGCTCAGGCCGGCGAAAGGAGTTCAATCGCTTCCAGTTCCCTCAGGGAACTCTCGAGGTCCTCCGCGATGACAGTCGTCAGTCGCGCGCCGCATTGCCGGCAGGCGTCGTCCCACGCCTGCTGCCATTGCGCCAGGTTCTCCAGATACTGCTTCTTGACCGTCGAATCGACGAACAATTCCGTCTGTTCGCCGGTTTCACTGTCCACCAGCCGGATGCTGCCATGGTCCGGCGGATTGGCGTCGTCGCGCCCCAGCAACTGAACGACAAACAGCGCCGCCGCGCCCTCCCGCAGGCGGCGCAGGGTCTGGACCGGGTTGCCGGGCCACAGCAGGTCACTGATCAACACGCGCACGCCCAACCGCCGCAGTTTGGGCGGGAGAATCTCGCAGGACTGATCGAGCGTCCGCGCGCTCTCGATCTGCAAACCGTTCCAGGACGGCGGCGGGTGGGTGTCGTTCGCAACACGGTTGAAGCCTTCGCCCGACAGCCAGACCGCGCGCGAACACTGCGCGTTGGCGGCGGCCACCGCCAGCAGCGCGGCCAGCTCGCCCGCGGCGCGCGCCTTGGACGAACCTTCCAGGTTCATCGACCGCGAACCATCCAGAACAATGTCGAGATGCGGCGTCACCTCTTCCCTGAAGAGCTTGATGCTCAGCCGATCCGTGCGCGCGTAAATGCCCCAGTCGATGAAACGGAGGTCGTCACCCGGCTGGTATTCGCGGTAATCCTGGAAATCAATGGAACTGCCGGCGCGCCGGCCGAGGCGGGATCCAACAAGTCCCGACGCGGCGACCTGCGGTATCTGCAGGGCATACCGCAAGCCGAGCTGCTCGCCCTGGTGAAGCGCCTGGCGCAATTCCTCATTCATGACGGAAAACCGATGGGCGCACCCGGAGGATTTCACCCTCGAACCGCCCGCAGCCGGTGCTCTCGCAGTTGGAGCGTTGCATGCCGAAGCTCATCGATTCATTCGGCAGCGACCGTCGGGAGTGGCGGCGGCGGGGCGGGCGCGGGACCGTCGGGAGTGGCGGCGGCGGCGCGGGCGCGGGCGGAGGCTGGGCAGCGGGCGCGCCGGCCTCGACCGGTTGAAAATGATTCAACTGCCTGAGGAACCACCTGGCGTTCAGCACGAGCATGAGCAGCAGCCAGGCCGCGCCGCAATTCAGGTGCAGCAGAACACTATCGAATCCCCTGGCCAACCAGACATTGAAGATGCTGCCGGGTTGCAGCGTGTCGAACGAATGAGTGGTAAGACGGCCCAGGAAGAACAGCACCATGTTCGGCAGCAACGCCCACGCGCCCGCCAAAAACACCATCAGAATCCCCGCCAGTTTCGCCGGACGGCGGCTGAAGAATTTTCGGTGGATCAGCAACGCCGTGAGGGCGTACGCAAACAGATACAGAACGGTGGCGGCGCCAGCCGCCAGCTCCCGCCATCCGGACGGGCGCGAGTCCAGAACAACCATGGTCACCATCGCCGTGAGACTCAAGAGCAACGCCACCCACACCAGCCCGCCCGCGGCGCCGTTGTAAAACAGAAACGCCAGGATCCGGAGAAACGCCCGGGAAGGAATTCTGCGCCGGACGCGAACGCTCAATTCGTCGTTGTTGCTGATCACCACAACCAGCGCCCCGCTCAGGAGGAAAAAGGTCGTTATCGCCCATGGCAGGATCAGTTCGCTGTTACTGGATATGGACACCCGATACAGAGAGAGGATCCCGCTCAGCAGCCATACCACGGTGATATAAACGCGCAACGCAAACGCCCGGTTGGCCGACGGCGGCGATATCAGCGCGACCGACATGTAATAGAGCAGCACGACGACGGCCAGGATCACCCCTGCCGCCGTCGCGAACCCGGTCCAGAAGGTGCTGCTGGCATGAACGCCGGCCACCCCGCCGCTCATGCTGACGATCCCCGACTGCATCAGGGTATAGAATATCGCGTTCAACATCCCCGAAACCATGTTCAGCACTATGAAGCCGCCAAGGCCAAGCAGAATCTTGAACAGCTTGCTGACGGGCAGGCAGGCGATGAAGATGGCGCACTGCACGGCGGCGCATACCACGAGGAACAGGCACACCAGGATAAACCCGACCGTCGGCAGGTCGATGCCCCGCAGCAGGTTGGTGAATGCCATGAACGGCATGCACGCGCTGAAGAACAACACCGCCATGTAGGCGCCGCAAAAGAACTTGCCCCGGATGATCCGGTGCNNAGATGATCCGGTGCGGCGTGAGCGTCGTGACGTACAGCAGGTCCAGGTTGTTCTCCTGCCGCTCGGCAGCCAGCCGCGTCCCGACGTACAGCGGAATGAACACCAGGCTGGAGAACGTCAGGATCACGATGAACGCCTGAAACACATTCGCCCCGAGGCGCTGGTTGGCGTGCACGTCGAGCGCGTGGCCCAGGATCATCACGAGCCCGGTGCAGAACAACACGCTCAGAAACAACAGCAGCATGCCCGTCACCGACCAGCTCCGCACCGCCTGCCGCAGCTCCTTCACCACGATGGGATTCAGCTCCCACTCGCGCCAGTTCCGCAGCCGTTGAACCATGCCATCAATCAATCCCCTTGAGCGTTGAATGTTGAGCGTTGAATCTTGAATGTTCATTGGACCCCTCCCTTCGTCACGCTCATGAAGATGTCCTCCAGGTCCGCCCGGGTCTGCCGGAACTCCAGAATCCGGAACCGCCGGGCCACCAGCTGGCCGAGAAGGTCGCACGCCTCCGGTTCGCTGCCCGCGAACTCGAAGTGAACCTCACTCCCGACCGGGCGCGCGTTCTCCACCAGCGGTGTCAGGAGCAATTCCTTCAGCAACTCGGAGGATTGCGCTGGATCCAGCAGCCGGATCGCCACGGTCCGCCGCGGCGCGCTCTTCTTCAACACCTCGTCGATCGTTCCCGTCTCGAGCAGCCGCCCCTTCTCGATGATCACCACGCCATTGCAGATCTCCGTGAGCTCCGTGAGGATATGCGAGCTGATCAGGATCGCCTTCTTGCGCTCGGCCAGCAGGGCCAGCAGTTCGCGCAACTCCACCCGCGCGCGCGGATCCAGCCCCGCCGCCGGCTCGTCCAGAATCAGCACGTCCGGGTCGTGCACCAGCGCGCGGCCCAGGCTCACGCGCTGCTTCATGCCTTTCGACAACGCCTTCAAATGCTTGTCGCGAATGCCGGTCACATTGGTGAACTCTTCAATCGCGCTGACCGCCTCCGTCCGCTTCCTCCCGCGCAGCCCGTACGCCCGCGCGTAGAAATCCAGATACTCGTGCACCGTGATGTCCGCGTGCGCGGGGAGCGAGTCCGGCACGTAACCGACCGCGCGCCGCGCCAGCTCCGGGTGTTCCCGCAACGAAATGCCGTTCAACAACACGTCCCCGTCCGTCGGTTCCTCAATCGTGGCAATGATCCGCATGGTCGTGGTCTTGCCCGCTCCGTTCGGCCCCACAAAACCAAACACATGCCCGGAGTCGAACGAGAACGTAATGCCGTCCACGGCCACCGTCTTGCCGAACTCCTTTCGCAGATTCCTGACCTGGACCTTCATGGCGCCCCCGCGGGTTCGAGCAATCCGTAAACGGTTGACTTGATACGCGACCGGCTGGTGATGGACCGCGCGCCGAGCGCGTTTTCCACAAAGGGGTTCCCTTCCAGCTCGGCAATGTAGGAGCCCGGCGTCAGCAGCGAAAGGACGTCCCCCGCCGCCTTTTCCCAGGGGGAATACCCCAGCGCCGTGGACGCCAGCGCCCGCAATGGCACCTCTTTCGAAGTTGAAACCGCAGCCGACGAAGGAAGCAGGACCGTTCGCTGCCCGGCGGCAACATTGGTCGCCGTGTAGATCCGCCCGTCATGGTCCGAAAGCCAAAGCGACTGAATCGGTGCTCCGAGGCCGTTCACGGCAATCAGCTTTCCGCCCTCCATCTCGAGCTGAATGCGCTCGCGCCGCGTCTCAGCCTTGCGCAACCAGAAATGCGCCGGAACGCGGGCCGTCACCCATCCGCGCCGGAAATGCTGCCCGCGCGTCCAGTCCACCTCGCGCGAAGAATCCGACTGATGATTCCACCCCTGCACCAGGGCCGTCGCCTCCGTTTCCGCGGAGAAGAACAACCCGCCGCTCGGCGTTAACGGACAGTAGAACGCAGTGATCCCGACCGACGCGGCGCGACGCGTCGATTGGTCAAGGAACGTCAGCGCCTCCATGCGCACATCCGGCGTTATGCCTTCCCGCAGTGTCGTGTAGGCAAACACCATCACCGTGGCGAGAACCGAAATCGCAGGAATCGTCCACAACAACCATGTCCGCCGGCCTGTCCACGAAAGATAAATCAGGTTCGCCGGACCGATCACGATCACAAACACCAGCATGATGAACACCATGCCCCGAACCGGGATTTGCGCATTCTCGACGACCGGGTAAAAGGAGTTGGCTGTGTTCTCGTCGGGCAACGACCGCCACATCGCAGCCGCGTCGTCCAACGCGGCCATCATGGCCTTCGCAGTGGCCGCCCCAATGCCGCCCGGCTGCTCGGCGTCGAGGAGGAAGCACTTGCCGAATCCCGCGGTGAGCAGGCGTCCGTTGGATAGCGGCGCCTCTCCCGCACGTCTCCACGATGCGGGCGCTTCGCCGGGGCCAAGGACGAACAGAACGCCCCCGCATTCCACATAGTGCCAGAGCGCATTCAGCACCGCCGGCCGCGCGCTTCGCAGCTCCGACGCCGACACGGCAATGGCGTCGTAGGCACTGTAGGACAGCCAGTACTCGCTCCATTCGGAAATCGGGAGCTCGGAACGCAGCAGCGAGCGCAAGGGAGCCCCGCCGGGGAGTCGCGTCATCGTCCCCGAGCCGCTGATGCTCCAGGCCCACGCCTCGCTGCTCGCGCGGGCTTTCGATGCCCACACCGCCGTGCCGCTCCCGGCGTCAACCAGTTGCACGGCGTCCACGCTGATCGATCCCGCATAGCGCATCCCGAAATCCAGCCGCACCGTCTTCACGGGCTCGGCCGTCCGCGGAAAACTCAACTCACAGTCGTAAGGCGAACCCGACCCTCCCGAGAGCGAGGAAAACGACTGGTCCAACAGGTTCGTGCCGGACACGCCCGTCAACACCAGGCGCACGTCGAGCCCGATCAGGGTGGACGTGGCGCGGATGCGAACCTGGTCCGCCTGAATCGGAGGATCGTAATCCAGTTCGATCCAGTGCGGACCGCCCGCCGAAGTGTCGGGTGTCCATGCATTCGGCGTGATGCCGCGGCGGGATCCCGCATCGGGCGGCCCGGCGGCGGACTGCGCCGACATGCCCATCGCACCGGACATCAGCAGGCGCCCCAAACCATCGTAGTCCAGAGCGCGGCTCACAAGCACTGTCGCCGGACTCGCAGCGCCCCCGAAATGCCCGCCGATGCTCGCGACATGAGGCGCCGGGTCAACTGAAATGGTTTCGGGAGCCTCGCCGGCTATCAGCACACGGACCAACCCGTTGTTGTATACGGGCAGCGGCGGTTGCCACAGGGGCACCACCATCCGCGAACCCGGGCTCAGCGAAACCGTGCGCGAAATCTGTCTGATCTGGGCACCGCTCCCCCACGAATAGAAGCGATCGGGAAACACCAGTGTCACCTCGTGCGTGCGCCGCGTGGAATGGTTCTCAAGGAAGAACAGCAACTCGCGGTAGCCGTGGTGCGTCTCTCCCGCGCCATGCGCCACCGGCCGCACCGTCACGTCGCCGAACCGGTCGGCAAAACCCGCCGTCGTGCCAAACGCCAAAGCCGCCAGAACGGCCAGGGCGCATCGGGCGTTGAACACACGCTCTCGCGTCATGCCGGTTGAAGCTCGACGTCCTTCGGCAGTTTCATCCCCGTCTCATCCAGCCGCCCGACCAACTCCTGCACCAGCTTCGACGGAGTCATCCGGTCGAAGCGCGCCTGGTAGTTCAGCAGCAGCCGATGATTCAAAACCGGTTCGGCGACCACCTTCACGTCCTCGAAACCCACCGTCGGCCGCCCCGAGATCAGCGCCTGCGCGCGCGCCGCCTCGGCGATCGCAATGGCCGCGCGGGGCGAGGCGCCATACGACACATAGCGCGTCACGCTCTCCGGCGCTTCGCTCGCGCCCGGGTGCGTGGCGGACACCAGGCGCGCAATGTAACGCGACACCGGCCGCGGCAGATAGATGCGCCCCATGATCTCGAACAACCGGTCCAGCTCCTCACGCTCCATCTGCCACGTGGGCTCGGGCAGTTCGCCCCGCCGCCGTTCGGAAATGATCTGATCCAGCACCTGCGTGTCCACGTTGTCGAACAGCAGCCGGAACAGGAACCGGTCCAGTTGCGCCTCGGGCAACGGATAGGTGCCCTCCAGCTCAATCGGGTTCTGGCTCGCCAGCACAAAGAACGGCTGCGGCAGCATCCGCGTATGGCCCAGCAGCGTCACCGAGTTCTCCTGCATCGTCTCCAGCAACGCCGACTGCGTCTTGGGCGATGCGCGGTTGATTTCGTCCGCCAGCAAAATGTTCGTGAACACCGGGCCCGGCTGGAACACCATCTCGCGCTTTCCTGAATCGGTCTGTTGGAGAATGTGCGTTCCCAGGATGTCGCCCGGCATGAGGTCGGGCGTGAATTGAATGCGCTTGAATTCCAGCTTCAGAATCCGGCCGATGGTGCGCACCAGCGCCGTCTTGCCCAGACCCGGCAGCCCCTCAAACAACACATGGCCGCGGCTCAGAATCCCGATGAGCACCAGCCGGTGCAGTTCCTTCCGCCCCAGCAGAATTCGATCGAGTTGCTCCAGAACTTTCTTCGTCAGTTCAGCCGCAGGCTGCAACTCCTCCACCTTAAGGATGGTGCCTGGTTCAGTCATGTGATTACCGAGAACGTCACTCGTCGCGCTTGAAAAAGCGCTGAACGGTTTGCTTGTGCCGCGGCAGAACCACCCGGCTGTGCGCCGCGCCGCCGCCCGCCGACGCCGACGCCAGCGCGCCGTGTCCCGCCGCAACCTCCTCGTTGCTCAACTGCGGCGCCGCGCGCGTCACGCCCACCAGTTGCGCGTCCGACAGCACCACCGAAGGCGGCAGCGCCTCCTCTTTGAACTTCACCCCCTGCTCCGCCGTCTCGTCCTTCCACGTCATCGGCGCGTCGCCCCGCCCGCGGGTGAGGCCGCCACGGCAATAGGACATGGCCAGGCCCGCGAAATCGCACGCGTTGGTGGAATTGCAGAGAAACGCGGCCAGGGCGTCCGGGTTCGGGCACGTGCCGACGTTCTGGCATTGCCCGAGCATCTTCGGATCGATCAGCTTGAGGTTTGCCAGGTTCGTCAGCGTCCGGCTCAGGTCGGCCTTATTGAATTGAATGGCGCTCAACAGGCGTTCCAGGTCCTCGCGGTTCAAAGCCTCGAGTTGCGCAAGCAGCTCCGGCGAAATCGACGCGTCGAGCAATCCTTCCTCGAGCTTCGCCGCAGTCAGCATGGACGCCAGGTCTTTCGCCGCGGCAGTCGCCGTGTCCTTGCCCAGGCCGAGTTCGAGCGCCGACTGCAACGCACTGGCCAGCGTCTCCGCTTCGGTCAGGTTGGCCGTCTTTTTCACCGCTTCCTCGGCGGCCTGCTTCGCCACGTCGGTGTTGGCCTCCTTGATGTGATCCAGCGCTTCCCAGGTCTTGTTCGGATCCATTGCAAGAGCGTTCTTGCGGATGCGATCCAGCTGCTTCTGAAGTTCATCGGCCCGCTCCGGTTCGAGAATCCTCTCCTCTTTCAGAACCTCCACCTCCGCTTCGAGTTCCTCGACCAGTTTGCCGATCTCCAGCGGCCTCTGGCCCGCATGCGTCAGGCGCTCCGGCAGAATCAGCGTCACAACCACAAACAGCGTCGATGCGGCAAAGAGCCCGACCGCTTTCCCTCCGCGCCAGCGCAGGGCCGGCATCGCGGGTTTCGGCAGGACGGATTTCCAGGCCGACATATCCTGTTCCTCCTCGGCCATGACCACCCCGCCGCAGTGATTGAATCCGTCGTACGCCGCCCGGATCTGGCTGAACTTCACCCGGCGGCGGTACTCGCAAACGCCGGCAATGACGGCAAGCGGGATCGCGCCGAGCAACCCATACAACAACTGATCCGGCGTTGCGAGGCGGGAGTATCGCGCTGCCAGAACGACGACGCCCCAGAAAAAGAACCAGCCGGTCGCCCAAAAAACCGCCCGGCGCAGGATGAGGAGCGCCGTGAGCCGGCCATGGAACGCCTTGAGCGCCTCGGCGTGGGATTTCATATGCTCATCCTCGGTTGGGTGCGCATGAATCTGATGAGAATGGACAGACACCGGCACCTCTCGTCACGTTCACAATGCCATGGCGTTGACACTTTATTCACTCCCGTCGACAGCCGTATGTTCGGCGAATCAGGAATTTGTGCAAGCAGGAAGTGTATTGTCACCGGGAAAGACCGGGGAGATCGCCCCCTGTGAAAGGGTTTGGACGTAGAACTTCCGGCCAGTCCAATCGCGCTCATCGGCTATCAACCATGCTCCACGCTCCGTTCCATTCGCATTCCTGCGCGTTTATTTCTATAACGTTTCACTGAACGTTGAATGTTGAAGTGAAGGTTCCATTCCCCCTTCCGTCCACGCGCGTGCAGAACTCGCAAACTCACGCTCCGCTCACCTGCTGCGCCTGAGGACAGGCGCGCTCCAACCACCGCCGAATCCCACCACACCCGCGTCAATCGTCAATCGTCAAGCGCAAACCCGATGCTCACGCCGCCAGCTCGCGCTCGGTGCGAAGCCGCAATTGCCCACAGGCAGCGTCGATGTCATGCCCCTTTTCGCGGCGCAGCGTCACCGGGATCTTTTGCTTCTCCAACGCGCTGCGGAACCGCTCCTGCGCAACGTCGTCCGGACGCGTCCATTCCAATCCTTCCACGATGTTGTACGGGATCAGGTTGATCTTGGCGTGCAGGCGCCGGGCCAGTTGCGCCAGCGGTTTCACCTGATCCAGCCCGTCGTTCACGCCGGCAATCAGGATGTATTCGAAGGTCAGCATGCGCCCCTTCTTCTGCCGGTAATACTCGCAGGCGTCGACGAGTTCCTTGAGCGGATACTTGCGGTTGACCGGCATGATGCGGTTGCGCACTTCGTCGGTCGCGCCGTGCAGCGAGATGGCCAGGCGGAACTGGAGCGGTTCATCGGCCAGCTTTCGGATCTGCGGCGCCAATCCGCTGGTGGAGACGGTGATCTTGCGCGCGCCGATTCCTCCGCCCCACGGCGCGTTGAGAATCCGCAGCGCCTTCATCAGATTGTCATAATTCGCCAGTGGTTCACCCATCCCCATGATCACCAGGTTGTCGATCAGCCGCGCGCCGGACTTCGACTCGCCGGATTCCGCCTTCCACCATCGCTCCACCGCGAGCACCTGTTCCACAATCTCGTCGGGACGCAGATTGCGCTTCCAGCCCTCGAGTCCGCTCGCGCAGAACCGGCATCCGTAGGCGCAACCCACCTGCGTCGAAACGCACAGCGTGCGGCGGTCGCTTGCTTCGCCATACAGCGCCGGATTCGCCGGAATCAGCACGCTCTCGATCAGCGAATGGTCCTCAAGGCGCCAGAGGAATTTTTGCGTCGTGTCGCGGGAACCCTGCAGGCGAACCAGATCCAGCCCGCGCAACGAGAACTGTTCCGACAGCCGGGCACGGAGCGGTTTGGGCAGATTGCTCATGGCGTCCCAGGACGTCGCCCCGCGCCGGTACAACCAATCGAGCAATTGCGTGACGCGATACGCCGGTTCCTTCCAGTCGGCGAATCGCGCCTCGATTTCCTCGCGCATCAACGACTTGATGTCAGGTAGCGTGGCCACTGTGTGCGCCACACTCTACTGTGTGCCGGCGGAATCCGAAACCTGCATTTGGAAGGCTCTGAAACCCATCACCGCGGGAAGCATCCCGCCACCGGACGAAAGAGACCGATCGTCGAAACCTGGGTGTTGGGAACCGTTGCACCGCGTGGAACGGACGGGCAATGCATTCAAGCGTTGGAGCTCAGGCGTTGTCGCTCCTCCTGCACGCCCCCCGCGTCCATCGTCAATCGCAAATCCCCCGGGCGTTGGATGTTCCATGTTGGATGTTCTCCTCCCCTACTTCGTCAAATAATACCTCTCCGTGTACTCCCGCACCATGCGCTGCGTCGTGAACTGCG
>CZCB01001069.1_pt1 | contig 24280 bp, 21 predicted proteins | sample 591991 | NCBI WGS metagenome assembly CZCB01 (sample SAMEA3556809, study PRJEB10932) | anaerobic digester metagenome
TGGCGGAGAGGGCGGGATTCGAACCCGCGTGTCGTTTCCGACAAACTGATTTCGAGTCAGCCCCGTTATGACCACTTCGATACCTCTCCGTATATTACATTTCCATAGGAACTGCTTCTCTGCCATGCCGGCAGTCTGCCCGATAAGTGCCTATGGGTCGTGCCTTGCACCGTTCTCCCTGAGCTCTCTGAAAAACTCCTTCAGGATCGTGGAGCATTCCTGTTCCAGTACGCCCCAGACCACGTCGACCCTGTGGTTGAAAGCGTCCACCCTGAACACGTCAATCACCGAGCCTGCGGCTCCGGCCTTCAGGTCGGACGTCCCGATATACAGCGTCCTTATCCGTGCCTGGATGATCGCCCCGGCACACATCGTGCAGGGTTCCAGCGTAACATAAAGGTCACAGTCTGTCAATCTCCATGTGCCCAGCTTTTTGCAGGCACGCCTGATCGCCGTCATTTCTGCGTGGAGCGTGGGGTCGTCCTTCGACTCCTTTTCGTTGTGGCCCCTGGCTATTATCACGCCGTCCCTGACCACGACCGCTCCCACCGGTGCTTCGGCTTTTTTACGGGCTTTCTCTGCCTCCCTCAGCGCCTCAGCCATGAACCTCTCATGCGTGAGGAGCCGACGGGCAGGCACGTCATGCGCCATGTCAAAACCTCCGTATGGACGGAATAGCTGCGCACACATGATTATACTACAAAGATGAGAAACAATCAATTATCTTGATGTAACATTATCTGGTCGGCGTGCAGGATCGTATTACCTGGATGACGCCGATTTGCCGCTCAGGCTGTATATGATCCTGAACGGCAGGAATATCAGGAAAAGTATGCTGATGATCAGGAACTCCATGACCGTGTCTATGAACTTGTTGAACCTTTCCATAATATCACCGATAATATTATTGGCTGATCTGTAAGGTTTTATGTAATTGCCCCCGGCCATTGCCGATAAAGGCAGCTATTGCCCGTGATCCCGCAATGCCGGACTGGATGGGATGCATACTGCTTCCTCGAAACGTATAATTTAACGGGGTGGTATTCTTTGAGCGGACTCATTTTTATCGTTTTTCTTTTCATTGTGATCATCAATGTGTTCAAAAAAATAAATGAGGGCAGTGACAGGAGCAGCGGGACATACTACAGGAGCTACGAACGATATATCGAAGATGACCGCGGGAACAGGACGGAAGATAAACGCGGGAACGTAACGGAGTTTAACCGCGGGAGCCTGGCGGATGTGAAAAAAGCGCCGCAGGATGAGCGAACCAGGTGGTATGGGAGCACCAATACGTCCAGCCGGCACGGGATACAGCTCCTGCCGGATCGGGGTGACGGCGGCGCCGGCCTGCAGGACGGGAATGGCGTGCTGGTCAGTTTCGAGCCTAATTTCAGTGCACCGGAAGATTACTTTGGTGATATCGCCGATCCTGCGGGCATGGATTTCGGGGGAAACATCGGCGAAGACAGCGTGAAGGAATATTTCATGACTGATGTCAAGGCTTTTGAACTTACGGATGTTACTGTGGATTCCGGGATAAAACTGGATGCCGTGATGCCATCGGTTGATACGGCCGGGATGATCGGTGTGGCTGACGGATCGGCTGATTAAGGATCTTACGGATGAACAGTTGCCGTCGATAGCAAAACTACCGGCAATAACAGCATTTATCGGCGATAACGGCGGTTGCCGGCAATAGAGAAGGAGCCTGTCAGTACTGGACTATACAGGCTCCTTTTATACTAAACCCTGCAGGGCGTGTGCCCTGGTCACCCATCATCCCAGGATCGCCTTCAGGTCTTCCTCGGGAGTGGATATCGGCTTGATCCCGAACTTGTCGACCAGCACTTTCAGCACGTTGGATGAGAAGAATGCCGGAAGTGACGGGCCGATGTATATGTTTTTAAGCCCGAGCGCCAGCAGCGTCAGCAGGATGCAGACTGCCTTCTGCTCATACCATGACAGCACGAGCGTCAGCGGCAGTTCGTTCACGGTGCAGTTGAACGCCCCGGCAAGCGCTATCGCCACCTGGATCGCGGAATAGGCGTCATTGCACTGGCCCATGTCCATGATCCTCGGCAATCCGCCGATCTCGCCCAGGTCAAGGTCGTTGAACCGGAACTTGCCGCATGCGAGCGTCAGGATAACCGTATCCTTCGGCGTATTCTTCACGAACTCCGTGTAATAATTCCTGCCCGGTTTTGCCCCATCGCAGCCGCCTACCAGGAAGAAGTGCCTGATGGCTCCGCTTTTTACGGCCTCAATGACAGTTTCTGCGGCACCCAGTACGGTGTTGCGCGCGAAGCCGGTCATTACCCACGAACCGCCGTTTATGCCGGTGAAATGCCTGTCTTCAGGCCATCCGCCCAGTTCGAGCGCCTTGTCGATCACGGGACCGAAATCCTTTTTGCCATTGACTTCAGGTATGTGGACAAGTCCCGGGTATGCGACCACTGCCGTCGTGAAAACACGGTCGGCATAGGACGGCTTCGGAGGCATGAGGCAGTTGGTGGTGAACAGGAATGCTCCCGGTACATCGGCGAATTCCTTCTGCTGGTTCTGCCATGCCGTGCCGAAGTTGCCCTTCAGGTGGGAGTATTTCTTAAGTTCCGGATACCCGTGGGCCGGCAGCATTTCACCGTGGGTGTATATGTTGATCCCCCTGCCCTCGGTCTGTTCGAGCAGTTGCTTCAGATCATGCAGGTCGTGACCGCTGACTACTATAAACGGTCCCTTCTCGACCGTCAGCGAGACTTTTGTCGGCACAGGATGCCCGAATTCACCGGTGTTCGCGCCGTCCAGCAGAGCCATGCACCTGAGGTTGACATGCCCGAATTCCATGAGCAGGTCCAGCCATTCCTCGACCGAATGCTCTTCTCCCAGGGCTCTCATTCCCTTGTAGAACCAGGCCATTACTTCCCTGTCCTCCCTGCCGAGAACAAAAGCATGGTATGCATATGCTGCCATGCCCCTCAGACCCAGCAGCAGGGTCGAGCGCAGCGATACTATATCCTCATCGCCGGTCCAGAGCCTGTCGGCAGGGAAATCCTCGGCGCCGCCGAGCCTCGCTTTTTCTTCCCTGACCCGCCTGGTCACATCATCGACACGTTCCTTGTCAAAATTCACATTGGTGATAGTGGTAAACAACCCCTCCAGCATCAGTTCATCCGTATTCCTTGCCGGTGAGGTTTTCTCTGCCGCCCTTGCGAGGCCGATCAACGCTCCGGTAAGTTCGTCCTGGCTATTGGACACTTCCGCGGTTTTGCCGCAGACACCTGCCCTTGTGCATCCCTTTCCGCCTGCGGTCTGTTCACACTGAAAACAAAACATACTGCTCATTCGATACTCCCCTTTCGTAATGTTGCCATGTATTTTTCCGGCCCGGCGGCCAAAACGCTGTGCCGCCGGTTTGTCAGCCCGATCCCGGCCGGCCCGCGCCATCATATGTATCCGCTCGCGGCTGCCGGCCCTGTTGTCTTGACAAGTCTATTGTAGTATAATCCAGGTATCAAATCTGTAACTAAGGTTACAAAAAGTAAATAAAAGGTGAGATGAGTGGAGCTAAAGCATATAGAAATGATAAAAAACACGGCCAGGGACTGCATGCTTTTCAGGGAAATGAACGGCGAGGAACTGTCGGCGCTCCTGACATGCCTTGATTTCCGGGTCCGCAGCTTCGGCAGGAACGATGTCATCAACATGGCGGGGGACCCATTCGAGGGCATCGGCGTGGTGGTCGACGGGCAGGTGGCCGTGGTCAAGGAGAATGTAGCCGGTGAGAGGCTGGTTTTCGACATCCTCGGAAGGGGAGAACTGTTCGGTGAAATGGCCGCGTTCACTGGTGCGCGCAAATGGCCTGCGACCATAATAGCACACACGGACTGCACGGTTATGTATGTGCCGGCTGACAAACTTGTGGGGCAATGTTCGCGATCCTGCATCGCCCATACGAAACTGATCATGAACATGCTCGGGATACTGTCCCGCAAAGCGCTGACGCTCAACCGCCAGCTGGAATACCTGTCTATAAAGAGCATACGGGGCAGGATTGCGAGCTTTTTACTGGAGCAATATAAGAAAAACGGGAAAACGACATTCATGCTGTCGATGAACAGGAATGAACTGGCGGACTTCCTCAATGTGGCCAGGCCTTCCCTGTCACGGGAGATGTGCAGGATGCGGGACGAGGGGATGATAGATTTCCACAGGTCGTCGGTGAGGATCAGGGATATGGAGGCACTGAAGGCTGCCGCACAGGGGCTGGACTGAACCGGCGGGGGGCAGTCCGGGGGCAGGCGGACGGCAGTCGTCTGCAAACGTAACTTTACGGGTTTAAAATCCGGAAACATTGGTATGAATAAAAAACGGCATGTTATCCGGCACTGGATGGCCCTGCCGATGACAGTGCCCGGCGGACGGACCGGGACCGGAGCGCCCCGATTCGGTTATGGCGGGCATCCGGGCACATATGGATATATGGTCAGCAAAGACGAGTTTTTCAGCTATAAAGGAAAGGATTGAGGGAGTGGATATGAGAGCAAAAACACCGCGCGAATCCATGGTAGAGATGACAGAACTGGTGCTGCCCAATGATACCAACCTGCTCGGCAATCTGCTGGGCGGCAGGCTCATGCACTTCATCGACGTGGCAGGCGCGATGGCCGCCCAGAGGCATAGTAACCGTGCTGTCGTGACGGCCTGCATCGACAGCGTCGATTTCAGGCATCCTGTAAAGCAGGGCAGGGCCGTGATCCTTAGGGCAAAAGTGACCTGGGTCGGGCGGACCTCGATGGAAGTGCGCGTAGATGTCTATTCAGAGGATTTCCTGACGGGAAACAGGGAATTCAACAGCAAGGCATACCTGACATTCGTCGCGGTCGATTCCGAAGGAAAGCCCGTGGAAGTGTGCGGCCTGTCCCCCGAAACGGAAGAAGAAAAGAGGGAATTCGAGGCTGCCGCCCGGAGGCGCGAGGAAAGACTGAAAAGGCGGAAAGCGATGTCTGAAAACACGGCGTGTTCCGGGTAATGAGCAGCGGTCGCCTAAGGGGCGGCTGTTCAGCCAGTGGCTAATGAGACTGTGACTGATGAAAAGAGGTCAACGGTCTGCGAAAAAGACAGGAATCCGCCGAACTGCGGTCGATTGCGGCCGGACTGAAGACGGCCGCTATTGTTCATTCTCTTCATCGTCATAGAAAGAGAGTTCCATCAGCTCATTATAAAGCCTTTCGATCTCGTCGTATTCCTCGTACTGCTGGTTCTCCACGTTATCCAGGAATTCCTCGACCTGCTCGATATCGGTAAACTCGAGATCCTCATCGATATTTTGGGCCAGTTCATTGATCCTCTCGAAAATCTCATCCCTGTCAGACATATGCGACCTCCGTTCCAAGGTGGTTCTTTGTAATTTCGGTAAAATATTATGAGTAATGATGTGTTATTTATTCGCAAACATGTAAATACCGGAGACAAAAGCGTTTTTCTGTGGTAAAATATTATTGGGACAGTATCGCCGCGAATTTGTAAATAATGGTTGCAACTTTGCTATTGACTTTATGTTGCTTTATCTGCTACAATAGTAAAGCGTGACCGGCCGACACGGGTCCGCTGACGCCAAAAGCAAGGCGGACAGGCGGTTGCAGGTCGCAGGCAGGTCTGCATACGTTGCAGGCCGGCAGAGAGATGGCGGCGTAGCTCAGTTGGCTAGAGCATGCGGTTCATACCCGCAGTGTCGTTGGTTCAATTCCGACCGCCGCTACCAGGAATCATGTACGTGCCATGACATGTGCATGACCAGCGCGGCCCATTGGTCAAGCGGTTAAGACACCGCCCTTTCACGGCGGTAACAGGGGTTCGAGTCCCCTATGGGTCACCACTGAAGCAGGAGGACGTAAGATCATTCTTCGGCCTCCTGCTTCAACATAATTTCAATATCGCCTCCACGGTAAAACAAGCCTCGCTCTGCGGGGATTTTTTTATATGGGTGCCTGGCACCCTTTTTTTTGATATACTAAATATTGCAATCCGTTGAAAGGTGGCAGTTCCGTGAGCAGGAGGTTCGAACCCGGCAAAACTGCGCTTCTGCTGATAGTGATCAACTTTATACAGGCTGCGCTGATCGGTGCGGTTTTGCTGTACATCATCGAATCTGACAAAGGTACGGAACTGATCACGAACCCGTGGAGCATAATCGTCATTGCCGTTATTGCCGCTACCGTGGCGATCGACAGCATAATCATTTTCAGGAGCAGGGCCGGACTGATCCGCTCCTGGCATGAGTTCAGGCTGCTGGAAAATACGCTGGCAAAAGTGGAGAAGCTCAATTCAACGCTGCGTGCCCAGAGACATGATTTCATGAACCACCTGCAGGTGGTCCACTCGCTCATAGAGATGGACGAATACAAGGCTGCGGCCAAATACATAGAGAAAGTCTATGAGGACATCGAGCGCGTAAGCAGGATCATGAAGACTTCTGTCGCCGCCGTCAATGCGCTTCTGCAGGCAAAACTGATGGCATGTGAAAAGCAGGGCATCACCATGGATCTCGATGTCAGGACCCAGCTCAAGGACCTGGCGATCCCTTCATGGGGGTTCTGCAGGGTCCTTGGGAACCTCATCGACAATGCCATATATGCGGTCCTGCAACCAGTCGGCGAAAAATACATCAGGGTCGAACTGTATGAGGACCTGAAGTATCACTATTTCAGGGTGCTGAACAGCGGAGAGCCCATACCGCCCGAGCTGACCGGCAGGATATTCGAGGCCGGTTTCACGACGAAAGGGGATAAGGGCGAAGGGATGGGCCTTGCCATAGCCAAAAGGATCGTCGAAGAACACGGAGGAAGCATCGGCGTTTCCAGGGAGGGAGACCTGACCGTTTTTTCCGGGCAGATCCCCAGGCAGCATGTCAGCATCGGGCATTGATCAGAACCAGTGAATACATCGGCCGGCAACACGGATACCGGACAGGGCATGTGGATATCGATACAGTGATGCGGGCTCCGGGCAAGTGACATTTCAGCAGCCCATATGTATTTTTCAGAAGTTTTGTATCTGATTCGCGGCGGATATGTATTAAAGTATAATTGTGAATCTGGCAAATAAACAGGACGGGAGGTGCTGACATGGATTTTGCAGCGATCTTTACCGATTACAGTTGGATACCGCTGTTATGCATTGTTGCCGGGTTGATCCTTATCATTATAGAGATGTTCCATCCCGGATTTGGTCTGCCGGGCGTCATGGGGATAATCCTCCTGACGGCAGGGATCATACTGTATGCCAAAACCGTACTCCAGGCACTCATACTGGTTGCGGTCGTGCTGGCAGTACTGGGAGCCGCCCTTGCGATCGTGCTCCAGTCGGCGACCAGGGGACGGCTGGCGAAACATATCGTGCTGGACAGCACCGTTGATGATGACATCAAGTTCTCTGCATTCGATGATCTCAGTTACCTGCTGGGAAGTGAAGGAAAAACACTGTCGGTACTGAGGCCGTCCGGGATAGCTGATTTCAATGGTGTCAGGCTGGACGTGGTTTCGGAAGGGGAATACATCCCGAAGGACACACTGGTGTATATCGATAAGATCGAAGGGAACAGAATAGTTGTGAAGCGAAAAACAGCATCTGACGACATGGAGAACGATCCGGCGCCGCAATGATCGCTGGACAGCGCCATTGTGACGATATCAGGATATCGGTGCAACGATGGCAAACGGGTATGATTGGGACAAACCCCCGGACACATACGTATAATGGGCGAGGTGTTTATTAATTTAACTGAAAGGAGCGATCGTCGTGGAGTTATTGGTACCTATAGGAATCATATTCATAGTCATCATTTTCCTGATGATCTTTTTCAACTTTATCCCGATCGGGCTCTGGATATCGGCATTTGCAGCCGGTGTGCGCGTAGGCATATTCACCCTTGTCGGGATGAGGCTCAGGAGAGTAGTCCCCAGCAAGATCATACTGCCGCTGATAAAGGCGAGGAAAGCCGGGCTTGATGTCAGCGTCAACCAGCTGGAAGCGCACTACCTGGCAGGCGGGAACGTGGACAAGGTGGTAAATGCCCTGATCGCCGCCAACAGGGCCAACATGGATCTTCCGTTCGCCAGGGCCGCCGCCATCGATCTTGCAGGCAGGGATGTACTGGAAGCCGTGAAAATGAGTGTCAACCCCAAGGTGATCGAAACGCCGAACATATCGGCAATGGCGAAGGACGGTATAGAACTGCTCGTCAAGGCGCGTGTCACTGTCAGGGCGAACCTCGAAAGGCTCATAGGAGGTGCAGGCGAAGCAACTATCATAGCCAGGGTGGGCGAGGGCATCGTAACCACCGTCGGTAGTTCCGAGTCGCATAAAGACGTGCTCGAGAATCCTGACCTGATATCCCGGACAGTACTCGAAAAAGGCCTTGATTCCGGCACTGCATTTGAGATACTGTCCATCGATATAGCCGATGTCGACGTGGGCAGGAATATCGGCGCCCAGCTGCAGATGTCCCAAGCCGAAGCCGACAGGAACATCGCCCAGGCCAAGGCGGAAGAAAGGCGTGCGATGGCTGTTGCAAAAGAGCAGGAAATGAAGGCGCTGGTGCAGGAAATGAGGGCAAGGGTCGTGGAAGCCGAGGCAGAAGTACCCAAAGCCATGGCCAATGCGCTCAACAGCGGGAAACTTGGTGCCATGGATTATTACAACCTGCAGAATCTCATTTCTGACACACGCATGAGGGAATCGATCTCGAAGATCGGCAAAACCGATGCGGACAATAAAGATGGGAATTAAGCCGGACAGAAGGCATCGACAGGAAGGGTATCGCTATGAAAAAAGGATGGAATAACCCGTTTATGATCGACCCTGCCGCAAAATTCGGCCTTTCGCCTGATCCGAGTGTTTTGAATGCCCTGGCCGGCAACCAGCGGGAAAGAGCCGGCGCCCGGAGGATGCCACACGGCGTACGCGGCGTAACATTCGCATCTGCGCGGGCAGGCCGGGCTGCTGATCCCGTCCGGACAACTGGGGCTGACGGATCACGGGCACCGTATGCAGCCGGGACCCGGGCACCACAGGCGAATGGAAGCCGGGTACCCCAGGCAAACGGAGCCAGGATGCCCCGGGCGGTCCAAACCCGGATGTCGGAAGAAGCCGGGACGGTAAGCATGACGCCGGGCATGGCGGATACGGCGCCGGGTCCGCAGAGCGCCGGTAACGTTTCTCCGGCAATGAACAAAGATGTACAGGCTGGCATGAAAACCGGGAGGGAAGCTTCCCTGAAGCGTAACAGGGCTAAAAACAGTCAGGCTGGATTCGGGCTGCTCTCTTCGCAAGACGACCTGCTCAGGGGATTCATCATGGCTGAGGTGCTTGGCAGGCCTAAATGCCTGAGAAGAGGTGGTGGCAGGATTTGAGCATAAAAGTCCTGATAGCCGATGATGACGAGGGCATGAGACTTGTTCTGAAAAAAGCCGTGGAGAGGTCCGGTGGTTTCGTTATCGCAGGCGAAGCGGAGGACGGCGGCGCCGCTCTCCGCCTTTTTGAATCGGAGCGGCCGGCCGTTGTGTTTCTTGACGTTGAGATGCCGGTCATGTCAGGCATCGACTGCGCCAGGAGGATCGCGGACATAGACCCCAGGACCGTCATCATTTTTGCAACGGCACACGAATCATATATGCCGGAGGCCTTCGAGGTATATGCCTTCGATTACCTCGTCAAACCGTTCAGGATCCAGCGCCTTGAGCAGACGCTGGGGAGGATAAAAAGCATCGGCAGGTTCAGGCATGAAGCATATGAGAGCAGGGAACAGGACAGTCGGGACATAGGACAGGGCGGCCGGGACAGCGGGCACAGAGACCGCGAGAGTGAGAAGGCCAGCCGCGGCATTGAGCAGGACGGATGTGGCGGGGAGCAAAGCAGTCCGGGCAAAACGTCCGGGCCGGACAACGCCGCTCAAAAAACCGATGCTGCCCGGAAATCCAATGCCCCCAGGAAACTGATCATCCGGAACAGGGAGGGCATAAGCCTTGTCGATGTGGAGGAGATCATCCTGGTACAGCGGGAAGACAAGGCTACGGCGGTTTACACGTCCGGAAGCAGGTATGTCACGTCCGAGAGCCTTGGCGATATCGGCCGGAAGCTTGACGACAGTGCGTTTATGCGGTGCCACAAGTCATATATCATCAACATCAACTATATCGACAGGATCTACCCGTACGGGCGCTGGACATATATCGTGAAGCTGAAAGGGACCGACAAGGATGCGCTGATGACCCGTGAAAGCTTCGAGAAGCTGGAAGAGATACTGGGATAACGAGGACGGGAACAGATGCCACGGACGGATCGGCCGCTATCCCAGGGATGGGCCAGATGGCGGTTCGGATCGTTTCATTCCCTGTATTGTTAAGACCATGCTATGCGCATTTCCGGTCTCATTTACATCTCCGGCTTGAGTATCACCACTGCCAGCGGGGGCACGCATATATCGATGGAACAGGGCCGGCCGTCATGCCCTTCTTCTTTTGCCTGAACGCCTCCGAGGTTCCCGGCGTTGCTCCCGCCATATATTTCAGAGTCGCTGTTGAGTATTTCCCTGTAGAAGGTATTATAAGGAACGCCTATCCTGTAACTGCTGCGGACAACAGGCGTGAAGTTGCACACGAATACAAGCGTATCCTCCGGCTTTGAGCCTTTTCGCATGAAGGACACGATACTGTTGTCCCGGTCATTGCAGTTGATCCACTCGAACCCGTCATAGCTGAAATCGATCTCGTGCATCGCCTTTTCCGTCCTGTACAGCCTGTTAAGGTCGCGCACGAAATCCCTGAGCCTGCGGTGCATATCGTAATCAAGCAGGTGCCAGTCGAGGCTCTGGTTGAAATTCCACTCGATAAACTGGCCGAACTCGTCTCCCATGAACATGAGCTTCTTCCCCGGGTGGCCGAACATATAGCCGTAAGCCACCCTCAGCCCTGCGAACTTCTGCCAATAGTCACCGGGCATCTTGCCGACCATCGAGCGCTTGCCGTGCACTACCTCGTCGTGGGACAGCACCAGTATGAAGTTTTCGCTCATCGCGTACATTATCGAGAACGTGAGCAGTTCATGGTGGTACTTCCTGTAGACCGGGTCCATGCTTACGTACCTGAGGTAGTCGTTCATCCAGCCCATGTTCCATTTGTATGAGAACCCGAGACCGCCGGTATGTGCCGGTTTCGTCACCATCGGCCACGAGGTGGATTCCTCTGCGATCATCATTATTCCCGGGAAATGGCTGAATACCGCCGAATTGAGCTGCTTCAGGAAACTGACGGCTGCGAGGTTCTCCTTCCCGCCGTATTCATTGGGTATCCATTCGCCGTCTTTCCTCCCGTAGTCCAGGTAAAGCATGGAAGCCACGGCATCCACCCTGATGCCGTCGATATGGTACCTGTCGAACCAGAATACCGCGTTGGAGATGAGGAAGCTCCTGACCTCGTTGCGGGCGTAGTTGAATATGTAAGTGCCCCAGTCGGGGTGCTCGCCCAGGCGCGGATCCAGGTGCTCATACAGCGCCGTGCCGTCGAACCTGGCAAGCCCGTGGGCGTCCTTAGGGAAATGGGCAGGCACCCAGTCGATTATCACGCCGATCCCTTCCTGGTGGCACCGGTCCACGAAATACATGAAATCCTCGGGCCGTCCGTAACGGCTGGTGACAGAATAATAACCGGTGACCTGGTATCCCCACGAATCATCGAGGGGATGCTCGGATACCGGCAGCAGTTCTATGTGTGTATAACCCATATCCTTAACATATGACACCAGCCTGTCGGCGAACTCCCTGTACGTCAGGAAGCGGTTGCCGTCCGCGCGCGCCCATGAACCGAGATGCACTTCATATATTGAAACCGGTTTGTCGAACGTGTCGCCGACATCCCTGGCTTTGATCCACTCGGCGTCGTGCCATTCATAAGAGTCGAGTTCACAGACGATCGAAGCCGTGCCCGGCCGGAGTTTACTGTAAAAAGCGTAAGGATCGGCTTTCAGGAAGATTTCGTCCGATTGCGTCCGGATTTCGTACTTGTATACTTCACCCGGACGGATACCGGAAATGAAACCGGCCCACACTCCCGAGTTTCCCATGGGTTTCAGCGGGTTGGCCCGCCCGTCCCAGTGGTTGTAATTGCAGACCACGCTGACGCTTTTCGCGTTGGGAGCCCAGACTGCGAAATGCGTGCCTTCCCGGCCGTTCACCGTCATCGGGTGAGCGCCGAGCTTTTCATATATTTTCTGGTGGCTGCCTTCATTGAACAGGTAAAGGTCGTAATCCGTGATGAAAGCCGCCGAAACATCCATGCCTTCATGAATGTTTATCTGTACACCCATGCCGCATATTCTCCCTGTGGCTCGTTTTTATCATGTCCGCATGACCATCCCGCCGTTTGCCTTACATGCTGTCACCAACATTATACTACTATTCATGGTACTTTTCCTCCCGGGAACTGCTCATTTCAGTACCAAGGATCGATCTTACGGGGCAGGGAGCTGACGCATTATGTATATGATAAAAAATTAACATATACATCCGGGCAATATTGTAGTAAAATAAGACATGGCATGCTTGCCAATCTTTTCACACACTGCTGAAGAACCTGGCAGCTACGGAAGGACCGGTGTCAGATACCCGGCAGTTCCGGCATCACGATATCAGTTCCGGTATCGCGATATCAGTATCGCCAAAGCGATATCAGTCCCGGCAACGTGATATCATTTCCGGTATGACGATATCAGTCCCGGTGACAAGATATCATTTCCGGTATGACATTATCTGCTGCGGCGGCATGATATCCGGCATCGGGTTATCAGTCCCGGCGGCGCGGAAATCGATGCCAGGCCTGCCGCGGCACCGGACGACCGGCTGTTACAAAACGGATAAAACCAAATATGAAAGGGGTCATAGAATGATTTACTCACATGAGGTTGAAAGAATGACATGTGTCGCAAAGGGACCGAACCATGGCCCGGCGCCGATCCCCCAGGAAGGGAAATGGGTACAGGCTAAAGAGATCAGGGACATTTCCGGCCTTACGCACGGTGTAGGCTGGTGCGCACCTCAGCAGGGCACCTGCAAGCTCACGTTGAACGTCAAGGACGGGATAATCCAGGAAGCGCTGGTGGAAACGGTCGGATGCTCCGGCATGACGCATTCGGCTGCAATGGCGGCGGAGATACTGCCTGGCAAGACCATCCTTGAGGCGCTGAACACGGACCTGGTCTGTGACGCCATCAACACGGCCATGAGGGAACTGTTCCTCCAGATAGCTTACGGCAGGAGCCAGACTGCCTTCTCCGAAGGAGGACTCCCTGTGGGTGCGGCTCTCGAGGATCTCGGGAAGGGCCTGAGGAGCCAGGTGGGAACCATGTACGGAACGCTGGCCAAGGGACCCAGGTATCTTGAAATGGCCGAAGGCTACGTGACCCGTCTCGCACTCGACGAGAACGATGAAATCATTGGCTATGAGTTCGTACACCTCGGCAGGATGATGGAAATGATCAGGAAAGGCACGGACGCCAATGAGGCCATGAAGAAGGCAACCAACAGGTACGGCAGGTTCGATGAAGGCGTGAGATTCATCGATCCGAGAGAAGAATAAACGGGGGAGGGTCATGGACATGGCATTGTTTGAAGGTTATGAAAGAAGGATAGATCAGATCAATGCTGTGCTGAACGAGTACGGCATAGCTTCGGTCGAAGAAGCCAGGAAGATATGCGAGGAAAAAGGCATAGATGTACACGGCATCGTAAAGGGGATCCAGCCCATCTGCTTTGAGAATGCGTGCTGGGCATACACGGTCGGTGCTGCCATAGCGATAAAGAAAGGATGCAAAAAGGCTGCCGATGCTGCGGAAGCCATAGGTGAAGGACTCCAGTCATTCTGCATCCCAGGCTCGGTCGCCGATGAAAGAAAGGTCGGTCTCGGCCACGGAAGGCTCGGAGCCATGCTGCTGCGTGAAGAGACGAAGTGCTTTGCGTTCCTGGCAGGACATGAGTCCTTTGCTGCCGCAGAGGGCGCGATAGGCATCGCCAAATCAGCCAACAAGGTAAGGAAGGAGCCCCTCAGGGTAATACTCAACGGCCTTGGGAAGGACGCCGCGCAGATAATCTCGAGGATCAACGGCTTTACATACGTGCAGACCAAATTCGATTACAGCACCGGCAAGCTGGAGATAGTCAGGGAGATCCCCTACTCGAAGGGCGAAAGGGCTAAGGTAAGGTGCTACGGTGCCGATGACGTCCGCGAAGGAGTTGCGATCATGCACCATGAAAAGGTAGATATCTCCATCACCGGCAACTCCACCAACCCGACCAGGTTCCAGCATCCCGTGGCAGGCACTTACAAGAAGGAATGCAATGAACTCGGCAGGAAGTACTTCTCGGTCGCTTCCGGCGGAGGCACAGGAAGGACGCTGCATCCGGACAACATGGCAGCAGGCCCGGCTTCCTACGGCATGACCGACACGATGGGCAGGATGCATTCCGACGCCCAGTTCGCAGGATCCTCATCTGTACCTGCCCACGTTGAGATGATGGGGCTCATCGGCATGGGCAACAACCCGATGGTCGGCGCGACCGTATCCGTGGCTGTCGCTATCGAAGAAGCAATGAACAGGTAACAGCCGCCCCGGCAAGCGTGACGGCCAGCCCGGCCGAGAGTGGCAGTTACGTTGTACCAGCGTGATGACTGGTCCGGACAAGCGTGGCGGCCAACTCAGACGAACGCGGCAGCCGTCCTGGAGGGGATTGATGCCCGCCCTGGACGAGTGTGAGGACCGGCCCGGCCGAGACACGATACCTGGATCGTCCGGGGATAAGCAAGTTATGTGGCCGCTCTGCGAAAATGCAGGGCGGTTTCCTTTTCTCAAGAGAACCTTGTTACAAGAAAATCTTTTTACGAGAGAGCATTTTTACAAGAGAACCTTTTGGACTGGGCGGAGTTTTAGGGCTGGGTGTTCAAAATTTGAGATAATGTGTTAATGCCAGGGTACACCTGGTATTTGCCTAAGGATAAGTTTCCATAATCCAAGGAAATTGCACTTTATGACAACCTGGTTATGGACGGTTTTCAACGCTTCCTGGATCGCAATGTGCAATACTTAGAATTTTGAACACCCACCTCTAGTTTAAAGCATCCACGAGGCCTGCAATTTCGGAGAAGATCAACTCCTCGGAAAACCCTGCGTCCAGGAGCGGCCGGAGGACGTCCTTTGCGGGATCGGGCCTGTAGGTTTTGAGTGCGGTCAGATTGCCTTCCAGGGTGTATTTGCCCATGGCGGCGGGTATCAGCACGGACTCGCCCGCCCTGACCGGCAGGCGGCCGCCTTCCCATCCAATGGCGCCTGTTCCCGATACGAACACGTAGATGTGGAACCGGCTGCCGTCGGCGACTTCATCGGCCGAACCTTCGATATCGTATATCTCCGTACAGAAGTAGCGGTTCGCGGTCACTATCCTGCGCGTTCCGCCGGAGGAAAGCGGGAGAGTTATGCCGGTGTACTTTTTCCCGGCGTCGGCCGGGTCGAAGTTTATCACTTCAAGAGCCTTCTCTATATGCAGTTCCCTTCCGGTACGTCCGTAGTCATATACCCTGTAGGTCGTATCGGAATTCTGCTGGATCTCCGCTATGATGATGCCCCTGCCTATCGCGTGGACCGTGCCTGCCGGGATATAAAAGACATCGCCGGCGGAAACCTCGATCGTATTGAGGAAGCGTTCCACGTCGTTACTGGCTATCGCCCCGGCGAAGCTTTCGCGGGAAGTGCCGGGCACGACGCCGTGCACAAGCCTTGCGCCGGGCTTTGCGCTGATTACATACCACATCTCGGTTTTCCCGTATTCGCCGTACTCGTTCGCGTTAGCGAATTCGTCATCGGGGTGTACCTGGACGGACAGGTTCTCCTCGGCATCGATGAACTTCACCAGCAGCGGGAACCTGTCGATGTCCTGCTGCGGCAGCGCCTCGCCGATCAGCTTCCTGCCGAGCATTTTTATCAGCCCGGGAAGAGGGATCCCCTCGTATTCCCCGTTTGCCACGATACTTGAGCCGTTTTCATGGCATGCTATTTCCCAGCTCTCGGCCACCCTGCCCGCAGCAGGCAGGGTCTTGCCCAGCGACGCCAGGTTCCTGCCGCCCCATATATAATCCTTGTACAATGGCCTGAATTTCAGCGGGTAGTACATGGTTCCTGCCTCCCGGATCTTTCGGTTTCCATGGGATGATATGTCCGCGGGGAGCAGCCCATCCCGGGGGTGCATCCGGTTATTTGCCCGGCAGCCTGCCTCCACAGTGTGATCGGTTTGCGCTAAACAGCCTGTTCAATGGTGCAGCCGGTTTGTGCCGGGCAACTCCGTTCCTGCGGCACATCCGGTTATTGCCCGGCAGCCGGCCTCCACAGTGCAGCCGGTTTGCGCTAAACAGCCCGTTTCCATGGAATGATCGGTTTTACTGGTAATATATGATCAAGGGATAGTATATAGTATCAGGGAACCTATTGCAATGTAATATTCGGAACAGGCAATGCGATATTCAGAACAGGCCTTGTGTGGTAAAATATTGTTTGATATCCGGCACGTCGGGATAAACGGTCAAAGGCGTTGATATGATGGGAAATAATGTATCTGCGGAAAATATTGCAGTAGAGGTAAGGAACCTCACGAAAAAATACGGCAGGACCACTGCGCTGCATGACCTGTCCTTCGAAATCGGAAAGGGAGAGATATTCGGCCTGTTCGGACCCAATGGGGCGGGCAAGTCCACCTTCCTGTCGATACTTGCGACGATCCTGGAACCGACCTCGGGCGACATCATGATCAACGGCTGGAGTGTCCGTGAACAGCCGGACATGGTAAAGGGCGAGATCGGTTATGTACCGCAGGACATAGCCTTGTACCCGATGCTTTCAGGCAGGGACAACCTTGATTTCTGGGCGGGCATATACGGCCTTAGCGGAAAACTCAAAAAAGAACGAATCAAAGAGGCCGTCGAGGTCGTAAGGCTCGGGGACAGGATAAAAGACAGGGTGTCGCAATATTCAGGAGGCATGAAAAGAAGGCTGAATATCGCTGTATCACTGATGCACCACCCAAGGGTCCTGCTGATGGACGAACCGACCGTCGGTGTCGATATCCAGTCACGCAGCTTCATACTGGAGGCGCTTTCCGCACTGAAAAAGGAAGGCAGGACCATCATATTCACGAGCCACTATGTCGATGAGCTGGAAACACTGTGCGACAGGATAGCCATCATGGACAAAGGAAGGATACTTGCGATGGGATCGGCCGACGAACTGAAGAAGTCCAACGGAGCGGATGACCTGGAGACGGTGATGCTGAAGCTGACAGGCGTGAATGCGGGCGCCAATGTGGGGTAAACCTGCGCAAATGCAGGGTGATCCGGCGCCAACGCCGGCGGCACGCTATATCACCGGCAAAGCGGGATTAGGCAGGGAGTGATGGAAATGAGCAAAGGCACGAGGAGAATGATCCTTGCTGCAGTAATAATCGTATTCATCGCCGCGCTCATATATTGCGCCTGGTTGGTGCTGCCGCGGAAAAGCACGGCGGAACTGTACCTGGAAGCGGAAAAGAAAAACTTCGAAGCGTTTGCAGAAGACATAGAAATGAAATACACATCCCTGGTGAACAAATACCGGCCGTATATGGAACAGCGTTACAGCAGCAGGACGGAACTTTCGCTGAAGGTCTCCGGCGGGCTCGGATCCCTGGGGCTTGGTGATGCTGGCGCTGTGATGGATATACTGGGCAAATCCAAGCTGATCGTCAAAACCAGGACGGATCCGGCAAAGGGGATCTCGGATACGGAAGCGGACCTGCTCCTTGAAAGGGCGCCTTTCCTGAAAGCCCGTCTGTATTCCGATTCCGGGACCATTTGGCTGTCGATCCCGGACTTCCTGCCTGACAGGTATTTCAGCGTCCGGCGGGATGACCTTGAGGGCCTTTACGACAGGTTCTCCATACCCGTCAGACCGATGAAGCTTATCAGCGGCAGGCAGATCGCCGCAAGCCTTGCCTTCGACGGAAAGGCTTTCAGGGGATCAGCCGACAGGCTGGCCGATATCTGGGCGGGATACCTTACGGACGATACGGTCACGGATAACGGCACGGTGGCCGAAAACATCGGCGGCTACAGTACGGAGGGCCGTGAGATACTGGTCACGCTGGATGAAGAGAAGGCGACTTTGCTGCTGAAGGAACTTCTGTCAGCCATAGCCGATGACGACGCGCTGCTGGCATATACCTGCGGCAATTTCGCAGGTATTACCGAACTGCTTGACGATGCGGGGCTGTTCAGGTTGTTCAGCTGGCTGGATGAGACCGGCACGGTGCTGCTGAGCGATCATGAAAGAGAGATACTGGAAAAGCTCAACGTCCGCAGGGACATCGAAGGATCCAGGAAGAAACTGGGAAAAGCCGCGGAAACGTACCGCCTGAGGGACGGGTTCAAAATGCGCGTTATGCTGGACAAAAACGGGGACATCGTCCGGAGGGAAGTCAGCCTGGACTTTCTCAATACTGCGGGCGGCAGCTCGTTCAAAGCGGATATAGATGCAGGCGGAGCCTTCGACGGGCACAGGTTTGTAAGGCTCACCCTCACGGAATACGACACGGATGATGCGGGCAGCGAAAAAAGGGTGACGGGGCTTTCGATCGATTCCCTGGTGAATGAGGCCAAAGACTCGCAAAAAGAAGGGGATATTGATATAAGCTACACTGTCGCCGAAGCCGGGGAGGAGACCCGGATCGATATCGGCATCGACATTTCCGATAAGATCGACAGCATGACGATGAAACGGATCGTGAACATCAGCGCCGGAGCGGACATATCCGGTGCGGTGGAAGGCAGTATAAGCGTTGCCGTCGAGAACACGTCCTGGGAAAACAAAAAGCAGAACAAGACCAACAGCACCACCGGGATCAGGGTGGATGCGGATCTGCCGTTCCTGGGCATCAGCGGTCTTTCTGCCACGATGGACATTGCGGACGAGGACGTTTTCGGGATAGAAGGATTTTCACTGCCGGATTTCGGGAAAGAAGCGGTCATGGACCTGTATGCTGCTTCGGACGAGGACATGGATAGGCTTGAGATGGAGATAATGGCGTCTTTCGGGACATTCTATCTCAACAACAAGCATATATTCGACGCGCTGCTGGGCTGGTGAGGCGGTCGGTACGTGCACATCAGTCCCGGTCCGGAGGCGGGCGGCAGGCACGTGCGCATAGGACATGTTGAAGGCGGTCAGCAGGAATGTGCACATTATTGATACCGGCTGGAGACAGGCTGGCGGCATATACATCGGTACCGGCCCGGAGGCTGGCGGCCGGTATGAGCACATCGGTCCCGGACGACCACAGGCGGACGGACAGCGCCGGGCAGGCCGGGACGATCCATGGGGGTCTGACAGGCGAAATGACATCATTTACAGCGCTTCTCAAAAACGATATCAGGCTTTTCCTCAGGGACTGGAAGGCATGCATCCTGCTGCTCATTGTCCCTGTGTTCTTCATATCGTTTTTCACTTACGCGCTGTCGCCATACCTGGAAGAGAGCAGCTTCATCGAGCCGTTCCCGATAGCCGTGGTGGACAGGGAGGATTCGACGCTGACGAGGATGCTGGTCAACCAGGTCGAGGAGATCGACATATTCAGCGAAGTCCTTGTAATGGACGAGGATGGGGCGATGCAAAGCCTGGTGGACAAAGAGGTCGGCGGTGTGATCATCATCCCGGAGGATTTCATCAACAGCGTTTCGATGGGCGAAAACAAGCCTGTCACCGTGATCGGCAACGGCGCGATGCCGCTCCAGGCATATATAGTGAAAAACACGGTACAAAGCGCTGCAAATTACGTGACTGCGGTCCAGGGCGCGATAAACACCATCTGGCATTACGACACCGAGGCCGGGCTTTCTTATGAAGAAAAGGATGCCAGGTTCAACGAGGCCGCCATGGACTACATACTGGCTGCGCTGGCGAGGACATCCATATTCGTATCCGAGGAAGGGGCGGACGAGTACGGCGTCACTCCTGCAGAATATTTCACCGCCGCCCTCATAGTCGTTTTCATGATGTTTGCCGGCATGCCCGGGATGAAGATGCTCGTGGCCGAAAGGACCAGCGGGATAACATCGAGGCTGGCGGCGGCGCCGGTAAAGATGTGGAAGGTGGTCCTTTCGAAGCTGCTGGTTTCCGTCATGCTGCTTGTTGTCCAGTTCGGCGTGATAATACTCCTGACTTCGAAGGTTTTCAACAACTACTGGGGAGCGCCGGTAAAGGATGTCCTTGTACTGTTCGGAGCGATCATCCTTGCAGTCAGCGCATGGTCGGTGTTTACCGCATCCGTTTCACCGACACCGGCTTCAGCCGACATCATCGGCAATCTCGGCATACTGCTGATGGCGGTACTGGGCGGGAGCATATACCCGCTCACCTCGATGCCTGAGGCCATCCGCAGGATCAGCGTGTTCACGATAAACAGGTGGGCGATGGACGGGTTCATGGTCCTGTTTTCGGGCAGCAGCGTCACGGACACCGGCACCCATGCCCTGGTGCTGGCGGCGATGGCCCTCTCCCTGTTTGCAGCTTCTGCCTTCATAATGAAACTCGCCGGAAGGAGGAGCCCTGGATGAAACTCTTGTCGGTCACGTTCTACAAGCTTAAAATGATGCTTGCGGACAAGCTCTTCTTCGCGGCCATGATAATCATCCCGATGCTCATAACGGTCGCGGCCGGGTATGCGCTCAGGTATGAGAAGCTGAACACGATACCCATTGCCATCGTGGACGAGGACATGAGCGGCAGTTCCCGGCTCCTGGCTGACCGGCTGGAAGGCAAGGAAGGCATAAGCCTTATCCTCGCGGACCGGGATGAGGCGGGGAAAATGCTGGAGAACAGCCAGGTGGAACAGGTCTATATCATAAAGCCGGGCTTCGGGGAAGCCCTTGAGCGCGGAGAAAGCGACGGACTGATAGAAATGTACAGTTCACCGTCGTCTTACTCGGCCGGTTTCGTCAGGGAGGTCGTGGCAGGAGAGGCGTTCAGGCTGATAATGAACAACCTGGCTGCAAACAGCGTGACAAGCAAGTACGACGAACTGGGCATAGATAAGGGAAGCAGCTTCAGGGACGAGGTGATCGCGTACTCCGATTCCTTCTGGGAGCCGGAGCCGCTGATGACCATCGATTACAGGGAACTCAGGGGGACCGCCGCCGAGGCCGTGGACAGGGTCTCGATGCCGGCTGCGACAGCATCTTCTGCCGGGCTGATCACGGCATTCATAATGTTTTTCATGCTGTTCGGAATCGGCTGGCTGGTCGAAGAAAGGACCAATGGCACGATAAAGAGGCTGAGCGCCGGGCGCGGGGCAGTCGCCGTATCTTTCGGGGGCAGCATACTGGCACTTTTTGCGGCTGGCGTCCTGCAGATAGCGATGTTTGGCATGATACTCCGGCTCTTGTTCGGAATAGTGCTGTTCAACGGCATCCTGTCATATATCGCGCTGTTGTCGTACCTGCTGGCTGTCGTTGCCATCAGCATGTTCCTGTCATCCATACTGAAGACGCAGGCACAGTTGCAGGCAGGGGCACCCGTGATAGCGCTGCTTACGGGGTTCGTGGGAGGATGCTTCTGGAACTTCGTCGAGATGCCCGAAAGGATAAGGCTTCTATCACTGCTGACGCCGCAGGGGTGGGCCCTTGATGCACTGAACGGGCTGTTGCTTGACCCGTCCGATACATCCGTGATGATGCTGCCGGTGCTGGTCCTTCTTGGCGCATCGCTGATCTTGCTGCCCGCGAGTTATGTTATGATCAGGATGCAGCTGAGGAAAGGCTAGAAAAAAGCGCTGTGCCCGGGAACAGAAAAAAGGCATGGCACAAGGAACCAAAGCCGATGATTGAATGTCATATAAATACAGAGGTCAAAAGGAGCAAATATGAAAAAGCTGAAGAACAAACTGCTGGATATATTGTTGTTGCCTGTCAGGCTCCATGATGGGCTTACGGACAGAAGGGCGACGCTCATAGCCGGGATCGTTGTAGTAGGGGCGATCGATTTTTTGGGTACTGATGTGAAGTATACAATGGCCCTTACCAGGGAACTGTTTTTTGGCAAGCTGGTACCCGATATCGTTTACAACGCAAGCATGGCTGTCCTTGTCCTGTTGGTGCTGGGGCTTGTCGACGTTATATGCACCTGCGTGCCGCTGTTCGACATATCCCGGTATTTCAAGCGGAAAGAGGCCCAGTTCATCGCGAATACCGGGATCAAGGCGGGAGAGCAGGAGCCTCCGGTGCGGCCCACTGCGGCCAGGGTAATGAAGGTATATATATTGTCGCACTTTTTGATAGTCCCGGTTTCGATGATCCTCAATTATGTATTTTCCCTGGATTTCATCGATAAGAGTTCTCCCATCGTGCAAAACCTGCTGCTGGTGGTGTACATGCTTATCATGGTATGGGGCGCGGCTGTCCTGACGAGGGGGATCAATGCGATATTCCGGTTCAACGTGCTGTTCCGCAGGTTCATATTCCTGGTAGTGTTCACGTGGCAATTTATTTTCGGCATGGTTTTCGATATCCTGATCATCAACTGGCTCATGCAGCTGTTCAGGTGAGGATGCCGTTGCCGGGCGAAAGGAGCGGCTTTGGGGGGGATCAGTCCTGACGGGAGCCGGTTTTGAAGACAACCGGGTTTGAAGATAGCCGGTTTTAGCGGGAGTCGGTTTTAGCAGGAGCGTTTTTGAAGGGAGTCGGTTTTGATGGGAACTGGTATACGGGGAAAGCGGATCAGTGAAAGAAGGCACACCCTTAGGATATGTGCAGCCGCGATGGCCCTGTTGTTGATGATATGCCTGCTTGCGTCATGCGGACCGGCCGGCGGGAAGGACGACGCCGCAGATGCGGGTACCGGAACAGGTGCAGATACCGGCGCAGATATGGGTACCGGGACAGGCACGGATCCCGGGGCAGACGCGGGCGGCAGGAATGATACAGGCACCGGAATGCCGGATGACACTGATGCTGCGGAAACTCCGACCGGACCGGCGGAGCCGCAGGAGTCGGGGAATGATGCCGATACGCCGGATAATGCTGACCAGGATGCATCAGGCATGAACGCCGTTGACAGGCTCAGGAACGCGCTGCAGGCCGACAGCGATCCCAGGGTGACCGGGGAGCTTATCAGGCTTTTCCTGGATTACCAGGGTGAAAGCCATGGATATAAAGGACCTCACCACAGATATGAACTGCGCCTTTTGCCGGAGTTCGGCCCCGGGAAAGCCCTCGACTGGGACGGGCTGACTGTTTTCATTTATCACATGGCAAACTATTTCGAGCATGATGAAACAGGGTACTACTTTTTCGATGCGGGATTGTTCGACGAAACGGCCGGGCGGCTGCTCCCGGGCCTGGAATACAGGCATCGGCGCAGCATGTATTTTGATTACGATAACGGGATATACAAATCCACCGGCTGGGATATGCATGGAGGCGTCTATTATCGCCTGAAAAGCATTTCGGTGGACGACAGGGAGACTTTCACCGCATCTTTCGACGGGTTCCATTTTTATGAACTTGACGGTTTCGGCGAACCATACGACAGTGTCGGGGAAAACATGAAAGCCATGTATGATTTCGTGGGCGACAGGAACGCCGGTGCAGACTTCGATGAAGTGTTGCTGGAAATATTCCTGCGGGACGATTATGATGAGATACTTAGTGTAAACGAGCACCTGGAGATAACGTTCAGGATCTCCTCCGATCCGGTATTTGCGTTCGAGTACCTGTCGTGCGCGCGGGAGTACCTGGATCACTGATCAGTGCAGTATCCGGGTACGATCATGCCGATATGGACGCTGCAGGTTTGAAATTTACTGTTGACAAGCGCACCAGTCCGCTGCTATAATTTTCCCTAAATACGCGACATATTTAAAGTGCGAAACAAATCTGACCAAACCGAGGAGCAAGACGAGTAGCAGTGGACTCCTGTATCCAGAGAGCCGCCGGCGGTGGGAATGCGGCTGCAGGAACATTGTGAATGGACTTGTGAGGGAAGCCCGAAATCGTAGGAGAGTAGGCGCTTACGGGGGTCCGACCCGTTATCAGCAGGATGCATATGATGGTATGCATGAATGAGTGGGCGCATCATGCGTCAATTTGGGTGGCACCGCAGAAGCTTAGGCTTTTGTCCCTTTTCCGGGACAAAAGCTTTTTTATTTTCTGCACTTTTGCCG
>CZCB01001341.1_pt1 | contig 24247 bp, 19 predicted proteins | sample 591991 | NCBI WGS metagenome assembly CZCB01 (sample SAMEA3556809, study PRJEB10932) | anaerobic digester metagenome
CTTCATGACCCGGGAGCAGACCGAAATCATGGCGGAGTTCTTGCAGATGGAACCGCCTGTACCGCCTGAGATGTCCCTGGAGCAGATGAAGGACACCTGGAAGGTCTACGTCGAGCCGGAAGACCGCCCCGCCGCACCGGAAACCGACCGCGACTGGCAAAATTACTTCATCGTCACTCTGCGCGACGCCGGTCAGGTGGCCATCATCGATGGCGACACCTATGAGGTCGTCACCCTGGTCGACAGCGGGTACGCCGTGCACATCACCCGCATGTCGGCGACCGGGCGCTATGCCTATGTCATCGGCCGGGATGGCAAGCTGGCCCTGATCGACCTGTGGATGGAAACCCCTGACAAAGTGGCAGAAGTGCAGGTGTGCTACGATGCCCGTTCGGTCGAGGTGAGCAAGTACAGCGGCGATCTTGGAGACTTCACCGACCAGTACGCCATCGTCGGCTGCTACTGGCCGCCCCATTTCGCCATCCTTGACGGGCAGACGCTTGAGCCCTTCAAACTGGTAAGCACGCGCTCGTACACCTACGACACCGAAGAATTCCACCCCGAGCCGCGGGTGGCGGCCATCCTGGCGTCGCACACCAGCCCGGAATGGATAGTCAATATCAAAGAGACCGGGCAGGTCTGGGTGGTCAACTACACCGACGTGCTCAACCCGACCATCAAGATGATCGAAGCCGAGCGCTTCCTGCACGACGGCGGGCTGGATGCGAGCAAGCGCTACTTCCTGGTGGCTGCTAACCAGTCCAACCGGGTGGCCGTGATTGACACGCAGGAAGGAATCCTGACTGCACTGGTGGATACCATGACCATGCCCCACCCGGGCCGGGGCGCCAACTGGATCGATCCCGAGTACGGGCCTGTATGGAGCACTGCTCACCTGGGCGACCCGGGTATTGTCGCCATCGGTACGGACCCCGAGAACCGGCCCGACCAGGCCTGGAAGGTGGTCCGAGATATTCCGCTCCCGGGCGCGGGCAGCCTGTTCATCAAGACACACCCCAACAGCCAGTGGATCTGGGTCGACATGACCCTCAACCCCGACCCGGTGACCGCCCGCACCATCTGCGTGATCGCCAAAGAGGATCCGGCCCAGGTCTACAGGTGTTGGGAAGCTGCCGATTACGGCCGCGCTGTCCATTTTGAGTACAACCGTCAGGGAACCGAGGTCTGGGTCAGCATTTGGGGAGATGCAAGCAGACCGGGTGAAGTTGGCGAAATCGTGATCTACGATGATGCCACGCTGAAGGAAATCGCTCGGATCGAGGATCTGGTCACCCCCACAGGCAAGTTCAACGTGTACAACACCGTGGGCGATATATATTAAGAATACTGGTATCCGCAACAGACAGCGGGATCGAGCCTGATCCCGCTGTCTGTTATCCCGTTGTCAAATTCGCCGAAAGGTAGTGCCGGTTTTTCTGTAAAGCAGGCCGGAATGATTACATCTCCAATCCAGGCCCCATAATATACAATTTCGATTACAATATTCAGATCAAATTTGTTTTGAAATATGATCGTAAATAGGGGATTATCATGACATCGAAGCTTCTATGGGGGATTGAGTTCAGTGTTGTGAATGCTGAGCGGCTTCCGCTGCCATGGATCTGGTGGATGGGGCCGGTGATGGCGCTGGCGGCTCTGTTCTTTGCCTGGTTTTTCTACCGGCAGATCATGAGGCGCAGCGAAGGCAACGCCCGGATGCAGGAAATTGCCCAGGCGGTGCGAGAAGGCGCCATGGCCTACCTGAAGCGGCAGTACGTCGTTGTGCTGTCCGTGTTTGCCGCTCTGTTCATCATCTTCCTCGTCCTGTCCTTCTTCGACCTGCAGAACCCCATCGTCCCGTTTGCCTTCCTGACCGGTGGTCTGTTCTCCGGTCTGTGCGGCTTCATCGGGATGAAAACGGCGACCAACGCCTCCGCCCGCACTGCCTACGCCGCCAGCCAGAGCCTGAACAGCGGCCTGCAGGTGGCCCTGCGAGCCGGTGCGGTCATGGGCCTGGTTGTGGTGGGGTTTGCGTTGCTGGATATCAGCGTCTGGTTCCTGCTGCTCTACTACGGGTTCCCCGTCATCTTTCCGGATCATTTCCTCAGTCTGACGGATAACCCGCTGCCGCAGATCACCGCCATCATGCTGAGCTTCGGGATGGGCGCTTCCACACAGGCATTGTTCGCCCGGGTGGGCGGAGGCATCTACACCAAAGCCGCAGACGTGGGCGCGGACCTGGTTGGGAAAGTCGAACAGAACATACCCGAGGACGATCCACGCAACCCGGCGACGATAGCGGACAACGTGGGCGACAACGTGGGCGACGTGGCCGGTATGGGCGCGGACCTGTATGAGTCCTATGCCGGATCTATCCTGGCGACCAGCGCGCTGGGAGTGGCCGCGGTCAGCTTCACCGCCCTGGAAGGCCTGAACGGCTTTTCGCCTATGGATCTGGGCCTGCGCTATATCGCCATTCCTATCGGTCTGTCCGCGCTGGGCATCTTGCTTTCCATCATCGCCATCTACCTGGTCCGGTCGAGGGAATCAGCCACCCAGAATGAGCTCATCGCCTCGCTGGGACGCGGGCTGTACGTGAGTTCTGCGGGGATTGCACTGCTGGCGCTGCCGCTGCTGTACATGACCGGCCTGCCCAACTGGTGGCGGCTGTGGCTGGTTATCCTCACAGGCCTGGCCGTCGGTATCATTGTCGGCCGCGTCACGGAGTACTACACCTCGCATGCCTTTTCTCCCACGCGTGAAATCGCCGCACAGGCACACACCAGTACCGCCACAGCCATGATTGAAGGTCTGGCTGTCGGCATGGAATCCGGCGGTGTACCGGTTGCTGCCGTGGTGTTGGGGATCACGATCAGCTTTTACGCTTCTGGCGGATCGGAGAATGTTCTCCTCGGCCTGTACGGGATTGGCCTGGCGGCTGTCGCCATGCTCTCAACACTCGGGTTTACCCTGGCGACAGATGCCTACGGTCCGATAGCCGACAACGCCGGCGGGAACGCCGAAATGTCAGAGCTCGAGCCGATCGTTCGCCAGCGCACCGACCAGCTCGACGCCGTCGGGAACACCACCGCTGCTATCGGGAAGGGTTTCGCCATCGGTTCCGCTGCGCTGACTGCCATGGCCCTGCTGGCCGCCTATATGGAAGAAATCCGGCTGGTGCTCCACGAGCTGCGCGGGATCGAGACTCTGATCGTCAACGGCGAGCCGGTTAACGTCTTGAACATGACCCTCGATCAGTTCATGACCTTCTACAACGTCTCGCTGTTCAACCCCTCCGTCCTGGTGGGCGTATTTGCCGGCGTGGCCACTTCCTTCTTCTTCTCCGCGATGACTATGCGCGCTGTCGGCCGCGCTGCCGCCGGGATGGTGGAGGAAGTGCGGCGGCAGTTCTGTGACCACCCGGGCATCCTCGAGGGAACCGAAAAGCCCGATTATGCCCGCTGCGTAGAGATCAGCACCGCGTCCGCACAGCGTGAGATGGTCGCCCCGGCCCTGCTGGCGATTGCCATCCCGGTGCTGACCGGCGTTTTCTTCGGCATCGCGGGAGTGCTGGGCCTGCTGGTCGGCTCGCTGACCGCCAGCTTCTCCCTCGCCATCATGATGGCCAACGCCGGCGGCGCCTGGGACAACGCCAAGAAGTATATCGAGATCGGCGAATTCGGCGGGAAAGGCTCGCTGGCTCACAAGGCTGCAGTGGTGGGCGATACCGTCGGAGACCCTCTCAAAGACACCGCCGGCCCCTCGCTCAACATTCTCATCAAGTTGATGTCGATGGTTTCGGTGGTCTTCGCCGGTCTGGTAGTGGCCTTTGGCCAGGGGCACGGGCTCATCGCCATGCTGCTGCATTAGCAGCTTTCCTGAATTCTCATAAATAACGCATTGGACCCGTGAAATGGCGGGTCCAATGCGTTTCATTTTCTTTACCGGTTACATTCTGCTGATTCACGTCCTGTAGTCAGGACTTCAACAGGCGCATACCGTTCAGGATAACCAGCAGCACCGAGGCCTGGTGGACCAGCATACCTCCGGCCATATGCACCTCACCCAGCAGCACACCGGCCAGCAGCGCGATCACAGTCACCAGCGCCACCACCACATTCTGGCGGATGTTCCGCAGCACAGCCCGAGAAAGCGCGATCGCCTGCGGGATCTTCATCAAGTCATCCGCCATCAGGGCAACATCGGCGGTCTCAATCGCGACACCGGTGCCGGCAGTGCCCATGGCCATGCCGATATCCGCTGCCGCCAGCGCCGGCGCATCGTTGATGCCATCTCCCGTCATGGCCACCACATGCCCTTCCTGCTGCAGCTGTCGGATGATCGCCAGTTTTTCCTCTGGCAGCAGCCCGGCATGCACCTCTGTGATCCCTGCCAGGCGGGCGATGCTTTCTGCGGTTCGCGAATCGTCGCCAGTCAGCATAAGCACGCGCTGCACGCCCCTTCGCCGCAGTTCCCGGATCATTGCCGGGGCGTTCTCGCGCAGGGTGTCTGCGATGCCCAGCACGCCGGTAACCATCCGATCCACAGCAACCAGCACGGCGGTTTTTCCCTCGCTGCGCAGCCGGTTCAGGTGCCATTCCGCATCCCCTGGTACGAGCACTTCGGCGATATTCATCAGTTCGGGCGATCCCACAGCAATGCGGGTACCGCGATAATCCGCAATCACACCCATTCCCGGTATCATCTCGAACCGATCCGGTTCAGGCACCGGCTCAGACCGGCTGGCCTCCGACAGGATTGGCTGCGCGAGCGGGTGTTCCGAGCTGGCCTCGGCGATCCCCGCCCAGCGAAGTACCTGGATCTGGTCTGAAGATGTGTCATATCCCGCTCCCGACCTCAGGTCATTCAACCCCACAGATCCGGACGCAGCCAGCTCCGCTGGCTGTACTTCCAGCGCCACAATATCTGTCAGGCGCGGCTTGCCCTGAGTCAGCGTGCCGGTTTTGTCCAGCGCCACAGCGCTGATCTTGCCGGCATTCTCCAGGTACTCTCCGCCTTTGATCAGGATACCCTTCTGGGCCGCTCGCCCGATCCCTGCCACAATCGACACCGGGGTGGAGATCACAAGCGCGCCAGGGCAGCCGATTACCAGCAGGGTCAGTGATAGTTCAATGTCACGGGTGATGGCGAAGGCCGCAGCGCTCAGACCGATGATCGCCGGAGTGTACCAGCGGGCGAACCGCTCGATGAACCGCTGCGTGGGCGCTTTTTCTTCCTGGGCCTCCTCCACCCGGCGGATGATGCGGGCCAGCGTGGTGTCGGCCCCCACTCCAGTTGCCCGGATTTTCAGCATCCCGTTCTGGTTGACGGTTCCGGCGAAAACCAAATCGCCGGTAGTCTTTTCTTCCGGCATGGGCTCACCGGTGATGGCGCTCTCATCGACCGCGGAGCGGCCTTCCAGGACGACGCCGTCAACCGGCACCTTTGCGCCCGGTTTCAGCAGCACGGTTTCATTCGGCTTGACATCCTGAGCCTCAACCTCCACCTGGCGGCCGTCCCGCAGCACAAGGGCGGCTGCGGGCGCCAGATCCAGCAGGTCAGACAGCACCTGACGGGTCCGGCTCAGCGTACGAGCCTCGAGATACGCGCCAAAGATGAACAGGAACGTCACTGCGGCTGCCTCCCACACTTCACCGATGACCAATGCACCGGTGAAGGCGATTGTCACCAGCAGTTCAATGCTGAAGGCCTTGTTGCGCAGGTTGGTCCAGGCCCGGCCCGCAATGTCCGCTCCGGCTGCCAGAGCTGCCGCCGCCAGCATCCCCTGCCCCAGGACTGGCAGCCCGAGCAGGTGTCGGGCTGCCAGTCCAGCCAGGATCAGAGCACCGCTAATGATCGTGAGGGCCTTCCTCCGCTGGCGGGGATCTTTCAACAGGTTCATCGTTTTAATCATTTTCATCGCCGTCCTGTTCCTCCCTTTTCAACTACATGAAATCCGTTGATCAGAATGCGGATACCCGGGCTTCGTATCCTATACTGCGCACAGCTTTCGCCAGGTCATCAGCGCTGACGGTGGCAGGATCATGCTGTACTTCAATCCGCCCGGTGTTAAAGTGGACCCTGGCTTCCTGAACACCGCGCACATTCATCAGCGCCTTTTCGATCTTGGCAATGCAGGACGGGCAGCTCAAATTGTCGCTTCTCAGAATGGTTTTCATGGAAAGTCTCCTTCTTTCTAACAGGTTGACCTCAGGATACGCTCCGGGACGGATTCCTTCCATGATTCAGATCAGATAACTGCAGCCCATTAAGAAAAAACGGCCGGTTATGACCGGCCGTCGTGGGTTGACGATCTCTGCCTGCGGCTAGGCCCCTGCCTGAGCCTCCAGTTTTTGCCGATCGGTGATGGCGATCCACTGCCGCCCGCTGGTGATCACCCCGCCGGACTGCAGCTGGCTGAGAACGCGGCTGACCGTCTCCGGCGTCGCACCGGTCATTTCCGCCAGATCATCCCGCGAAAGCGGCATGTCGATCAACAGGCCCATTTCCTCCTGCCGCCCGAACTTCCGGCTTATCTCCAGCAGCATAAAGGCTATCCGCCGGTCTACTGGCATGGCGCTGATCAGCAGCACGCGCTGGTTAGCCGCGCTCAGCCGCTCGCCCAGCACCTCGAGCGCACGAAGCGCCAGCCCCGTGTGCTCATCCAGGATCTGTCGGAAATCCTCCGAGCGGACGCTGAGCGCGCAAATGGGCGTATGCGCTTCCGCGGTGTCGATATGCACGGCTGTCCCCAGCGCGGCCAGGTTCCCGAAGAACTCTCCGGACCCCAGGATGCCCAGCAGCACGTCCTTACCGCTTTCAGCATGCTGCAGCAGCCTCACCTTGCCATCGGCGACCACGTACAACCGCTCCGCCGGATCGCCAGCGGTGTAGATGCGCTCACCGCGCTGGTAATCCATTTCCACGAAATGCCGGTTAATTTCTTCAACCGCTTTTGCAGGCAGGTCTTTGAAGAACGGCAGCCGCGAGAGAATTCTGAGACGCAGGTCGATGGAACAGTGCTGCGGCTCGGTAAACACCATATGAACGGGAGATTTTCTTCGGGAACTCATCGATGAAATTCTTCTATCGCAAGCTTAATAGTGAAAGATCAAATCCAGCCTGTCCTCATTATAGTCTCACACCTGTTTTGACCACCACCCAGTCAAGTTGACCGCTACAATTAATCCGGTCAGACGTACGATTGGGAGGGAACCATGGAAACTGTCGAAGTGGTCGTTGAAGCGCACAACCAGCTGGGTGAAGGCCCTCTATGGGACTCGCGCACGCAGACTCTGTACTGGGTGGATATTGAACAGTCCACCATCCTGTCCTACCAACCCGACACCCGCTCGGTGACACAGCACAGAGTGGACCGGCAGGTGACTTCGCTCGGTAAGAGCGCCGGCGGCAGGTTGATTGTCACACACCGGACCGGTTTTTCCTACTATTCGCCGGACACCAACACCCTGCAGCCCATCCTGGATATCATCCAGGAGGACCCGGACCTGCGGTTCAACGACGGCCGCGTGGATCCTCTGGGCAGCTACTTCGCCGGTACTTACAGCAAAAGCCACCGCCCGATCGGAAAGCTGTACCGCTTCTCCCCGCCGGACGGGCTGGACATCATCGAGGAAGGGCTGATCAACTCCAACGGTATCGGCTGGAGCCCGGACAACCGGATCATGTATCACACCGACACTGGCCGAAAAACCATCTACGCCTACGATTACGACCCGCTCACCGGTGCGGTCGCGAACCGCCGGGTCTTTGTTCAGGTGCCCGAGGAGAAAGGGGAAGGCGTTCCGGACGGGCTGGCCGTGGACGAGCATGGCTTCATCTGGAGCGCCCGCTATTACGGGTCCAGGATCGTGCGCTACGACCCTGACGGCAAGGTCGAGCGTGAAATCCGGCTGCCGGTAGAGAACATCACCAGCTGCGCCTTCGGCGGCAAGGACCTGTGCACCCTGTTCATCACCACGGCAGCCAGCAGCGCCCGCAGCCCGCTGGATGGTGCGCTGTTTCAACTGGTCGGGGATATCAAGGGGCTGGAACCGCCCACCTTCATCGCCTGATCGCAGATAAGCCAGTAGAAACACCCGGGCATGTAATCCCTGCCCGGGCGTTTTTTCATGTCATTTGGAAAACCTTATTGGTGTTATCCAGACCCTTTTAATATCCAGGGTCAGTCCTTTACACCCTTAGGGAGCCCCCCCATTGTTTGAACAACCTTAAAAAGCTAATGTGAAATTGAAAATACTGGAAGGAAAGGAGGTGACCCGAGAAAATCATTTACTCCGGTATGAGACATTGTGAGTTGGAAGAAGAGGTAGCTATGTCAAGCGTTGATGTTCTCCTACCCGCCGGAAATCACCTCGAATCGCTGATCATGACCCTCAGCGGTATCGCCACGCAGAGCCTGAACTGCTTCAGGCTGATTGTCGCCGATGGTGGCGAGACGCCGGCCCGGAACTCGAGCGCCATCCAATCGCTGGTTGAAATTTTCCAGGTCCGCTGCTAAACAGTCGACTGGTTTCATCGCCGGGACAATCACGGCATCGCTGAGCAGAAGGACTTCCTGCTAGGCCATGCGACCGGTGACTACGTGCTCTTTATCGATGACAACGTCCTGATGGAACCCTGGGTGCTGCGTACCCTGGTAGAGTCTATTGAAAAAGACCAGAGTGGATTCGTCGGTGCATTTCCCACCTCGCTGGCCTATGTTGATGACCTTCGCCCGCATCAGCAGGCCATCGAACTCTGGGATGATGAAATCCGCCCGGAGACCATCAAACCGGGTTCCCGGGAATGGAGCCGGGGCGAGCTGCATCAGGGAGCCAACGCCTACCATGTCGCTCAGCGCATCCCGCCCGGAGAGATCCGTCAGTTCAAGGTCGCCTGGATCGAAGGCTGCGTGCTGTACGACCGCCGCAAGCTCCAGGATACTGGCGGCTTCGGATTCTGGGGCCTGCTCAAGCCGGAGCATTACGGTGAAGAGCGGCTGGTGCAGAACCTGCTGATGTGCCACTGGGGCGGCAGCGGGATCATCCCGTCTGGGACCTACCGGGCTTCTCCCGCGGAACCGCATCCCGCAGAGGATGCACCGAACGCGCTCGACCTGCTGGATGAAATCCTGGGAAGAGAAGGATCTGGAAAGACTGGTGAGCGGGGTGTTCTCACCTTCTCATCAGGGCACTGACTGGCATCCGGCAGTCAAGAAAATGCCAGCGGTTGATCCGCTGGCATTTTGATTCTCCAGGCTTACCGTCCGGCCAGCCGGAAGGCCGTCCGCTCTTCCGTCCGGTCAGTCGCCGGGGGAGGTTCCGGGGACAGGGCGGAAATTTCCGCCCGCAGTTCCGGTGTCATGGGAATATCGACCGATCGCAGCGAGTCTTCCAGCTGCTCGACGTTTCGCGCCCCGATGATGGGAGCAGTCACCGCGGGGTGGCTGCCCACCCATGCGACCGCCAGCGAGGCCGGATGGTAGCCCCGTTCCCGGGCGAAAGCGGTGAAGCGTTCCGCCACCTCGTGCATCAGCGGTTCACCGTAGCGGGTCTGGTACATCTTGTTCGTCACCAGCCTGCCGGACTCCGGCGGCCGGTCCATGCCGTACTTCCCGGTCAGCAGACCGCCGCCCAGCGGGCTGTACGGGATAACCGCCAGGTTTTCGGCCTGCGCCATGGGTAGAATTTCCACTTCCGCCTGCCGCTTCACCAGGTTGTACATCGGCTGCAGCACGCTGAACGCTTCCCAGCCGTGCAGCGCCGAAAGGCCCAGCGCCTTTTCCACCTGCCAGGCGGCAAAATTGCTGGCGCCCAGATACAGCACCTTACCCTGCCGCACCAGGTCGTTGAGCGTGCTGAGCGTTTCCGCCAGATCTGTGTACTCGTCGAAGCGATGGATAAACAGGATGTCCACAAAATCGGTCTGCAGCCGGCGCAGGCTGGCCTCCAGGGCAAGTCGGAGGTGTCTTCTCGACGCGCCGCGGTCGTTGACGCCCTCGCCCATGGGGAAATAGGCTTTGGTGGTGATGACCACCTGATCGCGTTCATCGTGGATCAGCCGGCCGAGGATTTCCTCTGCCATACCGCGCTGGTACATATTGGCGCAGTCGAAGAAGTTGATGCCTGCTTCCCGGCAGCGGTGGTAAAGCGCGGCAGAGGTTTCCTCGTCCGCATCCCCTCCGAAGGACATGGTTCCAAAACACAGCTGGGAGACTTTAACCCCGGTTTTCCCCAAGAATCGATATTCCATGGCATTCTCCTTTCCCGTACCAATTATACCGGCCGGACACGTGGGACGAATGGTTATGATGCTGCGACCATTCTAACCGCATGAATAAGGCTTGAATCCGGGCTGCGAATGTGCAATAATCAATTAGCTCGTTTGCTGGGTGCCCCCCTCACCTAGCTTACGAGCTTACTTTTATCCAGTGGTCATTGTCCGCATTTTCTGTGTCGTCGGGCAGAAAACACCAATCATACATAGACAGGATGATCACTTCTTCAGGCAAATCCTCAACCCCACCCCCATCCATGAGGCTAACTATCGCTCTTTTCGCGGTGTGGCTGGCGGCTGCCTGCTCCCCTGTACCCGCTAACCTTACAACACAATCACCGGTTGATACCCGAACACAAACACCGCCGGTTATGGAGACCCGGCTGACCGCCACAGCCACCACTGCGGTGACGCCGGATCCGCCCATCGAAACGCCGGTGCCAACCCCTACACCCACACCCACGCCGGAACCTGACTACTGCCGGAAGCCCGAAGAGGATTACACCCTTGTCCAGCACTACGGTTTCCTTCTCAACCGGCGCACCCTGTCAATGCTGGAGTACGCCGCGGAGCTGTACAGCGGGGAGATCGACGTCGCCGGCGCGGCGATCACCCAGGGATCCTACACAGATGCCGTCTCAGCCAGCTTTGGCACGCATGCCGGCGGAGGAGCCGTTGACCTGTCCGTGATCCAACCGGGCACCTGGAAGGTCCTTTATGCCGAAATCGAACCGCTGGTCCTGGCGTTGCGGCAGGCTGGCTTTGCCGCCTGGCTGCGCGATCTGGATGAACTATATCCCGGCTCGCCCATCCACATCCACGCGATTGCTATTGGCGACCGGCATCTCTCACCGGCCGCCGAGAACCAACTGACCGGCGCCTCCGGCTACTTCCGCGGGTATGACGGACTGCCGCGTGAAAACGGCATCCCGGTGGCGGATCGTCACGGCGGCCCAATCATCTGCGATTGGATGCTGGAGGTCGGTTATGCGGACCTGCGCTCCACATTGACCCCGGAGCCGGTGACGCAGGATTGATCGTCGTAACTGTTCACGGGAGGAGAGCGAGCACGTCCAGCGGGTTGAGCAGCGCGAACTGCCCGCCGACCCGCCAGGCACAATAAGCCGCCATCTCTTCACCCGTGGCGGAATTGTCGTAGTGTGCCATGGAGGCGATTTTTGCCCCCGGCGGGCCGTAGCGAATCTCGATGTGCAGGTGCGGGTTAAGCGCATTGCCGCTCTGCCCGATATGCCCGACCTGCTCTCCGCAGGTAACCGCATCGCCGACCTGATTCACAGGCACTTCCTGCAGGTGAGCATACAGGGTGTAGACCGAAAACGGCCCGTCCGGCGGTTCATCCTCGGCCGGCGGGCAGCTCAGCGTGGGATAGAACTCAAGCGCCGGCAGGGTCGACGGTACGATCGCCCTGATCTCTTCCGGAAGATCTTCCCGGCGTGTCTCAACCAGCAGCGCATTCCCGTAAGGGAAGCGGTCTGCCCAGACCCCGGCGACTGTACCCGCCAGCACCGCCTGCACCGGCTTACCGGGCACGGCGTACCCGTTGGCGGGGTCATATTCCGACAGGTCGATCCCCTGGTGCGGGTCGTCCGACCCGAACGGTGGCGGGCTGAAAGGATTGGAGATGTGCTCCCGAAGCGCGGCCTGATCCCAGTCGGAAAACGGCGAGCACACCGGCGCTTCCGGTTCATTTGTCGGCGTTGGCGAAGGCTCAGCCACCGGTGCGGTTTCAGCCGGGAGTGGTGTGACGGTCTCCGCTTCGGACAAATCGGCTTTTGGTGGAGGGGATTCCAGCTGGCCTGAGATGACCGGTCCGGCGGGCTGGCAGGCAGCCGTCAGAATAAGAATGCAGGGGAGCAGCGCACAAATCAATCGGGTCATGGGCTGTACCGATTGTACTTCAGCCTGGCATTTTTCGCATTTCCCATTCATTCGCGAAAATTGCGTGCAATTTCTCGCCAGGCATGTTACATTATTGATATACCCGGTTAACGGTTGGTAAATACTGGAACTTGTCCGGCTCGCGGAGCGTCTTATTATTGCACTCATTTATGTCCTCAAGGAGCGCCCATCATGAAAGCCCGATGCTGGAGTATCTTATCCTGGGTGATCATCCTATCACTTGCCCTCGCGTCCTGCAGTGTGTTCGCCCCATCACCGGACGGGTTATCCGATGCAGACCGCCAGCAGACCGCAGTGATGGAGACCATTCAGGCCCGCCTGACCGAACAGGTGATTGAAACCGTCGTCGCGCAGGCCACTCAGGCGGCGCAGTCGACCCAGCCTCCGCCAGCCACAGCCACCGCGACGACCACGCCCGAATCGGTCGTGCTGCCGCCCACTGCCGGCCCAACCCAGACTTCCGTCATCCCGACCCGGACGCCGGTTGTGCCCACCCGCACGCCGACCTCGGTCCCGACCGTGCCAGCCAGCACGATCGCCCCACCGGCAGACCGGATGGAGTTCGTCAAGGATGTCACCATCCCGGACGGGACCGTGTTGACCTCAGGCTCCAAATTCACCAAGACCTGGCGCATCAAGAACACCGGTACCTCCACATGGACCACTTCTTACCAGCTGGTGTTCTACTCCGGCAATGCCATGGGCGGGAAAGCCGCATACAACCTGCCGGCATCCGTCAAGCCCGGTGAGATGCTGGATCTGTCCATCGAACTGACCGCTCCAGCTACAGCTGGTTCGTTCAAAGGCCTGTGGTACCTGCGCAACCCCAGCGGTGTCAACTTCGGGTACGGCTCCAACGGAAACGAGGCGTTGGTGGTGTCCATTCAGGTGACTGCTTACAGCAGCGAAACCGTTCCCGCCAGCATATACCCGTATGACTTCACCGCCAGCCTGTGCTCTGCCCGCTGGCTGCACAGCTTCGACAAGATCAGTCTGCCCTGCACCGGCTACGACACCCTGCAGCAGACCTGGGCCGCGGTGACCAGCAAGCCGAAGTTCGAGACCGGTCGTGAGGACGATGAGCGCACTATCTGGATCCACCTGGAAGCTGAAAAAGAGGGCTGGCTGCAGGGTGTGTTCACTCCCTACCGCGTCCAGACGAACGACCACTTCACCGGCTGGATTGGCTGCATGTACAACAGCAAGGACTGCGATGTGGTCTTCAGCCTGGATTACCAGATCGGTAACAACAAGCCGGTGAATATCAAGAAGTGGGAGGAGAAGTACGACGAGAAGATCGTCAAAGTGGACATCGACCTGTCCTTCCTGGCCGGTCAGGATGTCAAGTTCCTTCTGGGAGTAACCAACAAAGGCGGCTCGGCAGTGGATGCCTTCTGGTTCGTTCCGGCGATCCGCAATTTCCCGCCACCTCCCACTGCTACCCCGACTGTAACCTCCTCTCCTACGGCAACAGCGACGATTACTACCTCGCCGACAGCTAAACCGACGGCAACCGCCACGTTGACTCCCTCTGCTACCGTCACCCCATCATCGACGCCTTCCCCCACTGTCACCCCGACGTGGACGCCGACTCAAACACCCACCGCACTTCCGACTGAAACGCATGAGGGTTCCTAGCAGCCGGTGAGTAACAAAGGCGAACCTTGGGATAGATCAACAAGAAGATAGCATAGTGGATAAAGATAATGCAGGGCGACCATAGGTCGCCCTGCTTGTATTGCCTGTATTGTGATCATTGTCAGCTTCCCGCCGATTCTTCCGCCCGGCGCTGATTGGCCTGGCGCAGGGCAGGCGCCAGCACCCGCTTGCTGAACACGAACAGCGCGGCCATCAGCGGGATGGCGACGAGAGCGCCCATGACCCCGCCGATTGCGCCGCCAGCGATCACTGCGATCAGAACCAGCAGCGAAGGCATATCCGTCTGGCTGCGCATGATAAACGGCACCAGAATATTGTTTTCCAGCTGCTGCACAGCAAAGCCAAATACCAGCGTAATCAATGCCGTGGTTGGTGATACGAAGAAAGCCACCAGGCTGTACGTGACTGTCGCAATAACCGGCCCGATGGTGGGAATGATTTCCAGCAGGCCGGCGACGATGCTCAACACCAGCGGGAACGGTACACCGATGATCAGCAGCCCAATGTAGGTCAGCACGGCCACAGCCGCCCCGTTGATCGCTGAGCCGCGCATAAAACCGCCCATCGCCCGGCCCATTTCGGTCAGTATGGAATTGACCTCATTCTTTTCCGAATCCGCAAACAGCGACAGGAAGAACGCCTTCATCTTCGGCATGGCCAGCAGCCAGTACAGCGCAACGAACAGAATCATCAGAACGGTAAACAGTCCGTTGAACACCCGCATCGGCACCGACAGCAGCCGTCCGGTGATGGTCGTGATAGTGCTGGTCAGCTCGCGTGTCAGCACATTTAGATCCAGCCATTCGAGCTGGCCGAGCTGTTCGTTGATGATGCCAATCCACTGCGGCACCTGGGCCAGCAGCTGGCCGAACTGGTTGACCAGCGTGGGCACAACCATCCCGGCCAGGGCCAGAATAATCGCGATCACCAGCAGGAATGACAGCACGACCGCGTAGGAACGGGGCATCTTTTTAGCGAAGAAATCAGCGACGGGCGCCATTGCATTGGCGATGGTGATGGAGAAGATCAGCATGGCGATGGGCTCACCCAGCAAGTAGATCAACGCCAGCGTCCCCAGGCCAATAATGATGGCCACAGCCCCGGCCATCGACATGCCCCACCAGGAAAATGGCCGGGCCCACAACGGCCGGGAAATCACTCTTTCCGGTACCAGGTTATTGTTCTCTTCAAAAACTTTTACAGTTTCGTCGCCGGCTTCCGGCGTCAACACGTTTTCTTCCAATCGCATCCCTCCGGGAAACCTTCGCGTTCCCTGGTGTGATCGTTACTCATACCAGTATGTTTTACAGGGTGAACATAAACGTCATCATTATCTATTATAGTAATGAGAGCAAGTTGCGGCGTCCGGCTGCAGGGACCAGGGGAGGCAGGTATGCAGGCACAACCGGGTAATCAGGTTATCGTCGGCTGCTGCGGATGGCGAAAGTCGCATGCAGAGTATTACCGTCATTTCGGGCTGATCGAGCTCCAGCAGACCTTCTACCGCCCGCCGCAGGAGAAAACCGCCGAACGCTGGCGCCGCGAAGCTCCGGCGGAGTTCATATTCACGCTCAAAGCCTGGCAGCTGATCACCCACGAACCCTACCAGCCGACCTACCTGCGCGGCAAGATCGACATTCCGCGCGCCGAATGGGAGCAGTACGGCTCGTTTCGCCCCACCCGGCCGGTACTGGCCGCCTGGGAGCGGACCCTTACCCTCGCCCACATTCTGGAATCGCCGGTGATCGTGTTCCAGTGCCCGCCGCAGTTTGGCCCCACGCCATTCAACATCGCCAACATGCGCCGCTTTTTCTCGCTGATCGATCGGACCGGTCTGGTGTTCGCCTGGGAACCGCGCGGCAACTGGCCGGATGAACAGGTTGCCGAACTTTGTGCAGAATTGAACCTGGTTCACTGTGTCGATCCTTTCCTCCGGGCCACCGTGACCACCGGGATGGACTACTTCCGTGTCCACGGCGGCCCTGACTACACGCACAAATTCACCGATAACGAGCTGGAACAGCTGGCCGGTCGAGTGCGCCAGCCCTATACAGTGTTCTGTTTATTTAACAACACCGAAATGTGGGATAACGGTCTGCGTTTCAAGAATCTGCTGAAAAATCCATGATTTTTCACCAAAACCCTTGCGCACGGGGAAAAACATGGTATACTCCGGTCAGTCAAACGCCTGGGTGCCCCCCTCACCCCGGCGTTTGACCTTTAACGGCCCGGGGGGAAAGTCCTGATTGCCCGCCCTTCAGCGTGAAATGTACAATCGACCTGTACCAGTGGATGTGGATGACCTCTACCCGGAAGGGAGGGACGATGATTGAGCCTGACAAACCCGATCCCGGGCCGCAGAGCGAGCCATCGGCAGATTATCTGGACAGCCTGCCGCACAACCTGCCTGACGAAGCTCGCGACCTCTATATGGCGGCCTTCCAGAACGCCATTCGTGAACACGGCAACCGGCCGGAAATAGCCCACCACGCCGGCATGTCAGCGGTCATGGAGCATTTTGACCAGGATGAATCCGGCGGCTGGCATCGCAAGGACGGCTGAGCGGCTGATTCGCCTGACTACACCGGCCCGCCGAACAGATATGTAGAGATCAGCGAGCCGAGGATGCCCCACACATTCCCCAGGATAGCGCCGGCTATCACGTCCCTCGGGTAATGCACGCCGATGTATACCCGGCTGAACCCGACCAGCACGGCCAGGATGTACAACCCCAGGCTCAGGATGGCCCCCACCTGGAAATAGTCCACCGCCACTGCAGTCAGGAAAAAGGTCTGTGAGGTGTGCCCGCTGGGGAAGGAGCGTCCGCGCGCTTTCCAGCCCACCACCTGCACCTCTTCGAAAGCCAGGTATGGCCTGGCCCGGTCGGTGAGGAACTTGATCGTCTCCACCGTCAGCCACAGAGACAGGGTCCCCAGGATCACGATAAGCCCCAGACGCCTGTGCCCGGTGATATACAGCAGCGCAGCGCTCATGAACGCAAACAGGCCGTTCCCGACCTGAGTCACAAGAATCATCAACCGGTTCAGCCGGTGATTTTCCAGCCCCAGCCGGTTCCAGGACCGGAACAGCTCCGCGTCCCAGCGCTGCCCGCTGGAGAACAGAAGTGATAAAGTCACCAGCAGGAAGCCGATCGACAGCCCGACCAGCAGACCCTGCTCGAAAAAGCCGGTGACGATCCGCCTGCGGGTTTCCGGCGAAATGGCCGCCAGGGTCAGCGCGATGCCCGAAAGCATGCTGGCCGCGAGCGCGATCCGCCGCCGGTCGACATACTCCCGCTCCCTTTCTGGTATGATGGTGTCTGTGTGTTCATCCTCGACCAGCAGGTCTTGATCTTCCATAACCATTATGTCTTTCTGACTGCGAGTCTCCATCGCTGGCTTCACAATCCTTCTTTCCAAACATCAGCAGCGATAATGCCAATAGGCTTTCAAAATACCGTACCCCCTCCATCAATGAACGTACCCGGGTAAGAAATAAGATCACCAGATCCTGATATCATTGACCGATTTAGTAGATATGGTAACATATTCCACGTGATGATACCGGTAAATCAGCCCCCTGAAAATAACCCCGGCCCGGCTTTCCATGTCGGGCCAATCCCCGTTTACGGCGACCTGATCCTTTCGCCGATGGACGGGTTTTCCGACCTGCCCTTCCGCTCGCTGGCGCGTTCGCTCGGGTCAGCCATGAGCTACACCGAGTTCGTCAACGCCATCGATGTCACCGGCGGAACTGGCCGCTTTGAGCAGCGCCTGCGCTACCTGCCGGAGGAGCGCCCCGTGGTGTTTCAGCTGTTTGACGACGATCCGGAGCGTCTGGTCAGGGCGGCGGAAAATGTGATGCGCTGGAACCCGGACATCATCGACATCAACATGGGCTGTTCGGCAAAGAACGTGTCCGGCCGCGGCGCCGGCGCAGGCTTGCTGCGCACGCCGGAGAAAATCAGCCAGATTTTCTCAACCCTTAGTAAATCGCTGCCTGTTCCGGTGACCGGAAAAATCCGTCTGGGCTGGGACGACGACCACCTGAATTATCTGGAAGTCGCCCGGCGCATCGAGGATAGCGGCGGGCAGCTGGTAGCCATTCACGGCCGGACCAGGCAGCAGGGCTACACCGGCCAGGCCCGCTGGGCGCCTATTCGCGAGATCAAAGAATGCCTGACCATACCGGTCATCGCCAACGGTGACGTAAAATCTGTGGCAGATATCCAGGTGATCAAGCAGCAGTCCGGCTGCGACGGGGTGATGATCGGACGGGCGGCCATCGGCAACCCGTGGATCTTCGCCCGCATGGACCACGAGCAGGTTCCTGTCGATGAGGTCCGCCGGCTGGTGCGCCACCACCTGCGGATGATGCTGGATTTCTATGGCGAAGAAGAAGGCCTGGTGCTCTTCCGCAAGCATGCGGTTCGCTACGTCAGCCCCTACCCGCTCAGCCGGGAAGACCGTTCCGCCCTGCTTACCTGCACCACACCGGAGGCATTTCTAGACCGGCTGGACCAGATTCTGGCCGCTCCGCTGCTCGCGCCAGACGGGCACAACGGCCGCGGCAGCCAGCACCAGCAGGGCAACCCCGATGCCGTCGAAGAGGATGAACCGCTGTATGCTTGCTCGCAGTAAGGTATGCCCTTCCGGCAGCCCGGCAAGAAGCAGGCTTTCCCCGATCACACCCACTGTCTGCATCGCCAGCGCTTCGAGCAGGGAAATGCGCCTCCGCGCCGGATCGCTCAGGGCCACCAGGTAGGGGATGTTCCACATCACGAAGAGGATGCCCATCCCTTGCACAGCTGCGGTGCCCGGAGCGCCTTCCAGCTCGTAGGCCGGGGCGTACTGGTCTGGCTGGATCAGGAACATCGCCGCGCACTGCAAGTTCCACAGCACCACGACCGCGATCAATCCCCGGCTCAACCAGACCCTGAGGCCCATTTTCCCCTCCTTCCGGCCGGCGATATAAGTCTAGCTCCGTCCGTTCAGCCCTTCCCGCTTGATGATACGGTCGAGCAGGCCCTCAAGGCCGCGCCGGACCATCTTGTACACCAGCTCGAAGTTGCCTTCGTAATATGGGTCCGGGATGTCCCTGGGGCCGCCGTCCAGGGCGAAATCCATCAGCCGGGGAATCTCCATCCCCCAGCGCTGGAATGTCTCCACATGCTCGGAGTCCATACCGATAATGTAATCGTACCGGTCAATGTCCCCTGGACGCACCTGCCATGCACGCTTCTCCGGATCCAGGGGTACGCCGTATTTCTCCAGCACCTTGCGCGTGCCCGGATGCGGCCGGCTGCCGACCTCCCAGTGCGTGGTGGCCGCTGACTCAATCTCAAAATGGTCTTCCAGCCCTTTTTCTTTCACCATCTGCTGGAAAACCGCTTCGGCCATCGGGGAGCGGCAGATATTCCCTGAACAGACAAACAGTACTCTGATTTTCTCTTTATCCTCCATAACTCGTCCCATCGGTACCTGTTTTGGTTAAGTATACCCGCTGCCAGATTTGAAACAGACCTCCGGTCTTTCCTCGAACGGGGCTATAATCGGTACTGTTATATACCCATCCAGGGAGAAAGCGCCAATTAATAAACCTCCATCCTGATCCGTCAGCACGAATCGGATCAGCCGGTACCATCCAGTCGAGCAGGTGCCAGTCCCACCCCAATCGAACGCTAACCCACTTACCGCCAGAAGCTCTGGCGCCCTGTATCTCGAGAAAACCCGAACACCCGACCAGGGAGATACTCATGAGCCAATCCCGGCGTCGAAGTCTCACAGCAGTATGATCTACAGGCTCACCAATCCCATCCACCCCGCAGCCGACGGGCAATCATGGAGATGACATGACGGATGAATTGATCCTGGCCATAGATAACGGTACCCAGAGCGTGCGCGCCTGCCTGTTCGACCTGCGCGGAAATCTGGTGGTCAAATCCAGAATCTCCATTGAACCCTACCTGACCAACACCCCTGGCTGGGCTGAGCAGTATCCGGAAACCTTCTGGAACGCGGTGGTCGCCGCCTGCCAGCAGCTCTGGACCCTGCCCGGGGCCCGCAAATCGGCGGTGAAAGGTGTGGCGCTCACCACCCAGCGCGGCACGGTCATCAATCTGGACCGGAACGGCAAGCCGCTGCGCCCCGCCATCGTCTGGCTGGACCAGCGCCGTACTTCCGGCCTGCCGCGCATCGGCGGGCTGTGGGGGCTGGCCTTTACGCTCTCCAACATGACGGAGACCGTCAGCTATCTCCAGGCGGAGGCGGAAGCCAACTGGATCCGCACACACCAGCCGGAGATCTGGAAAAACACTTACAAGTACCTGTTCCTCTCCGGCTACCTGACCTACCGGCTCACCGGCCGCTTCGTGGATTCGGTCGGCTGCCAGGTCGGTTATGTGCCCTTTGACTATAAGCGGCTGCAGTGGGCAGGCTCGTCCGACTGGAAGTGGCAGGCCGTTCCCATGGATCCTTCTTTGCTGCCGGACCTGGTCCCGCCGACCGGCCTGCTGGGAGAAATCAGCCCGGAGGCTGCCGAAGCGACCGGCATTCCAGCCGGGCTGCCGCTGATCGCCGCTGCCGCAGACAAGGCCTGCGAGGTGATCGGCTCCGGGTGTGTAGATCCGAACATTGCCGCGCTTTCCTACGGCACCACCGCAACCATCAACACAACCCATCACAAATATATCGAAGTCATCCCGCTGATCCCGCCCTATCCCTCCGCAGTGCCGGGCTCGTACAGCGTGGAGGTACAGATCTACCGAGGCTACTGGATGGTGCGCTGGTTTGCGCGCGAGTTCGGACAGAGTGAACAGCGCCTGGCCCGCGAGCGCGGCGTCGAGCCCGAGGAGCTGTTCGATCACCTGGTCAATTCGGTACCGCCCGGCTCGCTCGGCCTGATCCTGCAGCCTTACTGGTCCCCCGGTGTCAAGATTCCCGGCCCGGAGGCCAAGGGCGCGGTCATCGGGTTTGGGGACGTGCACACGCGGGCGCATTTCTACCGCTCCATCCTTGAAGGGCTGGCCTATGCGCTACGCGAAGGCGCGGAACGCACCATGCGTCGCAGCCGGGTTCCGATCACCGAAGTTCGCGTCGCCGGAGGCGGCAGCCAGAGCCAGGCCGCCATGCAGCTGACCGCGGACATCTTCGGCCTGCCGGCTTCCAACCCGCATGTTTACGAAGCCTCCGGCCTGGGCGCGGCCATGGATGCGGCTGTCGGGCTCAAGCTGCACCCCGATTTTCCCACTGCCGTTGCTGAGATGACCCGTGTCAGCCGCACTTACGAGCCCAATCCGAAGAACCACGAGATCTACAACCAGCTGTACCGGCGGGTCTACCTCAAGATGTACTCACGGCTGAAATCACTGTACGAAGAAATCCGGGAGATCACCGGTTATCCGGCAAAGGATTGACCTCCTGTCCGGTGAAATTGGAGACTCCCGGTATAATTCGTTAATGTGAACAGTACCATCCTGCCCGAGGCCAATAACCTGCTGCTGACGGACCTGGTTGGTGTACTGGAACGCCTGACCTTCCAGAACGAGGAGAACGGCTACACCGTCGCCCGCCTGATACCGCAGGGAAAGCAGCACGAGGTCACCGTGGTTGGCCCGTTGGGCGGGGTCAACATCGGCGAGACCCTGCATCTTCGCGGCATCTGGACCACGCACCCGCAGTTCGGCCGCCAGTTCGAGGTCCACTCCTATACCATCCAGCTCCCCGCCAGCGTCGATGGCATCCGTAAATACCTGGGAAGCGGGCTGATCAAGGGCGTCGGGCCGGTGACCGCCGCCCGGATTGTCGACCAGTTCGGCGCCGAGACGCTGGAGATCATCGAAAACCACCCCGAGCGGCTGTCCGAGGTGCCAGGCATTGCCCGCAAACGCATCGACATGATCTGCCGGGCCTGGCAGGACCAGAAGCAGATCAAGGAGATCATGCTCTTCCTGCAGACGCAGGGAGTCAGCCCCAGTCTGGCAGTTAAGATCTACAAGCAGTACGGGGACCAATCCATTCCCGTTGTCCGTACTGACCCGTACCGGCTGGCCCGGGACATCTACGGCGTGGGCTTCAAGACGGCGGACAAAATCGCCCGCCAGATGGGCCTGCCGCCGGACTCCCCGGCCCGTATTCAGACCGGGCTGGTTTACACACTGAGCAGCTTCAGCGACGAGGGTCACTGCTTCGGAAACCGTGATCACCTGGCTTCGGAAGGCGCCCGACTGCTCCAGGTCTCCCGGGAGCAGTGCCTGGAGCAGATTGACATCATGGTGCGCCAGCGCGACCTGATCGCCGAGGACGATGCAGTGTACCTTCCGCCGTTCTTCTTCGCCGAGCACGGCGTCGCCAGCAAGCTGCGCAGGATGCTGTCCTCTCCGGATGACCGCCTGAGCAGGCTCAAAAACCTGAACTGGCCCCGCGAGTTCGCTAGAATGGACCAGGAAAACCCGATCCAGCTGACCGACCTTCAGAAGAAAGCCATTCAGATGGCGATTACCAGCAAGGTCAGCGTGCTGACCGGCGGTCCGGGTACGGGCAAGAGCACCATCATGGGCCACCTGATCCAGCTGGTGCGGCGGAACGGCGCATCGGTGCTGCTTGCCGCGCCGACCGGTCGCGCCGCCAAGCGTCTCAGCGAGACCACCGGGCTGGAGGCCCGCACCATCCACCGCCTGCTAGAGTTCACCCCCGGGTCGGCGGCCGGCTTTGCCCGCGACCGGGCGAATCCCCTGGACACGGACATGATCATCATCGACGAGACCTCGATGGTGGACATTCTCTTGATGAACCACCTGCTCAACGCGGTCGAGGCCAGCACCCACCTGCTGCTGGTCGGCGACGTGGACCAGCTGCCGTCGGTCGGGCCGGGGAACGTTCTCCGAGATCTAATCGCCAGCGAGGAAATCCCCGTCACCCGGCTGGACACCATCTTCCGGCAGGCTGGTGACAGCTACATAATCCTGAATGCCCACCGCATCAACGAAGGAGAGATGCCCGTTTTCCCTAAAGATGCCCGCGACTTCTTCCTCTTTCCCGAATCCGATCCGCAGAAGGTCGCCGAGTGGGTCATTGACCTGGTCAGCCAGCGCATCCCCAACCGGTTTGGCTTCTCTCCGCAGGATATTCAGGTGCTCTCGCCCATGTACCGCGGTGCAGCCGGTGTGGTCGAACTCAACCAGCGCCTGCAGCAGACCCTCAATCCCCCGGGCCGGGGCAAAGTGGAGTACACCCACAGCTACCGCACTTTCCGCACAGGCGACCGGGTTATGCAGATCCGGAACAACTACGATAAAGCCGTTTTCAACGGCGACCTGGGAATCATCGAGTCGATCGACCTGGAAAACCAGTCCGTTGAGGTGAGCATCGACGGCCTGCGGGTCTCCTATGACCTGAACGAGCTGGACGAGCTGGTCCACGCCTACGCCGTCAGCATCCACAAGGCGCAGGGCTCCGAGTTCCCGGTCGTGGTCATCCCCCTGCTCACGCAGCACTACCGCCTGCTGCAGCGAAACCTGCTTTACACCGCTGTCACCCGGGCCAGGAAGATGGTCGTAATAGCTGGCAGCCGCAAGGCGATCGCCATGGCGGTGCGCAACAATCAGATCCAGAAGCGAAACACCCGCCTGGCCGAACGCCTGCGCGGCATGGAACCCCCGCCGCTGGAAGACGAGTTCCTGCTCCTGCTTTAGGCGGGCAGCTCCAGCGAGGCCTGATCCCGGCTGCGCACCTGCTCCAGCACCGGCCGGCTGCGGAACCACAGCCAGAGCATCTGGGTCAGGCTTCCCAGGGTGAAGGCCACCATTCCGACGTACAGGCCGGTGATGTCCCCGCGCCAGATGCCGTAACCCAGCACAACCCCGGCGGTGACCAAAAAGACAGCCACGGACTCGGTCACGCCCTGAGTGCGTTTTCCGGTCACGATTGCGCCCTGAAAGTAATTGATCAGCACATTCATCGCCGGCATGGGCGCAGCGATCAGGAAGGACAGCTGCGCGAGATCCGCCAGTTCAGGCTTCAACGCGGAGATCACGCGGAAATAGACCTCTGACAGAGGGGTGACAGCGATCGCCAGGTGAGAGAGCAGCACACCAAGGGCCAGGTACAGTGAGAAATCCCGAAGCGCTCGGGAGGAGCCGTGTTGGTCGATCAGGGAGATGACCACCTCGTTCAGGGCGTTCCCCACCGAGCGGAAGATGAAGATCAGGCCGAACACCACCGGCCAGGCCGCCAGCGAGGAGATCGGATCCATCATTCTGCCCATGGCGGCGCTGCCCATCGGGTTCCAGACCAGAGTCAGGAACGAGGTCATCATCAGCGGCACGTAGAAGCGGATGAAAACAGGCCACTGCAGCGGTTCGGCTTCCGGCTGGAGGAACACCTGCTGCCGC
>CZCB01002818.1_pt2 | contig 23999 bp, 22 predicted proteins | sample 591991 | NCBI WGS metagenome assembly CZCB01 (sample SAMEA3556809, study PRJEB10932) | anaerobic digester metagenome
CAGTTTTCCCGCCTTCCTCCACGAAAAGAACTCCCCCCTTCCCAGTGACGGAGCCGGGGATGGAATGCCCGGCCCCTATGGGAACACCCACTTTGTGGGCGCAGGTGGGGGTAAGGGGGAATGGGTAGATGACTCCCCGACCTACAAGGTAATGGGGCCACCACCATAAGTTCCGCCCATGGGGGCAGGTGGGGAAAGCGTCAACCTCCCCTTTCAGGGCGCGGCCAGCACCGTGTCCGGCGGCAGCAGGCTGCCGGCCCGCTGCAAAGGCCAGTATATAAAATCGGCCCGCCCGATGATTTTGTCCCTGTGCACAAACCCCCAGATGTGCGAATCCGAGGAGTTGTTTCGGTTGTCCCCCAGCACGAAATAATGGTCCTCGGGGACAATCCAGCGGTCCTCATAATTCGGCGCTTCTTTAATGTAAGGTTCGTTCAGCCGGACGCCGTTGACATACACTCGTCCGTCCTTAACCCAGACCTCGTCGCCCGGCAGCCCGATCACCCGCTTGACGTAATCCTCCGGAGGGTTGTCGGTGTGATGGAAGATGATCACTTCCCCGTAGGTCGGCTGGCGCACCTTGTAGACCAGCTTGTTCACCAGCAGCAGGTGATCCTCGTACAGTGTGGGCTGCATGCTGATGTTCTCCACCCGAACGCGGTCGGTCGCCAGGCTCACCCCGCCGTAAAGCAGCAGCGCCAGCAGCACCGTCTGCAGCAGCTCGATAAAGAAATTCCCCCGGCGCCGCCGCCCGCCGGCAGGAAGTCTCACATCCCACGATGAACCACCGATAGACACCCCGGCCCTCCTACAAATAAGTCCACAGCCAATAATGTTGACCTTAATTGTCCTCTTTATATCCTATCTCCCCTAGCGGGTGATGCAAGTGGGGATTTCCCCCGCAGGACTTAGGAGAATCCGGTAGTCAGCGGGATGTTAATCGGATAAACATAGTACTAATATCAGTTCGATTCGCGTTATAATCAGCCGCATGAAGTACCACATCTGGACGGAAGGCTGCCAAATGAATGTGGCCGACTCGCAGCGCGTGGCCTCCGCGCTGGAGCACCTGGGCTACCAGGCCGTCCGACGCCCGGAAGAGGCCGATGTGATCGTGCTGAACACCTGCGTGGTGCGCCAGAGTGCCGAGGATAAAGCCTACGGCAGGCTGCACTCGCTTCACCCGCTGAAAAAACAGAATCCCAACCTGGTGATCAACCTGATGGGCTGCCTGGTGGGCGTCCGGGAGCCGAAGGCGCTCAAGGAGCGCTTCCCCTTCGTGGACGTGTTCTCGCCGCCTTCCGACCCGCGCCCGCTGCTGGCCTACCTGACCCAGGATGAAAGCCGCCTGCTGGAGGAAAACGCCACAACGGCCCGCAACCTGATGTTGGACGAAGAGATCGGCGACCTGCTGCTGCCTTCCGAGCAGCGCGGAAGGCTGGTCTCAGGCTTCATCCCGGTGGTCTACGGCTGCTCGCACGCCTGCACCTACTGCATCATCCCCTACCGCCGCGGGGTAGAGCGCAGCCGCCCGCCGGAGGAGATCCTGGCCGAGGCCCGCGCGCTGGTCGACCAGGGCGTCAAAGAGATCACCCTGCTGGGTCAGATCGTCGACCGCTACGGCAAAGACCGGCCCGACTACCCCAACCTGGCCGGCCTGCTGATCCGCCTGAACCAGATCGACGGCCTGAAGCGCATCCGCTTCCTGACCTCGCACCCCAACTGGATGACCGACGAGCTGCTGGACGCCGTCGCCACCCTGCCGAAGGTGATGCCGCATATCGAGGTGCCCATCCAGGCCGGTGATGACACCGTGCTGGCCAACATGCGCCGCGGCTACACCGCCGACCAGTACCGCGCGCTGGTGCAGCGCATTCGCGAGCGCATCCCGGGCGTGTCCATCGCCACCGACATCATCGTCGGCTTCCCCGGCGAGACCGAGGAACAGTTCATGCGCACCTACGAGCTGCTGGCCGAGCTCAAGCTGGACGTGGCTCACCTGGCCCGCTATTCCCCCCGGCCGGGCACGGTTTCCGCCCGGCGCATGCCCGACGACGTCAGCGACGAGGAAAAGTGGCGCCGCTTCCGCATGCTCGAGGAGCTGCAGGAAGGCATCGCCGCCGAGATCCACGCCACCTACTGGGGCAAGACGGTGCCGGTTCTGTTTGAGGAGAAGGTCAAGCAGCGCTGGAAGGGCCGCACCCCCACCAACAAGCTGGTCTTTGTGGAATGCGACGAGGACCTGACAGGCCAGGAACTGCCGGTGAAAATCACCTGGACCGGCCCGTGGTCCATGCTGGGCCAGCTGACCGCCTGACACCCCCGCTTGAAACGACTGCTGCTCTTCACCGCCGCGCTTGTCGTCATTGCCGCCCTGGGTCTGGGCGGCTGGTACGCGTTCACCCGTCTGGATAACCCCCGGGACCGTCGCGTGATCCAGTGGATCCGCCAGCCCGGCGAGCACCCCGAATGGGCCGTGCACGCCGGCGAGCGCTGCGGAAAGGCGCCCTTCCAGCTGCCCACGGACGGCTACATCGGCTACCTGTGGGGCGATTCCTTCCGCCCCGGCCATCGCCACCAGGGCATCGACATCTTCGGCGGCGAGCAGCCCGGCCTGACGCCCGTCTACGCTGCCCACGACGGCTACCTGACCCGCCTGCCCGAGTGGAAATCCAGCCTGATCATCCGCATCCCGTCGGACCCGCTGCAGCCCGGCCGCCAGATCTGGACTTACTACACCCATCTGGCCGACCCGGAGGGCAGGTCCTATATCGCCGCGGACTTCCCGCCCGGCACCGGCGAGGTCTTCGTCACCGCCGGAACCTTCCTGGGCTACCAGGGCAACTACTCCGGAACGCCCGGCTCCCCCACCGGCGTGCACCTGCATTTCTCCATCGTCCGGGATAACGGCGAGGGCAGCTTCCTTAACGAGCTGGACATCAGCAACACGCTGGACCCGTCCCCCTATTTCAACCTGCCGCTGAACGCGGCCGAGAACACGGACGAGATCCCGCTCTGCCCGGGTCCTGACAGCGAAACGACCGGCTGAATCAGCCCCGTCTCCCCGGGAGCAGACCGGGGATGGGATATGGCGTATAATTATTTAGCACGCGCGTGAACAAAAGCTGTTCTGTGCCCGATCTGGCACGGAATCTGCTGCCCGGGCGGTGGATCGGGATGCCCGCAAAGCCCCGCCCGTCCCATCGATGCCCGCGCCTCCCCTACCCCACAGGACCTTCCGATGAGTATAGACCGCACCCGTTCCTCCTTAGAGCTGCTGCTCAACATCAGCCGCGAGCTGGCCTCCTCGCTGGATCTGCACACTGTGCTGGAGCGGGTCCTGGTCCTGTCCACACGGCATGTGGGGGCCGAGCGCGCCAGCCTGATCGTGCTGGGGGACGACGGCAAAGCCGCCGACGCCGCCATCATCACCGACGGCCGGCTGCACCCCCACACCGTCGACCAGATGGAGGGGCTGGTCACCACCGGGCTGGCCGGATGGGCGCTGCGCCACCGCCAGACCATCCACGTGCCCGACACCAGCCGCGACGAGCGCTGGGAGCGGCGCGAGGACGACCGCGCCGAGCGGACCGGGGCAAAGTCCGCCATTTGCGTCCCCCTCAAGGCGCAGGAGGACATCGTCGGGGTGCTGACCCTGGTGCACCCCCAGCCGGGCTTTTTCACCCGCGAGCATGTGGAGCTGGTGCAGGCCATCGCCGACATCGCCGGCATTGCCGTGCGCAACGCCCAGCTGTACCAGTCCAACCAGGAAGCCCGCCAGCGATACCACGAGCTGTTCGAGGACAGCATCGACCCGATTGTGCTTACCGGCTGGAACGGAGTCATCCAGGAGGCCAACCGCCAGATGGGCCGCTTCACCGAAACCCCGGTGGAGGAGCTCATCGGCCGCAACATTGCCGACCTGCACGAGGTGCAGTGGGACCGGGTCGGCCCGGGCTTTCGCAATTTGCGGGGCGGCCAGACGGTCACTTACGAGTCCCAGGTGCACCTGGGGACCCTGCCTGCCCGCCCGGTGCAGGTGAACGTGCGCCTGGTGGCGGCCGGTGAAAACAGCGCCCTGCAGTGGCTGCTACGCGACATCAGCGAGCGCAAGGAGCTCGACTCGCTGCGCGAAGACCTGGCCGCCATGATTTACCACGACCTGCGCTCCCCGCTGGCCAACATCCAGTCCAGCCTGGATATCCTCGATTCCATGCTGCCCCCGGCCGAACGGGACGAGCTGGAGCCGATTTTCCAGATCGCCCTGCGCTCCGCCGACCGCATGCACCGGCTGATCAGCTCGCTGCTGGACATCAACCGCCTGGAGGCCGGGCAGCCCATCTCCAACAAGAAGCCGGTCGATCCGAAGGCGCTGCTGGAAGAGGCCGCGGAAGCGGTCCGCGCCGCCGTGCAGGGCAAGCGCCAGCAGCTCACCCTGGAAGTCCCCGAAGCGCTGCCCACTGTGCTCGCCGACGGCGACATGCTGCGCCGCGTGCTGATCAACCTGCTGGAGAACGCCTCCAAGTTCACCCCGCCCCAGGGCAGCCTGACCGCCGGAGCGCGGGCGGAAAACGGCCGCCTGGTGATGTGGGTGGATGACACCGGCCCCGGCATCCCGGAGGAGGCCCGCGAGGTGGTCTTCCAGAAATTCAGCCGGCTGCAGGCCACCGGCTCGCCCAAGGGCATGGGGCTGGGGCTGGCCTTCTGCCGGCTGGCGGTGGAAGCGCATGGTGGTAGAATCTGGGTGGAAGACCGGCCGGTCGCCGGCAGCCGCTTTATCTTCTATCTGCCGGCCGGAGCAGGCGAGCCGGACACAACCGATACCAACTCGAGGAACGGCTGATGCAGGAAATCGTCCCCAACGTTTATATTGAGACAGGCTATGCCGGCGTGACCCTGGGCGCCATCAACTGGCCCCACGGGCTGGTGCTGATCGACGCGCCCTTCCGGCCGGAAGACACCCGCTCCTGGCGCTCCGCCCTGCTGAACCTGGGCGGCGGCGTCGACCGGGTGCTGGTCCAGCTGGACGCCCACCCCGACCGCACCCTGGGCGCCAAAGGCATGGAATGCACCGTGATCGGGCACGAGAAGATGCTCCAGGTGTTCCGCAACCGGCCGGTGAATTACCGTCCCCCCTCTGTGGACACCGGCGCGGAATGGGAGCTGCACAACAACCTGGGCAGCGTGCGCTGGGCGCCGCCGGAGATCACCTTTAGCGACACCATGGAAATCCACTGGAACCAGTCGCCCCTGCTGCTGGAGCACCACCCCGGCCCGGAGCAGGGGGCCATCTGGGTGCACCTGCCCGACCAGCACGTGCTCTTCGTCGGTGACGCGGTGGTGGCCCACCAGCCCCCGATTCTCTCTCAGGCCGACCTGCCCGCCTGGATCGAAAGCCTGGAGACGCTGCTGCACCCCGAATTTCAGAATTACCTGATCGTCGGCGGGCGCAACGGCCTGGTGACCCTGGGCCAGGTGCGCGAATTACTGGAGTTCCTGGTCCTGGTCCAGTCCCGCCTGGAAGAGCTGGGCAGCACCCAGGCCAACCCGGAGGACGTCTCTCAGCTGGCCCCGGAGCTGATCCAGCACTTCACCATTCCGAATGAGCGCTACGACCAGTACCTCTCCCGCTTAAAGTACGGCCTGCAGCAGTATTTCATCCGCCATTACCGGCCCAGCGCGCTTCAGCCGGAAGAAGAATAACCCACAAGGCACACGCATTGAACCCCTACGCTTACACTCCTCTTGTCGAAGTGACTCGCGGACCTCTGGTCGAGTCCGTGCATTACGGCGCCATCGCCGTGGTCGACAGCCAGGGGCGCCTGCTGGCCAATGTCGGTGACCCGCAGACGCCGGTTTTCCTGCGTTCCACCTCAAAACCTATTCAGGTGCTGCCCTTTGTGGAAGCCGGCGGCGTGGAGCATTTCGGGCTGACCCCGCGCGAGCTGGCAGTGATGTGCGCTTCACACGAGGGTACCGACGAGCACGTGCGTGTCATCCGCAGCGCCCAGGCCAAGGCCGGGGTGACGGAGGACATGCTGCAGTGCGGCGTGCACCCCATCCGCCATAAAGAGACCGCCCGGGCCATGCGCGAGCGCGGCGAAGGACCAACCCCCATCCGGCACAACTGCTCGGGCAAGCACACCGGCTTCCTGGCTTACTGCCTGCTGCGCGGCGAGCCGCTGGAAACCTACCTCGATCCGGAGCACCCCATCCAGCAGACCATCCTGCAGGCGGTGGCCGAGATGAGCGACATCCCCGCCAGGCGCATCGCCATCGGCATCGACGGCTGCTCAGCGCCGGTCTTCGCCCTGCCGCTTTACAACGCCGCTCTGTCCTTCGCCCGCCTGGCCGATCCTGCCGGCCTGCCCGAAAAGCGCGCCGCGGCCTGCCGCAAGGTCACCGCTGCCATGACCTCCAACCCTGACATGGTCGCCGGGCCGGAGCAGTTCGACACGCTGATCATGGAGCTGGGCAAGGGGAAGATCGTGGCCAAGGGCGGCGCGGAGGCCTACCAGGGAATGGCCCTGCTGCCGGACGCGCTCTATGCGGGCAGCCCGGGCATCGGTATCACCATGAAGATCGCCGACGGTGACGGCAGCGGGCGCGCCCGCACGGTCGCCGCCGTGGAAGTTCTGCGCCAGATGGGCCTGCTGGGCGAGGATGACCTCGCCGCGCTGAAGAACCTGGCTGCCCGCCCGGTGTGCAACTGGCGCGGCATCTCCGTCGGCGAACTGCGCCCTGCCTTCCAGCTGCAGGGCAGCCTGACCTGGAGCATCCAGTGAGCGATCTGCGCGCCAAAGCCCAGGAGGTGTACGCCCGTCTGCTGGCCGCCTACGGCGAGCCGGAATGGCGCGATCCCTACCCGCCGATCGACGAGCTTGTGTCCACCATCCTGTCGCAGAACACCAACGACCGCAACCGCGACATTGCCTTCCACCGCCTGTGCGAACGGTTCGGCACCTGGGAAGCCGTGCGCGACGCCCCGCCTGATGAAGTGCAGGAAGCCATCCGCCCGGCCGGCCTGGCCAACCAGAAGGGGCCGCGCATCCAGCAGGTGCTGCGCGCCATCACCGCCGAGCGCGGCGCGCTGGACCTGGATTTCCTGCGCGACCTCCCGGCCGATGAAGCCCTGGCCTGGCTGATGCGCTTCGACGGAGTCGGCCCCAAGACGGCTTCGATCGTGCTGCAGTTCTCGCTGGGCCACCCGGCCTTCCCGGTGGACACCCATATCTACCGCGTGACCGGCCGGCTGGGCCTGCGCCCGGAGAAGATGAGCGTGGAGCAGGCGCATGTGCACCTGGCAAGGCTGTTCGACCCGGAGCAGTACGGCCCGGGCCACCTGAACATCATCCGTCACGGGCGCGAAGTGTGCCACGCGCGCCGGCCGCGCTGCGAGAGCTGTTTCCTGTCCGATCTGTGCGATTACTACAGTGCCCTGCAGGCCGCGCAGGGAGCATAATTCGCTTTTCCCCGGCATAAAAGGGAGGTCGTCCACCCATCCCCCACCTGCCCCCATGGGCGAAGCCCATGGGGGTACCCCCTACCTGCACCCACAAAGTGGGTGTTCCCGTAGGGGCCGGGTTGTTTTCCACCCCCAACTTCATGGGAAGGGAGAAACCTCATTGGTTTCACCAATGAGGTCAGGTTAGGAAGGGGCAGGCATCTCCCCTCCACTGCGGGTTCCGTAATACCTAATCCAGATCAAACTCGATCTGCATTAACCGCCCCTGCTCGTAGCGCGCGAAAGCCTCCAGATTGTATCTCGGCAGCAGGCAGGTCTGCACTTCGTAATACACACCGGCCGGCTCCCCGCCGGCTGTCTGCTGCTCTACCGGCCCGAAGCGCTCCAGCCCGGCCTGCACCTCGTCGGGCGTCAGGCCCGAGGGAAAGGCGCCGTCCAGGTAAGCCAGCAGATCCGCCTGACTGGCCGGCACTCCGGCGGTGCGGGCCATTTCCTGCAGGCAGTTGCGGCGGATCACCCCCACCCCGGCCAGCAGAGCGGCCGCAAGCAGGCACAGGCTCAGCAGCATGCTGGCCAGGATCAGCGCCACCGTCCGCCCGCCGGGAAAGCCGGCCAGTCGATCCGCCATTCGCTCGCTACCCGGCCAGGTTGACCGCCGCCCGGGCGCTGCGGTAGGCCGCCAGCATGTCCGGCGCGGTGAAGCGGATGCGCCGCCCGTCCAGCCGCTCGGCGCCGGGCAGCAGTTCGGCGCTGTCGGCCATATTGCTGTTGAAGAACTCCAGCGTGACCTGCACCGGCGTGTCCATCTTCAGCGGCTCGGGGCAGTCATCCCGCAGGTAAGCGCTCACTGCTTCGAAGGCCGTCTGGCGGATCAGTGCCTGCGCCTTCTCCAGCGGCAGGCAGGAGGCGCTGTAGCGCCCGCTGGCCCGCTTGACCACCGCCGTGCGGATTTTCGGGGACCACTCGCGCGCCTCGGCCGTCACCGTCTGGTCGCCAGAGATCATCAGCACCGGCACGCCGAAATGCCCGCACACCGAGGCGTTCAGGCCGAACTCGCCGGTCACCCGGTCGTTGATCCACAGGTTCGCTACCCGCGTTGAGGACCAGGTGTGGTCGAGCACGGCGTGCAGCGAGCCTGCCCGGGCGTGATAGCCGATGAACAGAGCCGCGTCCACCCCGTACTGCACGCCCTCCACCATTGAAAGCGGCGACGGGGAGGAAGCGTTCAGCCGCGCCCGGTTGTCCAGCTCCTCGACCAGAATGTTGGTCCCGTTCCAGTGGCCGTCCGCCACCAGAATCTCCTCCAGCCGCTCGCCCGCGGCTTCCGCCGCGCCCCGAATGGCGGCGTTGACATCGCCGGTCATCACCCGGCGAAAACGATGGTACTCCGCATGGGCCGGGTTCACGTGGTCCCAATTGCACACGCCGGAAATTCCTTCCATATCACAGGCAATGAGCAGTTTCATGACGGCCTCCAGAGAACAGGGATGTCGAAAACTAGTATACCCCGGCAGCCGGGCTGCCGGGAGCGCTACCAGCCGGTAACCTGTGAGATGCCTTCTTCCCGGGGATGAACTCCCATGAATAGCCTCACTCTTCCGCCAGGTGGGGGATGGGTGGTTGACTCCCCTGAACGCGTAAGATGGAGGGTATCCCACGGGGACAGGCAAGAGGTTGGGTTGGTACTCTTTCCTCACTTGCAGGGAACACCTCGTGGAAAAACCACCACTCAACAGCGATGAAGCAGCCCCCTCTGCGAACGCACCTTGCCAAAATGATGACTAAGGCGTAAAATGATTGTTTGGTGGAAACGCCAGCAATATCACGTACGAACGAGGGAACGAACCATGCCAGTTTACACATACAGGTGCCAAAACTGTGGCGTGCAGTTCGACCGGACTCAAAAATTTTCGGATGAACCGCTGCGCTGGTGTCCGGAATGCGGCAAAGAATCGCTCCGGAAGGTCTACACGCCCGTCGGAATCATCTTCAAAGGCTCTGGCTTCTACGCCACTGATAACCGTTCTCCGTCGGGGGCCGGCCGCACCACCGACAAAGAACACAAATCAACCACAACCGAAACCACCGCTTCGGCGGCAAAGGAGACGCCAGCTGCGTCCACATCGACCGGCAGCAGCTCCAGCAGCACGACCGCCAGCAGCGACAAGAGCTGAGCCGCTCCGGCCAGATTATATAAAGGCGAGCCCGGCCCCGCCGGGCTTCTCTTTTTAAGTGTTAATGACCTGCACCACCCGCCCGGCGCCAGCGCACTCGACACGCTCCCCTTTCAAGGGTACAATTGGCGCTGTAACTACAGGAGGTATGATGGCCAAAGTCAGTAAAACCAGGAAACCCAGACCACAGGACCGGGAACAGCGGCGGCTGCAAACGCAGCGGATCGTCTTCGCCGTCGTCGGCATTCTGGTGATCCTTTCCATGATCGTCTCGATCATCGCTGTGCTCTAAACCCTGGTAGCGCTGATCCGTCCAGGGCGCAGCTGCCCGCAGCCCAACCATCCCTGATTCCACTTTCACCGGATAATACTTGATGCTAAAACGTTGGCAATTCTGGGCCGGCATCGTCGTCAGCGCCGTTTTTTTGTATCTGGCGCTCAGGGGCCTCCATCTGCCGGAGGTCTGGCGGGTGATGCAGACGGCCAACCTGTGGTGGCTCATCCCCGGCATCGGGGTCTATTTCATCGGCGTGTGGTTCCGGGCCTGGCGCTGGCATTACCTGCTGCGCCCGCTAAAACGCATCCCCACCCGCACCATGTTCCCCATCGTCAACATTGGCTACATGGGCAACAATATCTACCCGGCCCGCGCCGGCGAGCTGCTGCGCGCCGCCGTGCTGCGCCACCGCGAGGATGTGTCCATTTCCGCTTCGCTGGCCACCATCATCGTCGAGCGCATCTTCGACGCCGTGGTCATGCTCGGCTTCATCTTCCTCAACCTGCCGCAGCTGGGCCGGCTGACCCAGGACGCCGGCTTCGGCGGGCTGAACATCTACCAGATCTCCATCGCCGGGGCGGTGATCTTCATCGGCGCGCTGGCAGTCTTCCTGCTGATGGCCATGTTCCCCCGCCGCACCGAGCGGCTGGTGACCATGCTGATCGACCGCTTCGTCCCGGAGCGTCTGCGGGAAAAAGTGCGCGGCCTGACCTTCCGCTTTCTTTCGGGGCTGGAGTCGCTGGCCTCGCCGCGCGAAGCGCTGATGGTCTTCTTCACCACCGTCGTGATCTGGCTGATGGAAACGGCCAAATACTGGTTCGTGATGCACGCCTTCCCGTTTGAAGTCAGCTTCTACGCCCTGATGCTGATGAACGGCATCGTCAACATCGCCACCACCATTCCCTCGGCGCCTGGCTACATCGGCACCTTCGACGCCCCCGGCATCGCGGTGCTGCAGGCCTTCGGCGTTCCCGGTGAGATTGCCGCCGGATACACCCTGCTGCTGCACGCCGCCCTGTGGGTGCCCATCACCCTGCTGGGCGCTTACTACTACCTGCGGCAGCCGCTGCGCTGGGGCGAACAGGTGCAGCGCCTGCGCAGTGAGCAGGCGGAGAGCACAGCCAACAACTAGAGGATGCCATGCAGATTGCAGTAATTGGAGCAGGTATCGGCGGCATGGCCGCCGCCTACGATTTTCTCAAAGCCGGCCACAAAGTGACCCTGTACGAAGCCGCCGACCGGGTCGGCGGGCTGGCCGCCGGGTTCAAGCAGCCGCACTGGGACTGGTCGGTGGAGTATTTCTACCATCACTGGTTCCAGACCGACCGTGACATGCTCGGGTTGATCGACGAGCTGGGCGTGCGCGACCGGGTCATCTTCCCGCGTCCCAAGAGCGTGGTGCACTACAACGGCAAGTTCTACCCGCTCGACTCCCCCGCCGCGGCGCTGACCTTCCCCGGCTTCAACTTCTTCGACATGGTGCGCTTCGGCCTGGTCACCGTTTACCTGCGCTACCTGGCCCGCTGGCAGGACCTGGAAAAGCATCACGCCGACGAGTGGATGCACCGCTGGTATGGCCCGCGCCTGTACGAGACCATGTTCAAGCCGCTGCTGGTGGGCAAGTTTGGCCCGCACTACCAGGAGGTCAACATGGCCTGGATGTGGGCGCGGTTGAAAGCCCGCAGCACGCGCCTGGGCACCTTCCAGGGCGGGTTCCAGGCTTTCTCGGATTACCTGGCTGAAGAGCTGCGCCGCCTGGGGGCCATCATCTGCCTCTCGACCCCGGTGCAGAGCATCCGCCCGGCCGCGGAGGGCGGCCTGGAGGTGACCACCGCCGGCGGAACCGCCCGCTACGACCAGGTGCTGGCGACCATCTCGCCGGGCCTGCTGGCCCGCATGGCCCCGGACCTGCCGCAGGAATACCTGCAGGGGCTGCTCAGCCTGAAGAGCATGGGCGCGGTCGTCCTGACCCTCTCGCTCAAGCACCAGCTCTCACGCGAGGGCTACTACTGGTTCAACCTGCCCAAGTCCGCCGGTTATCCCTTCCTGGCGCTGGTGGAGCACACCAACTTCGTTTCGCCCGAGAATTTCGGCGGCGAGCATATCGTCTACCTGGGCGACTACCTGGACCCGGACCACGAGTACTTCCAGCTGAGCAAGGAAGAGCTTTTGGAGCGCTTCCTGCCCTCGCTGAAGCGCTTCAACCCCGACTTCACCCCCGAGTGGATTACCGGTTCCTGGCTGTACCGCACCCCCTACGCCCAGCCCATCCCGCTGGTCAACCACTCGGCCAACATCCCGGATACGCGCACGCCGCTGCCCGGCCTGTACTTCGCCTCGATGAGCCAGGTTTACCCCTGGGACCGCGGGACCAACTTTGCCGTGCAGATCGCCCGCCGCACCGCCCGGCGCATGCTGGCCGAATGCGGTGCAGCTTAACAGAACATCTGACCGATATTAAAAGAAATTCGCGCTTCCATTGAGGGAGATTCAAAAAAAAAGCCGTTGCCGGTCCAGCCGGGGCGATTCATCGCCCCGGCGGTCCGTTAACCGGCCCTGTCTAGTAATGGCCTGAGTAACCCCGAAAACCTGAAAAACGCCATATATGGGGGTCAAAATCCGGAAGAAATGCCATGTGTAGGGTTTAGAACAGGAGTTCAAATCCTAAAAATTCGCCGCGCTATTCGCGGGATTCCTTAAGGTACGCCGCCTTAAAGAATCGCATATTTTTAAGCTGGTGCGGGCTGTAGAACTTGTCTCTGCCCGGCCTTTTTGTTAGAATCGGATCAGCTACGGGGCATTATCTTATTACCGAAAACCCTTTCGGTTCTAATCGCCAGCGCCCAATACGTATTTCCTTCCCACTGCTGCGGCAGTGGGCTTCTATCCGTATACCCGGTGGCTGGCCGGCCCCGCGCAGAATTACTAGGGAGACGCGTTCATGAATCCTCAACAAGCCTGGCAATCCGCCGTGGGAGAACTGCAAGCCGAGATGTCGAAGGCGGCTTTCGACACCTGGGTGCGCAATGCTGAGCTGGTCGGTTTCGAAGACAACACCTTCACCATCGGCGTGCACAACACCTACGCGCGCGACTGGCTGGACAGCCGCCTTTCAAGCACAATCACCCGCCTGCTGAGCGGGTTGATGAACGCGCCCCAGAAGGTCAATTTCATCGTCTTTCACCGCGATTACACCCAGCCCGAGCTGGAGCCAGCCCGCCCGGTGACCCAGCCGGAGCCGCGGGAAGGCTCGAACATCAATTCCCGCTACCGCTTTGACAACTTCGTGGTCGGGCCGAGCAACCGGCTGGCTTACGCGGCCTGTCAGGCGGTGGCCGAGAACCCCGCCCGCGCCTACAACCCGCTGTTCCTCTACGGGGGCGTCGGGCTGGGCAAAACCCACCTGCTCTACGCCATCGGCAACGCCGCCCTGCAGCAGGGCCTGCGGGTGCTGTACGTCTCTTCGGAGGAGTTCACCAACGACCTGATCAACTCCATCCGCGGGCATAACACCGCCGCCTTCCGCGAGCGCTACCGCACCATCGACGTGCTGCTCATCGACGACATCCAGTTCATCGCCGGCAAGGAATCCACCCAGGAGGAGTTCTTCCACACCTTCAACACCCTCCACGGGCAGGATAAGCAGATTGTGATGACCTCGGACCGCCCGCCCAAGGCGCTGGTCACCCTGGAGGAGCGGCTGCGCTCGCGCTTCGAGTGGGGCCTGACCGCCGACATTCAGGCGCCTGATCTAGAAACCCGCATCGCCATCCTGCGCTCCAAGGCCGAGCGCGCCGGGCGGGAAGTGAGCGACGACGTGCTGGAAGCCATCGCCCGCTCCATCCAGTCCAACATCCGCGAGCTGGAAGGCGCGCTGACCCGGGTGATCGCCTTCGCCGACCTGAGCAACCAGCCCATCACCCTGCACCTGGTCGAGGTGGCCCTGGCCGACATGCTTCCCCAGCGCACCTCGGTCGAGCCGCAGGAGGTGGTCAACGTGGTCGCCTCGGTCTTCGGCGTGGAAAAAAGCCGCATGCTGGGCCGCGAGCGCTCCCGCGAGGTGGCCCTGCCCCGGCAGGTGGCCATGTACCTGCTGCGCGAAGAGATCAACGTCTCGCTGCCGCAGATCGGCGAAGCGCTGGGCGGGCGCGACCACACCACGGTCATGTACGCCTGCGAGAAAATCGCCGACCAGATCGAGCGGGACGACCGCCTGCGCCGGCAGGTGATGCAGATCCGCGAGCAGCTCTTCGGGCGCCAGCTGGCCGCCTGAACCTGCACCGCCCGGTCCCCATCTCTGGTATGATGGGGACATGACCACCCCGAGGGCGGGCCGCTTCGCAACGAGCATCTGGGTCACCGGGCTGCTGCTGGCCGGTGATCTGCTCATCGTGCTGCTGCTGTTTGCCCTCAGCCCGCTCTCGCCCCCGCCGCTCGAGCCGGATCAGCTGGCCTTCCTGGCGCTTTGGAGCCTGGGGCCGCTGGTGCTGCTGTGGGTGCTGGCTGCCGCGCTGCTGGGCGCCTTCCGGCTGGTCCAGCCGCCGCACTACTGGTCCAGCCGCCGCACTCGCTGCTGGCGCGGACGGCGCTTGCCGCGCTGATCAGCCTGCCGCCCGGGCTGCTGGCCCGCTCGCTGCTCAGTCAGCTGCTGGCGCGCGCCGGGCTGGCGGCCTTCTCTTTCCCCCTCCCGGGCCTGGACCTGATTCTGGCGGTCGGTTTGCCCTGGCTGGGCGGACTGCTGGTCTGGCGGGCGGCCATGCGCGTCTTCCACCTGGTGGTCGAGGCGGATAAGCCCCTCTGGCTGCGCCTGCCCGCCGGCCTGTGTCTGGCCGCGGCCGCCCTGCTGCTGGCGGCGCTGCTGTTCCCCTGGCTGTACTCCTGGACCGCGCACGCCCGGCAGATCCACGCCCGCCCGGAAGAGGTGGACCCCTCCCCGGCGGCGGTGGTGTTCGGCGCCGGGCTGACGCCTTCCGGCGCGCCCTCATCGGTGCTGGCCAACCGGGTGACCACCGCCGTCGAGCTGTACCGGGCCGGGCGGGTGGAAAAGCTGCTGCTCAGCGGGGACGGCCGCTCGGTCTATTACAACGAGCCGGGCGCCATGCAGGCCCTGGCCATCGAGCTGGGCGTGCCGCCCGAGGACCTGCTGCTGGATTATCTGGGCCTGAGCACCTACGACACCTGCTACCGGGCCGGGGAGCTGTTCGGCCTGCGCCGGGCGGTGCTGGTCACCCAGGGCTTTCAGCTGCCGCGGGCGCTCTTTTTGTGCAACCAGATGGGCGTCGAATCAGTCGGCCTGAGCGCCGACCGGGAGACCGACGCGCTGCGGCAGATCCTCTTCCGCTACGGGCGCGAGCTGCTGGCCACCTCCGCCGCCTGGTGGGACCTGTTCCTGGCCCGCCACCAGCCGCCGCTGGTCAACCCCACCCCGGCCCTCCATTAATCCGGAAAAAATATCTGACTCTGGCACAATCCACTTTTTGCACCTGTGACTTTTTTGACAAACCGCCCCGCACGTGTTAGAATGAATCCGTTATTATCAAGCCGGAGATCCGGCCGCAGGTAAGAGTGGAAAAGTCCATCATGGAAGACCCTTGGAGCCCGGTCGGTAGATCCGCACCGGGTTATTGTTCATTCTCCCGCCAGAAAGTCAACGCTTTCCGGGAGCTCGACCGATACAAGGGGGAATGCAAAACTCGGTTTACCCTGAAATAGAACTGATACACAGTTTTTCTGTGTTTTTTGAACGAAGAGTACAACAAAGGTAGGTTATTGCTTCAATGAAGAAAAGAAATACGCTGCGAATCATTCCCCTGGGAGGACTGGGGGAGGTCGGGCGAAACATGATGCTGTACGAGTACAACGACAATATTCTGGTCGTTGACGCCGGCCTCATGTTCCCCGAAAACGATATGATCGGGATTGACTATATCATTCCCGACCTGACATACCTGATCCAAAACCGCGACAAGGTGCGCGGCATCATCATTACCCACGGCCACGAGGACCACACCGGCGCCGTGCGTCACGTGCTGGAAGAAATCCAGGCGCCCATCTACGCCACCCCGCTGACCATCGGCATGCTGGAGGCAAAGCTGGCTCGCAACGGCATGGCCGGGAAAGCCGACCTGCGCACCATCAACGCCGGCGCCACGGAGCAAATTGGCCCGTTCAAGGTCAAGTTCTTCCACGTATGCCACTCCATCCCCGACGGCGTGGGGCTGGGCATCGACACCCCTCAGGGGCTGGTCGTGCACACCTCGGACTACAAGTTCGACAACACCCCGGTGGACAACTGGCCCAGCGACTACGCTTCGCTGGCGGCCTTCTCCGAACAGGGCGTGCTGGCCCTGCTGGGCGACTCGACCAACGCCGAACGCGCCGGCTGGACACCCTCCGAGCGGGTGATCGACCAGGCCTTCGACAGCGTTTTCCGCGAGGCCAAAGGCCGGGTGATCATCGCCAGCTTCGCCTCGCTCATCTCCCGCATGCAGCAGGTGGCCGAGGCGACCCAGCGCTACGGGCGCAAGCTGGCTTTCGTGGGCACCTCCATGCAGGATAACTTCAAGATCGCCATGAAGCTGGGGTATCTGGACTTCCCCGATTCCCTCGTAGTGCCCATCGACCAGGCCCTGCACCTGCCCGACTCGCAGGTGACCATCATGTGCACCGGCTCGCAGGGCGAGCCCACCTCCATCCTGGGGCGCCTTTCTACCGGGACCAACCGCCTGTTTGACCTCAAACCCGGCGACACCGTGATCCTCTCCTCGCACCCCATCCCGGGCAACGAGGAGAACGTCTACCGCACCATCAACCGCCTGTTCGAGCGCGGCGCCAACGTGATCTACGAGATGCTGGCCCCGGTGCATGTCTCCGGTCACGCCAGCCAGGAGGAGCTTAAGATGATGCTCCACCTGACCCGCCCGCGCTACGTCATCCCCATCCACGGCGAGATCCGCCAGCTCAAGCAGCACGCTCGGCTGGCCCAGATGGTCGGCGTGCCGGAACAGAACATCGCCGTGATCACCAACGGTCAGGTGGTGGAGTTCCACAACGGCAGGATGAGCCTGGGCGAGCGCGTGCCCGCCTCCTACGTCTTCGTGGACGGCTCCGGCGTGGGCGACGTGGACCCCGAGATCATGCGCGAGCGCGAGGCCCTCTCGCGGGACGGCATCGTGCTGGTGCACCTGACGCTGGACCGCCAGACCGGTCGTCTGATCAGCGATCCGGAGATCATCTCGCGCGGCTTCATGATGAGCCGCGAGATCGAGCCGGTGCTGGCCCAGACGGGCAAGCAGATCGCCGACACGGTGGCCAAAGCCAACGGCAATCTGCAGCGAGACGTCGAGCGGGCCGTGGGCAACTACCTCTATGGTGAAACCCGCCGCCGCCCGATGGTCTTCGTCACCGTCACGCGGGTCTAAGCACCACTCTATACGGCAAACTCAGCCTCTCCGATCAGGGAGAGGCTGTTTTCTTTACGCCCTGTCTCGCCAGCCTGGCCAGGTACAGGGAAATCCCCACCGGGCAGGGCGTTAATCCCCCATTTTCCCCTTCCCTCCTGACCTCTATACTCAGATTACAGCCGCGGGCTGCGAGTACGTTTTACCGGTTGCCGGTTATTGCGAGGAGGATGAGATGGATCTATTGACCTGGGCAATTGTCGCTTTTGTGGTGTCGGTCATCGCCGGGCTGCTGGGCTTTTCCGGCGTCGCCTCTGGCGCGGCCACCGTCGCCAAGGTGCTGTTCGGCCTGTTCTTGCTGATCGCCATTGTCCTGATTATTCTGGCGCTGCTGGGCGGGGCGATATTGTTCTAATCCCTGCCGGGGCGGTCCCATACTTCGGCCTGTCTTCGGGCGGCGCGCCGTAAGCGGATGCGCCGCCCATTTTTCTGTGTGCTCTGCGAACGAGGAATAAAACTTGCAACAAACCCACCGGCACCACACGACGGATTGGGAACAGGACCTTGGAAGACACCCCCCTCTACCAGCAAATCGCCGCGCACATCCGCCAGCAGATCCTGGACGGCGCACTGCGCCCGGGTGACCGGCTGCCCTCGCTGCGCCAGATGACCCGGCAGTGGAACTGCAACACGGGCACGGTGCAGCGCGCCTACCAGGAACTGGCCCGCCAGGGGCTGGTCACCTCGCGCCCCGGGCAGGGCACGCGTGTCGCCGGGTCCGCCGGAACGGGGAGCCGACCTGCCGATACGCCCATTCGCCGCGCCCGGCTGGTCAACCAGGCCGAAGCCTTCCTGCTCGAGGCGCTGGCCGGCGGCTATAACCCCGAGGAGGTGATCGATGCGCTGCACCAGGCCGCCGACCGCTGGCGGTCCATCGAGCCCCCCGAACCGGCCGCCGAACCGGACCGCCTGCGCTTCACCGGCAGCCATGACCCGGCCCTGGCCCGCCTGACCGCCGGGTTCACCGAAGCGCACCCGCAGATCTCCATCGAGCTGCGCTTCGCCGGCAGCCTGAGCGGCCTGATGGCCCTGGCCGAAGGCCGCGCCGACCTGGCCGGCTGCCACCTGTGGGACGCCGAGACCGACAGCTACAACGAGCCTTTCATCCGGCGCATCCTGCCCGGCCGGCCGGTCACTTTGCTCACCCTGGCCCACCGCCGCCTGGGACTGATCGTTCCCCCCGGCAACCCGCGGGGCCTCACCGGCCTGGCCGACCTGACCCGGCCCGGGCTGACCTTCATCAACCGCCAGCCCGGCTCGGGCACCCGCGTCTGGCTCGAGGCGCAGCTGCAGCGCCTGGGCATCTCTCCGGCGAGCATCCGCGGCTACGGCGCCGAAACCGCCACCCACACCGAGGTGGCCCGCGCCGTGGCCGCCGGGCAGGCGGACGCCGGCCTGGGGCTGGAAGCCGCCGCCCTGGCCTACGGGCTGGATTTTATCTTCCTCACCCGCGAGCGCTACGACCTGGTTCTGCTGCGCGAGACGGCTGAACGCCTCCCGGCCAGCGCCTTCCTGGAGTGGCTTTCCGGTGCGGAGCCGCGGCAGTGGATCCGCCAGCTCGGCGGGTATGACCTTTCTGAGAGCGGTACTGTTTATCACATCAACTAACTGGTCACCGGAGCGAACAAACCATCCATGCACAAACAATGCTACCCACCTCGCAAACGGCAGCCCGCACCCGGCCGACCCGGCCAGAAAGGGTTCTGGGGCCGCCAGAAATCGCTGCAGGATTTTGTTCACCACATTCCCTTCCCCCTGAGCGTGATCCAGCTGCCGGAGGGCCGCTTCCTAGCCGCCAACCGCAAGTTCTGGAGCCTGCTGGAATATGACCAGAACGACCTGATCGGCCGCACCGTGTGCGAGCTGAACCTGTGGGCCGATCACAGGCGCTTCGAGCTGCTGGAGGCCCGGCTGCAGAAAGAGCGCTGGGTGCAGAATTTCGAATCGCAGCTGAACACCCGCAGCGGGCGCACCATCATTGTGCAGGTGGCCGCCGAGTGCTTTGATTACCAGGGGCAGGACCACGTGCTGATCTCGCTGGTGGACGTGACCGAGCGCCGCCGCATCGAACAGCTGCTGCTCGAGCGGGAGAACATCCTCTACGGCACCGGGGAGATGACCCGCACCCTCACCGACGCGCTCGAGCCGCCCCAGGTGTACGAACGGCTGGAGATGACCATCCACCATTTGCTCCCCGAGGTCAGCTCGGTGTCGGTGTCGCTCTATGACCCGGAGGAGGACTGCCTCAAACCCGTCTACGGCCAGTTCCACTACCCGGTCCGCGTGCCGCAGCCGGTGGGCCTGGCCACGCTCACCCTGCCCGTGGCGACCAGGCGCGGACCGAAGCAGGCCGTGCTCGAGCTGCAGGAAACCTTTCCCGGCTGGGTGATCCCCATGCAGGCCAAGGGCGAGGTGATCGGGGCGGTACAGATTCAAACCCGCTGGCCCCGGCCGCTGTCGGACGCCAACGCCGCCCTGCTGACCTGGCTGTGCAACACCGCCGCGGTCTCCATCCACAGCGCCAGCCTGTGCGAACAGCTGCAGCAGTCCAACCAGAACCTGAACCAGGCCTATGAAGCCATTCTGGACGGCTGGTCCCGCGCGCTGGAGCTGCGCGATCACGAAACCCAGGGCCACACCGACCGGGTCGCCGAGCTGGCCGTGCAGCTGGGCCGGCGGCTCGGCATGGACAATGAACAGCTGGAGAACGTCCGCCGGGGCGCTCAGCTGCATGATATCGGCAAGATGGGCATCCCCGACCAGATTCTGTTCAAACCCGGTCCGCTGACCGAGGAGGAATGGGCGGTGATGCGCCGGCACCCGGTGTACGCCTACGAGATGCTCCGGCCCTTCCCGCAGTTCCGCGACATTGTGGACATCCCCTACTGCCACCACGAGAAGTGGGACGGCACCGGCTACCCGCGCGGGCTGAAGGGAAAGGAAATCCCTCTGGCGGCCCGGGTGTTCGCCGTGGTGGACGTGTGGGACGCGCTCAACTCCGACCGCCCTTACCGCCCGGCCTGGCCCAGACACCAGGTGCTGGAGTACATCTACAACGAGTCCGGGCGGCACTTCGACCCGGAAGTGGCCGCCGAGTTCCTCAACTTGGTCACCGAACTGCCCTGTATCGAAGGGTAAGCGTAGGCTGGGCGTGGGTTATGCGTCCAGCAGCCCCGCCCTGAAGGAGCTAGAATGATGCCAACAACTGGACATCTTTCTCCTCCTTCGAAAAGAGCCCGGGCCGGCGTTCCCGGCTCTTTTCAGTTAACCGGCGGGCGGAGTGTCCTCGTCCAGGTCCAGCTTATTCAAGGCCTCTTCCACGCTGCGGCGCAGGGCCTCGCGGCCGGGCCGCCGCCGGCCCAGATGGCGCAGCATGTCCAGCAGCTGGGCGGTTAGCGCGCGGGTCATGCGGTCCAGCCGGTCGCGGGAGAGGCGCTCGCCGCGCTCAAACCAGGCCGCCGCAGCCACGCCCATGACCACCGTGGTCGAGGCGGCGATGGCGGAGGCCAGCAGCCAGCCCGGCACCCCGCCCAGCTTGCTCAGCTGGGCAAACAGCGTGCGCCCGATCAGCCCCAGCCCAAAGGTGACCGCCAGCTCTCTGGCCCGCTCCAGCGTGATCTGGTAGGCGTAGATGCGGGCGATGCCCAGCACCATCACCGTCTGGGTGACCAGCAGCGGGGCGAAGTCGATCACCGGCAGCGGGGTCAGCGCGATCACCGCCGCGATGGAAGCCGAGCTGGCGATATTGCGCCAGGCCAGCTGCCAGCGGTACTGCGGCAGGGCCACGCCCAGCGCGGTCACCAGGGCAGGCTCGGCCACGGCCACCGCCGTGATCAGCTGGCCCAGGTTTTCGCCCCTGCTGGCCGAGATGGGGATCACCTGCTCCGCTTCCAGCCCGAGCGTCCCGGCGGCATTCTGAATCACGGCCGCCTTTTCCCGCCGCACCAGGTCGATTTTGTTCAGCGCCACCACAAAGGGCTTGCCCAGCGCGGCAACCTGCCCGTACAGGTCCAGCTCGGCCTGCTTGATCCCCTGAACGGCGTCGAAGAGCAGGATGAGGATGTCCGCCCCGGCGGCCGCGGCCAGGGCCAGCTCGCGTTCCAGCCGGCCGGTTTCGCCGGCCGCGTCCGCCCCGGGCGTGTCGATCACCTGAAACAGGCCGGCGTCGGCCTGCTGTGTCACCCGGGTGGTGCCCGGCACCGGGCTGACCAGCGCCTTATCCTCTTTACTCTGCACCAGCTGGTTGTACAGGGTGGATTTGCCCGTGTTGGCCGGCCCGATGATGGCCACACGCTGCTTGGCGCCGAAGGACTGCTTCCACTGCTGCGCCGACAGGCTCAGCAGCAGGCGCATCAGGCTGGCATCGTCCGGCATGCTGCGCAGCAGCGAGATCAGGTTTCCGCGCTGCGAGGCAGGCACGGAGTCCCACAGGGCCTGGATCACCGCCCGGGTTTCGGGGGGCAGCTTCTTCAGCAGCGCGTCAAACTGGGACATGCGGTCTCCGCCGGCCGGCAGGCCCGGGCTGGCTCAGGTCTACCCGGTGGCCGTGGTGACAGCCTTGCGCCGCTCCCACCACTTGGGCACTTCGTCCCACAGCTGCGGCCAGACCGGGTAGAACATGGCCCACTGCCCGGGGAAGCGCTGGATCAGCTGCTCGGCGTGGGCCAGCACGCGCTCTGCGTTGCAGACGATCAGGTCACTCAATTTCCCCTCCGTCAGCATGGGGATCGGCTCGTGGGCCTCCAGATTGTAGCGCCCGTCCGTGTCGCGGTAGCAGGCCACCACCATCACCGGCACGCCGGTCTGCATGGCCATGCGGATATAGGTGACCGGCAGCAGCGCCTTGTGGCCGAAAAAGGTCACCGGGTAATTGGAATTGACCATGGGCCGGTCCATCCCGGTGAGCACAAAGCCGCCGTCGAGCAGGCGGTGCTTGGCCCTCTGGAGCGACTCCAGGTTCATGGGGGTGGCTTCCAGGCCGCGCTCGGTGCGCAGGCGGTTCTGCAGCACGTACCCGCCCACCGCGTCGGGATGGGTCAGAACCTGGAATTTGTAGCCCCGCAGGGCCAGCGCGCGCCCGGCCAGGTCGAAATTGCCGATGTGCGGCATGACGATCATGGTGCCCTGGCCGGAATCGATGCGCTTCTGCAGCGCTTCCTCGAACTCCGGCGGGATCTTGACCAGGCGCAGCACCTCTTCAGGGCGGTCCATGTTGTGGTAGAAGTCGTAATAATTGCGCGCCACCGATCGCAGCACGGTTCGCGCGGCATGGTCCAGCTCGTAGGCGTTCTTTTTCTTCCCGCTGATGACCCACTGGTTCAGGCAGAGGTTCTTCATCAGGTCGGCGCGCCGCCGGCGGCCGAAAAAGGCCGCGATCCAGTTGCCAATGCGGTAGCCCAGCCAGGGCGGCGTCCCCTTGGCGATGGCCAGGGCGATGATCACCCCGTAGCGCGTATTGAGCAGTTGAGTCAATGTCATGGCGGTCACCGTTTGTGTTGAGAAAACGATAGGTTGGCATCCAGCGGGCATTTGCCTGCATTCAAGTATAAATGAAAACCCCGCCTTTGTCCTGAGTCCTGCCTCCAATTGGCCTGCCGTATAATTAAAACACCATCCCGCCCCAGGAGTCACCATGAGCGCCACCCGATCCAAAGCCGCCGCGCCTGCCCGCCCGCTGCCCACCGGCGATGAAGGCGCCGTCCTCTCGCAGAAAACCAAAGTGCTGTTCGGGTTCGCTGCCCTGGGCACCAACACGGTGCTGAACGCCTTCCTGGTGATGCAGACCATCTTCTTCCAGGACTACCTGGGCCTGGGGGCGGGCTGGTTCACCGCGGCCATGGTGATCTACTCCATCTGGAACGCGATCAACGACCCCTGGTTCGGCTACCTGACCGACAACACCCGCTCCAGCCGCGGCCGGCGCCTGCCCTACATGCGCTATGCCGCCCCGGTGCTGGCCTTCAGCTTCTTCCTGATCTGGCTGGCGCCGCCCGGCGCCAGCGACGGGGTGATCTTCGCCTGGATGCTGGTCGCCATGCTGCTCTTCGACGCGGCCTACACCGTCATCGGGCTGGTCTACTCCGCCCTGGTCCCCGAGCTGAGCGAGGCGGAGAACGAGCGCAGCGGCCTGCAGATTTCCTTCTCGCTCTTCGGGCTGCTGGGCACGCTCATAGGCTTCGTGCTGCCGGACCTGTTCCGCCCCAAGCAGGGCGACGAGTCCCTGCTGCCTTTCTACCTGGCCATGGGCGCGCTGGGGGTGTTCGCCATGCTGGCAGTGTGGATCACCGCGGCCAACGTGCGCGAGCGGCCTGAGTTCGTCCAGGTGGACCCGCCCATGAAGCTCGGCGCTTCCATCCGTCACACGCTGACGAGCAAATCCTTCCTGATCCTGGTGGCAGCCAACTGGATGAGCATCCTGGTCTCGACCATGGTGATCGGCTCGCTGCTCTACCTGGCCGATTACGTGCTGCGCATCAACACCATGATCCTGTACGCGTCCATTTTCGTGCCCCTGATCATCGGGGTGATCTGCACCACCTACGTGCGGCGCCGCGTGGGGGTGGCCCGCGCCTGTCTCTTATACACATCTGACGCTGCCGACGAAGAGGATAGTGTAGATCTCG